>Ga0307374_10001996_pt1 | contig 37080 bp, 28 predicted proteins | sample OX3MG_FD_202532 | JGI IMG/M metagenome (GOLD analysis project Ga0307374, IMG submission 202532) | Soil microbial communities from Risofladan, Vaasa, Finland - OX-3 | ecosystem: Environmental > Terrestrial > Soil > Coastal area > Acid sulfate soil | place: Finland: Risofladan, Vaasa | collected... | reverse complement strand
CTGAACCCTGAACCCTGAACCCTGAACCCTGAACCCTGAACCCTGAACCCTGAACCCTGAACCCTGAACCCTGAACCCTGAACCCCGAACCCCGAACCCGGAGAACCGAACACCATGCCCAAGCGAGAAAAGGCGCAGCGACCCGCCAAGCGGACGGCGGCGGACGAACGGCCTCCCACCGAGCGCGACTGCGGAATCTACGAACAACACATCCTGCGCCGCGAGACGCAACGGCACGTGGCCGCGGCACACGCCTTGTCGCAGCAGCCAGTGGCCCAAATCGCCGCCCGTGTCGAGGCCTGGCTCGCCGGCGCACCCGATGGTTTTCGTCCGGACGCCGCGGGAGGATGGCCTTCCCAGGCCGTCCAAGAACGAACGGCACGGCCTAGGAAGGCCATCCTCCAGTTTCTCGGCCGCCAGGCATCACTTCTTCAACGCTTCCTACACAAACGCGAACAACTCCTTGCTGGCGGGATCGTCGGGCGTGCCGAGGTTGTCGTTCAGCCGGTTGTGGTTGGTTTCCTTGGCGCCGAAGAGTTTGACCGTAATGCCCGCCTCTTTCAGCACGGCGGCCAGCCGCTGCGCCTGCGCGGCGTTGTCGGGATGATCGGCGACGTAGAGAATCAAAAACGGCGGGATGCCTTTGTCTTTCGCCACGTGCGTGACGGCGGAGAAGTCGCGGTGCTTCGCCGGATCGTCGCCGAACTTTTCTCGATGGCCGAACTTGGCCCGCGGCTGGCCGTGGACGCGGCGGCGCATGTCGCCGCGAGCGGTTCCGCAACGCAACCGACCGCGGCGCCTAGCCATAGTATGCCCTAGGCGATACTTCACGTGGCCGAGATGAACGGAGCGCTAGCCTCCACTTGGCCAGGCTCTGCCCCAGCCACCGCCAAATGTCTCATTCTCGGCCGCGTGAAGTAGATTGGCCTTGCCGAAAACGACGCGGCGCGTGGTTGACCTTCCGGCCCGCGCCGGGCTAAACTCTTCGGCTGCCGAAACCCATACGGCCCAACCTTTTCCGTCAAAAAAATCGGAGGAATCATGCCCACCGCAGCCCTCGCCGTCGAAGAGCTTTCGATCAACACCATCCGCACCTTGGCGATGGACGCCGTGCAGGCCGCCAACAGCGGGCACCCCGGCACGCCGATGGCCTTGGCGCCCGTGGTCTACACGCTTTGGAACCGCGTGCTCAACTACGATCCCGAACAGCCGCTGTGGCCCAATCGCGACCGTTTCGTCCTCTCCTGCGGCCACGCCTCGATGCTCCTCTATTCGGTGCTGCACCTGGCCCAAGTGAAGCAGGCGGGCGAAGACGGACGGCCGACCAGCGAATTGGCGATTTCGCTGAACGATATTCGCAGGTTTCGCCAGCTTCACAGCCGCTGTGCCGGGCATCCGGAGTATCGCGAGGCGAGCGGCATCGAGACGACCACCGGCCCGCTGGGGCAAGGCCTCGGCAACAGCGTCGGCATGGCCATCGCCGAGCGTTGGCTGGCGGCCCATTTCAACCGGCCCGGCTTCGAGTTGTTCGACTACCACGTCTACGCTTTGTGCAGCGACGGCGACATGATGGAGGGCGTCAGCGGCGAGGCGGCCTCGCTGGCCGGGCACCTGAAGCTGGCCAATCTCTGCTGGATTTACGACGACAACTCGATCACCATCGAGGGCGAGACCTCGCTGGCCTTCAGCGAAAACGTCGGCCGGCGGTTCGAAGGCTACGGCTGGCACGTGGTGCATGTGTCCGACGCCAACGATCTCGACGCACTGGCCGACGCCTATCGGGAGTTCCTGGCCACCGACGACCGTCCGACGCTGATCATCGTCAAGAGCCACATCGGCTATGGGTCGCCGCACAAGCAAGACTCGCACCATGCCCACGGGGCGCCGCTGGGTGAAGACGAGATCAAGCTGACCAAGAAGGTCTACAGCTGGCCGGAAGACGAGAAGTTTGTCGTGCCGCCCGACGCCCTGGCCGATTTCGCCGGCGGCATCGGCCAGCGGGGCCGAGCGCAATACGCCCGGTGGCAAGAGAAGCTGGCCGACTACGCCTGCCAATTCCCGGAGCTGTTCGCCGAGTTGCAATCGATCATCAAGCACGAGTTGCCCGCCGGCTGGGACTCCGCAATTCCCGCCTTCGCCGCCGATGCCAAAGGGCTGGCGACGCGGGTCTCGTCGGGCAAGGTTCTCAACGCCGTCGCCGGCAAGCTGCCGTGGCTCATTGGCGGAGCGGGCGATCTGGCTCCTTCGACCATGACCCTGCTCACCGGCATCGACAGCTTCGAGGCCGAGAGCTACGGCGGGCGAAACCTGCACTTCGGCATTCGCGAGCACGCGATGGCGGCCGCCGTGAACGGCATGACGCTCAGCGGCTTGCGGGCCTTTGGAGCGACGTTCTTCGTGTTTGCCGATTATCTGCGGCCATCGTTGCGGCTGGCCGCCATCATGCGGATACCGTCGATTTTCATCTTCACCCACGACTCGATCGGCGTGGGCGAAGACGGGCCGACGCACCAGCCCGTCGAGCACCTGGCCGCCTTGCGGGCGATCCCCTGGCTCGTGACGTTGCGGCCGGCGGACGCCAACGAAGTGGCGGAGGCGTATCGCACGATTCTGCCCTGGAAGGACCGCCCCGTGGCGCTGGTTCTCACGCGTCAGAACCTGCCCACGCTCGATCGCTCGAAGTATGCATCGGCAGCGGGTGTCGCCAAGGGCGCCTACGTGTTGGCCGACAGTTCGTCAGGCAAGCCCGATGTGGTGCTGATGGCCAGCGGCAGCGAGGTGACGCTCTGTGTGGCGGCCAGCGAAGAGTTAAGCAAGCACGGAGTCAAGGCCCGTGTGGTGAGCATGCCGTCCTGGGAGCTGTTCGACGAGCAGGACGATGCTTACCGCGAGTCGGTGTTGCCGGCGGCGGTCACGGCCCGCGTGGCCGTCGAGGCGGGCGTGGTGCAGGGTTGGGAGAAGTATCTTGGTCCGAAAGGCAAGTTTGTGGGCATGCGCGGCTTTGGCGCCTCCGCTCCGCTGCCCGATTTGGCGAAGCACTTTGGTTTCACCACCGAAAACCTGGTGCGGCTGGCGAAGGAAGCGATAGCGGCCGGGAAAGGAGCCTAAACTCGCCGTCTCCAGCGGACAGCACGCTCGGCAGATCTTGGCGAACTGGCCTCCCAAAAAGCCGAATCGTGAACCACCACCGCTTGGCAGTTCGCGGCCGAATCGGGATCCGTTCGGGGACGCGCAGTGTGCTGCGCGTCGGCTTAACCAACGACCAAGCGGACTTTCTGCGGAGATTTGGATGGCAAGCATGACCGACCGGTTTGAAGATGCCTTTCGAGAACTGTTCCGACGTCGAGAGCTCGACGATTTCGCCGTTTTCGCGTCCGCCGATTTCTGCGACGAAGCACCGCTCTACGCTCGCCTTGAAGAGATTTCGTTCTTGCACGCCTTGCCCACCGAGCGAGCGAATGCGGTTCCGCTGCGCGCCGGGCTGGATTACCTCGACGCCCTCGTCGCGCGGGCGCGTCGGACCATGCCGTTTGTCACCGCGCTGACGATTTGGGATGACGGCGGCGCCGATCCAATCGTGCTAATGGGCAAATGGTAGCCGTGGTGAACTGCAAGCTCACGCGGCGCCGCGCCGTCACGCGGGCGTTTTCGTCAGAGATTCGTCGAACGATTCTTGGGGAACCATGCCGCGAGCGTCAAGTTGCGAGCGGATGAGCAACAGATCGGGGGCATAAACCAGGTCGGTCGCGCGATAGGGCCGGAAAATGAATACCGTGCCTGTGGGGCTGTGCTCGATGCGCCAGCCTTTTCTCTCGCGAGTCGCAGAGAAGCCCATTCCTTCGAAAAACGCCCGAAGCTGGGCAAATCGGATGTTGCTTTTCTTTACCACGGTGCATCTCCTTTTGCCAGAACGGCGGCATCACGGAGTATGGCAAACCCACGGACCGCCGCTTCGTTCAGCACGTTATCGAGCGGCAAGTGCAACGTTGCTGTCTGCGCGAGCCGATCGTTGCCCTGTTGCCGCATTCCGCGAAGCGCCGCCTGCAAATGCAGCCACCAGGCACGGTCTCGCGACGCATCGTAAACGACCAGAATCCCCGGCCTCCATTCATTCAACCAGTATAGCAGGTCCCGTCACTCCATCCGAACAGGAATCGTCCGTCGTCTGGTTACCTTCGTTTTCTCGCCGCCTGCAACCGGATGGGGTCGAGGGGCATGGCAGTTTTTCTCCGCTGGTTGGCATCGTGCTGTTTGCCAGGGACGCGGCCCGGCGGCAGGTGGTCTTTCGGCTCGTTCCACTTGGCGAGCGCCCCTTGCGGATCGTCCAGCCGGCCGAAATAATGCAACTTGAGGTTTGGCGGCGTAGCTCAGTTGGTTAGAGCAGCGGAATCATAATCCGCGTGTCCGGGGTTCGAGTCCCTGCGCCGCTACTCGGTTCTCACCCAGCATGCGTGGCCCCGATGCCTATTCCGCTTCTGCCCAAACCCGCCCATCGCCTTCCTCATCGACCTCGACGTGGAGGATATTCGGGCGACAACAAACGGGGCAGTCCTCGACGTATTCCTGCTCCGTTCCCGCCGACAGGTCGATGGGCACGTCATCTAGCGCCTTCAGCCGCTCGATGTCTTTGATGATGCCTGCCCCCGACCGCACAACTTTCGAGAACATCTATGTTGGGCAGCCGCCCTGGGACATCGGCAGGCCGCAGAAGGTGTTCATCGACGTAGCCGATCAAATCACGGGGTCGGTCCTCGACGCCGGCTGCGGCACGGGCGAAAACGCCCTCTTCTTCGCCAGCCGTCGCCACAAAGTCACTGGCATAGACTTCCTGACCGAGCCGATCAATCGAGCGAAGCAGAAGGCGAAACAGCGGGGCCTGTCGGCGACCTTCCTGGTCATGGATGCCCTGGACTTAAAAGACCTGCCGGAAGTTTTCGACAACGTGATCGACAGCGGGTTGTTTCACGTCTTCAGCGACGACGGCCGCAAGCGCTACGTCGAAGGGTTGGCGACGGTTCTCAAGCCGGACGGTGGATTGTTCATGCTTTGCTTCAGTGAGGACGAGCCGGGCGAGCAGGGACCTCGAAGAGTTTCACGAGGAGAGATCGAGGACTCCTTCGCCAAGGGGTGGCAAATCGAGGCCATCGAGCCAGCACGGTTCGAGGTCCGGCCCGATCTCAAGGACATCAGCTTCAGCGAGGGCGGCCCAAAGGCGTGGTTTGTGGTGGTGAGGAGGGCCGGGTGATGACCCGTGAAACGCCGGCCAGCCGCGCTGCAGCCCCGGAAGAAAGCTTCTTCAGCTCGAACAGTTTGACGGCCGCGAGCATTCGTAAATCGGCACCGGCTTCCTCCGGTGATTCCGCCAAAGCAGCGACTGGGTCGTCAGGAATTGTCAGAGTGAGTTCGCGCATCCTTGGCTCCTTGATGTGATGGTCGGCCGACGGAGGCGAACCATTTGGGCAACGTCGCCTTCCGTGCCGGCAAGACGCTGGAATGGGACGCCGAGTAGCTCCGTGCCACGAACGCGCCGGAGGTCGACGCCTTCATCCACCGCGAGTACCGCAAGGGCTGGCGACTGGTGTAAAGCCGAACAAATCGCCGGGCACGATTTGCTCGTAATCGTCGTGTTCAACATCCAATGGAACGCCGGTGAGAAGCTCTTCGGACCATGCTCGCAAGCGGAGATCGTATCGTTCAGTCTTTGCCGGCGAATCGCGGAACCCCACCAATGAGAACGCGCCGACGACGCAAGAGGTCCAAGAAAACACGGGAAAACAGGGGGGTTCCCTGGGCGAAACTGCAATACGCCTGGCAGGATTCGGACCTGCGACCTACGGTTTAGGAAACCGTTGCTCTATCCCCTGAGCTACAGGCGCGTGGTGCCGTAATCTACGGCACTTATTGACTCTTTGCCGGCTGGCCGTATCCTTCGCTGGACACCTCTAGTCAACCGGCGAGTTCGATATGGTCAAGCTCGCGAAGCCCTAATTCGAAAGGGACGTGAAAACGGCCCAGTTTACCACGCGGCGGGCGGCGAAGCAAAACCGGATGATAGATGCCCGGTTGGTCAACGTGGGCAATGCCCGCGCCGGCCAGTTTCTCTTGACCTCGTCTCCGCTTCCTGCGAGACTTCGCCCCGCGATGTATAGAAGCGGCACGACGCCGCTGCTACGGCTACGACTCAGACTGTCTTGATAGGAGGGACGCGGATGCGCCGCGACGGATCGCTTTACGCTCGAACCACATTGCTCTTGGCAGCCACGTTGATCGGCGCCTTTGCCGGATGCGGACAATCCGCCCCCGAACAAGCGGCCTCCGCGGATGCGGTGACAACCGACGCCGACGCCCAAACCGAAGGTCGCGAAGCGCCGGACAAGACCGCTGATCCTCAGGCGGCTGCCAAAGCCGTCGAAGAGTTTTTGCAGGCCATCAAGACCGGCGACGAATCCAAGTCGAACGAGTTGCTCACCCCCCTGGCCCGGCAAAAGACGGCTGAGTTCAATATGGCCGTGGCACCTACCGGCAGCGACACCGCCACCTTTACCGTCGGAGAGGTCGAACTGCCTGAAGAGGGCAACGGGCACTTGGCCCACGTCTCCTCCACCTGGACCGACATCGACGACGATGGCCGAAGCCGCACCGATGAAATCCTGTGGGTGTTGCGCTACGAGGACGAAGGCTGGCGAATTGGCGGTATGGCCACCAAGGTCTTCGAAGATCAGCCGCCGTTGTTGCTCGATTTTGAAGACCCGGCCGATATGCGGCGTAAGCAGCAACTCGCCGAGGCAGAAATGGAACGCCGTGCTCAAGCGGCCGCTACGGAACCATCCGAGACGGTTAATGGCCAAGATGCCGGCCCGTCCACCGAATTGAACGGCCCCGAAGAGCGGCAGGCAACGAGGCCGGCCAGACCGATAAGCAGCAACTAACCCGTTTTACAGTAATCATTTAAGGCGCATCAGCTCCAAGGATCCGGCTAGGCCGGATCCTTTTTTATTGCGCTGGGGACAAGACTTGCGGGGAAGCCAACAATAGACTAGGTTTATGCAAACTACGCAAACCAAACGGATGACTCATTGCTCAAATCTTATCTGTTTTGACGCTTGACAACCGTTTCGGCGATGTTAACCTAGTCAACCTAACGTGTGTTTTCGCCCGTAAGCTGCGCAATCGTTAAAGGCTAACCACAGGGCTGCCTGGCAAAGCGACAACGGCGAGCACGAGTGAACAAGAAGGTCCCCTCCCTTTTGACGGCCGTCAGGAGGGGGAATCGGTTCGCAAGACGGCCATGTGTTCTCAGTCTCTAGGTACGGTACCTGTTTGTTGGAGGAACTAAGGATGAATCGTGCTCTGTTGTTCGGCATCGCGATCTTTTTCGCGGTGGTCGGTATCGCCCTCGTCGGGGGCGATAGCAAGGCTTTGGCTGGTCATGGTTGTGCGGGTTGCGGCGGCGGTTACGTCGGTTGCGACGGCGGCTGCGGCGGCGCTCCGGCTTGCTGTGGCGCTCCCTGCGGCGGCCGTCGCCATCATCATCGCCATCACCGCAACCGCGGCTGCTGCGGCTGCGCCGGTGCTGCACCGGCGTGCTGTGGCGCTCCGGCCGCTCCGCCGGCCTGCTGTGGCTGCGCTGGCGCCGCCCCGGCTGCTGCTCCCGAAGCTGGCCCCCCGCCCGCTCCGGAAGCTCCGGCTCCCGCCCCCTCGGCCAAGCTCGAGCGTGGCCGTGCTCGTCTGGTCAGCTTCCGTCGCTAGTCTCAACTAGCGCCAGAACGACCCAGTGTAAAAACAGCGGTTTTTCGCCAGGCCCTGTTGGCCGATCGACCGCTACGATAAGTTAGCCGGGTCTCCTTTGGGAGACCCGGCTTTTTTTATCGTCCTTTTCCGGCAGCGGAAGCTAAGCTAACAACATGCAAACGAGCGACGTGGCAGCGACCGAAAAGGAAGCATCCTTGCCCGCGGAATGGAAGCGGACGCTGGTCAGCTTCCTCATCTTTTTGCATCTGTTCGCGTTGGGCGTGGCCGTGCTGTCAAATTGGAATCCCTCGCCGCTGGCCCTGCGGCTGCGTCGCGTGCCGTTCGTCAAGCCCTACCTGGAATACCTGGCGCTGGACCAATCATACGTGCCGCTTTACGGCCTGACGTTCGGCATGACCGAAGACACGGACGTGGTCGCCGAGGTCGATTTGAAGCTCTCGGACGGATCGGAGCAAAGCTTCAGCCTGCCGGCCTCCACACTGGCGCCGCGACAGCGTTGGCGACGCGACGCACGGCTGGCTGAGACCGCCGCCGATTTGACCGGCGAGAATTTCCGAGCGGTCGAGAGCCTTTTGCCGCAGGCCATCGCGTCGCACTTCGTGGCCGAGCACGGGGCCAAAGGCGGCACCCTTCGCCTGCGGCGGCACTTCCAACAACCGATTACCGCGCCTTCGTCGAGCGATGCCGGCGAACGCGATCCCTACGACAAAAGCCGTTACTATTCGCAGGTCTATGAGGCGCGCATCATCGTCGTTGGGGGCCAAGTGCAGCTTCTGAAGTCGGAGGCCGCCGCCGAAGTGGCGCCTGCCGCAATCAACAAGGGCGGAAAGTGACGTCCATGTCGGAAGGTTATTTCAAGAGGCTGACGACGGAATGCGGCCGTGGCTGGACCCGGTTCTGGTTTGCGCCCAGCGATCCTATCGCGTTGGGTGGCTTGCGCATCGGCGTGGGTCTGATCGCTCTTTATTGGCTGGCCACGTTCACGCCGGATCTCGACCGCTATTTCGGTGCGCATGGACTGGTACCGCTCGGCACGCTTCGCCAGTTGGAAGAGCCGACGCGCGACGGCAACCGGCAGACCGCGCCCGAACAAGTTCGCGAAGCGATGCCCCGCGAATACCGCTTCTCTTACCTGGACCACGTTCGGTCGCCCGGCGGTCTGCTGGCGGCTCACTTGGCGGGCATGGCGGCCGTGGCTCTTTTCACTTGCGGAGTTTTTACTCCGGTCTCGTCGATTGCCACGCTGGTCGTGGTGCTCTCCTACCTGCACCGCGGGCCGATGCTGACGTCGCAGGTCGAGCCGCTCATGGCATTCGTGCTGTTGTATCTTTGCCTTGGACCATCGGGCAGCGCCTGCTCTGTCGACCGCTGGCGCAAAGAGCGACGTACTCCGGGGTCGTTGCCCGCCGGTTCCATCGGGCCGCTTGTCGCCAGGTCCAGCACGTGGGCCACCGTTTCCTTGCGGCTCATTCAGGTCCATTTGACGCTGGTCTACGCCATGATGGCGGTCGGAAAGCTGGGCGGCCACGGTCAGGGCGACAACGTCTGGTGGAGCGGCATGGGCATGTGGTACTTGATCGCCCGAACGGAACAGCGGATGCTCGACTTGACGGCGCTGCACCAGTGGCCCTTGCTCGTCCACGCCGGGAGTTATGCCGTCATGTTCTGGCAGGCGGCGTTCCCGATCTTTGTCTGGAACCGCCTGGCAAGGCCGCTCATGCTGGGAATCAATGCCGTCATGTGGGCGCTGCTGGCGCCCATTCTTGGAAACATTCCATTCGCGGTTATGATGATCGTTGCCAGCCTGGCGTTTGTGGCTCCTGAAAAGTTGCGAGCGGTGGTTTCCAGGCGACGCACCCACGAAGCAGCGCTGCCGGCAAAAGCGGCGGCCTAACACCGAGGTCGAACCATGTCTTCTTTTTCCACCAGGCGCAGTCTCCTTTTGGCTGCCGCGGCGTCTGCCACTACGGTGTTTGGCCGCTCTCTTGCGGCCATCGAACCCGTCCGCCGCACCGACAAGCCCAAGTTCAAATTCAGCCTGGCGGCGTATAGCTACCGCGAGCTGCTCACCGGCAAGCCGCCCAAACTGACGCTGGCCGACTTCATCGACGACTGCGCCAAGATGGGGCTCGAAGGGACCGAGCTGACCTCCTACTACTTTCCTGCCGAACCGACGCCCGAATACCTGCGACAGCTCAAGCACCAGACGTTTCTTCTGGGGCTCGACATCTCGGGCACGGCCGTGGGCAACGACTTCTGCCACCCGCCCGGCGACGAACGAAAAACGCAGATCGCCAAGGTCAAGCAGTGGGTCGATCGAGCCGAGGTTCTCGGCGCACCGGTGATTCGCATCTTCTCGGGCCAGGCCCGGTCAGGACAATCGGAACAGGAGGCGCACCGGCTGGCCGTGGAGGGAATCGAAGAGTGCTGCCAGTACGCGGGCGAGCACGGCGTTTTTCTGGCCTTGGAAAATCACGGCGGGCTGACCACCACCATCGACGGCCTGATGCGGCTGATCGGTGATGTGAAGAGCCCCTGGTTTGCCATCAACCTCGACACGGGCAACTTCCATTCGGCCGACCCCTATGCCGATCTGGCCCGGATCGCTCCTTATGCCGTAAACGTGCAGGTGAAGGTGTCGATGAATCCCGGCGGCGGCAAGAAGGAGCCGGCCGATTTTCGCCGCCTGGCCAAGATCCTGACCGACAGCGGATACCGCGGTTACATTGTCTTGGAATACGAAGAGCGTGAAAACCCGCGGCAAGCTTGCCCGCGGCACATCGACGAGCTGCGGGCAGCTTTTGCCTAGTTCGGCCTTGTCGTAGCGTCTATTCTTCCAGCAGCACGATGCCCGCCACCGACGATGAGTCGGAGTCGGTCGAGGCAGACGCCGGCGCGACCGGCGAGGGATGGAGGCCCACACCCGCCGGTTTCGTCAACCGCGGCCAGGTGCTCGAAATCGGCGAGGCTGACGTGCGGTGCGCCACCTGCTGTTTGCGGTCATCCGGCTTGACGGGTGAGACGTTCTTGACCGGACCGCCGCCCTCGGCAACTCGTTTCTCGCCGCCCCGGATTCTGCCGAACAAGGCGTTTTTCCATTGGGCCGTCTTGTCGGCGATGCCGCTGCCGAGCTTGCCCATCTTTGCCGGAGGCTGCTCCGACTGCCACATGGCGTAGTCCGCCAGGCTGTCGTCAATCTTGCTCGCCTTCGCCGGCACGAAGTTCTTCCACGGGTTGTTGTCCACTCGGTCGGTTTTTGCCGGCGCCGCCTTCTTCCAGGGCGAAATGGCATCGGAAATCCGCGTGCCGATTTCCGCGTCCTTCGAAGCCAGAACGGGCTTGGCTTGGGGAGCCGCCACGGCGGTCTTTTGCCCAGCAGTGGCCTTTTCTGCAATCACGACTTTCTTTGGAGCGGCCACGTCGTGAAAACTCTTGGCGCTGTTGGGTGCCTTGGCGGGGACCGCGTTCGTGCGTGTGACGCCGGCGGGCAGGGCCGGCGCGGAGGGCGCCGCAGTGGTCGCGTCGTTGGCCGATCTGGCCGGGGGCTGTGGCACGCCGTCTCCTCGCGGCGGAGCGGCGCCAGCGCGGCCGGCTTTGGAGCGAACCGCGTGCGACGCCGGCGAAGTGCTCCGTTCCTCGTCGTCGCCGACGGTAATCCGTCCCGTTACGCGGTCGCCCTTGCCGAGTTTGGCAAAGTCGAGGCGGCCGACGGGCTTGGCGATCGCGCGACCGTTTCTGGCCAGGTAGACCACCTCGACGCGGCCCAAGTAGGTGCTCGACAAGGCGTAATCATGATGGACGCTGAATTGGCTCCCCACGGTCGGCTGCCGGCGTCCCTGGAACTCCAGGTCGACCGTCGAGGTCTTCACATCGACGGCCATGATGGAGCCGATCAACACCATGCGAGAGGCCGCGGTCCGCGCGGCGTCGCTGGTTTCTTGTCCGACCACCGATTTCCGCGTGGCCACCGTCGATGCGGCAGTCCCCGGGTCGTTTGACGGCTGGCGACCACCATCGCTCGCCACGCCAAGAACGTCGTTCATCAGGTGATTGGCCTCGTTCGGCCGGACACGCTTGTCCGACTGCGCCGAAGACTCTTTGGGAACGACTTCGCCCGGCAATGGCTCTCGTGGAATTATCTCGCCGCCATCGACCGGAACGACGGGTGGGGCCGGATAGACGGGCACGCGTCGCCGGCAGGCCAACAACGCCTGGCAGGCGGCCTCGCGGACCCGCGCCGACGGCTCAAGGAAGCAACCGTCGGCATCGCGTGCCGTGGCCACGTCGTTGAGCAACTGCATCATTTCCACCGTGCAGCAACACGATTTACCGCACTTGGCGCAGTTGCTCTCGGCCGCCTCTTGGATTGCCAGGGCGGCCTCGTAGCGCACCTCTTCCGTACATTCGTCGCCGAACTTCAACGATTTGGCAAGGGCCTCTTCCACGCCCGGATAGCAGCCGCAGCCGATGGTGGCCAGATATTTCAGGGCCTTGATCTTCTGCGGCGCCAAGTCTTCTTTTTGTTTGATCTCGGCCGCCTTGTTGATGGCCGGTCCGTTGCCCGGATCGAGGTTCGCCGGGTCGGCGATCGCCTTCAAGGGCGGCTTGGGCTCCCTGCCGGGCCTGTTGCCGTTGCGATTGCGGGTGGCGCCCTGCATCTTTCGTATCCCCTGCGGGATACCCATAAACTTCCAGAGCGTGGCGGGCGAAGCGCCGGGCAAAGCACCCGGAGCCGCCGAACCGACCTGCAACGAGGCCGGCCTTGTGGCAGGTTGAGCAGTCTGGGCAATGCGCGGCCGGGCCGCCATACTGACCGGAGCCTCTGGGCCGGACGCGAGGTCGATCGCCGATGCGACTCCTTCCCCCACGGCGCAGAACGCCAAAGCAAGCAACAGGCGGTGGACCTTGCTGGATGACATGGGATACGCTTCCTCAAACGCGGGTGGTTTCACGCGGCATGGTGCTTCGGCGCCGGTACGATCCGGCGCGGCGTCGAAAACCTAGCAATTGGCATCGGCAGCAGAACCGCTGCTTGTGAGATCAACCGGCCCCCCCGCCACGATCGCTGAAACCGTTAAAGTTTCCCCGAAGCGCAAGTTCGGTGGTGTATGTCGCCGCTCGCCGGTGCCACCTTACGGTATAATGCGACTCATGACGGATCTCCCCGCAGCCGCTCTCGATCTCGACGCCTATTTTCGCCGTATAGGCTACACCGGACCGCGCCAGGCGACGCCGGAGGTGCTCGACGCGGTCCACCTGGCGCACGCGACCAGCATTCCCTTCGAGAATCTCGATATTCAACTCGGCCGGCCGATTGGAATCGATCTGGCCAGCATCCAAGCCAAACTGGTCAAGGCACGGCGTGGCGGCTACTGCTTCGAGCAAAACACGCTGCTGGCGGCCGTGCTCGAGCGGCTTGGCTTTCACGTCACGCCCTTGGCGGCGCGCGTGCGGTTGGGCGCCCATCGCGTGCTGCCGCGGACGCACATGATGCTCATGGTCGACGTCGCGGGCCAGGCCTGGCTGGCGGACGTCGGTTTCGGCACCGGCGGCCTGCTCGAGCCGATTCGTCTGCGGCCGGGCGGGGTCTCGCGGCAGTTCGGCTGGAGCTTCCGGCTGGTCGAAGAGCGTGGCGTTTGGGTGCTCGAATCGTTGCGAGAAGGAGCGTGGCAGCCTCTGTATGTCTTTACGCTCGAGCCGCATTATGCCCTCGACTTCGAGATGGCCAACCACTACGTTTCGACGCACCCGGCGTCGCGGTTCGTGCAGACGCTGGCGGTGCAGAGACAAACGCCCGAGGCCTGCTACCTGCTGCGCAACCGCGAGTTGACCGTGATCAAAGACGGCAACAGCGACTGCCGCCAGATCGTCGACGCCGAGGCTCTGTTGGCGGTGTTGGCCGAGACGTTCGGTCTGGAGTTTCCGCCCGGCACACGGTTCCGCTGCCTGAGCGATGAGACATAAGGAGGATGGCCTTCCTAGGCCGTCTCGTCGTTGTTTGCCCGCGAGCGTCTCGCCCATAACGACGTCTTTGGTGTGGCCTTCCGCATGTTAGAACAAGGTCGGCACACGGAAGTGAGGTTCGGAGCTCAATGGCTGGCCTGCTCGTTGGCCGCTTGTGCCTGCACTTCTCGGACGATCAATTCTTCGACTTCCGGCGACCAGACGGTCGGCAGGCCGTAGTAGACCATCGCGCCGCCGCCCTCATAGCCGCCCTCGGCCAGCACGCGGCGCGAGGGAATATAAGCCATCACGTCGTTGGTATATCCGGCCACCCAAGTCCGCTCGCGGCCCAACTCGGCTTTGAGCCGCAGGGCATAATCGACCACCACCTCGCCGCCCAGCGCGATCAGCCGCACGTCGCGGCCCAGTCGCCAGCATTGCACGGGATAGGGATAGGTCGGGCTGAGCGGCCGCCCGGCGTCGACTTGGGCCAGCAAGATGCGGCCCCGCTGCGCTTCGTATTTGTTCGACGATTCGGTCTGCCGCACCAAGTCTTCGTGGGTCGGCAGTTGGGCATAAGGAAGTGCGATTTCACGATAGCTCGTCGCCAGTTCGCCTTCCACCGGCGGCATCACGCCGGCCAGCACGCGCTCGACCGCCGCGGCGAGTTGCCGGCCGTACTCTTCGGCGTAGGCCTGCTTTTGGCGCGGCACCGGGTTCTGGTCGGCGCCGCAGCCCGCCCAAAACAGGGCCGTCATGTCCGGGCGCGACGCTTCCAACGCCCGTTGCGCGTAGCCGGGGTAATCGCCCGACCACTGATAATCATTGAGCACGGTGGCGTGACAGGCGTAGCCGAACAACACGGCCACCAACCGCCGCCGGTCATCGCGCACCGCCAGCACGGGCACGTCGTAATCGACCGGCCCGACCAAGCGGCCTTCGGCCCGGCGCTGCGGCACCTCGGCCTCATTGTTGTTGCGGCGATTGCCCGCGAACGTCGCCTGGCCATTTCCCCAAGCCAGCGAACATGGCGCCAATCGTCCGATTGCTTCACCCACCAAGCCGACCAGCGTTTCTTCCAAGCGGGCCGCATAGTCGTCGACATATTGCAATTGCTGCCGATCGAGAAAGTACATTGCGCTCAGATTGCGACCCACGACGGGACCGCAGTGCGTGTGCGACACTGCCAGCATGACTTGCGACCGCTCCAGGCCGTGCTTCTGCCGCAATGTGTCGCAAACGGCCTGAGACAGATCTCGGGCGATGCCCACCAGATCGAGCGTCACGAGCGCCGCGCGATGTCCCCGCGGATCTTCCAGCACCAGCGCCTTGGCCCACAGGTCGAGGCTGGTTCCTTCGGCCGGCTTGTTGCGGGCGCCATAGCCCGACATCCACATCAACCGCTCTGGCGTGATCTTGGCCTTGGCCACGCCGGCTTTCCATGTGTCGCTCGCTGAAACTGGCGCGGCAAACAAGAGAGAAAATGCGAATTGCAAAACGCAAATTACAAATTTGAAATTGAACGTGACGAACCTCATTGTACCTCCAGTAGTTTCTTGATTTCATCGAGTCCATAAATACGCGATGTGTTTACTTCGAGCATCTGCTTCAGATCCCGCTGCCATCCCGACGTAAGCCGGTCGACAAATCCCGTTCGCTTGACTGAATCGACCTCAAAGTGGCTGACGTAGATATATCGCGGTTGAAGCTCAATGACGGAGTTCCGGAAAGCCAGCTCGGACCATGCCGGATACTCTTGCTTGAATCTCCGGAGCATTTCTATCGTGATCGATTCGGTGATCCGTCTGACGCTTCCATCCTCCATGCCTTGTCTTGCTGCACCTCAATCATGGGCCACGCGAGCGTCCAAACATACCGCCAAGGCGTGCAGGAACGTGCTCATTTGCTCTTCGTCGAGATCGAACCCCTTGGCGATCGATCGGACACTCCTCCCCTCGGCGAGCTCGCCGAACAACTGGGACAGCGGGAACCGCGTTCCCTTCAGAACAAACACACCGCTGCACTTGCGGCTGTTCGCCTCGACGCAAGCGGTCGATGGTTTCCGCCGCAGCTCGGATGCGTTCAATAAACTCGACGTTCTGCGAATTCCTTGCCAGCTCGCGCATCCAATCCGCGGGAGGATCCACAGGATGACCAAGGAACTTTGATCCCTCGGACATAAAAGCCTCGTATTGATCATCGGTCTAAATCTGATGTTCGCGAACCGCTGGCAATTTCGAGCATAGGGGCGGATGAGTGGCGGGTCAAGGAAGCGGCGATAGCAGCCTGGGAGTTGAAGCGATATTTGCCCGCGGGTTGGGAGGGGCTAGAATAGATTGACGTCCAAAGACGTATTCCGTTCAAGCGGAGGCATTGCTATGGCACCTCATGTGGAAAAGTTGATCGCGGAGATCTGCGCCTTGCCGCGGGACGACCGCGAGGCTGTGCAGCGCGCGGTTTCCGCGAGCTTGGCGCAGAGCGACCGACCGGCGATCACCGATGAGGAAATCGCTGATGAAGCCTATCAACGGCAATTGCTGGCTGCCGGCCTGATCAGCAAAATCCGGCTGCGTCGCCGCGACCAGCAGGCGTTCGACCAATTCACCCCTGTGGAGATCATCGGCAAGCCCTTGTCGGAAACGATTATTGAGGAGCGCCGGTAGTTGGCGGCCTATTTCTTCGACAGTAGTGCTCTGGCGAAACGCTACATCAACGAGTTGGGCAGCGCCTGGGTTCGCGGCGTTACCGCTCCCGCGTCGGGCAACAACATTCATGCGCTCCAACTCGTTGAGTTGGAAGTCGTGTCGGCGATTGCTCGGCGTCGGAAGGGCGGTAGCTTGACGGCGGCCGCCGCGGCGACCGCAATCGCTCGTCTCTCGCATGAGGTTCGCCATGATTACATTCTGCTGGGGATTTCTGACCCGCTGATCGTAGAGGCATTGATGCTCGCTGATCGGCACGAGCTCCGGGCCTACGATGCCTTGCACCTCGCCGCGGCAATCGACCTTAATCGATCGCGCGCCGCGTGGGCCCAACCGGCTCTGACTCTGGTCTCCGCCGATCTCGAACTCAACGCGGCAGCCATTGCCAATGGCTTCGTCGTCGAAGACCCTAACGCTCATCCATAACCCCCGCCTACCGTCTACTGCTTTGTCGTTCGTCCCTTGAGGGATGGCGCAAAGAGCATGGTAGGGTGGGCCGGCGCTCGCAAGCTCGCTGGTCCCACCCTGCGCTTACCCTGTACTTAACCCGCACTCAACAAATACGCGATCAAATCCGCCATCTCCTGCTTCGTGAGCTGCTTCTCCATCCCATCCGGCATGAGCGATAAGCCGGTGCTGCGCAGCTCGTCGATGTTCACCCGCAACACCGTGTCGCTGGCCCCTTCGGCGCGGCGCAGCGTGACGCTGGTGGCCGTCTCCGCGGCAATCATACCGGTCAATGAGCGGCCGTCGTCGGTCAAGAGCACGTAGTTGACGAATTGCGGGTTTACCTCGCGGCTGGGGTCGAGCAGGTTCACCAGAATCGCGTCGGCGCCGCGGCTCTTGACCGTGGCCAGGTTCGGCCCGATCTCCTGCCCGACGCCTTCCACCCGATGACACGCCGCGCAGATTTTCTTGAACGTCGCCTTGCCGCGCCCCGCATCGCCGGGCGTCGTTAACACGTCGCGGTACGCCTCCACCACGTCCTGCCGACGACCGATGGCCAACGACGCAAACAGCTTCTTTGCGCGTTCCCGGATGGCCGCGTCGCTGTGAGATGCGAGCAGCTTGAGCCGCGCCGCGTCGAGATCGTTGGCGTTGATCTCGCCGCGCTCGACGGCGTCGAACAAGGTGGCAATCCATGCCGGCCGCGAAAATAGCACGTCGGCCGCCGCGCCGCGCACCGTCGGACCAAGCCCCGGCCAGGCCCCAAGCACGATCGTCGCCACCGCCGGACCGTTGAAGCGACCCAGCGTCCGCAACGCCGCCCTCTGCACCTCTTGCGGCTGCCGCCCGTGGACCAGACCCGTCAGATCGTCCTCCACTTCGGCCAACGGCGCCAAGGCCAAGGTGTCAATCGCGGACACGCGGCGGTTGACGGCCTGGTTCTGATCCGCGGCCGTCGTCCGCGCCGACGCAAGCAACTGTCCGATGATGCGCCGGGCAGCCGTCGCGCTCTCGCCGGTCAACGCCGTCTCCAGCTTCGCCCCCCGCGCCGTCAGTCCCGCCGCCAGGCCACGCACGATGGCGCCGGCCGCCGTGGCGTCCGTCTTGGCAAGCTCGTCGATCGTTCGCAAGGTCGCTTGCAGCTCGGCCTGCCGATTGGCCGTGCCGATCTGCCTGGCAAGCGAGTCGAGGAATGTCATGCCCGAATCGCTTTGCCGAAACGCCGCGTCGGCGGCCAATTGACTCAACACTTGGTCCGCGCCCTCGCCCAAGGAGCTTTGGATCGCCAATCGCATCCAACGATCGCCCGCATCGCGGCGGGCCAGCGCCGCCAGCGCCGTCAGCCTCCGCGGCGATTTCAGGTCGCCCAGCGAAAACGCCAACTGGTAGCGCACCCGCAAGTCGTCGTCGTCGACCATCGCCACGACGCGATCGGCAAGCTCGTCCGATTCGTTCATCGCCGGCTCGGCGAGCTTTACGCAGTGCTCTCGCACGCCCGCATGCTCGTCACCAAGGCCGCGAACGAGCGCCGCGCTGCCAAGCGACTTCAACCCGGCCAGCGCATAGCAGGCGTGCATCCTTCCCAGCGGCGATGGCGACTCTTTGACCAGTTTTTCCAACAGCGGCACGGCCGTTTTGTCCTGCCGCTGCCAAAGCAACCGCGACGCCGTTTCGCGATGCCAGGCATTGGGATGTTCGAGCAAGGCCACAAGGTCGGCCGTCGTTGCCCGGCCCAAGGCGGGTGGTTTGCGCGGCTGAAAGCCGTCCGGCGCGATGCGATAGATCCGCCCGCGGTCGCGGCCGCTCGTCAGGTCGAGATGCCGCTTGATCATCGGCGGCAGGCTGGCCGGGTGCTCGATCACCTCGCGGTAAACATCGAGGATGTAGAGCGCGCCGTCCGGCACGTTCATAAACTGGGCCGGACGGAACCATAGGTCGCGCGAGCTGACGAACTCCGATTTCTCGTCGATGCGTCGGGCGACGAACTCCAGCCCGTTGGCTTCCAGGCGTTTGCGGTGAACGAGATTGCTGCCCACGTCGCCGATGATGGCCCACTCTTCGCCGCCGGTGTCCCAGGCGTCTCCCTTATAGATGGTCACGCCGGTGGCGCCGGTGAAGTAGCCTGCCGCGCGGCCGCCGCCTTCGATCGGTCCCGGCGCGGCGCCCGACACGCGCAGCCGCGTGCGCACAATCCGCCACGGCTCGACCGGGCTGGTGCGAAACACTTCCGCCTGCGGGCCGTCGGCCGCGATGCTCTTCCGCGGGCCGGGGGCGCTGAGATACGGGTTTCGGGCGATGTAGCGGTCGTCGTACATCACTTGCTGAATGTGATCGCTGTTGGAGCAATCGAATTTGCGTCCCCAGGCGTCGAAGCTCATGCCGTGCTGGGCGCCGCCGCTGGTGGCCACTAGTTCGCGAGTGCGGGGATCGAAGGCGAAGTCGCGGCCGTTCAGGTTTACCGGTTTGGCCTGCGGATCGTCTGCCCGACGGACGCTGCCGCCGGAGGTGCTGGTGGCGCCGTGGATGCGGTTGTCGAGGCCCCAGTGAAACGAGTTCAATAGGCCCTGCACGTTGGCCTTGCTGAAGCCGGTGAATACGGTCTTTCGCTCGTCCGCCCGGCCGTCGCCGTCGGTGTCTTTGCAATAGAGAATGTCGGGGGCATCGCCGATAAACACGCCGCCGTCGTAGCACACGATCGCCGTCGGCCAACTCAGCTTATCGACGAACACCAGGCTTTCCTCGAATCGCCCGTCGCCGTCGGTGTCTTTGAGCAATCGCACGCGGCTGAGCAGCTCGTCGGCCTCTTCGGAGTATCCCCGCATTTCGACCACATACAGCCGGCCGTTCTCATCGAAGGCCGCCGCCACGGGATCGTTGACCAGCGGTTCGGCCGCCACCAGCTCGACGCGGTAGCCGGGCTGCACGGTAAAAGTTTCGAGCGTCCGGTCCGGCTCAACGGGCGGAATCCGCGGCAACTCGGAGCTGAAGTCGTCGCTGTTGGCCGTTTGCGCCTCCGCCGGCGGCGCGAAGAAATGGAACAAACAGACACCGACACACAGAGAGCAGGCAACGAGAGAAGCACGGGCAACAGTCATCGCGGACATTTGGAGCTTATAAGGTTGTTGCATCACCGACGGACCCAACAATTGTCGTCGATCGACGGCGGTTTGTCATCCGCCTCTCGCCGCTCATCACTCCGCTCCGCGGGGCGTCAGCTTCACTTCGCGTAAATCCATCACCGCCGGGCCGAGCTTGCTAACGGCACGCACTTCAAGCTGATACCGCCCCGCGCGAGCGAACGTCAGCTTGCCGATCACAAACGACTCGAACTGCTGAAAGCCGCCGGTTTCGGGCACGACGAACTCCCTCGTCTGCTCGGCCGCGCGGAACCGCACCTTGCTGCCGCCGCTGCCGTCGCCGCAGCCGACCAGCGCCTCGACGCGATACTCGCCCGGTTCGGGCACGTCGAATTGCCACTCGGCCCAATCGTCGGGCCGCACCCAGTAACCCAGCGTGTTCTTGTGCGGCAACGGCTCGTAACGCAGCATCACGCCATGCACGTCGGCCGTGCGAGCGGGCAACACAATCACACCCTGCTTGTCGGCCGGGTTCGGCATGTAGTCGGGATTCGGCGACGGCATCTGCGCGTCGATCTCGCGTCGCCAGGCAGCCAACTTGGCCGCCAGCCGCTCGACTTGCTCCGGCTCGTCTGCGGCCAGGTTCTTGGACTCGCTCGGATCGCGGGCCAGATTGAACAACTCGCGCCGCCCGGTTTCGTAGAACTCGATCAGCTTCCAATCGCCGTCGCGGACCGCTCCGCCCGGCCGGCTTCCTTGGTTGGCGTAATGCGGATAATGCCAATACAGCGACCGGGCAGGCAGCGGCGGCTTGTCGTCCAGGACGAGCGCGGTCAGGTCGACGCCATCGACGGCCACCGGGAACTTTTGCCCGCACAAGGCCAGCGCGGTCACCGGCACGTCGCCGCTGAACACCGGCGTCTCCACCACGCCCGGCCCGATATGTCCGGGCCAGGAGACAATCAGCGGAACGCGCACGCCGCCTTCATACAACCAGCCCTTGCCTTCACGCAGCGGAGCGTTGATCGTCGCCGGGGTGTGGGGTCCTTCGCGGGTCGCCAGTCCGCCGTTGTCGCTGGTGAAGATCACGATCGTGCGTTCGGCAAGTTCAAGTTCCGCCAGCCTGGCCAGGATGCGGCCCACGCCTTCGTCGACGCTTTCGAGCATGGCGGCGTAGATCGGATTCTCCTGCCGGCCGTGCGGAACGCCGTCCCAAGGCGCGTAATGCGATTGGAGGTCGCTCTTGGCGGCCAGCGGAATATGCACCGCATAGTGCGCCAGGTACAAGAAGAACGGCCGCGCGCGGTTGTTCTCGATCAACCGCAGCGCTTCGTCGGTCAGTCGGTCGGTGAGATACTCGCCCGCGGGGGCGTCGGCGAGGCCGGGGATCGCGCGGTCGCCCTTGCCGAACGGCGCGAAGTAGCTGGCCGGCGATCCGCGTGCGTCGCCCGCCACGTTCACATCGAACCCCTGCCGCGTCGGCTCGTAGCCGGCGCCGCCCAGGTGCCACTTGCCGACGTGGGCCGTGGCGTAGCCGGCGTCGCTGAACACTTCGGCGACCGTCACTTCTTCCAACGGCAACTGCTGGCGAAGCTGCGGCCGCAACAGCCGCTGCGTCGGCATATCACGGCGGCCCGGCAACCAGTCCGTGAGATGCAAACGGCCCGGCGTTTTGCCCGTCATCAGCGACGCGCGGGTCGGCGAACAGACCGGGCAGGCTGCGTAGGCCTGCGTGAATCGCCGGCCGCCGGCCGCCAGCCGATCGAGCTGCGGCGTGCGATGATACTTGCTGCCGTAACAGCCCAGGTCGGCCCAGCCCAGGTCATCGGCGACGATCAGCACCACGTTGGGCGGCCTTGCCGGTTCGGCACAAGACGCCGCCAAGTGCGAAAAACCAACCATCGCCGTCGCCACGACAACCCGCGTTAACACCGTGACGACACCTGACACGCTTAGTCGATCCATATTCTTTCACAAGTGTTAATCTAAGTATCTAAAATCGAGCGACGCGAACAGCACTTGCCAGAACTGCGACCAGACGTCGAGCGTCGAGTGGCCGCCCGATGCAGAAACGAACCGCAGGGCGGCTTCCAACTCGAGCGAACTCGGCAAACGGCCGACAGCCTGTCGATAAGCACGCTCGACGCGGCCGCGGTCGTCAAGACCGGCGAGACTCAGCAAGTTGGCCGCCGCCTGCCGCGAGCGGCCCGCCACGAAGGGGTCGTTCATGAAGAACAACGCCTGTTGCGGCGTCGTGCTTTGCGTCCGCACGCCCGTCACCGTGCTCGGATCGGCGAAGTCGAACGCCTTGAACACTTCGGGCAAGGCGTTGCGAAAGACCGGCACAAACACGCTGCGGCAATGCTCGGCGTGTTTGTAGCCATAGTCGGCCGACACGCCCGGCGGGAAAGTTCTTCCGGCCGCGGTCCGTTCGAGCCGGCCGGCGACGAGCAACATCGCGTCGCGCAGCGACTCGGCGTCCAGCCGGCGCCGTGGAGCACGCGCCAGCAGCCGGTTTTCCGGATCGGCGGCCTTCGTCCGTTCGTCGGCGACGGTCGACAGCCGGTAGGCGTGCGACAGCACCATCCGCCGCACGAGTTTCTTGACCGACCAGCCTTCGTCCATGAAACGCAGCGCCAGGTAATCGAGCAGCTCGGGGTGCGACGGGGCCTCGCCGGCCGTGCCGAAATTATCGGTCGTCCGCACGATGCCCGTCCCGAACAGCCAGTGCCAGACGCGATTGGCCATGACCCGCGCGGTGAGGCGGTTGTCGCGCCGCACGAGCCAATCGGCGAGCTGAAGTCGCCCGCTCTCGTCGTCGGGCAACGGCCGCGAAGGTCCCGCGCCGGCCGCCTGCAAAAAGCCGCGCGGCACGCGCTCGCCCAGGTTGTGGACGTTGCCGCGGATATGGACGTTCGTGTCGCCGATCTCTTTCTCTTCGGCCACGGTCATCGCCTTGGGCCGCGTCGGGCCCTCGGCCTTGAGCTGTTTCAGCAGGCGTTCCAGCCGCTTCAGATCGTCGGCGACGTTAGGCCGGTCGACGGCGGTCGAGTCGGCCGCGACCGATGACGACGATGGAGCGGCATCGACGGGCAAGAACTGCACGGCGTCGGCGATGACGTGCCCGTCGGTCGCTTCGTTGGCCACGATCACGAAGCCCTGCCCGTTCAATTCGAAATGAAATTTGCCCAGCGAGATGAACCGGCCGTCGATGGGCGGCCCGCGGCGTTGGTTGACGTGGAGCAGCCGTTCGCCGTCGGCGCTGAAGACCGTGACCGGCGTGTTGGTGGCGCGGTTGTCGCCCGGCGTGTAGGCCAGCCGCACTTCGTAAAGACCGGCCGCCGGAAGTTGCGGCAGAAAGGTGAGCGTCTTTTGGCCTTTGTGCTGGTCGAGATCGTGCAGGTAGCCGTCGCCGATATAGGAGCCGTTGAACTGCGACAGCTTCCACTCGCCGACGCGCTTGGCGGCGCGGTCGTCGACGACGATGCCCGGCAGGTCTTTGGCCGGCACGACGCCACGACGCGAGCCGCTGAGCGTCCTGATATTCGCCTCCAACGCGGCGATCGCGGCCTCTTGCCGGGCGAGGGCCTGCTCTTCGGCCGGTGGCAGCGGCAGCGGCGTTTCGATCCAGTTCGAGACGTTGGCGTGTTCGAGCGTCTTCGTGTTCCGCAGAATGCCGGCCAGCGCGTAGTAGTCGCGGGTCGGAATCGGGTCGAACTTGTGATCGTGGCAGCGAGCGCAGCCGAGGGTTTGGGCCAGGAACGCCTTGCCGATCGTGTCGAGCTGCTCGTCGACCACGTCCATTCGCAACTGGGCCTTGTCTTGCTCTTCGAGATTGACGTTGCCGAAGGCCAGGAAGCCGGTGGCAATCAGGTTCCGCTGCCGCTGGTCGACGCTTTCGGCGGGCAGCAGGTCGCCGGCCACTTGCTCGCGGAGGAACTGATCGTAGGGCCGGTCTTCGTTGAAGGTGTGGATTGTATAGTCGCGATAGCGCCAGGCTTGTCGAAACACCAGGCCGCGCAGCGTCATCGACTCGCCGAAGCGGACCACGTCGAGCCAGTGCCGCCCCCAACGCTGGCCGAACTCGGGCGAAGCGAGAAGCAAGTCGACGAGCCGCGCGTAGGCGTCGGGCGAAGCGTCGGCGACGTAGGCGTCGATCTCTTCGGGCGTGGGCGGCAGGCCGATCAGGTCGAAAAAAAGCCGGCGGACCAGGGCATCGGGCGGGGCGTCGGCGGCGGGGTGCAATTGCTTCTCTTCGAGTTTGGCGAGCAGAAAACGGTCGACTTCGTCGAGCGGCCAGACTTGGTCGTTCGTTTCGGGCGGGCGGGGACCGGCGAGCGGTTGGTAAGCCCAATGGTCGCCGCTTCGCAGGGGCGCGCCGGCCTTTTTGACGGCCGCGGTGCCGGTCCGCGGATCGGCCGCGCCACGTGCGACCCACGTCACGAGGTCGTCGATGGCCGTTTGCGGCAGTTTGCCGTCGGGCGGCATTTGCAGTGCGGTGTCGTCATAGCGGACGGCTTGAATGAGCAGGCTTTCGTCGGGCTTGCCCGGCACGACGGCGGGACCGGAATCGCCGCCGGCGGCCCAACCTTCGCGCAGGTCGAGCCGCAGGCCGCCCTTGCTGGCTTTCTCGCCGCCGCTGTGACATTCGAAGCAATGCTCGACCAGGACCGGCCGCACGCGCTTTTCGAAGAACTCCAGCTCGGCGGCGGCCGGCGCCGCGGCGTAAGCCATTCGGCCGGCAAAAACCGCCGACACGCCGACGATGATCTGAAGAGTGCGCGTTGAAGCCATACGGGTGCCGTGAGTGGAACGATCGGTTTCCAGTCTAGCATGCCTCCGCCGGAGCGGGAATTCACGGGTTCAGGGTTCAGGCGCGCCGGGATGGGGCATCACGCTCCGCCGTGATGGATCCCCTTGCGTAGCGTTCCCTGAGCTTCCGTCCTTCGTGCAAATTTGCAATAACGGGAAAAACCCGAGGGATTTCATCATCTCGTAGTTCCGCGGTGGTATCTTTCTGGCATCCGCTCCCGGCGTCATCCGTCATTCTGGCGCCCCGCTGGCTTGTCCCGTTCTCTGGCCCTCATCGGCATCTCTCATCTCTCATCTCTCATCCTGCTTGGGTTGCTCAATTGTTAAGCACTCTTCAACTGTCCATACACAATACATAACATAAAAACGCCGTGTTTTATCGGCTTTTTGACGGGTGTCTCGGGTGTCTTGCTTTGCATTCCTTTAGTTGCCTGAAGCGGTTGTCTTGCGGCCAGCCTCTAACGACAGCCAAGACTGGTTCCCCGACGGAGCGTCTGGGCAAAGTCGAGCAGGTTTGTATTCAACCGATCCTGCGAACTTGGTCGCCGATGTCACTGTGGGAAGTTTCGCCACGAGGACGCGTCCGCCGGCCATTGAGGATGAAGCCGATCCACGTGTAGCGAACGAAAAGTTGATATGTCAGGAGGAGGATCGCCGTCACGACGCTGCAGATCAGGACGAACTTCACGTACGCCGGCAGGGGCCAAGGTGCGACGATCACTTGTGCGGCGATAACAAGCGGTGGGTGTGTGACGTACAACCAGTATGACGAGTCGGACACGTAACGGACCCACGGGCGCTCTCGCCTGAGGACGCGGCGGAAGAGACCCAGCATGCCAAAACTCATCGCCCACGCATAGACGACCTGCGCCAACGCCGTGACGGCGCGCGGCAAGAGCGGTACGAGGCCCAGCGGCAGCGCGACGATCAACGCAAGCGGCAGAAGAAACCACCAACGGCGGGCCAGCCGGCCCTCGTCGTCGTGGGTGTCGTAGTAGAGGGCGCCGAAGCCGAAGAAGATTCCATAGTAGACGAGCAGGTGCGGCAGCGGCAGGAGCCCGATCGACGTGTCCGGACCAAAAATCCCGTCGCCCATGAACCACTGCGGAATGAACGTCAGCGGCAGAAGCCAAAGGTAGCAGATGGGCGAGTGGAGCAGACCGCGCGGGACTCGAGGGAGGTGAAGCCTCTGGGCGGCCCAGGCGAGCAACGCGAAGATCGGCACGAGCCAGCACAGGAACCAGAGAAACCAAAGGTGATCGAACACGGGCGTGCGGATAAGGTTGAAGCTTGAACCGCCGACCTGCACGGTTAATCGGTCGGAATCGAGCAGCCGCCTGTAAGCTTTAACGATCCCGCCTCCCTTCTCCGCGGCGGCCGCCGCACTACGGGTTGTGTCGCCGGTCGATTGCGTGATCGGTGCAAGCAAACGCCGGACCTCGGCGCGCCCCGCGTCGACGTCGGGCTCGGTGCCGAGGCGGATTTGTAGCAGTTTGGCAACGAACTGCGTCGTGCCCCAGTCGACCGTCGTGGCATCGAGAGCCGACCGACCTTCGCGGTTGCGAGCGTTGGGGTTGGCGCCGTGCTTGAGGAGCAGCGCCGCGACCTCGGCGCGGCCAAAGATCGCCGCGCCGTGCAACGGCGTGGAGCCGTCGCGGTTCGTAATTCTCACATCGGCGCCGGCGTCGATCAGAAGCTGCGCCGCAGCGGTGTCGCCGAGCATCGCGGCCCAACCCAGCGGAGGTACGCCAAAAGTCCCGGCCCTTTGGTTAACGTCCAGCCCCGCCAATAGGCGTTCGCGAAGCGCGGCGGAGTCTCCCAATCGAACAGCCGCGGTGATCGAGTCGTCGTCGGACGCGACGACGGGGATCGCGTGCTGTCTCGCCCACTCAGACACCCAATCCAGCAGCGGGATGATGGTCACCAAGCCGACGAGGCAGGGGACGAGGATCCGTACGGCCCTTTGCTTAAGCAGTGACGCCAGCCCCCGTCGGCGCCAGAGCATCGTGGTGAACAAGCCGCTCACCAAGAAGAAGAGCGGCAACCGAAAACCGTGGAGGGCCTGCATGATCACCGAGTACAGCTCGCTTTGACGGGTGTCGCGCACAACCCACGGGATCGTGGAGAACGACAGCGACGCGTGCAGCACGATGCCGAGCAGCATCGCGAAGGCGCGCAGCGCATCGAGGTCATGCCGGCGAAGGCTCGCAGACCGGGTCAAGTCAACGGATGGAACGCTCGCGGACATCGTGGGCACCTGATTTCGAAGCAAGATTTCGGTAGTACTGCCTAGCCACACCTACGGAGCCCGCACGGCCCGCGGGCCATCATTTCAGCTTTCAACTCGACGAGGCTCGTGCCTCCGAGTTCCCAGCCTGGTCGTCGTCATCGGGCAACGCCCTCTTCACGTTAATGCTTGCTAGACCGCCGAGCGCGCCCAGGTTCATCGACTCCACGCCTGACGACGGGACGACCACGATCGAACCCTTCTCCTTGAGGCCCTCATAGAGCATGTTCATGGCACGCAGATGCACCGCCACCGGGTTGTTCTGGTACGGCCGGGCCGCCTCCACGAAATTGGCCGCGATCTCGGTCTCCGCCGTGCTCAAGATAATCCGCGCCTGGCGCTCCCGTTCTGCCTGGGCTTGCTTGCTCATAGCGTTTTGCAAGCTGGCGGGAATGATCACGTTACGGATTTCCACGGACTGGACCGTGATGCCCCAGGGATTTGTCTTGCGGTCGAGCGTTTCCTGCAGAGCGTGGCCCAACGCCTCCCGCTGGGTCAGCATCTCTTCCAAGGTGTGAGTGCCGATGATGTCACGCAGCGCCGTTTGCGTGGAGAGCGAGATGGCCCGGTAGTAATTCTCGACCTCCAGAAGCGCTTTCCGGGCATCCCAGACCATCCAGAAGCAGACCGCGTCGACGTCTACCGGTACGGTGTCGCGAGTCAGCGTGCTTTCCGAGAAGAATTCCGTTGTTCGGATGCGCATGTCCACAAAACGGGCCACGCGGTCGACGAACGGCACCAGAATGAAGACACCCGGCCCCTTCAGGGCGTGGAACCTCCCTAGCCGCAACAGCACAGCACGATCCCACTGTAAAGCGATACGCACGCACAGCAACACGGCCAAGGCCGCCACGACCGCGACGGCCCACGTGAGCTGGTTATACTTCTCCTCGGAAAACTGAACGGCTGCCGGGGCAACCAGGATCAGCGTGGCCACGACCGAATTCAGGAGAAACGTACTGGCTCGGCGACGTTCGCGCGCGGCGTGCTCTCGGGCCAGCGTGCGTTCGGTGTCCCTGCGGCTGGTCATTTTGGTCGCTCCGCTGTCAGGTTGCGTATCGTCTTCAGTACATCGCGAGGCGCGAAGCCGTATTGGGCAGCCTGTCCCAAGAATTCGGTGCATAAAGCGCGAAGCTTGGCCTCCTGGTCCCGCGGGGCAAGCGTCACCGCGGGCTGCGGGGCGACGAACGTGCCGCTGCCTTGTTCGGTCGTTAACACTCCCTGGCGCTCAAGCTCGGTGTACGCTTTGATGACCGTGTTCGGGTTGACCGAGAGATCGACGGCCAAGGCCCGCACCGTCGGCAGTTGTTCACCAGGGCACAGTCTCCCCGACGAGATCCCAAAGCGGACCTGATCCTGTATCTGCCGGTAAATCGGCACGCCGCTCTTCGGATCCAACGAGAAGATGATCATTGCTCTATTGAACTATAGTAATAGTACACTAGAGCGTCAAGAGGGTCGCTTCTTTTTTTGCGAATGGCGAAGCGGCGATGGCGGCGTTCGCCGTCAGAAATCGCGTCGGATTCATCGGACGGGAAGCGCTCGGCGGCACTGTGGAACCAACTGCGTCTCGGTCATTATGTCGACGGTCGGCTCGGGGCAAGACGAACCAAAAACTGTCACAAGTGCTTGTCGTGTAATGCTTAGCTGCGATGCGAGCGTTTTTACGTCGTGCTGAAAAAGTTCAATAGCCGTCTCGTTGCCCCGACTTGAATCGCTGGCCGGTGGGCCATTTTTCCGCTTGGGCAAGGGTTTCGGGCCTGTTTTAGTTAGCAGCGCTCACGGCCCGGCCGCGGCCACCAGCGCCATGGCGGCCCAGTTGGTCGCCGCCGCGGAGATCCACTGGTCGTGTCCGTGGGGAAAACCGCTTTCGAAGTAAGGCTGGAACGGTATGGAACGGCTCCTCACGTACCACGATCCATCTTCGAGCTGCGTCGACAGAAGAAATTCGACGCCCCGCTGGTAGGCCGCATCGGTCGCCGCGACGGCGCCGGCCTCTTTCAGGGCCACCAACGCTTGCCCGGTCGCGTATGCATCACTGGCGAGCGAGGGAAGTTCTCCCCACCCTCCGTCGGCTCGTTGCTCGCTCAGCAGGTCGCTCGCGGCTTTTCGTAGGAGGATCTCCTGGTCGTCTCCCGCCCATCGCAGGCCGAGAAGTTGAAAGGCCCGGTCCTCGGTCGTCGTGGCCCGGGCCCGCTTCAGCCACTCCTTGGCGCGCTCGATCGACTTCTCGTACTCGCTCCGCCTTGCTCTGGGGGCGTAGACCTGCAGCGCCCGCAGCGAGGCGGCCGTGACCTGGATGGCGCTCGATTCGAGAGGAGGCCGATGCCCAAGGGGCCGCCACCCACCGTCGGGCAATTGCCGGCTCTTGACGTAGCGTGCCAGCGCGTCGGTGGCCGCATCGGGCGGATGTTTCTCCGCCGCCATGCCTATCAGCACGTAACCGACGGTATCGGCGTCGCCCGGAATGCCAAGGCCCTGAAGCGCGCGCTCGCGCCACACGTCGATGTAAGACGCGATCGACGCCCGTTGCGCGCGTGCGACCTGATCGTCCACCGGCACTGAGGCACTTCGGGCCGCGGCGATGGTCATCGCCGTCAGCGAGTTGTGATGGCAGGAGACGCAGCCCGTCTTTTGCACGAATCCGATGTCGGACCGCTGCAGGAGCGGAATCGTCCGCGACAGGGCGGCACGCACGGAGCCGGCCGGCTTCGGCGGGCTGACCGGCACCGGCGACGCGCCCCCCGGCTTCGCACCCGCCTTGACGAGCAGATCCACGACGGGCGTCTGGCCGCGCTGGAGGGCGAAGTCGAGAGCGGTCTGGCCCGCCTCCGTCCTGGTGTTCGTATCGGCCCCGCGTTCGAGCAGCGTGGTGACGCTTTCCAGGGGCAAGCTATCGGAGTTGGCCAAGTCCATCAGAATGCGGCGGCCGTCACGGCCCCTGGCATTGACGTCGGCACCGTCATCGAGCAGTCGCTGGATCAGCTTCGCGTTGCCGAACGCCGCCGGATTGCCGTTGGGCGGACCCAGGGACGCCAGCGCCGTGCTCAGCGTGGCGCGGTCGGCCGACGGCATGAGCAGGTCCACGCAGCGGGCGTCATTCGCGTTGAGCGCGGCGATCAGTGGGAGAGGCCCCGCGCTCTTCACGTCGGCCCCGCGTTCGATCAGCAACCGCACAACGGCCTCATCACCGACGTCGGCCGCCTCGCGGAGCGGAGTCAACGGCCCCTTGTAGCTGGGCGATCTGACGGATGGATCCGCGCCAGAATCGAGCAGCAGCCGGACTACGGCGAGGGAGCCAAAGCGGCTGGCCGCGATCGCCAGCGCGGTCCGTCCGTCGTCGGAGCGGGCATTCACCTCGGCGCCGCGCTCGAGCAACCATCGCGTTTTTTCCAGATCGTCGGCCGCCCACATCAGCGCCGACGCGCCGACCTCGTTGCGAACGTTGGGATCCGCGCCGTTGTCGAGCAGGAGCCGGACGGCATCGGCATCGCCGTAGAGCACGGCGTACATCAGCGGTGTCGAACCGCCGGGCCCTTTGAGGCTGGCGATCCGGCGATCCTCGCTCAACATCGTTTGCAGCGCCCGATGATCGCCATCGCGGAGAAGCTCCATCATCCGCGCCGCCTGCGGATCGGGAGGCGCCGCAGCGGTTTCTCCGGCCAGATCATCGGGCCATTTCGCTCCCTGGTCGATCCAGAGCTTGATGATGTTGAGCTGCTCGGGATCGAGCGGACCGGTCGGCGGCATCCGCTGGCCGTACTGGTCTGAAACGAGCTTGAGATAGAGCCGGCTCGCCGCACTATGGCCGGGGCCGATCATGGTGATGGTCCCGCCGCGCAGGGCATCCCGCCGCCGGTCGAGCCGAAAGCCGTTCTTCTGCTGCTTCGGCCCGTGGCATTCATAGCAGTGCGCCTTGAACAGCGGCTGAACGTCACGGCCGAAGTCGACCGCATCGTCGGCCCTGGAAGCCCGGCTAGAAAGCGCGCCTGTCAGAACGAGCGTCAGCGCTGTCGCCAGCCAGGTTCTTGCCATGATTGTGCTCCTTCGCTCTGACCGCGCTGGTGATCCTCGGACCGTGCCCGCGGAACGCATCGCGCAAACGGCACGGCCCAACGAGTCCGCGCTTCGATGATACCGCGTAGCTGACTTCGTGAGAAGTCAGGAGGTCGACGGTGCGGGTTTGAGAAAGAGTTGCAAAATGCGTACGGCCAATTAACATTGTTGCTACACTCCGCAAGAGGCAACATGAGCATGGATCGTCGGCTGCCCCGCAGCGCTTGGGCCAGAAAACACCGTGTGAGAAGCTTGCGGGCATCGGATGCGCCTGGCGGTCGTGCGTGCGCGCCGGAACCGCTCGAAGCACGGCTCGCGCTGAGTGCCGATCCCGCCGCTGCGGCGACGACGGCCGATTCGCCGTTCGCGATGTACGCCTCGGCCGTTTACAAGGACGTGCTTCAACGGCAAATCGACCCGTCGGCGCTGGCCTACTGGACTTCGCTGCTCGACTCCGGCCTGCCGGTCCAGGCGGTCGCGGGGGCGGTGGCCCACAGCGACGAATACGATGCCAACATCGTGATCGGGCCCGATTTCCAGCGATACCTTCAACGCGGCGCCTCGGCCTCGGACATCGCGTTTTACACCGCCGCCATGCAATCGGGCGCCAGTGACGAGCAGATCGAGGCGGTACTGGTCGCATCCGACGAATTCTTCAATGATGCCGGTGGAACGAACGCCGCCTGGATCGACGCGGTGTATAACGCGGTGTTGGGCCGTGCGGCCGATCCGGGTGGAAGCGCATTTTGGCTGGCAGAGCTTGCTCAGGGCCAGGCACGGACGCAAGTGGCGATGGCGTTTACCAGCGGCGCAGAGCGAGAAAGCGCGCGGATCGAAGCCGACTTCAGCCAGGTGCTGCACGAATCGAGCGATGGTGCGGTGACCGCGTATTGGGCCGCGCTTTTGGGCCAGGGCATGACCAACGAATCGATCGTCGCTTATATGGCCGGCACGGACGACTATTTCCAGGCCGCCGCCGGCCAGCCGGTCACCACGGTTCCGCAGCCGGCCGACAACAGTTGGTTCGCAGCCGACAATGCGGCCATCGACGCCACGGCGGCGCAAAACAACGCTCAGGTGATGTTTCTGGGCGATTCGTTGACCTACGGCTGGACCGTCTTCGGCAACGACGCCTGGAACCAGTATTTCGGCCAGTTCCAGCCGCTCGACGCCGGAATTCCCGGAGACACGACGCAAAACATTCTCTGGCGACTGGATAACGGGCTTCTCGACAACGTCCACCCGAAGCTGGTCGTGCTGCTGGCGGGCACGAACAACCTGCTGAACGATTCGTCCGCCGACATTGCCGCCGGCGTCAAGGCGATCGTCGACACGCTGCATGAGCGTTTGCCCGACACCAAGGTGCTGTTGGTCGGCATTCCGCCGACGGGCACCAGCGCCAGCTACCCCTATCGGCAGAAGGAGGCTGCCGCCAACGCCCTGATACAGGCGCTCGCCGACGGCGTGGACACCTTCTACATCGACATCACTCCACTCTTGCTGGCCCCCAACGGCGACCAGCAGGCGGGCATCTTCTTCGATGACCAAGTGCATCTGACGGCGGCGGGCTACCAGATCTATGCCCAGGCCATCGGGCCGCTGGTCGAGCGCCTCATGGAACTCTGAGTAGAGTGGGACCAGCGAGCTTGCGAGCGCCGGCCCACCGTAAACGACGTCGCTATCGGTGGGCCGGCGCTCGCAAGCTCGCTGGTCCCATCCTACGCCCGTCCATTGCGGGTCTTTGATTCTCAAACCGATTTTTTTCATTCCCGGTTTTGATGGAGCAGCCGTCTTGACATGCGCGGCGGCGGCATCTATCGTCCGCGCGGCAAAGTGGGGGACCGCCGAGCGAAGATGTATGTCCGAAGATACAGTGCTACGCATCGAAGAGACGCTCAAGGCTTTCCCGCAGTATCGCGGTCTGCCGGAGCCGGACTATGTGATCGATTTTCTCGGCACGCGGACCCGCGCCGAGTACGTGCGCGGCTTGCAGGGAGGCACGGTGGAAGGATATCCCCTGCCGGTGAACTTCCATGCCACCGCCCTGGAGTGGGCCGGAGCGCTGGCCGCGGTCCATGAGGCGGCCGACGAACTGTGCGTCGTCGAGTTGGGTGCGGGGTGGGCGCCGTGGCTGGTGGCGACTGCCCGCGCGGCGCGGTTGCGCGGCATCAACCACGTGCGGCTGACGGGCGTGGAAGGATCGAAAAAACATTGCGAGTACATGAGCCGCCATTTTCGCGACAACGGCCTCGACCCCGCCGCGCATACGCTGCTGCACGGCGTCGTTGGACCGCGCGACGGCACGGCGGAGTTTCCGGTGCTTGCCGATCCGTCGCTCGATTGGGGCACGCCCGCCATTTTTGCCGCGCCCGACGGCGGCCTTGCCCGGCGACTGCGGCGTTGCGCGGCGACGCTCGGCCGGCGAGTCGGCACTCGTGCGGCGACGGAAAGATTGCCTTGCTATTCGATCGGCACTTTACTCAAGCCGTTTCGCGTGGTCGATCTGCTGCACGTCGATATCCAAGGCCACGAGCACGTGGTGCTGGCGGCCGCGCGGCAGGTGTTGCGGCAAAAAGTGAAGCGGACCGTGGTCGGCACGCACGGCCGGGCGATCGAACAGCAGTTGCTCGACATGATGTCGGCCGACGGCTGGCTGCTCGAAGCCGAAGAAACCTGCCTCTATCGGCAATCCAACGGCGGCGTGCAACTTGTGCGAGACGGCTGCCAGGTCTGGAAGAACCCTGCCTGGATCGGGCCGTCGCCCGTTCGTTCCCTTTCTCAAGCAGCATAAAGCATCGTTCGTCAAAAGCCATTCGACTCATGCGGCCGCCGGGCGGCGGCGAGCAGGTCGATCAGGCTGCCAAGCTCCTGGGGCGAAAGATGGCCGAGCTGGCGGCGGTGGCACTCGGCCAAGGGCGCGGCGATCGCGCCGAGCAATTCGAGCCCGGCGTCGGTGATCGCCACGTTCACCACGCGGCGATTGGTCGCATCACGCCGGCGCGACACGAGGCCCCGTTCTTCCAGCTTATCGAGCAGTCGCGTGATGTCGGGGGCGCGCGAGATCAGCCGCGAGCCGATGGCCAGCGTGGGCAGCGAATCGGGGTGCTCGGCCCGCAGCAGCCGCAGCGCGTTGTATTGCTGCGCGGTCAGACCATATTCGCCAAACAAGGCTTCTTCGATGGCTTTCAAACGGTCGTAGGTGCGCCAGAGGTTGAGAAAAGCCTCTTGCTCCAGCGAATCGAAGTGAGGCGTGCGAGGGTCGGCTGTCTTGGAGGGACGATCCATAGCTTGTGGATAGTGGCGCCGCACTCAATTGTCAAACGGCGTGCATGTTCGCCGCGTGAAGTACAGCATCGGATGATTTCGCTTATCGCCGCCGGAAAAGTCATCCGATTAGAACAAGATGATGTGTCTTCCGCCGGGCCACGTGTACTGGCCTTTTCGAGGCCTGCTGGCTGCCTTGTTGCTTTGCGCAAGCGCGGCGACAGGCATGGGCCAGCCGCCCTCGTACACTGCAAGCTTTGCGCCCGGAGGGGCAGGGGGCGCAGCTTCCACGCCTCGCGCTTCAAGCCTGCGGCAGCCCGCGCCGGCCCAGACCGCCGCGCAGCCTTCGAGCGATGCGCAGCCTGCGCCAAGGCCGCAGACCAACGGCGCCCTGCCCTACTCGGCGCCGCCTGCGTTCGCTGCGCAACCACCGGGCTCTGGGCCGCTCGCGCCGCCTCCGCAAACCTACGGCGCGCCGCCCAACTGGCAGCCGCCTGATCCCTTCACGCCCCTGTCGCCGGGGCCCTATCCGGTCGTCCCGCCGCCACCGCGGCCCGTCCGGCCGGCCTTGCCCGAAATGGTCTACGTGGTGACTGCCAAGTTCTGGTTCCGTCCCGAAGCGCTGTTGTGGGACACCAAAGCGGCGCCCGTGCCGCAACCGATTGCAACCAGCGGATCGACGGCCGATGCCGTGCCTGGGGCCATCGGGCAGCCGGGCACGCTGGTCGTCTTTGGCGGCGGCACCGCCAGCTTCGGATATGTGGGCGGAGTCCGCCTCGAAACCGGCATCTGGCTCGACGAGGGACGCGTCTTCGGTCTGGAGGCCGGCTACTTCGTGCTGATCCAGCAGAGCCGCGAGTTCTCGCAGCAATCGGACGGCTTTGGCAATCCGGTCATTGCACGGCCGACGATCGACGCGCGAAGCGGCGGCGAAGGTTCTCACGTCGACTCGCTCCCCGACCAGTTCCTCGGCGGCGTGGATGTGATCCTACGCAGCGAATTCCAAGGGGCCAATTGCGACGGCGTTCTCAATCTGCTCCAGACCCAGCGCGTGCGACTGGATGGCCTGTTGGGCTTCCGCTACTTGAGCCTGGTGGAATCGTTGAATATCTACGACCAGTCCTCCGATTTCTTGGGCGGCGGGAGCACCTTCGGGGGCGCGCCCCTGAGCACCTCCGCCACCTTGTCCGATTTCGACGGCTTCCGGCTCACCAACAGCTTCTATGGAGGGTCGGGGGGAGCAAGACTCTATTATGCTCAAGGGCGGTTCTACTTCACCGCGTTGGGCAAGATCGCCTTCGGTACGGTTCAGCAGCGGGCGACGATCTCGGGCTCGACCCTCTTCACCAACCCGCAAGGCGTGCGGACCATGTTGCCCGGCGGCGTCCTGGCCACCACGGCCAACATGGGCAATTATTACCAGAATCCGTACGCAGTCGCGCCCGAGGGGCATTTCAACCTCGGATACCAAATCTCGCCGTCGGTCACGGCGCGCATCGGCTATTCGTTTATTTACCTGAGCAACGTCGCCCGGCCCGGCGACCAGGTGAGCCGCGTGACGAGCGCCAATCGGATTCCCTCCGACCCGGCCTACGGCGGCACCGGCCCGGTGCCGCCGGCCTTTCAGTTTCACACGTCGACCTATTGGGCCCAGGGCCTCAATTTCGGGCTCGATTTCCGCTTCTAACGCCGTCAGTAGCCGATGATCTTCCGGTCAGCACGCCAATAGTTGCGGCTGTACCACGTCGTTCCCATGAGCAAGGGCGAGTTCGCGCGAAGCCCACCGGTGACGTAGTCGCCCATGTCCGGCCAGAGGACTGGCCGTGCATACGGATACGGTCCCTTGTAAGGCCTCGAGGCGCCAGGCACGGCCTCAGCCACCATGGGGCCCCCGCGGGCCGCCGGAAAGAGCGGCTGCGGCTGCGGGAACGTGCGGGCATACAGTTCCGGCACCGTCGGCATCATTTCCGTCATGGGAATGTACGAATACCGCCGCAGCAACTCCTGCCGGCGAGCGAACTGCTGGGGCGTTGCCACATATCCTCGCCAGAGCCAGCCGCTTACGGGCTTCCCATTCACCGTGGCGCGGGTGCCGACCCAATTGCCTTCCGTGCGAATCACCTCAAAACGGTGCCCGGCCGGCAGCCTTGCCAGCGTCGAGCTGCCGCGCATCAGCGGCGCGTTCTGCGCCGCCACCAACATCTGCTCGCCCTTGGCGGTTTCGGCGGCGCCGACCTCCGCCAGCAGCAGACCCACGAGCCCCATTCCCAAGAGTCCCAAAGTGAGAAAACGTTTCATGCTCCACCTCCGCATGAGGATGTGGCCCGCGCGAACAACCGTCGCCAGGGCCGTCCGAGAAAAAATTCCGCCCTGCCGTCCAATGCGCAGAGCGACCAGCATTGATCGCGCCGCCACCGCGTATTCAAATCATTGTTGTGAGCAACAATCCTGCCAAATGGCGCTTTTTCGCGAACGTAGAGTCGGACCAGCGAGCTTGCGAGCGCCGGCCCACCGATGGCGACGTCGATTACGGTGGGCCGGCGCTCGCAAGCTCGCTGGTCCCACCCTTTTCTACGGACGTTGGCGGCTGTTTGGTCGGAAAATCTGCGATCTGAGCAATGGGAGGCGAGCCTGCGTAGGGCTTTCGTGGGCGCGGTAAGGAGCCGCGCCGCTAATTCACGGAGGTGTCATCGATGTCGCAGAGAGAACGTTCGTTCGGTGAAATCCATTTTGGCGGTGC
>Ga0307374_10001995_pt1 | contig 37081 bp, 33 predicted proteins | sample OX3MG_FD_202532 | JGI IMG/M metagenome (GOLD analysis project Ga0307374, IMG submission 202532) | Soil microbial communities from Risofladan, Vaasa, Finland - OX-3 | ecosystem: Environmental > Terrestrial > Soil > Coastal area > Acid sulfate soil | place: Finland: Risofladan, Vaasa | collected... | reverse complement strand
CGAAAACAACGGCAGCCGCACGGACGTTTCCCGAGTTTGAAAGCACGGTTCGGGAAGGGCTGGGCAAGACGGGCTTGATGCTCTTCATGGAACTCGACCACGGCTCGGTCATAAGGAAAGCGATGGGTCGCGACAAGCCCCGAATGGTCCGGCTCATCATGCAACAAATGGCAAGGCACGTTCCGGACGCAGGGTCCTATGCTCCCGTCACGGTACTCGTCGACGAACGCTCTGACGGCGTCCACATCTCCTACGACAGGATGGTCAGTCTGCTGGCTCCTTATCGGAATTCCGATGCGCTCGCGGTCGCGCGGGATCTCGACAAGAAAGCCGAGACCCTTTTGTCGGAGGCGGCAGGTTGAGCCAACATCCCTGCGCCGCCGATGCAAAGCCGGGAAATTGAGGAGGAGTGATGACCAATCGATTGCAATGGGAAGTTTTTGTCAGCGCCCAGATTCCGGTGGTCATTAGCGACCTTCCGCCCGGCGCAAGCGAAATGAAATGGTCGCCAATTTCTTCAACGCTTATCTCGGGCAAGAGCGATGCCGTGCTGGTGGATACCGCGATCACGATCGATCAAAACCGGAAGCTTGTCGACTGGATCGCCGCCCGCGGCAAAAATCTGAAGACGATCTACGCGACCCATGGCCACGGCGATCATTTCTTCGGGGTAAACACAATTCAGAAGAAATTTCCGAAGGCACGATTCATGGCAACTCGGGAAGTCATAGCCGTCATGCAGAAGCAGGCCTCAGCGCCCGTAGTTAACGGATATTGGAAACCAAGGTTTCCAGGACAAATCGATTCAACGCTCGTCGTCGCGGATGAACTCAAAGGAGGCGTTATGGAGCTGGAAGGGGAACAACTCGTGAGCGTTCCCCTCGGCCACACCGATACGGACAACACGACCTGCCTGCACGCCCGTTCGATCGGCCTTGTCGTCGCGGGCGACAGCGCCTATAACGATGTTCATCTTCACCTCGGAGAGTCAAACGCTGAAACAAGGAAGGCTTGGATCGCGGCGCTTGACATAATCGAGTCTCTAAAGCCGACTGCCGTTGTCGCCGGACACAAGAGGGCCGGCGCGGTAGACACGCCGAATATCGTAGAAGAAACGCGAAAATACATTCGCGATTTCGACAGGATCGCGGCCAATACCCAGACCGCGTCGGAGCTATATAACCAGATGCTTGCGATCTATCCCGAGCGCGTGAACCCGGCGGTCCTGTGGCTTTCGGCACGAGCCATCAAGCCGGCAAACTGAATCTGGCGGCCCTCAGCGTCCGTTGCGACCCACGGGCACTTTGCAGTCGGCAACATCGTTGGAAGGATTACCACTTAAAATAAAGAGATACTAACGATGAGAACTCTGGAAGCTGCTCCGAAGACATCGAAAGTACAGATGTTTGGCCGTATTCTTCTCGGCCTGATGTTAGTCTACACTGGTGTGTCGCATCTCACGTTCGCGCGTCAGGAATTTCAGGCGCAGGTCCCGCCGTGGATTCCTTTGAAACCCGATCTCGTCGTCTTTCTCTCGGGCTTCGTAGAGATCACGCTTGGATTGTCCCTCATGGCCTTATATCGGTACAAAGCCTACGTGGGACTGATGGTGGCGCTCTTTTTTGTGGCGGTCTTCCCCGGCAACATCGCTCAATATACCGAGCACCGCGCTGCGTTTGGTCTGAACACCGATACGGCGCGGCTCGTCCGTCTCTTCTTTCAGCCCCTTCTTGTTGCGTGGGCGCTCTGGTCTACGGACGCCTGGCGATCTGCTACAGGTTCATGGCGACAGTCTGCCGAAAGCGGTACTGCGAAAACGGCGCGCTTGAGGTGAACAACAACGCGGCCGACCGCGCAATAGGCGACGTCGCCTTTTCTGTACGAGGTGGCAGGTTGAGCTGGGAACAATTGGGGTGACCGAATGCCAAGTTTGGAAGGAAAGGTATCACTAGTAACGGGCGGTACGAGTGGGATCGGCCTAGCGGCCGCGAATGCACTCGCAAGAGAGGGATCACACGTTTACATCACCGGCCGCCGGGAACGAGAACTCGCAAATGCGGTTCAGCAAATCGGCAGCAATGTGACCGGGGTGCAGGGTGACGTATCGAATGCACAAGATCTCGACCATCTATTCGCAAAGATCAGGGGCGAGAAAGGCAAACTCGATATCCTCTTCGCGAATGCTGGAATTGCCAAATATGCGGCCCTCGGCGATATTACTGAGGAGCTCTACGATTCAATTTTCAACGTCAACGTCAAAGGGGTACTGTTCACAGTTCAAAAGGCGCTTCCTCTGATGCCGGACGGCGCGTCAATCATTCTTAACGCTTCCGTCGTAGGCAGCAAAGGCCTCTCCGCGAATAGCGTTTACAGCGCCACGAAGGCTTCCATCCGCTCTTTTGCGCGAACTTGGACCACAGATCTCAAGCATCGTCGGATTCGTGTCAATGCGATCAGCCCCGGAACCATTGATACGCCCGGTTTGAATGATTTGCTCGCCTCGGGTGAAGCTGGTGAGCAACGTCGCAAGATGGTGGCCAGCGCAATCCCGCTCGGCAGGTTTGGCCACCCGCATGAAGTTGCCAGGGCAGTGGTGTTTCTCGCATCGGATGACAGCAGCTACGTCACGGGAGTGGAACTGTTTGTCGATGGCGGTTTTGCCCAGGTCTAGCGGTTCGAGACCGAAGCGGAGTGTTGTGTACTTCACGACCGTGGTACGGTAAAAAGGGTTCTTCCGGGAAAGCTCCCATGGCCGAATCGAGAGAATCAATTCCACTGACCGTCACCCGTGCCGAGCGAATCTTTCCGACCTTGACCGAGGCTCAGATGCAGCGCCTCGCTTCCCATGGGACGGCACGCTCAGTGCGCTCCGGCGAAGTATTGGTAGAACTCGGAGATAAAGAAATACCCGTTTTCCTGGTTATATCTGGTGAACTCGAAATTGTACGGCCTTCAGTTACTTCTGAGGAGACTTTGATCCGCGTCGTGGGGCCGAGACAATTCACAGGCGAAATCAACACACTTTCGGGCCGTCGCGCGTTCGCGCGTATTCGTGCTCGCGAGAATTCGGAGGTCATTCAAATCGCGCGCCCGAGCCTTGTAGCGTTGGTACAGACCGATGCAGAGTTAAGCGACATCGTGATGGGGGCGTTCATTTCGCGCCGCGTTGAATTGCTGGCGCAGGGCATGGGGGATGCCACTCTGGTAGGCTCAAGTCATTCGGCCGACACGCTGCGGATCAAAGAATTCCTGACACGCAATGGACACCCGTACACGTACATCGACTTAGAACGCGATTCCGACGTCGATGCTGTTCTTGCTCAATTCCGTGTCTCCGCCTCTGACACTCCAGTGCTTATCTGTCGCGGCAATACGGTTCTGCGTAATCCCACAAATCGCGAGATTGCGAATTGTCTTGGATTTAACGAGGACGTGGATGAGACCCAAGTACGCGACCTGGTTATCGTCGGCGCGGGCCCGGCGGGTCTGGCGGCAGCCGTGTATGGCGCATCCGAAGGTCTTGATGTCTTGCTGCTTGAAACCTACTCGCCCGGCGGTCAGGCCGGCGCCAGTTCAAGGATCGAGAATTATCTCGGTTTTCGAACCGGGATTTCGGGGAACGACCTCGCTGGCCGGGCATATACGCAGGCACAGAAGTTCGGTGCACAGATGCTACTGACGACCGGTACCCGCCTCACCTGTGATCGTCGACCTTATGCCGTCGAGTTAGAAGGCGGCGCAAGCATTTCGGCGCGAGCCGTTGTGATCGCTACGGGAGCCAAGTACCGCAAGCTGCCGATCAAGAATCTGTCCCGCTTTGAAGGTGCTAGCATCTATTACGGCGCAACGTTTATTGAGGCACAGCTTTGCGGTGGCGAGGACATAATCGTGGTCGGCGGCGGAAATTCTGCTGGACAGGCGGCTGTATTTCTCGCCCAGAGCACAAACCATGTTTACATCCTCGTCAGAGGCTCGGGGCTGGCAGAAACGATGTCGAAATACTTGATCCGTCGTATCGAACAAACCCCAAAAATCACTCTTCTCGCACATACAGAGCTTGTCGATCTCGAAGGCGACAACCACTTGGAACGAGTCACCTGGAAAAACAATCAGACCGATAAAACCGAAAATAAGAGCATTGCTCACGTGTTTGTCATGACCGGAGCCGACCCGAATACGGACTGGCTGGGCGGCTGCGTCGTGCTCGACGGCAAAGGCTTCATCAAGACCGGTCCCGATTCAACGGCGGAGGGACTGCACGACGCGCACTGGCCCCTCGGCCGCCGGCCATACCTGCTGGAAACAACATTGCCGGGCGTTTTTGCTGTCGGAGATGTGCGCGGCGGCAATGTAAAGCGTGTTGCCTCGGCTGTTGGCGAAGGATCGATCGCGATTTCGTTCGTGCATCAAGTGCTAAAGGAGTAGCCAGCTAGTCGGCTCATCACGGAAAAAACTCCAAGGCTTGCCCATTTAATCGCGGCAACCGTGCGATAGCCCCCAGGCATTTTCCACTCGCGAAATCGAAGCCCACAACCTCGTCGCGGGCGACGCAATAGAGCACTCCATTCTGAGCAAAGCGCAAGCCTCGCGGTTTACGGAACTCAGCCTTCCCTTTTGGAGAGAAGACTCGGACCAGGTCACCATCCTTCGGATCGTATTCCCGAACGCTCGTCACCGCGTCTACCGCGCCGAATGGATGCTCGCTAGAGACAACGATGTTGCCGTTAGGTGCAATGGCCAAATCCAGCGGACTCAGTTCGGGATCCGCAACCAAAGGAGAGAACTGCGAGGGCATGCCTCGGCTGAAGGCCACTATGGCGTTATCGCCCTGGCCGTCGGGGCCGATTCCCGAGGCCAGGAAAAGCCGGCCATCATGGCCGAAAGCAAACCCTCGAGGAAAAGGTACGACTTTGGGTGGTAACACATGCTCTAGGGCAGCATCGAGGCTGGTCGAAAAGGCAACGATTGTGCGTTCGCCGCGCAGGCCCACGAAATAACGGCCATCCCGGCCCAAAATCCCACCGCCGGGATTCAGCCCTTCAATCCGGCCGGTATCGCGGACGACCCGTCCATCCGATGAAATCGCTAACACGCGATCGGCCCCACTGTTTAGAAAGAGCACATTTTCCATCGGATCGACTGCAAGGCCTCGGGGGTCGCCAATGCGATCATCCTCAATGAATGGCCCGCGGAACGTTCCGTCCAATTCAAAGGCGAGCAGTGCGCCAAATCCATTCCCGTTGACACCCGATGCGCTTGTGACGAGAAGGGGCATTGAGACAATCCTCAGACACGCTCTTTGTAGAATCGCTGCGATATTTCAAATGGCGGTGCGGCCGCCGTCGACGGCAATTTTTGTCCCATAAATGAAACTCGACTGATCGGTCGCCAGGAAAACAATGGCCTCTGCAACTTCGTCGGCTGTCGCCGGACGGCTGGCCGGCCCCTGCGCCGCAAGCTGTTCCACACCTTCTCCCATGGCTTCCGTGCCCTCCGTTTGCACGGCTTCCCCTGCCGCGAGTACGCGGCAATGAACGCTTGTCAGCGCGGCAGGCCTAAGCGACGGCCTGCGCTTCCTCTACAAGACTTCGGACTGCTAAACGCGTTTCTTGCATCATCGTGGCGCATCCGACAATGAGCCCCGCGACTCCGACTGTGCCAGAGAGAAGACCTAAAAAAGCAGTGAGAGGGAACCCGATATGCAACGCCGAAGCCGTGAGAATAGTCCCAAACAGCGAAATCAACGCAGCCGCTGCGAATGATCCCAACGACAAATAGAACAATCTCAGCGCCCGGAGAATGAGATTCCAGCGAACCTCGAGACCTTCCAACTGTTTCTGATACATCTTATGGTTATTCACATTCACTTCGGTATGAGTGAGTTGCCGCGAGATGACGCGTGTTCTATCGACGACTCGCACCAGCCGATTTGCTGTTCCTAGGCACAGAACAGCTGAGGCGTTGGTCAGAATTGCCGGCGCGACAACGATCGTCAATGCGGCGAATGGATTATCGGCGAACGGTGCCATTTTTTGAGCGAATCCCGGCTAATCAAGTTGATTCAGATCCTCGACACGACTCGGGCGGCCTTTAATACAATCTTCCCTCGTGCATTGTCGGCAATACGAGAGTAATCGCGACACCATGGCCCCCAAAAGCGTGGTCATCTCAACGGATGAAACGGACATCATTAGCCAAGCATTCAGTGCAACTTCGGTTTGGCGATTCACCAAAAGCATCTCAGGATATTTCGCACACTTTCACAACAGCTTCTCCACGGTGATCGGAAGTTCCCGAATTCGTTTGCCGGTCGCGTGATATACGGCATTCGCAATCGCCGGCGCGACGGACACGGAAGTGAGTTCGCCTAAGCCTTTCGCGCCGATCGGACTTGCTTCACCGTCAAACTCACCCACGAACAGGACGTCGAGATCCGGAATATCCGCACAGGTCGGCACGAGATACCCGGAATAGTTGCGGTTTACGAACCGGCCCAACGTCGGGTCGGTTTCTGATTGTTCGGTCAGGGCATGACCGACACCCCATATAATTCCACCAATCGCCTGGCTGCGCGCCGTCTTCGGATTGACGACCCTCCCACAGTCGTAAGCGCCAACAAAGCGGTTCAAACGAACGATCCCAAGGTCGGGGTCAACTCGCACTTCAGCGAACACCGCCGAGAAGCTGAATGTCGCCTTAGATCCTTCTGGACTGGGGTCGTAGTTTCCTTCACCGGTCAGTGAGGAGAGATCATTGCGCGAGAGGAGTTCGTCGTAGGCAACCTCCAGATTGCGCCGCTGCACCAGCAGTTTCCCTGACGCAGCAACAACTTCATCACTATTGTGCGCACCTGCCAGAGGAGCAAATCTGCCGGTGCGCGCCAGCGTGATCGCCTTGTCCCGAGCGCCCTTCGCGGCCAACATAACCGACCCGCCGGCGTTTGCCAGGGTGGCCGACCCGATCGAGGCGTGCGACTTGGGTAACCTGGTGTCGCCAATTCGTACGCATATCTTCTCGGGCGGCAGCCCCAACGCGTCTGCAGCGATCTGCCGAAATACCGTATATGTGCCCGTTCCAAGGTCATGCGAGCCGGCCTCGACCAAAGCTGATCCATCGCGCCGCAGCGTAATCCGCGCCTGCGCTGGCCAGCGCCAATGAGTGTAGATCGCCCCTGCCATGCCCTGTCCGATCAGGTAACGGCCATCGCGCATTGAGCGCGGCTCGGGTGTCCTTTTCTCCCATCCAAACCGTGCTGCCCCCTCGATCAGACACTTGCGCATCGCGCGCGTAGAAAATGTGCGGCCGCTTTCGGGATCGATCTCTGTATCGTTGAGCAGGCGCACTTTGACCGGATCGACCCCTATGGCATACGCGAGCTCATCCAGGGCGCTTTCAAGCGCGAAATGCCCGAGTGCCTCGTGCGGCGCTCGAAGCGGTGTGGGCGTGTTCCGGTTAACGTGGGCGATTTTGTGATTCGTCGCGATCCCTCCAGTGGCGGCCCAAAGCGACCGGGGACACAGCGCCGCGTATTCGATGTAGTTGTCGAACATCGACGTGGGCGTGATGCTGTCATGGCGGATGCCGTTCAACTTGCCATTTCGCTCGGCCCCCAATCTGATTACCTGCCTACTCGCACACTGATGGCCGGTCATCGAGTACATCTGTGCACGAGTGAGCTGGATATGAACCGGCCGGTTCAAAACCTTCGCCGCCGCCGCTGCGATGAGGGTATGAGGCCACACATACGCCTTGCCGCCAAAGCCGCCGCCGAGGAACTGACAGACGACGTTGATCTTCTCCGGGGGAATACCGAGAACCATCGAGACAAGTTCTCTGGTGCCGAAGATGTGCTGCGTAGTCTCGTAGAGTGTCAGCGCTCCATCGGCTTCCCACACCGCAGTCGTTGCGTGTGGCTCCATCTGATTGTGATGCCGATCCGCGGTAGCGTAAGTCTGCTCGATCTTAACGGGGCTGTCGGCGATGGCCTTTTCAGCGTTCCCGACCGACGACGCCACCGGCCAGAGGAATTGCGGAGGCTGGACTGCCTCCTTCGCGGCCTGGCGATCAAACACGGCTGGGGGCGAACTCTCATATTTGATATCGATCAATGTCCCGGCATACGCTGCCTGGTCGCGATAGGTGGCGACAACCAGAGCTACGGGTTGGTCCGCATAGAGAATTTGATCGTCCTGCAGAGGGAGGTAGGACTGCCCTTGCGGATGCAGGTGGCTCCACGGTTTGGGCGTTGGGTTCATCCTTGGCAAGTTGCGATGAGTGAACACCGCCAGCACACCCGGAGCCTTTTCCGCCGCTGTGGTATCGATCGAGACCGTCCGGCCGTTGGCAATCGTACTCTGCACGATTACGCCATGCACTACATCGGCGATTGGGAGATCTGCTGTATAGCGCGCGGCGCCAGTGGTTTTCAGGCGGCCCTCGAGTCGGGAGATGGGTTGTCCAATCGCGTTCATAGGCGTGCTCCTGCAGTTTCAAGTGCGCGAAGTGCGACTCGCTGCGCAAGCTCGACTTTGAAGACATTATGTTCGAGTGGCCTGGCTTCGGTGAACGAAGCCGCTATCGCCGCCTTGAGCGAATCGGTATCGTCAAGTGATATTCCACGTAATGCGGTTTCGGCGTCCGTGAGACGCCAGGGTTTGTGCGCCACGCCGCCCATTGCTATCCGCACGGAAAGAATCCATCCACTATCCGCCGTTATCGCTGCCGCAGCGGAAACCAGCGCAAACTCGTACGACTGGCGGTCGCGAAACTTAAAGTAATGCGAGGCGCGCCCTTCGGTCCGTGCGGGTACCTCTATCGAGGTGATGAGATCACCTCGATCCAGCACAGTGTCGCGCTCCGGCGTGTCGCCGGGAAGGCGGTGGAACTTCGCAAAAGGAATCGATCGCTGTCCGCCGGGACTGCTTACCAAAACGTTGGCGTCCAGAGCGGACAGCGCCACCGCCAGGTCGGAAGGATGAGTCGCGACGCAGTCGTCGGACCATCCGAAGATGGCATGATTGCGATTAAGCCCGAAACGCGCCGAGCAGCCCGAGCCCGGCCGTCGCTTGTTGCAGGGGAGATCATCCTCGTCCCGGAAGTACGCACAGCGAGTTCGTTGCATGATGTTCCCGCCAATAGTGGCCATATTTCGGAGCTGGCCCGAAGCGGCGAATAGAAGACTCTCGGCAATAACCGGGAAGCGGGACCTTACCTCAAAATGAGCAGCAACATCGCTCATGCGAGCCAAAGCGCCGATGCGCAGCCCGCCGCCGGACGGCGCATCAATGTAAGACATATCGGGCAACCGATTCAGGTCGAGGAGACGCTCGGGTAAGGTTGCTCGATCCTTCATCAGACCGATCAGGTCCGTACCGCCCGCGATAAAGGCAACATGGGCGTCCTGCGCATGAGCTGCGATCGCCTCTGAAATGTCAGCCGGACTCGATAGCGTGAATTGATGCATGGTTAACGCCTCACCACAACTTCAGCGATGGCGGCGACGATGTTCGGGTAACAGGAGCAACGGCATAGGTTCCCACTCATGCGCTCGCGAATCTCAGCTTTCGAAAGATCTGCGATGGTGAATGGTTCCGTGACATCTACCGTTGCGGCGCTCGGCCAGCCCGCCTTCGCCTCTTCGATCATTGCGGCGGCGGACATGATTTGCCCCGATGTACAAAATCCGCACTGAAACCCGTCATGCTCAATGAACATCTCCTGAAGAGGGTGAAGGTCACCATCGCTTTCCAGCCCTTCAATCGTGGTGATTCGATGACCGTCATGCATCGCCGCCAGGGTCATGCACGAGAGAACTCGGCGGCCTTCGATGTGGACAGTGCATGCCCCGCACTCCCCGCGATCGCATGATTTCTTAGGACCGGTCAGCGCCAATTCATCGCGCAACGCATCGAGCAGTGTCATGCGCGGTTCGACTTTCAGCTCACGAACAGAGCCGTTAACTATCATGCTCAGATTCAGTCGCTCTTTGCTTTCCGCCCGTCCAAAGTTGATAGCAGCCATGTTCATTCTCCGCCGACAGACACTCTCATGATCACTGCTTGCGATTGGAGCGTTGCTGCTCGAACGCCAAGTGCTCACCTGTCGTTTCTCGTCTACAAATGCAATCCGCTTGCCACGACACAGCCAAAAATGGATTCGAGTTGGAAAGAATTCAAAGGATTTGTGAAGTAGCGTTGCTGCGGTATTCCCATGGGCGTCGAATCCCTGACGTCAAGGCAGAAGTGCGTCTTGACACGCGGTGTAGTGAGGTTTCATTTTTGGTGTCGCTGGAGTTTCTCCCCCGGTGTAACGCCTGCCATAGTTTTTCTCGCGTTGCTTACCCAGCGGCTTTCGCCGCGTAAAGATTTAGATTTTCCAAGACGGTCGCTCTCTCCGTCGACGATTCTTGTGGCGCACCCGCCACCTTCGCCTTCACGATCTCTACTAGCGCAATACGAAACTCGCGCGAGTGCAAAGCCGCCTTAACGGACAGCCGCCCCGCTTCGATCACCGGTATCCACCAGCAGCCGTTTTCCACTGGGAATGACAGGAACAGCCAAGCCGAAGCCATTTGTACCGCAGGAATCAGTTTCCGACCGCTGCCATCTGCAAGCTTAAATTTGCTTAATACTACCCCAAACTTCCGCTCTTCCATCGCTGCCAGCGCTTCCTCGCACGATGCCGCGTACGTCCATTCGCACTGCAGCGAGGTCAGAGCTCGCGCCACTGACGCGCTCGGCACCGGAAAGTCGTCTACAAGCAACACCCCAACCTCTCCTGGATTCATCTTTTCACCCGCCCCATTTCTCCCAATCTTGTTGTTGTGAACGCTTCATCGCACAAATGGCAGTCGGATCGGGTCTCAGTCCTCACTTACCTCCTTTTTCGTTCGGTTGAAATTGAGTTTGACTTTCCGTTGACAGCGCTACAAAGAATTGTCGAACCTAAGATCCTTTTCATTTTTTGTGCAGAAAATTCGTGCAAATCAGCTCGACTGTGCTTGCAACCGCCGGCTGATTTCCACGATCATCTTCCGCAAAGCGGGCTTGAGAGGGCTACCTTCCAAACCCACAATGATCCAGGACTGCACCTGATTAGGCAGCAGTCCGGGTGGCTTCTGCGCTCTTTCCTGAATCGGTTCGTTCACCTCCCAGGGCACAGAGAACCTCATCGGCGGTGGGTGTCTCGGCGAACCACTTTTTGAGCACGTCGAGCGAGCGGGCGTGGCTCTCATCGCTGTCGGCGGTGCAGGCATCGGAGACAACGATCGTCCGATATCCCAGGTCGGATGCGGCGCGTGCGGTGGATTCGATGGCAACGTCGGTGGCGATGCCGACAAGCACGAGGGTGTCGACGCCCGCCATGCGGAGAACGGTATCGAGTACGGTGCGGTCGAACCCGTTGGCCGCCTGTCCCCTGATGAGCGGTTCCTCGGGCCGGTGGGCGAGTTCGTCCATGAGCTCGACCGCTGGAGTGCCCTCCATCAGGCAGACACAGTCGAAGAGGGTGCGCCAAAGCGGGGAATTCGGACTGACCCCGGGGAGCCCTTGCTGGTATGTGACAGCGGTGTAAACCACCTTCGCCTTTGCCCTGCGAAACCCGTCCAGCAGCCGTGACTGGACCCCGATGAGCCCTGTCTTTTTGGCCCGCTCCCGAAAAAGGCGGTTGAAGGGGGTGTCGACGTCGCCGGCCACCCCCTTGACCATATGCACTACCACCAGTGCTGTCCTAGCAGGATCTAGCGTGTCCATCGGTGCGTCCTTCTTCATTGGATATATCCCCTCATACAATTATTAGTGAACTGTTCGCTGCGTATCAGAGAACGTCCACGCTCTTTACCGGAGCATGGCGAGTGCCAGGAAGCAGAGCCGGAGGATCGCCTGAATACAAAAGGGTTGTGAAATGACGAATCTCGCCGGAATTCATTGCGCGTCAAATCTCTGACGTCAAAGCAGAATACAGATCGACGCGGCGCCGACCGCAGCACCGATACACTGAATAAGACGGGGGCTGCGCCTGCTCGAAGGGCGAGCTGTATGTACCAGTGGCGAACCCTGCGCCGGATTTCTATCCCGACGCTCGCCCCGGATCGGATCTTTACAGTTGCTCCGTGGTTGCGCTCGATGTTCGGACGGGGAAGCTGCGCTGGTACAAACAATTCATACCGAACGACGGCCACGATGCGGACCTGAGCCAGGTCAGTCCACTGTTTCACGGGCAAGTGAAGGGCAAGACGCGGAATCTTCTGACGGTTAGCGGAAAGGACGGAAAGTTGCACGTGCTCGACCGCGAAAGCCACGACGTGCTTTACGAGCTGCCGGTGACTACCCTCGAAAATACCTACGCAGAGGTTCCTGTCTCCGGCGTGCATGCATGCCCGGGCTTGTTGGGAGGGATCGAGTGGAACAGCCCGGCCTACAATCCAAAGACCAATACGTTGTTCGTATCGTCCGTCGACTGGTGCGCCACGTTCAAGAAATTTGCCACCCCGCCGCAATATACCCAGGACGCGCACTACTACGGCGGAACGGCCACTCCGGACTCGAAGGATCACGCCAAGGGATGGATCTACGCCATCGATGCGGCGAACGGTTCGGTGCGATGGCGCGAGCAATGGGCTACCCCGCTGGTGGCCGGGCTCACCGCGACGTCGGGCGGCCTGCTTTTCTCTGGGGATCTCAACAACGACTTTGTAGCCATCGACGCGAGCAATGGAAAGACGCTCTACCGATTCAACACGGGCGGTTCGATCGGAGGTGGCGTGATCAGCTATGACCTTGGCGGCAAGCAGTACGTCGCGACAACATCGGGTGTTGTCTCCGGCTTCTTCGGCGGCAGTGGTACCTCTGCGGTATTCATCTTCGCTCTCCCTTAAAATTCATAGGATGAGCGATAACGTTGAATTTTCGGAAATTCCCGATAGCCAGATCAATAAGTTCCCCAGCGCCACAATCATAAAATAATCCTAAGCGACGCTCCGCCACGGGGCGTCGCTGAGTTCGTTCAAGCTCTCTACGCCTAGTGGAGGAGTTGGTTTCGAACGATGAATCTATTCAAGAAGGTGAGGCAAAACGAATCATTCAACCCATGAATTACCGTGCGACGCTTCCCGTCCGGCTTCGTCTCTTGAGGCACCGGGCAGATGAAGTGTCCTTTAGCCGCTTCATGCGGGTTGTCCTTTCCGAGCGACAGGTTCACTCTTGGCTCGCATTGATTTCATGAGAGCGGTCGACGACGCTCCTTCGAGCGACAGTCCGTATCCAACTTCCCGCACAATCCGCTCCTTTAGCGGTTGAATGAAGTGAACGCGCGTGTTGCGGCGCGTCACTTCCGGGGCCTTCAAGTACAACTCGGCCAATTCCCGCGCCCGGCTGAGCGCCGTCCCGTTCGGCACAACTTCGGCAACCACTCCCCATTCGTGTGCAGTACGGGCGGGTAGCGGCTGTGGGTTCAGCAGGAACGCCTCCGCTCGTCCCGCTCCAGCGCGGTAACTCCAAGTGGTAAAGATTCCGTCGCCGGGCGCAACTCCTGCGGAGAAGTGGGCCACATCCTCGAAGGTCGCACCATCCGCTGCCACAATTACATTCGCAAGTAGCGCGTAGTCTGAATGCACATGCGCGCGTCCCTCGATCGCTGCGATGACCGGCACGCGTATGTTGGCTATATTTTCCAAAACCTGCGCGCCTTCATCATGAACCTGGCTCCACACGTCGGGATCGGTGACATCGCCAAAAGACGACCAATCGACATCAGTAATAAACTCCCCCCCTGCGCCCGTCAGGATCACGATCTTGTTGGCTCGATCTTGCCCTATCCGGTAGAAGGCATCGACAAATTCCGTGTGAGATTTCGCGGTCATAATGAACGGCCCACCGTTGCTGTGGAATTCAGCAACCAGCACACCGTTGGTGTCGCGCGCCACCTTTAGATTGTGATAAGCACCGAAGTAATCAGCTTGCAGTGTTTGCATCGTTCATCTCCTTGATTCGCCTGCTCAGAATGATTCGCTACTTGAGACTGAGCTTTCGGTCGTGGCCGCGTCAGCAACGGTCTCGCTACTTACAAGAGCAAACTCGATGCCACGACATAGGCTTCCACAGAGGCTTGCATTCAAAGGTCTTATCAGAATTGCGATCCCGGTTCTGCCCAGTTACGCGTCGAATCTCTGACGTCAAAGTTGAATGAGGATTGACTCTGCGCGGCGGGCGAAGCTAAAGACGAACGAATGGAGGTCGGCCCGTGCGGAGTTTTACGTGCCACAGCGTTGGAGGCAATGCGTTAGTGCCAATTCGACGGGGGACGCAGTATGTGAGAAGCGTAACTATACTGCCGCTGACGACTCAGCCTGGTGAAGCGCTTCTACAGGCACCTTGGCTCTACGTCCCTGAGGTCGGAAAATCCCAAGCTTTTTCATTTTGTAAAGTAATGTGGTACGTTTCACTCCCAGTTTTACTGCTGCGCCTTCTGGCCCGCCGATCATCCAGGCCGCCGCTTCTAGTGCCTGCACAATCAAAGCGCGATCGACCTCTTTCAGTGTGTTCGACTTGGAAATCACAGTTACCGTCTCTTGATGGTTCGACGGTAGTGGGTTGGGAAGTACGCCATCGTGGGAAAGGATCACGGCACGTTCGATCAAGTTCTGCAGCTCGCGCACATTGCCAGGCCAAGCGTAAGAGCGCAGTGCCGACATAGTGTCTTCCGGAATCTGTTGTATAGGCTTACCTATCTGGCGGCCATAGAAGTCAACGAAATGAGTGACTAGTGCAGGTATATCTTCATAGCGCGCCCGCAAAGGGGGCAAGAGCACGGGGAACACATTGAGGCGATAGTAAAGATCGCTACGAAATTCGTTGCTGTTCACCATTTGCTCCAGATCTCGGTGTGTAGCAGCCACAACTCGGACGTCTACATGATGCGTCCGACCGCTTCCCAGACGCTCGAATTCCTGTTCCTGGAGAACCCTCAGCAGCTTGGGCTGCAACGGCCGCGGAATATCACCGACCTCGTCCAAGAAGAGCGTTCCCTTATCAGCGAGTTCGAACCGGCCGATTCTTTGCCCGATAGCTCCAGTAAAAGCTCCCTTCTCATGGCCAAAGAGCTCGCTCTCCAGCAAATCCAAAGGAATCGCAGCGCAATTAACCTTTACAAACGGACGATCGTAGCGCGGACTGATGTTGTGAATCGCTTTCGCAAGCAGTTCCTTGCCAGTGCCCGTTTCTCCCTCAATCAACACAGTGGCGCTGGTAGACGCGACTTGCTCAACCTTTTTAAGAACGGCTTCAAGCGCGGGACTGTTGCCAACGATGTGGTCGAATTGGCGATCCCTGTCGTTTTGGTTGCCTGTTCGGGTTCTTTCAATGGTTCCCACAACAATCCCCCATAAAACGCCTCTACTCAGTTTTAGCTTTCATTTCCCAAAGCTGCTCGAACGCTCTCGAGTAGAATCGCGCAATCAAACGGCTTTCCGAGGAATTTGACTGCGCCGCCTCTCATTGCCTGCAGCCGCATTTGTTCGTCCCCATGCGCCGTAATGAAAATGATCGGAATCGGGCACTGATCGGCGTTCAATTTAGCCTGCAGATCCAGCCCTGACAGCCCAGGCATACGGATGTCGGCGATAAGGCAGGCAGTTTCGTGGTGCAGGCCAGAAGCCAGAAAATCCTCTGCAGACGCGAACGATCGCACCTGAAAATCCGCCGATTTCAGCAAACGTTGCACCGCGGCTCGGAATGCCTCATCGTCATCGACAACCACAACCATTTTTGCGTTCATTCCTGCCGCCATACAGAGACGATTTTAGTTCACACTCGTCACCACGCAATTATGGTTTGTCATAAGGCCGCATATAGGAATATATATATTTCAGGTTTTTTGCGATATAGATGCGCGGCCGAAACCGGCTGAGGTATCCGGTCCTAGTTCGTTGCCGGAAGCTTAAGCTTTTCTGCGATTCGTCCGAGTTCAGCGGGGGAGTTAGCACGCATTTTGCGCATCACGTGGCCGCGATGGACCTGCGCCGTGATTTCGCTGGTTCCGAGTCTCGATGCGATCTGCTTGGTGAGCCTGCCGGAAATCAGCAGTCCCATCACCTCTCGTTCGCGCGCAGTCAAAGTTTCATAACGTTCCTTCAGTTTCTGAACCTCGTGCTGCTGCTGCAGAGTTTCATTTCCCCGCTCCAGCGCCAGCTTGATTGCATCCAGCAAATCCTGATCCCGAAACGGTTTTGTTAGAAACTCGACTGCCCCTGATTTCATGGCTTTGACCGTCATGGGAATGTCTCCGTGGCCGGTGATGAAAATGACGGGGATCTGAAAGCCGGACTCGATCAATTTGCGTTGAACATCCAGCCCGCTCATCCCTGGAAGTCGGACATCCGAAACCAGGCAGCTCGGACCATCCGGGGGTTTGCGTCGAAAAAAGTCCTGTGGCGTCGAAAACGACTCGGCGTGCAATCCCACTGACTTCAAGAGACGCTCCAGTGCCGCACGCATACGAGCGTCATCATCAATAATGAACACAATGGCTTCATCGGCGGCGCTCATGCGTGCGCCGCCCTCTGGTGCGGCATTGTAAAGCGAAACGTCGTCCCTGATCCGGAGTTCGCCGTTGCCCAGATGCGGCCACCATGCGACTCCACAATGGAACGAGTGATCGCAAGTCCTAGGCCGGTGCCGTGCGGCTTCGTTGTAAAGAACGCGTTAAAGATCTGGTCAGTCTTTTCGGTGGGGAGTCCCACGCCGGCATCGGTGACGGAAATCAGCACTTGACCGGCTTCGGCCAACTGCGACTTGATACGCAGCTCGCCGCCCGTGTCCCCCATCGCCTCTATGCCATTGAGCATCAGATTCATCAACGCCTGCTGCAATTGCACACGATCCGCCATAACCGCGGGGAGACCTGCGGAAAGATCGGTGCCGATGACAACGGAATGCCGCTTCGCTTCATTGTGCAGCACTGTGACCATCTCTTTTACGAGTTCATTTATGTCAATTATCTCAAGTTGCGGTGAGCCCTTCTGGTAGAGCAAGCGTACGCGATCGATAATATCGGCTGCACGCCTGGCGTCTTTGCCCATTTCCAACGCAGCTTCCCGCGCCTCTGGCACATCAGGCTGCTTGCGGTCGAGTAGTCGAAAGCAAGCTTCCGCGTTGGTCACTGCCGCCCCAATTGGCTGCTTGATTTCGTGCGCCAAAGAGGCCGTCAACTCGCCCATTGTGCTAACGCGGTGGATGTGTGCGAGATCTGCTTCAAGCTGGCGCAGCCTATCGCGCTCTTCTTCGGCATGTTTGCGCTCCGTGATATCGACCACCGTGCCAACCACTTCAATAAGCTCTTTATTGGGGCCCAATGCTGGATGGAACAGGCCGTGAATGTGTTTGACTGTCCCGTCGGGTAGAACGATTCTGTATTCGATGTCGGAATCCGCCTTCTGGACGAACATCCTATTGCTGGCCTGCCGCTTGACCTTATCACGATCTTCTGGGTGTATTCGCTGCAGCCATTGGTCCCGCTTCGGATATCCCTGTTGTGAATCAAATCCAAAGATTCGGAACATTTCCTCGGACCAGTACCGGGCCTCGCGGGTTGTGCCATCGAGGGCCCAACTGCCCGTGTGGGTCAGCCTCTGCGATTCGGCGAGGTAGTTTTTGCTGCGCCGCAGGGCTTCCTCGGCGCGCTTCTGCTCGCTCAAGTCAAGGGCGAAGCCAACGCCCTCGTTGCCACCTTCTTCGAAAAGAGCCCCGGCGAGTAGCACCGGCACGCGGGTGCCATCTTTCCGGAACATCGCTGACTCAAAGGGCTGTACGGTCCCGGTTTGCATTACTTTTGCCAACGCGCGCTCAGTGCGCTCGCGCCATTCCGGAGCTATCATGTCCCTCCAGCGCACGCGTCCCGAGGCGACATCTTCACGGTCGTATTGCACCATACGGAGAAAGGCTTCATTGGACGCGACGATAGCACCCTCGAAATTCCACATGTTGATTCCAAGAATGTTGGCATCGACCAGGCGCCGAATCTTTTTTTCACGGTTCTCGAGGTCGTGATAAAGCCGCGCATTCTCGAGCGAGATGGCTGCTTGAGACGCAAGCACCTTCAAAACCGTGATCCGACCGGAAGCGAAAACGTGGGCTGTCAGATTGTTTTCGAGGTAAATGACTCCGTTGAGCCTGCCCTGGTTGATCAAGGGGAAGCAGACAATTGAACGCGCACGATGCTGAACAATGTAGGGATCGACTGAAAACGGATTTCCTGCAGTAGCGTCGTCGAGAATAACGTCGTCATGAGTCCGTAGCACGTAGCGAACGACGGACTCCGGGTATACGGCTCCGTTTACGGAGGCATCGAGCAGACGCACAGTGACATCGTTTCCCCTGGTCGTGGCTTCTGCCATTATCCGCAGATCATCACCTTGCGGACGGATCAGGAGACCCCGTTCAGCGCCGGCATTCTCGATGGCCGCGCGCATGACTCTTCCGATCAGTTTTTCTAAAACCATCTCGCCCGAGACTGCTTCTGAGACTTTGATTACGGTCGCTAGATCCAGGAGTTCGGCAGGCGCCGAAATTGTGCTCGTCGGCGTCGAGATCAGTCCTTCCTTTTTGAGATGGGGATATAAATGGTCCAGCTGCGCTACTTTGCCATCAGCCCCCCAACGCTGATAGCAATACCGGGCTTCGTGCAAATACGCATCTGCGAACGTTTGGAAACCACGTGCTGCGTAGAAGCGCGCGGCGACCTCATAGGCAACCGCCTCATTGTGGATGAATCCATTTGCGTGCGCCGAGCGGATGGCCTTTTCGTAAAGGCCCTCGGCTTCGACCACCCGCCCTTCTATTCGTGCGATTTCTGCACCCACGAGTGCGGCACGGTCTTCAAAATTGTCTGGGCAATGCTCAGACCAAACTATCAGTTGCCGATGACTAGCCGTGAGAGCCTCGAAATGATCTCTTTGCTTATCAGGTAAGGACGAATCCCAAGACGCAGCGTGGGAGAGCGCGCTATAGAAGTGAAAAAAAGCCGGTTCAAGAACTATCACCCGCGGTTGTTGTTGGCGTACCTTCAATGATGCGTCGGCGGCAGACGCATAGTCGCCCGCAAAGAATCGTGCTTCCGCCTTTAAAGTCCAGTATAGGAATTCCGCATCTTTTAGAGCGGGATTACTCGCCAGGTGGCGCTCAAACGCAATCTCGTCGAATTTGTCGTCGTTAAAGGAGCCAAATTCGCTTGTCAATCCCCGCAGGTTCCGTATTAGCTGGAGATCCGACGCGATCAAATCAGCAGCAATTCCAACCCGTGCCTTCTTTGCAAATTCGATCCCCTTTTCAGCTTCTATTTGCGTCTGGGCCAGTGGATCTCCGACGACCAGAAGGCTCGTGACCACTTGCGTTAGGCTGTATGCCGCGTAGGTAAAATCACCCATCTGGTAAGCAACATTGAATGCGTGGCTCACTAGATCGCGGCCGTGACGTGCGTGTTTCGAACCGGGGACAATAATGCTTCCAAAACACATGCATATCCGAGACTCGTAGCGCTTCAAGCCGCGCTTTTGCAATAAGTCGTAGCCGAGTTGACCAAATCGAATGGCATCCTCGTACTTGTCGACGCGCGAGGCGGTTGCCATTCCAAACCATAGATAAGCAAGGCATGATGCATCGCAATTGCCGTACAGGAGACTAAGATTCACCATTCGGCAGACCACGAGCACACACAGATCTTGGTCGAAGAACACCGCAGGAGTAAGAAACTCCGTTAATACCTCTAAATCGTCCAGAGCATCGGCATTCGCGACAAAGGGCGCATCAAGCAGGTCCTCTATTTTCCGGTCCCCGAGCAGTGACCAAACCCGCTCGTATTCGCGTTCCAAATCGTCCCTACTGGGATGAGCTGACCAGATCGTCCCGTTAGGCCCAAGATATTCAAGGCATATCTCGACCGCACGATCGAGCCGCTCCAATGCTGTGTATAGCATTATCTGTAAGCATGTGACACGAGCCAAATCATGGACACCATTCGCACACGCGGCGAGCGTCGAAAGTCGCTTTTCAGCAGACTCCATATCGGCGGTCAGCAGTTCACACTCAGCTGTCAGGTTTTCGAGCGAAAAGATAAGCTCGTAATCTGCCTTCCAACTCTCTTCCGTCAGCAACGCCCGACCTGTCGCGAGGTAAGAAAGAGCTGAGGCATATGCGATCGAGCGCTTCGCCCGCCTTGCCGCGATCATGTTCAACTCTGCGACGCGCCTCCGCTCGTCACTTGACGTAATAAGGTGAGTGGCGCGATTGAACTGGTTCACGATCTCGAAGATCCTCTGTTCACGCTCGTGTGAAGGAGTTCTATCTTCCAACAGCCTTCCGATTCGGAGGTGCGTCTCGACGCGCAGTTGGTGCGGGATCAAGGAATACGCCGCTTCCTGCACACGGTCGTGGGAAAAACGATAGGAATCTTCCGAGCGAAGGACAAAACCCGCTAAAACGGCTTCCCCGAGTTGCCGCTCGAGTTCATCATTCGAGTCCTGGTAAATCAACTTCACCATACCGAAGTCAGCACTGTTACCCAAGCAGGCCAGCTGCTGTAATGCACGCTGAGTTTCGACCGGAAGGCGATTCAACTTCCCGACCATAAGGTCCGCCACGTTATCGGTGTAACCCTTGGCGTAAATATGATTAAGGTCCCAAGACCATCGCGCTTCACCATCGTCGAACCTGAGCAGCCCTTCGTCGGCCAGCGCCGTGAGGAACTGGATCGCAAAGAACGGATTGCCGCTGGTCTTCTCGTGCACCAGTTGCGCCAGAGGCTGGGCTGCATTTCGCTCGCTGTGCAGCGCATCGGCGACCAGTCGGTCCATATCGTCAACCCCGAGAGGCACCAGAACGATCTCCTGCATTCTCGTTCCGGCCTTGCGGATCGCGTCCAGTGTTTGCGTGAGCGGGTGAGAGGGGCTCACCTCGTTGTCGCGGAAGGCCCCGACAACCAGCAGGTGCTGCACGTCCGGATCGGTAATCAGGTTTTCCAGCAGTTCAAGTGTTGCCGCGTCCAGCCATTGCAAATCATCGAGGAACAGCGCGAGCGGATGCTCCGGCTTGGCGAACACGCCGAGGAACCGCCGAAATACCAGTTGAAAGCGGCGTTGCGCATCTCGCGGTGGCAGGTCTGGAACGGCCGGTTGTTTCCCGATGATGATCTCCACTTCGGGGATGAGGTCGGCGATAAGCTGGCCACTCGGACCAACCGCCTCCGCCAAGCCACGCCGCCATTGGTCCACGTCCGCTTCGCTCTTGACGAGGATCTGACGGACCAGAGTCTGGAAAGCCTGTGTCAGGGTCGCGTAGGGAATGTCGCGCTTGTACTGGTCAAACTTGCCCGCCGCGAAAAGCCCGCGCGGCGGAACAAGCACCTTGTGCAGCTCGTTTACCACGGAGGACTTCCCGATTCCGGAATAGCCGGAGACCAGTACCAACTCAGGTGTGCCACTCTTAACGACGCGGTCAAAGGCGGCGAGCAACGTCCCGACTTCGCGCTCACGTCCGTACAGTTTCTCGGGAATCAGAAGACGGTCTGGCCTGTCATGTTCTCCCAGCGGGAAAACGTCGATTTCGCGTCGCGTCTCCCATGCGACAAGACAACGCTGGAGGTCGCTCTCAAGGCCCGCCGCGGTCTGATAACGCTCTTCTGGAGTCTTGGCAAGCAGCTTCATAATGATTGCAGAAACCGCAACCGGCACGTTCTGCGACCGCTCGTGGGGCGGTACGGCTTGTCGTGCGATATGGCAATGCACCCACTCCATGGGTTCTGATGCAGTGAAGGGCAGACGGCCCGTAATCATTTCGCAAAGCGTTACTCCAAGCGCGTAGAGATCGCTGCGTGCGTCGATCGAACGATTCATTCGCCCGGTTTGTTCGGGCGCCATATAGGCGAGTGTTCCTGCGATGAACTCGGGTGGAGCTGGCAGTTGGCGTTCGCGAGGGAGACGCGAGGCGATATCGAAACCCGTGAGTTGCACATCACCTGTTTCACTTACGAGGATATTGTCAGGCTTGATGTCCTTATGAATCAGGCCGCTCTGGTGGACCTCTTTCAATCCCGCGGTGATGGCTAAAGCCAGAGGCAGAAAGCGCCCAATCTCCATCGGGACGCCGATCGCGCGATTCAGCGAATGAAGGTCGGCCCTCTGGTCGTTGGGTTGCGATGACGGCTTCCTATCTTGGTCAGCCGTCGCCGGGGTGCTGTCGATAATGCGGCGACGCTCTGTCTCGCTACGACGCGCAGAGGGTTCGGGTCCGAGCTCGGTCCGGTTGGGTTTTGAATTCATAGCACACCACGCGTTCGCGATCGGAGTCCTCCGGTTGCGTCGCTAAGTAAGCAAAGATACTCCGGGAATCAATAAAATCATACCGCGTCTGCGCTTTTGCCCTGCAATTGGAACAAACGCCAAAAACCACGCTGGCGCTCTTTCGGTGTTCTTGGCTTCATCTCTGGATGTATGGCTTCAAGCAGAGCTTCATCGTTAAAAGGCTTTCCGAGGAATGCAGATGTACCAATCTGAAGAGCCTGTCCCCGGGACGATGGATAGGCGTGAGCGGATACCGAAGACGATTTGGATTCGGCAGTGATCCGTGGTGAGTTGTTGCTGCAGTTCCAACCCGTTCATCCCGGGCAAACGCAGATCGAGAATCAAACAATCCGGCTTGCGCTGGCGACATGACCGAAGGAACTCCTCTGCAGAAGAGAAAATCTCTGACTCAAAGCCAGCGGATATGATGAATCTACTTATGGCTCGTCACACCGCATTTTCGTCGTCCACGATGACTAGCAGCCTGCGTTCCTTCACATTACCCCATTCTTTGATTCAAAGACTAGTATCGCACGCACTTACAGACTTGCTGTTGGCAGAAGCTTGCCCCGCTGGAGCAAGCCCTTGAGAACAAACAATTGACTGGTTGCCGCGCTTGATTTGAAGCAACGATCTTCGGCACGCCTGCTCACCAGGCAGGTGCGCTCCTCCATTATCCTCAACCAGAGGCTGTCCCTCGAACCGAACTGCGGCCGTTCCAGATTACATTCAAATTCTTCGGTAGTGCACCGAATGTTCTTTCTCGATCAAACTGATTGAGAAATCAGAGATTGGCTCCTCAGGCAGGACTTGGACCTGCAGCCTGTCGGCTAACAACCGAATACTCTGATTTCACTCACCCGAAGCGTTAGGAGATCCTTTGGCGGATTTGACCTTTTTGATCGAGGTGTTGGCTCCTATTGCCGTTTAACAAGTCCTCTTCGCACTTCTGACGTAATCCGAGCGGTCCCAAAAGAACGGCTGCCGGTATTCCCAGTTCAGTCGAGGCATGCATGAAAATACCCACAGATTCTCAAGGTTCGAGCCATGGACGGCCGATCCCTCCTTTGAGCCAATCGCGACACGGTGATATGGCCTGCGAAACTCTCTATGTTTGCAAGCATGTCCACCGTGCAAGGGTTGGAGAATCCGAACCTGCAGCACGAGGCATTGAAATCCACCAGGTCCTGGCAGCCTACATCAACCACCTGGTCAAAACAGCACGCACCACGGATCTCGAAATATACGACGCATTGGTGAGAGGCGCCGGCGCCGAGGCGCGGGAAGTTCTGGAGAAGTTCCGGGACAACCACGCATTTGACCCGGAGAAGATCCTAGCGACTGAACTCCACATCGCGCTCGATGAAAACTTCGCTCCGATCGAGCGTTCGGGCGATGACGTGCCAATAGCTACCTACGAGGGGACACTTGACTTGGTGATGCTTCATTCCCTCACCGAAGCCGAGATCGAGGACTGGAAAAGCTACTACAAGATCATCGACGCGGACACCTTCCAATCGAAGTTCTATTCGCTTTTGCTGATGTGCCTCAACCCTTCGCTGGAACGGGTGAAGTTCGTTCTGGAGTTCGTGCGATATGGAGTTTCGCGCCGTGTCGAATACACACGGACAGATATGTCGTGGCTCATGGAATTGGCTCAGAGGGAACGGACACGCCAAAGAAAGCTCCATGAATTGGTTTCCTCTGGCGACCGCGACTTGAAGGTCTCCCCAGGCAGGCACTGCACTTGGTGCCCGCTTTTGCTGAACGGCTGCCCGGTGGCAGAGACAAATCCGTACGGGCAGATGACGGCTGAAGAACGACTGCGGTTTGCGCTGTGGCTGCAAGAGGCCGAAAAACAAAACACAAGGGTGCTTAAGGAACTGATGGTGGAGCACGGTCCGATCCGCTATCGGGACGAGAACGAGAGCGAGTACGTTGCTGGCTTCGTGCCAACCGAGAAGAGGTTCTATCCATATCAAGATAGTGTTTCCATTCTTGATGAATGGTTCACAGCACATCCCGATGAGCGGGCCCTGCGAGAAAAGCTCACGATTTCGGGGCTATCTTCCGCGATCAAGGCGGAAAAGCGTGCCAACCTTGCCCGCAAGCTGGCAGAGATCGCGGACGTGCGTGTCGAAACCGAGCTAAAGATCGGGCAGGAAGCAAGGAATGGCGGTAAGGAGCGAGGGTCATGAGAATTCTGACGCTGACTTTGAAGAACTTTCGATCGCACCAGGAGACGATCCTGGACCTTGATCGATTCAACTTCGTCCGCGGGCCCAATGCCAGTGGAAAGAGCTCTATCCAAATGGCACTGGAGTATTTGTTCACGGGACGATGTGAAATGACAGATGCTGCTGGTCGCGGAGCCGAATCTTTGATTCGGACTGGGGCAAAGGAACTTGAGGTTTCCGCGACCCTTGAAGGAGGAGAGACGATATGCCGGCGAAGGACGCCGAGATCGCACATCGTTGAGCTGAACGGAAATCGCGTCCCCGTGGACGCTGCGGAGGCCTCCCTGGAGAAACGATTTGGCTCATCTGATGTCTTGTCCGCTGTGCTGAACGCGGGCCGATTCATCGAAATGTCGGAGGCCGAGCAGAAGAGGCTCTTGGCCCAGGTGGTCGACGCGGGGAAAGTAGACATTCCTGAAGAAATTGGCAACGCGCTGCGGGCGATGAATGAAGAGCAGCCAAGACTGACGTGCGTCGCTGACATCGAGGCTGCCCACAGACGGTTCTATGACTTGCGCACGGAGGTTAGTCGCGATCTAAAGGCACTCGGGCAGATGGAGAAGCCGGATGCGCCACCGGACCTCCCGGCTGTGCAAGTGGTAAACAAGAAACTCGAGGATTTGCGGGAGCAGAAGGAGAGACTCATCGCGCAGAAGGCAGAGACAGATGCCACGTGGGAAGGGGCGCAGACACGATTGAAGCAGGTGCAGGCGGAGATCGAGGAAGCATCGTCGGAGATCCTCAGCCCGAGGCAAGAGCAAGAGTTGCTCCAACTTGAGTCTCAGCGGGACGATGCTGAGAAACTTCGTCAGGAGCTAACGGACTTGATTGCCGAGCAAAAGGCAGTCGAAACATCCCTTGCGGCAATGGATGGATTGAAGGGCAAGTGTCCAAGCTGCGGGCAGCCGATCTCGGACGAAGCAAAGGCAGTAGAAATGGAGTCGCTACGCGAACGCCTTGCCGACATTGAGGGATTGATTCAGGGGGCGAAGGAGGAACTGAACGAATACGCGGAGATGGAAACGGCAATCTCCCGTCTCGGAGGACACCGCAAAGCTCTGGCCCAGCGGGCGAAACTGGCAGACGAGCAAACGAAGCTCCGGGGAGTGCAGAGACCCAATGTTGGAGATCTGGAAAGCCGAATGACTATCTTGGTGGAGAGGATCAACAAGGGCGAACGCGTGTTGGAAAAGGCGCAACAGTTGGAGAACGCCAAAGAGCGGTGGGAAACGTATGTCGGACAGAAGTCCAGCTTGGAGACGAAGATCGGCCTGCTAGATAGACTGACCGAATTCTTCGGGCCGACTGGCGCGGTAATGGGTCAATCCTGCGGGCGGATGGGATCGTTCACCGAGGATTTGAATCGGCATCTCGCGGCATTCGGCTACACTTGCAATATTTTACTCGAGCCGTTCGAGATTCGTGTCATTTCGTCGAATGGCGATCGTCTCGGCTTTTCGCTAAAGCACCTCTCCGAGTCGGAGCAGTTTCGATTTAGTGTCGCTTTCCAAATTGCTCTGGCGATAGTAACGGGGTTGCGGTTTGTTGTGATCGACCGGGCTGACGTCCTGGACAAGGACAAACGGAAATTGTTTTCGGGCTTGCTGATGAACGGCGGGCTTGACCAAGCCATCGTGCTTGCAACCAGTGACGAAGCACCGCCCTCCATCGTGTTACAAGGCGTAAAGTTCCTGAATCTCATCGAAGGGACAAAGCCCGACAAAGCTCTTGGGTACTCTGCAGCGTGAGCCGACGTTACTTTATCGAGCAGCAGGCTGGGATAAAAGTCATAGGGAATTTGGAATCATCGGGCCAGATGCGCTCGTCGGCTCGGTTGGATAGAGCGTCTGCCTTCTAAGCACGACGCTCGGTTCCAAGTCTTCTATTTGTTCGTTAGGCTTTTCAATCTTTTCAACCACTTGGGGAGTCTGCCTTTGGCTCAAAGCTAACCCCAATGGCACGAATGAGTAAGGTTTTGGCACAGTTCTGGCACATCTGAGTGGGGTGAACCCCTCTGTTGAGACAATCTGAAATTGGCACACTGGCACACCCGTCCGTTCGCTACAAAAGAGGGCACTGGCCGTCTCACAGCGGCAACGTTCGCAACGCCATTTCGACTACGTGTTGCAATTTTTCACGGCTTGCGCCACCCGCAGCCTGGACCGCCATTCCGTAGACGATCGTCGCGACGTAGCGGGCAAGATCAGAAGGGTTCACGGTGGCCGGCAGGTCACCATCTGATTTCGCACGCTGGAAGCGCCGGCGTAAAGCACCCTCACCCGCCGCGCGGTACGCGGCCAGTTCCTGCCGGATGGAATCGGCCGCCTCGCCGCACGCAAGCGCACCTTGAACCGTGAGACATCCGCCCGGATTGCTCGGGGCTGTGTTCAAGTCAGCGGCGCCCCGCAACAATCGTTCGACGACCGCGCGCGCGGTCGGCTCCTTCAATGCTTCTTGGGTGTAAGCCGCCGGGCCATTCAAATACCGATCGAGTGCTTTGCGGAACAGCGCTTCCTTGTCGCCAAAGGCGGCATAGAGACTTGGACGGTTGACGCCCGCGGCCTTGGTCAGGTCCGACAGGGAAGCGCCCTCATATCCCTTCCGCCAGAACACCTGCAACGCGCGGTCCAAGGCTCCGCCGATATCGAAGGAGCGCGGACGTCCCAGCCGCACTGAGGATTTGTTCCGTCTCATGCTCTATTGGATGCAATTTCCATACCTATCGGTACAATTATTGCAACCATTCACCCGCCGCGACATCTATACCGTATGGTATATAAATACCATGCGTTCGACAGGAAATCAAAGAGGAGATAGATCATGGGCAAGCTGGAAGGAAAAGTAGCTGTCATCACGGGAGGCAATAGCGGAATCGGTCTCGCCACGGCGCAACGCTTCGTTGCCGAGGGCGCGCACGTCTTTATCACGGGCCGCCGTCAAAGCGAACTCGACGCGGCAGTGAAACAGATCGGCAAGAACGTTACCGCGGTGCAGGGCGACGTCTCCAATCTCGCTGATCTTGATCGGTTATACGCAACTGTAAAGCAGGAGAAGGGGCACATCGACATTCTCTTCGCCAATGCCGGCACTGGGGAATTTGGCCCGCTCAGCGCAATCACTGAAGAGCACTTCGACAAAACATTCAACGCGAACGTCAAGGGTCTTCTGTTCAGCGTGCAAAAGGCGCTTCCACTCCTAAAGGATGGAAGCTCCATCATTCTGAATGCGTCCATCGTTTCGAGTACCGGATCGCCCGCGCTCAGCGTATACAGCGCATCCAAAGCCGCCGTGCGGTCCTTCGCGCGCACCTTCACCTCGGATCTAAAAGAGCGCAAAATCCGTGTGAACGCTGTGAGTCCTGGCGTGATTCCTTCTCCGGGCTACCGCAATTCCCTCGGCCTGACGGACGAACAAATCAAACAATACACAGACAGCGCCGTGGACAAGATACCGCTCGGTCGTACGGGGACCTTGGACGAAGTCGCTAAAGTGGTCTCTTTTCTTGCTTCCGACGAAAGTAGCTACGTCACTGGCATTGAGCTCTTCGTCGACGGCGGCATGACCCAAATCTGACCATCTAGACCGCTGGCGTTTCGACGCGATCTCCCCGGCATCCGGGGTGACTAATGTTGTCGATCGGATGCCTCGTGCTTAGGGGCTCCCTCTTCGCAAGGCTGATTCCTGCGCGGGCGCTAATTCATGACGTGTAGCTTCGGGGGGCAGTCCGGTTGCTGGCCTACTTGGAAAGGACTTATTGTTTGAAGAAGAAAGTGAACCCGGGTACTCGCGTGAGTGGCCCACCTCAGCACCGAACCGCAACTCTAGAGGAGCGGGCGGATCTCAAAAGTCCCAAACGCAATGCCCGCTCTTGTAGAACGATAGCCGCCCGTCCTCGCTCACCTTCAGGACATTTCCAAACTGCGAGGCCGCGATCGCTGCCGCCGTGCGACTGCCCTCCGCGACTTCGTCCGGCATAACAACCACTGGACTGTGCCGGAGAATCGCGCCGAACGCCAGCAGATTCCCGTCACGGTCGAGCACGATGCTCCCATCGATGCGTGCAATCGTTTCAAGGACGGGCTGCGAAAGCTCCGTCACGCGTTGGCAGCAAAAGATAGTGGAGCTGATTCTTTGATCCTGCTTTCGGCGACTCGTCTCGCTGTTGAAGCAGATCGCGATTGCCCAGCAATTCGCGTGCTTTCCGTCGATCATCGAGGATGACAAACAATCCTCCACGCCGTCCTTCCGCGAGATTGAGCGCGACTGAAAACAGCCGGTGTGCCAGCTCCTTGTTCCCCAGCGCCACTTCCCAGACTCGATACTTCTCGACGGCGTCCGTCAAATGCCAGCGCCCGTCAAGGAAGCTGAACACCTGCGCGCCGTCCGCGAAAATCTTGATCTCTCCGTTCGGCGTCAGAACCAGGCAGACGTGGCCACCGCACAACGTCGCGCGGTTATGTGCTTCATAGCGCCGCGCGCTTGGCACTGGAAGTTCGAAATCGGCGAACGGCCGCGCCCACTCCGCGACGTCCACCAATTCAACCATAAGACCCGCGCGATCCACCAACGCTACCGTGCGCAATCCATCGCAGATTCGATGAAAGCTTCGAATCGACGTCAACTCGCTCGAATAGGGTAAGGCTCCCGCGGGCTGCGAGGGCAGTGCGTGGCATGCATCCGGCTGAAATCCGAACAGCAGTGCGCCCGTTGAGATTCTGCGGTCTTCGTACGTGCTCAGCGCGCTGATTCGCAGCACCTCGATTGCCTCGGAAACACGATCTGTGACTTTGGCCAGCGTTGCCGCACCAGCAAAAACATACGGATCGAGAAATCCCGAAACGTAGTGATCTTCCGGCAAACCGTTGAAGATCTCTGAGCTCCGCGCCACCACTTCGGCGTTGAACAGCAACTGATATCTCGTCGAGAGAACTTTTCCGATACCCTTTAACAGCTTCTGCTCGTGCTCGGTGAAATCCTTGCCCTGATTGACGAGAGAATACTTCGCGCCGAGCCACTCCAGATTCGCCCCACCGTCTCGCAAGTGCAAATGCAGTTCAGGTTTTCCCTCTTCAGAGCGTCCTACGATTGTGAGTTCGCTGTAGGGCAGGAAATACTGGATACCGCGCGCCAGCAGCTCTTCGAAGTAACGATCTATGAAGAGCCGATGGAGTTCAGATGAGTGAGAGAAACTCGCCAAACTATTCTCCGTGCAGCATCATATCATCCACAAAACGCCAAGCCCAATGCTCGCCCGGCTCGATCGATTCCATGGTCGGATGTTTAGTGAGGGTAGAGGATCGTTTCCGAGTACGCCGTTATTCTGGAGCAACAGGGAAGCTCAAACGCCGACGCCCGCATTACGATTCCGCCCGAAGTGCCGCACTTAGAGCTGCAAGCGATCCCACACACCGCCATACCTAATTGCACGAACCATTTCTCTCTCGTAAATACTCTGGGGGAATCCGAGTTCGATTTGGCTAGCTTCATCGAGTGATTTCAACTGTTCGGCGGAGAGTTCCAGATCCAAACTGGCGAGATTGTCCTGGAGTTGAGATACCTTCCGCGCTCCAATGATCGGGATCACCGGCACCGTTTGATACCGCAACCAGGCGAGTGCGACTTGCGCCATGCTGCGACCGGTCTGTTCAGAGACCGCCTTCACCGTCGAGATGATCCGCGTCGCTCGTTGTTCCTCGGGAAGGAACTCCTTCATTCCCTCGTTGGACATCCGCCCACCGTCAGCTTTGCCCTCACCGTGATACTTCCCTGTGAGCACGCCACCCGCCAGCGGAGACCAAGCCAAAACCCCCAGGTTCAAAGCTTTCGCCATAAGAATCAGTTCGCGCTCGACCGTCCGCTCAATGAGGCTGTACTCGATTTGCAACCCGACGAACTGTGTCCAGCCTCGAAGTTCCGCCAGAGTATTTGCCTGAGCGATCCACCATGCGGGAGCGTCCGAGATGCCAACGTAGAGAATCTTGCCTTGGCGAACGAGATCGTCCAGGCCGCGCATAACTTCTTCCACAGGTGTGATCCCGTCCCAGATGTGGACCCAGTACAGGTCGATGTAGTCGGTTTGCAATCGCTTCAGACTGGCTTCTACCGCTTGCATCATGCTCTTGCGGTGGTTGCCCGCCGCATTGGGATCGGTGCCAGGCGCAGCGTTGGAGTATTTCGTGGCTAAGACGACGCTCTCACGATGTCCCTGAATGAACTCACCCAGGAGTCTCTCGCTCGTGCCGTTGGTGTAGAAATTCGCCGTGTCAATGAAGTTTCCGCCTGCCTCGCGGTAAGTCTCATAGACTTTCTGCGCTTCAGCCTTCGGTGATCCCCATCCCCACTCGTCGCCGAAAGTCATGGTACCTTGTGACGCTTCGGAGACCCGCAGTCCACTCTTGCCGAGTAACCTGTATTTCATAATCGTGCGCCTTTCATGATTCAGCAACTCAGGAATTGATTCCACTATTTGCCTTATACAATTGACCGTCGAAACGCCCATCTTCAAAAACCGTTGAAACAGTCAGATGTCGCCATTTCTCGGCTTCGCTCGCTCGTGCAGATTCCGCTTGTTGCACACGCTTTTCCGCATCTACACCGAGGATCAGCCGCATCGGCACCTCGTCGCTACTTGCCAGTTGGAGAATTACATCCGCAATCTTTCGCGGATCGCCTTCCGAACGTCCTTCGAGGCCTTGCAATAGCTTGCGTATCGAACCGACTGAGGCCTCGTACTCCGGCAGCAGGTCCGGCATGTTCTGACCCGCGCGCCGCGCCCAGTTGGTCCGAATACCTCCCGGCTCCAGTGTGCAGACCTTGACCCCGAATGGCGCGACTTCCATGGCCAGAGCGTCGCTGAAACCGCCCACGGCCCACTTCGCCGCGTGATACGGCGTATTGCCGCCGATTGCGAAACGGCCGCCGACCGAAGACACCTGAAAGATGTGGCCGCTCTTCTGCTTGCGCATCACAGGGACGGCGGCACGTGTGGTGTACACGACCCCGTAAAAGCATGTGTCCACAACGGCCTGGAAATCTTCCGCACTTATTTGCTCGAAGGGTGCAATCTGCCCATAGCCAGCATTGTTGACGAGCACATCCAGCCGCCCGAAGGTATCCACAGCTAGCTGCACCGCGGACTTTGCTGCCGCCTCATCGCGTGCTTCCAGCGTAACGGGCTTTACCCGCCCGCCGTATTGAGCCACCAGGGGTGTCAGTTCCTCCGTCCGACGCGCTCCGGCTACCACACTGTCACCCGCGGCCAGCGCCGCCTCGGCGATGTCCCGCCCCAATCCGTTTCCGCTTCCAGTAATCAACCAGACCTGAGACATGAAAATCCTCCATTCTCCGTTTTAGATAGACTCTAAGCGCTTAGACTCGGCGACCTGTCCGAACGAGTCGAAAAGGCCGAGTCACTCATTTACCTTTGGCCAACAAATGTGATTACTCACTCATTTATAAGATGCAATGACTCGTTACTTGGTTACGCCGGACCAAAACATTTGAAAGCCGCTATCCCGGTAGTTTTTCGCTTTGGACGGGTTCGACGCCGTAAGGTCTGTCGTCGCCTCCACCAAAGCTGCTAACGACTTCGAGATAAGTTCCTCCGGGAGGTCGTTCCGAAAGATACGCTGCTCAATCGCGTCACGAATCATGGTTTGGAACTCGACGAACGGAGCGCTACCGGCGTCTCTAGACTCTTTGGTGAGTACCTCTGACACCTGTAGTTGGGCGAGCACCTTACGCTGTTTAGGATTCGCAATGCCCCAATTCACATAACGATCCCAAACATGTCGCAACCTGGTGCGAACACGTTTCTTGCGCGGAAAATCTGACATCATTGCGTCTGCCAGTTCCAACTTGATCTCCCGGTAAAGGGCATTGATCAAATCATCTTTAGTCTTGAAGTACGTAAACAGAGTTCCCTCGGCGACGCCAGCTTGTTTTGATATCTCTGACGTTGGGGCAGCGGAAAGACCGCGCTCCGCAAATACGCGGGTCGCGGCGTCGAGAATCGCATTTCGCTTGTCTTCGCTTTTAGGACGCGCCACTGAGCTTCTCCATTACTGAGTGCATACTCAAGTATACATGGGAAGTATGCTGATCGCAAGCCGAGATGGCGGCCGAAACAGAATGGTTCTGGCGCACTTTTGGCACAGAGGGCTGGTCTGATGTATATCAAAGTTCCTTTTCGTCGCCATCTGCCGAAAAACTATCCTGCCACTTATTTTTGGCGGAGCCGCTCGTCGCGGCGGAAGGACATTGTCTAGCCATTCTCTGAAACGGCGATTCGGCCGCGGAGTTCTGCTTCTGCCCGGAACCAATCGGTCTCCGGCGAAACGTTCTGGCGGGCTTCCCAATACGAATGAGCCAAGCCGGCAATTTCTTCGTGATCGAACAACGGCTCCGCGACATTTGCACTCACTTCGCCCTTTTCCTTCCTCTTTGCGCCTGTGGACATTGTCCCTCCCTCAAGGTTTCAGATTGCTGGATTCGAATTCATCCATGCGCTGCATGAGCCAATTCCTCCATCTTGTTTTCGTCAATCTTCAAACCGGCTGCAGCAACGTTTTCTTCGAGGTGTGCGACGCTGGAGGTTCCCGGGATCGGCAGAAGGACTGGAGATCGAGAAAGCAGCCAGGCGAGAGCCACCTGCGATGGCGTAGCTGTCAACTGTTCCGCCACACGGCGGATAGGACTGTCTCCACTAGATAGTTGACCAGCAGCGAGCGGGAACCACGGAATGAAGCCCATCTCCTCTTTTTCGCAATATTCCAGAACATCTTCCGATCCGCGATCGGCCAAGCTGTAGCGATTCTGGACGCTGACGATAGGAATAATGGTTTGCGCATGCCGAATCTGTCGCACGCTTACTTCCGATAGACCGATGTGCCTGATCTTGCCTTCCGCCTGCAGGTCCTTCAGGGTGCCGAACTGGTCTTCGGCCGGAACTTTCGGATCGATTCGATGCAATTGATAGAGATCAATCCTGTCCAGCCGCAGCCGGCGTAGGCTTCCTTCGCAGGCAGATCTCAGATGTTCCGGCCGACCGTTTTCGACCCAGCGGTCAGGCCCCGGCCGTTCGAAACCCCCCTTTGTGGTGATCACCAGGTTGGTCGGATAGGGGTACAGAGCCTCGGCTACAATCTCTTCACTCACGCCTGGACCGTAGGAGTCCGCTGTGTCGATGAAATTGATCCCCAATTCGACAGCTCGCCGCAAGACCCGGACGGCCTCAGCCCGATCCGCAGGCTGACCCCAAATTCCCTTTCCCGTGATTCGCATCGTCCCGAATCCCAGCCGCGTGACGGGGAGATCATTTCCGATCAGGAATTCGCCGGCTTTCCCGGCAAGACCAAGTCCTTGATTCATTGCGGATCGATTGTTCTCCATGTTGTTCCTCTCTTTCTACTCTAGATGTTCACAAGACTGTTTTGTTTTCCAAGTTATTTACGGCTGACAGGCTCGAATCAGAGGGCTGCTTTCCCACCGTCGACGTCGAATCCGAGTCTGCGACTCTGTCATTTCTGGCGCAATGAGTTCACGGGCTGACAGGCCGTTTCCGCGCCTACTCAACAAACCTGTCCCCAAACATCGGCAGGCCACTCTTGGACGACTCGTGGGTGGCCTCGTCTTGGATCACGTCCCAATGCTCCACGAGAATCCCGTCCTTCATTCGAACAACGTCCGCTACAATCCAGTTCGCGTGCAAGCCGTGACCCGAGTATCGCCCGTGCACGATAACAAAGCCCCCTTCCGCCACAATCGTTCCCGATTCATACTTCAGTGTTGGCGGAATGCTCTTGATGAGATCGAACAAACCATCGCGACCAGACGGGATATGAGCACCGTGCTGAATGTAGCTGGGTGACCAGTAGCGCTCAGCCGCCGCGTAGTCACGCTTATTAAACAGCGTTTCGAAAGCCTCGAGAACTCGCGCTTTATTTATCGATTCAATCGTCTGTCTCATTCATGTTCTCCTCTTGCTCCGTCACCCGCTCTTTGATTTTCTCTCCCAATTATTCTCGGCACCTGCCAGGCGCCTCATAGCCTCGGCAACCACGATAACTAGACCGTGCTCAGAGTGCCGTTAGCGGCAGGCTTCGATAACGTTTTCCGGTCAGTTTAAAAAGTGCGTTGGCGATTCACGCCTGCGCGAAACCACCATCGACAAACAATTCCGCTCCCGTGATGTAGCTGCTGTCGTCGGACGCAAGAAACGTTACGGCCTTCGCGATCTCTTCTGGTTTGCCTAGCCTCCCGAGAGGGACAGCATTGGAAATCATTTTCAAGCGTTGCTGGCCGACTTCTGAGGAACCAAGCAGCTCATTCAGTCCAGGCGTGTCAATAGATCCTGGGCTGACTGCATTCACGCGAATGCGACGAACCTTCAAGTCCGTTGTCCAAGTCCGCGCGAACGAAGGCACGGCGGCTTTTGTGGCGCTATAAACACTATTCGATGACAAACCTTTGCTGGCGACGATCGATGCATTCAGGATGATCGAAGAGCCGTCCGGAATCAGCGGAAGCGCCTTCTGCACCGTGAAGAGCATCCCTTTCACATTGGTGTCGAAGGTTGAATCGTAGAGTTCCTCTGTAATCTGTCCGAGAGGGGCGTATTTCGCGGTGCCGGCGTTCGCGAACACAATATCGAGCTTGCCCTTCTCCCGCTTAATTTGTTCGAAGAGGCGATCAAGGTCGCCAAGGTTCGATACGTCTCCTTGTATGCCGGTCACGTTGCTTCCGATTTCCTTTACTGCGGCGGCCAACTCAGGGGCTCGACGCCCCGTTATAAATAGATAAGCGCCTTCCGTCACAAACTCTTTCGCAGTTGCAAGGCCAATGCCACTAGTGCCTCCAGTAACGAGTGCAATTTTCCCTTCAAGCTTGCCCATGTGCTTTCTCCTGAGTTGAATACGGCTTGGCTGCCTGTGCCGAATACCACAAGACGGCCGGGTTTACACGCTGGGGATAAATCGCGAACATCTCTTTGTACAACTCTAACGCGGTGTCGGTATTGGCAGCGATCCTGTCAAAGTCGCGAATATATTTTCGTGTTTCCTCGATGTTATTCGGTGTATCGGGCGCTCCAGCCCTCTTGTGTCCCGCGATAACGGCGACAGGTTTAAGCGACTCGATCGTACCGAGCGCGGCAAGCCACTCCTTCCGGCCCTGGGCGTTCGATTCGCCCAGATGAAGATGAACATCGTTGTAGACCGCGTCGCCACAAACAGCTAGCCCGATCGAAGGGACGTGGAGACAAGTCGTGCTATCCGTATCGGTATGCCCGAGGGGAACACTCACCAGCTGGTCCCCTTCCAGTTCGAGAATACCGCCCTTGAGTTCATCGGCGACCACGAGCGCCGAATCGATTTGTCCGGGGAATCGGGGCTTCCAATATGAGTCAACCACAGGAACCGACGCCTGCTTTCTCATGATGGTGATGACTTCTTGCGTCGCGACGAACCGCGCCTTTGGAAATTTGTTCTGAATTGTGTTTACGCCAAAGAAATGGTCGCCGTGACCATGCGTAGCGTATATCGCCGTCAGATTTTTGCCGCTGTCAGCGATCCAGTCGACAATTTTCTGATTTTGATCGATCGTGATGGCCGTGTCCACCAGCACGGCATCTCGCTTGCCCAAGATAAGCGTTGAAGAAATGGGCGACCATTTCATTTCGCTCGCGCCGGGCGGAAGGTCGTCAGTAACCACCGGAATCTGGGCGCTGACAAAAACTTCCCACTGCAATCGATTGGTCATCACTCCTCCTCAATTTCCCGGTTTTGCATTGGCGGAGCTGCGATGTTGGCTCAGCCTGCCGCTTCCGACAAAAGAGTTTCTACTTTCTTGTCGAGGTCCCGCGCGACTGCGAGTGCTTCGGAATTCCGATAGGGAGCCAGCAGACTGGCCATCCTGTCGTAGGAGACGTGGACGCCGTCAGAGCGTTCGTCGACGAGTACCGTGACGGGAGCATAGGACCCGGCGTCAGGAACGTGCCTTGCCATTTGTTGCATGATGAGCGGATTACCCATGATGAGCCGGACCATTCGGGGCTCGTCGCGACCCGTCGCTTTCCTTATGACCGAGCCGTGGTCGAGTTCCATGAAGAGCATCAAGCCCGTCTTGCCCAGCCCTTCCCGAACCGTGCTTTCAAACTCGGGAAACGTCCGTGCGGCTGCCGTTGTTTTCGCAAACTCGACCATCTCCGGATGGCCGACAGCTGCTTTAATCGCGGCTAATATTTTGTCGAATGGTCGGGATGAGGTCAGGCTGAAACGCTCGACCTCAACTGTGGCTATCATCGCGACCCACTTTTCTTTTCCGTATCGCCGAGCGTGCCGAGAAGCTCGGGCCAATTTTTTTCGAAGGCGGCGTCGCGTTGCAGCCCGCGTTCCAGCACGGCTCCAATGCGGCGCTGGGCTTCGGGCCACGTTAGTGCTGTACGAAACGAAGTGAAGGCGTCGAGGAGCCGATCGGATGGTGGCAACGAGACCTGGTTGACCAGATTCTTCGCCGCTAT
>Ga0307374_10001994_pt1 | contig 37091 bp, 34 predicted proteins | sample OX3MG_FD_202532 | JGI IMG/M metagenome (GOLD analysis project Ga0307374, IMG submission 202532) | Soil microbial communities from Risofladan, Vaasa, Finland - OX-3 | ecosystem: Environmental > Terrestrial > Soil > Coastal area > Acid sulfate soil | place: Finland: Risofladan, Vaasa | collected... | reverse complement strand
ACCGCCCGCGCGATGTTTACAAGGGCCGCCGCATTGGCGCGCCGTCTCGTGATCTACGAGCAACTCCTTCGCTATCGCGGCCCGGAAATGCCAAAGAATTTAGCCGCGCGACTTGCGGAAAGTAGGTTCCACCAGGTCGCCGGATCGGTCCAATCATCGCCGGGATCGATCGTCGCCACGAACCCAAAGAACGCATCGTTCTCTTTGTGCCCCTCCAGGATGTTGCGGGCCTCTTCGCGTTGCTCCCAGCAAATCGAGCTACGGTTGAACCCGGAGGTCGAAATCGAACACAGCAACGGCTGCCGCCTGGCGCCCATCGACGTCAGCAAGACGTCAAACAAGTCGCGGGTCTTGTGCGCGTGCAATTCGTCGACCACGACGCGATGGATATTGAGCCCGTCGGTCGAACTGTAATCGGACGACAACGGCTTGAACGAACTGTTCAGCCGCGGGCAGGTGATCGAGCCCGTGTACCGCTCGACCAAACCCTTGAGGGAGGGGCCGAGCGTCTGTTGGGCGTCCTTGAATAGGATGTTCGCTTGATCCCGCTTGACGGCCGCAGCGTAAACTTCGGCGCCTTGCTCCAAATCCGCAATCAAGCCTTGGTTCGCGATGCCGGAGGCGAGCGTCGTTTTGCCATTTTTGCGGGGGACCTCGACGTAGGCCGTGCGGAATCTCCGCAGACCGCCCTTGCTGCGCTTGCTCTCGCGGAACCAGCCGAACAATGGAGCCAAGATACAATGTTCTTGCCACGGCGCAGGCGTCAGCGGTCGGCCAGCCCACTCGCCTTTCCAATGGACGAGCTTGCTGAAGAAATCGAGCACGCGCTGCACTTCGCCTTCGTCCCAAACCAAGCCGCGCTCGTGGCCATGGCGCAGGTCGTTAATTTGCCGCTCGATGGCCAGTCGCTCGATGGTTGACCGCGGGCGAGGCTCGTTTAAGAGCCCGTCCAACGCCGCCAGCCGCTTGTCGATCGCTGCTTTGCTCATTCAGTCACCTTGAAACAAACGGCCTCCGTATCGTCGCCCTGGGGCTCGCCAGAGCCGCAATCGAGCCCGGTGCGAGCGCTCGGCGACAGGCCGAACAATTGGGACACCTTGAGAATCTACGCCCAAGCCCGATTGCGGACGCCCAGCAGCGGATTTTGAATCTCGTTTCCCTTCGCCGTCGTGACCGTCAGCCGGCCCTTGATGCCGCGAGACGCTTCGTCGTACAGCAACAGCGAATCGACCAGCAACTTGAGCGTCAGTTCGTCGGCGTCGGCCACAAGCCCCGCCGCGAAGAGCTTGTCGGTCAGCGAACGCCAAATGGCTTTGCCTTTTGCCGAAAGCCCCTTCGGAACGCCCGGAATAGCCACAGGAAGGCCGCTTTGGGCGTGTCTGGATGGCCGTAAAGTGCCTCTGCGTTCGTGAATTGCGGCGGGAAGTGGATTAGGATTTGCCATAAATTAACCCCCTATGTCTAAGTTGGCTGCGAAAACTGGCGGTGGCGTCCCAGCTACCGAAGGCGCGCTCTAGAGATTGACCCCCCCTGGGGTGTGTTTGCATCGCAGGCCGGCTGGCCTCCAAAATCGCACGCTGGCGCGTCGGCGGCTTGGCAAGCCCCCAGCATCGGACGCGCGTAGGAATCGTTTGGCGGCCGCAAATCGGAGACGACAGGCGGCAATGCGGGCGCGGTATCGTCGCCCGCCTTTGGCTTGGCGTCGGCTGCCTTGGCACGCGCCAGGGCCGCCTCGACGGCGTCGCGGGCCGCACGGCCCTTCTTGCCGAGCTTGGCCAGCCGGCCGTTGTAGGAACGGCTGCATCTCTTACGTGGCATGTTGGGCCTCCTCTTGTTCCCGCTTGGCAACCTCTCGCTGCTTCATGGTCCGCAGCACCTCCAACGCCTCGGGGGTTATCGCCCAGCCCTTGGCCTTGGCGGGCAGCCGGCGGCGATGGTAGATCTTGGCCGGCTTGCGCGGGGCGAACGCCGGGGCGTCGGCGAAGTCGAGACGCCCTTGCGTGAGGCAGGCTGAGGCATGTCTCATAGGAATGCGCTTTCTATTGCGCTCTATCATGTTTTTTTATTTTCCCTCCGCGCGTTGAATTGCTGTGAGTCATGCCTCAAGGTGCCTCAGAACCCGAGCACGGCCTTTGCAGTCAAGCCGGCATAGCATCGCTTTAGGTCGCCAGAATCGTTCCTATGTTTGACCGTCTTCAGTTGCGGCAATGCTGCGTGCAGCGCCCGGCCGAAGCCCGGCTTGTCGTCTACATGTTGGCGACCGGCCTGTTTGCACCATCCCTGATAGGCGGCGTATAAGGCGTCTCGGCTCGATTCGTACTGCGGCCCGACAAGACAACACTCGCGAACGAACGCCCCTATCGGGCTCGTCAGGTCGGCGAATTCGCGCCGCATGTCGTCGGCCGTAGCGGGTTCCTCGAAATATCCGCGGCGTCGCAAACGATCCCATCCGACGATCGACCAAAGCAGGATGCCGGGCAGTTCGCGCAACAGCCGGTCGGTCAAACCTTTGTCTTCCCGGCCGAGAAACGATTCGGTCAGCCGCAGCAAGATCATACGGCTTGCCAGGGCGCCGCTCGAATCGTTTAGGCGGGGCAGTTCATTGGACAGCAAGACGAACCGAACCGGCAGCGTACAGGTCGTGGCCTCGATACCTTTGCGGTCGATGGTCTGAGCATCCTCGCCACTGACCGACAGCAGCCGCTCTGTGATTTGGGGCAGGTCGGCCCGGCCGCCAAGGCGGGCATCGCCGATAACCGCCAGCGTCTTGCCGATGAGCGGTTGCAGCCCGAAATTGGTCCCCAGGCTGGCCAGCGTCGGCGCCGCCGAGTTTCGTTCGCCGACCAGGCGGCGCAGCACGCGGGCAATCGTCCCCTTGCCGCTTCGCTTCGGTCCAATCAGCATCAAGATTTTGTGTTGGCTCGTGTCGGTCAACAGACAATAGCCAAACCACTCCCGCAGCGTGTCGATGCTGTCGGGATCGTCGGGCCAGAGCGACTTCAGGAACTTGAGCCACTCGGCGGGCTGCGGCGCGTCCGCGCGAAAATCGAAGTCGAGTCCGCACGTCGTGAAAAACCGTGGCGTCGGTGACCGAAGGTGCTGCGGCTCGCCGTCCAGATACCCGCGCAGGTGCAGTAGACCATTGCGGCAGGCTAGCGTTTCGCCGGCGGGAAAAGGCGGCTTGCCGTCGCCGAGCCAAGCGGGCGCCTCGGTGTCGCCGGGCAAGATGGTTTGCGATTGGAGCTGATCGAGGCAGTTGGCCACGATGCCGGTAGTCAACTTGTAGTAGAACTGATTGACGTGATTGACTAGGTGAGCGCGCACTTCGCTGGCAGGCAACTCTTGATACCAGCCCTTCCGCCAGAGCCAAAACGAGCCCCGCCAAAAACGCAATCTACTGACGCCGTCACGCTCGCCGATCTTGAGGTATGTCTCAACCTCGGTAAACGGATCAAGTTCTTTCGCACTTTCCTTGCTCTCGCCGGCCTCAACCGGCGGCGGGTCGATGGCGCCCTTGAGTAGGGCGAACAAGCCATCTTTGCCCTGCGCAACAAGATAATCATCCAGCCCCTGTTTGCTCGGCTTACCGTCTTCGCCGGGCGGCCCGTCCGGGATGCGTAGACACTTGACGACGGCGCCCGCCTCGGTCAGTAGATGCGCCAGCCGGGCCTCCGCGTCGGCCACGTCGGGCTTACGCTCAAGATCGCTATCGAAAGCGATGTAGACCGGCCGCCGTCGCCAGTCGATGTGCGTCATCTGGACGTTGAGCCGTTCGTGAGAAGGTTGCTTCCAGCCCCAGACGCCGACCAGACCAATCGCCGGGAAGCCGTCTTGGTCGGCGGCCAACGCCTTTTTTTCGCCTTCTGTCAAGATCAGTGCGGCGCCGGCCGTCTTGATTGCTTGCTGCGAGCCGGGCGGGATGTAGATTTCGTTTGGCGTGCCGACTGGCGATTCGTACTTCTTCGGCTTCTTCGATTTTGCGTCAAGTTCCGGCCGCGCCGGCTTGACTCGATAGTAGCCGTTGCTCCCGTCAATTTTAAAAAACGGGAGGACAAGACACGCGCCCAACTTCGCCCGCGCGCGTTTGCGATTCAGGATCTGTGCAATCTTGCCTTGATCGGTCTCACAATAGATGCCGGCCTTGATGATTGTCTCGTCGAGCAGGCCGCTGGCGCGCAGGTCGGCAAGCTGCGGCTCAGTGAGCTTGGGTAGGCGCGGCGGCGTCTCTGCGGTCGTCGTGGTGCTCATCGGCTATCCTCGCTCGGCATCATCGCGGCGCCGATGATCTCGCCCCAGGTGGTCGGCTGCCAGCGGCTGCGCCGCTCCATCTCATCGATGGCCAGCCAGGCGCCGTGCTGCGCGGCAATCGCTTTGCGCGCGGCGGCGTAGGTGGCGATTTGCGCCGCGCTCAGTCGCACGACGGCGTGCCCGGATGGACCGGCGAGCGTCACGGCATAGCTGTAGCCGGCGCAGCTCGGGACCGGACGGACGGCGATGATGTACTCGTAGGTTTCGCCGGGGCGCGGCTCTTGCGGCGGCGGGTCGGCTAATGTATGCTGCATGGGTCTACACTCCTTTCTGCCCGGCGGCGCTCGTCACGCTCAGCCGGGCTTTTTTTGCGCGGCTATATTGCGGGGAAATACTCTGTCGTCTCGGGGTCGGGCGCATCGGCCTCCGCCAGCGCCAGCAGCAGCCGCGCCACAGCTTCGACCGCTTCGGCGGGCAGCGGGCCGTCGCCAATAACGTCGATCACAAGCTCGTCTTGGTTTGGGGCGGCGATCATCGCGCGGCCTCCGTCTGGCGGGAGGCTCGCTCGGCGAGCGCCTTTTCGACGGCCGCGGCGGCAAACAGATAGCGCGTGCCCGCACGGAGGCAGGGGACGCGCCCGGCATCGGCCTCGGCGCGGAGCCAGGTCTGGGTAATGCCTAGCCGGCGAGCCATGCGCGGCAGCGAGAGTACATCGGGTAGCGGGGCGCCAGTCACCATGCCCCGATCCTAGGGACCGGGCCGGCGCAGACGCGCCCATAGATGCGCCCCTTTTCAGATTTTTCCGAGATTTTTGGCGGCTTAGTTCGCCGGCGGTTGAAGCCGGTGGGCGCCGCGGGTGGCGCCTTCGACGATCATCACGCCCCAGGCGGGATGCCCGGAAAACAGCTTGCGCAGCGAACTATTGATCTCGACGTGTTCGGCGAGCGCGTTATCACTTACGTCGGGCGTCGCCTGCGCCCAGTGCTGCCACCAGACGGCGACGCACGCGGCCTGCGCAGCCGTGAACGTGTATCGTGCGCCGTACCACGCGACGGAACGGCAGTCGATGCTTCGCCTGGCGTCGGGCGTCAGTTCCGGCGGTTCGCTGGTCGTCGCCGGCCTCAAGTCGGATACTGCCGTTGCGTCCCTTCCGGCCCACTCAATTTCATCAAGCTCGCCCCGAATCGCCCGCAGTTCAGTCTTGTCGTTCTCCAGAGGCGCCGAATCGAGTTGCGGATCAGCCAGCCTCCGGCATGGGCCAATGGCTCGGCCTGTCAGCGCGACGACGGATCGCAGCCATTCCTTGGTTATCAGGCCGCCCGACTCATTTTCGATGGAACTATGGAAAAGCAACAGCAGGCCAAGATGGCAACCTTGGACGCCGGCGAAAAGCTCGGCTCGATTGTCGACCGTTGACGCATTCCGTTCGGAGTCAAGCAAGAGGTCGATGTTCAGCGGCAGCCCCGCGGTTTCGACGCGAAGCTTTGCCACGCACAACGGTAGGTCGGGCGGGATTTTTTGCGACATATTTTCCTCCTTGTTTCCGAGACCGGGCCGCGGGCGCGATGGCACAAGGAGGGAGGCTCATCGCGCCGCGCGGGCCGTTCGTCCCGTCGGCGTTGCAACGCCGGGCGGGCCGTCTCATTTGGTGATTATACCTACTTCGTTTTCTTCGGCCGCTTGTGCGGCGCCCGATTCTCTTCGGGCCCGGTCCAACCGATCGGCGCCCACCCGAATCGCCCGGCATGAACGATCAACCCCCTCTTGCACGCCTTGACCAGCCTTTGCGTCGCGGCGCCGCGGGTTTTGAGACCCAGTAGCTTCATTACGTCGCGCACGTCGGCTGGCTTGCCGTTCGCCAGTTTGGCCACGGCCGCCGCGGTTTCGCGGCTTTCCTCGGGGATTTCGGCACTATCCGGGTACGTGAGAGTGTGGCTTTTCTTGGGGGTAACGCGAAGAGTTCACCAAGGCGGCGCCCGTGTTCTTCAAGCTCCGCGACGGCGACGACTTCGGCTGGCGGGCGGCGTGCATCTGGGGGCTGGCCAGCGGCGCCGGCTTTGGAATTGCCGAAGGAATCCTGTATTCCTCCGAACACTACAACGGCATTGCGACGTTCGGCATCTATCTGGTGCGGTTCATTTCCTGCGTCGGCCTGCACGCCATCTGGACCGGGGCGGTGTCGTTGATGATCTGGCACAACCAGGAAATGCTCGGCGCCGACATGGATTGGGGCGATTGGCTGCTGGCCGTGCTCCGCGTACAAGGCGTGCCGATGGTCTTGCACGGGCTGTACGACACGCTGCTCAAACGCGAGATGAACGCCGCCGCGCTTCTGCCCGCCGTCGCCAGCTTCGCCTGGCTGGCGTTTCTGATCTCGCGTTCCTACGCCGCCGACCCGGCGCCAGAGGACGACGCTTTGCCGGCAGTCGCTTGAACCTCGCTGGGCGGCCTGGGGCATCGCTTCGCTCTGCCGCCAGCCACCCGGCTCGAAGTAGCATGCCGCAAGACCGCTCATCGCGCCTTGAACGAAGCCGGCAGGCAATTGGCACAACGCCCCTCAAGCCACTAAACTAACCGCCGGAGAGCGGGCGATGGTTCTTGGTTCGCGAGTTCGCGCATGTTTTTGGGGATCGAAATCGGCGGCACGAAACTGCAACTCGGCGCAGGGCGCGGCGACGGCGCGGAACTGGTCGAATTGCAGCGATTCGACGTCGACGCCGATGCCGGAGCGGAAGGCATCCTCGCACGGATTTTGGCGGCCGCGCCGGCGATGATCGAACGACATCGCGCCGCGCACGTCGGCATCGGCTTCGGCGGGCCGGTCGACGCGCCTGGCGGACGCGTCATCGTCAGCCATCAAATCGACGGCTGGGAAAAATTTCCGCTGGCCGACTGGTGCCGTGAAAAGCTCGGCCTTCCGGCCGTGCTGGGCAACGACGCCGACCTGGCCGCGCTGGCCGAAGCCCGCTGGGGCGCCGGCCAAGGGCGCGATCCGGTGTTCTACGTGACGATCGGCACGGGCATCGGCGGCGGGCTGGTGATCGGCGGGCAGGTTTATCGCGGTTCGGGCGTCGGGGCGGCCGAGATCGGCCACTTGCGGCCCGGCTTGCACGCCGACCGGCCGGAGGACACGATCGAATCGGTTTCCAGCGGCTGGGGCATCGCTTCGGCGGCCCAAGCGTATCTGGGCGGCGCCATTTCGCACCAACTGGGCGCCTTCCGCAGCGGCTCGCGGCCGCTCAAACCGGAACTCGTGCGGCAGCATTTGATCGAAACCGAAGAGGCGGTCGAAGAGCAAACGGCCGATCTCTGGCGCCGTTGCGACGGCGACCCCGAGCGGCTCACGGCCAAGGTCGTCGCCGAAGCCGCGGCCGAACACAACCGCCTGGCTCGCGAAGTTCTGCTGCACGCCTGGGACGTTTTGGGCTGGGGTTTGGCGCAGATGATCACGCTCGTCTCGCCGGCCGTGGTCGTAGTTGGCGGCGGAGTATCGCTGATCGGCGAAGAGCTGCTCTTCGAACCTCTGCGCGCGGCCGTAAACCGTTACGTCTTCCCGCCGTTTCTCGGCGCGTTCGAGATCACTTCCGCCCGGCTCGGCGAAGAGATGGTGGTTTACGGCGCGATTGCGCTGGCAGAAGGGGAGGAACACGGAAGGCGGAAAGAATAAGTCTTGAGCATGGCGGGCGAGCGTCAGCCGCTCCTCTCCCGAAGGGCCAGGGCTTGGGCAGCTCTCCTCTCCCTCTGGGAGAGGCCGGGTGAGGGCCGAACGCGCGTTGCAATTCTCCCTCAACGCAACCCTCTCCCAAAGGGAGAGGGCTTTTTTCAATCCTAGCTCCCGAGTCCCTTCTCCCTCCACTTCTCTCGCACTTCGGGCAGCGGGTAATCGATGATCGCAGGAATCTGCCGCTCGGCGATCTCGCGCAGCCGGCGCCAGCCGCGGGTCACGAGTTCTTCGCGCTGGCGAACGTAGGCCGGATCAAGCTGCCGCTTGTCGAACGGTCCTTCGACCACCACCGGCTCGAAGGCCCCGTCGACGATGAATTGCGCCAGCGCCGGGTTGCAGCGAATATGGCGCTCACGCGTGGTGTGCAGCACTTCCGGATCGGCCAGCCCGATCACGTACCGCAGATAGAGGTCGCTCTCGGTGATCGCTTCCACGTCGCCGCCGCAGATATCGCAAAGGTAGCCCGTTTCACACTTCATGGGTAGAAAAAGGCATCAGGCGGACGACCGAATAATCGCTTCTGACTCCTGAAAACTGAAAACTGTCGCCGAGCGCAACGCACCCGGAGGCTGACGCCTCCGGCTCGCCTGACGCCTCCGGCTCGCCTGACGCCTGTCGCCTCTAAAGCCCCAGCACGTCATTCATATTATAAAGCCCGGGCGGTTTGTCGGCCAAAAACTTGGCCGCCGCCAAGGCGCCGTGCGCATAGCAGTCGCGGTTGCTGGCGCGGACGCTGATTTCCAGCGTTTCGCCCAGCAAGCCGAAGATGATCGTGTGCTCGCCGGGATTGTCGCCGACGCGCACTGCATGGTAGCCGATCTCGCCGTGCGGCCGAGCGCCCGGGCGGCCTTCGCGGCCGTGGCGGGCTTCGGTTTGACCCATGATGCCGGAGATGATTTCGCCGAACTTGAGCGCCGTGCCGCTGGGCGCGTCTTCTTTGAAGCGGTGGTGCCGCTCGATGATCTCCACGTCGGCGCCCGAGGGATGGTCCTTGAGCGCGGCGGCCGAAACGCCCGAGAGCTTCATCGCCAGGTTCACGGCCAGGCTCATGCTCGGCGCCCACAGCAAGGCGATCGTCTGGCTAGCCTGGCTGACGCGCTCGATCTGTTCGGGCGAGAGGCCCGTGGTGGCGAGCACGAGCCGCACGCCGCGTTTCTGGCACGTTTCGATGATCGACATCGCGCCGGCGGGCGTCGAGAAATCGATCACCACGTCGACGGGCGCCGCCAATTCCGCCGACAGCGGCACGCCGAGCGTACCGATGCCGGCCACCAAGCCCGCGTCTTCGCCGATCCGCGGATTTTGCGGCGAATCGAGCGCAGCGGCGATGTGCAAGCCAGGATCGCCCGCGGCCAAGGCCAATAACCGCTGGCCCATCCGGCCCGCGGCGCCGTGAATGGCGAGATGGATGGCGGACATGAATCGATACTCCAGGTCGGTTGAATTCTTTCAACTTCGAGTGGCAGCCACCCGCCGCCCGCAACTCACTGCTGCGACCGCTTCCAGGCCACGACCTCGCGGATCGCGTCGTCGAGCGTATGCCGCGGCCGGTATTCGATCGTCTCGCGCAGCCGCGATAAGTCGGGCACGCGGCTGCGAACGTCTTCGAAGTCGGGAGAATAAGCCTCGGCGTAGCTTTGGAACTCGATCGGAAGCTGCGGATCGACCGCCTGCACCACGCGCTGGGCCAGTTCCAGAATGCTCACCGGCTGATCGCTGCCGACGTTGAACACGCGGCCGAGCGCGGCAGGCGTATGCATCAAGGCCAGCACCGATTCGACCACGTCGGTCACGTGCGCGAAACAGCGCACCTGACGGCCGTCGTCGTGAACCGTCAAGGGCCGCCCGGCCAGCGCCGCGTCGACGAAACGCGGCAGCACCATGCCATAGCTGCCCGTCTGCCGCAGGCCGACGACGTTGAAGAACCGGGCGATGACCAGCGGCAGGCCCTGCTCGCGCCAATGGGCCAGGGCCAGGAACTCGTCGATCGCCTTCGACACGCCGTACGACCAGCGAGCGCGGGTCGTCGAGCCGAACACCAGATCGTCTTCTTCCGACCAACTCGGCTTGGGGTTCTTGCCGTACACCTCGCTGGTGCTGGCCAGAAACAGCTTCACGTCGCGACCCTGCTCGTGCTGCCGCCGCAGCTCGGCCAGCAGAATCTCGGTCGGATAAACGTTGGTTTCGATGGTGTGGATTGGGTTGCTGGCGATCAGTTGCACGCCGACCGCCGCCGCCAGGTGATACACCACGTCGGCCTGGCCCACGTACTTCGCCACCAGCTCCCGGTCGGCCACCGAGCCGGGCACGAACGCAAAATGCGGATGCCGCTCGATCGGGGCCAGGTTCTTGACCGTGCCGGTCGATTGATTGTCGATCACGGTCACCAACTCGCCGCGCGCCAGAAGCGCCTCGGCCAGATGGCTGCCGATGAAGCCCGCACCGCCGGTAATCAGGATATGCGACACGTGAACTGACCTGGGTGTAGAGGCGATGGCGAGCGGGGGGCGTCAGCCCCTCGGTTGAATTCTTTTACGGTCCTAAACCGCCCTCTAATCTTTCGCTTCCCCTTGAGCGATCTCCGAGGCCGTTGGGGCCGACTCAGCGGAGCCATTCGCGCCGTATTCGCGCGGCGAGGAATACGGATTGGGATTGGGGACGAGTTCAGGCTCAGGTTCAGTCTTGGGATCCTCCAGCGCTAGCGACTTGCCTTCGCGACGCGCGGCGATGAGCGAGGCGCCAATCGCCACGGCCAGAATACTGACGATCACCAGCAGAGAAACCCAATGCGGAATCTTCTGGCCGTTGAGCCAATTTTTTTCCACCCACTCCTGGCCGATCATCTTCGCGCCCACGAACACCAGGATTGCGCTCAGGCCGTACGGCAAATAGCGGAACAGGTCCATCGCGCCAGCCAGCAGAAAGTACAACGCCCGCAGCCCGAGAATAGCGAAAATGTTCGAGGTGAAGACGATGAACGTATCTCGCGTGATCCCTATAATTGCCGGCACGCTGTCGAGCGCGAAGGCGATGTCGACGAAGTCGATCACCAGCAGCACAAGAAACAAGGGCGTGATGCAAAGCTTGCCTGCTTCACGGACGAAAAACTGCTGTCCATGCTCCCCCTGCGCTACAGGAAACAGCCGCCGCGAGACGCGCACTACAAGACTCGTCTCGGGGTCGAACTCCTCGTCGTGGAACGACAATTTGACGCCCGTGTAGATCAAGAACAACCCGAGGATATAAATCACCCAGTGGAACTTGTTCAGCAGCACGGTGCCGGCCAAAATGAAGGCCAATCGCAGCACCACCGCCCCGATGATGCCCCAGAACAGCACGCGGTATTGATACTTCTTGGGAACCTTGAAATAGGTGAAGATCACCGCGAACACGAACACGTTGTCGATCGACAGCGACCACTCGACCAGGTAGCCCGTGAAGAATTCGCTGGCCTTTCGAAAGCCGATTGCGCCGCGTCCGGCCGCGAAATAGACGTAGACGTTGAAGGCCATGGCCAACGCGCACCAGACCAGCGTCGCCTTGGCGGCCTGGCGAATCGTCGTATCTTGCGAATGCCGGTGGAAAACGCCCAGATCGAGCGCCAAAAGAATGCTCACCAGCACCCCGAAACCCAGCCAATGCCAGAGCGTGAATTCGATCAAGGCGTTTCGAGGGAAAGAGTTAGCTTGGGTGGACCGGGGCCGTCGCCGTACTGCCCGGCGAGTAGCATCATAGGAATTCTCTCGCCAGGCGGCAACCGGGCCGAAGCATCAACCCCGAATGTAGTCACGGCGCCGTGCCGCATTGCGACACGTAGACGCGGCATCTTGCCGCGTTCCTGGGACTTGGCCAGCCGCCCGTCCTGCGGGGATCGGCAAATGCGGCAGGATGCCGCATCTACGAAACGCCGGAATGCGGCATCTTGCCGCATCTACGCGCCGCAGCGCGTAACTTTTGCTTGGCAAACGACAATATCCCACTAGATAATAGCTTGTTCCAGTCAGCCGGGGCGGAACTGAGTTTTCTTTCAAGAGGTGTGAGCTATGACGCTGGGTTTTCCAGCCCGAGGGTTGCTCTGGTCGGTTGTTTTGCTCCCAGCCAGCGTTTTTTTCTGCGGTCTGCCCTCCGCTCGCGGCGCCGAACAAGAGGCCAAACCGCGCAGCGAGGCGGCGACGCGGCAATTCGCGGCGGCCGCCGCGCTGCAAAATCGCGAGCAATACGACCTGGCCGCCGACGAGTGGGCCAAATTCTTGACGGCCTTTCCTCAAGACCCTCGGGCCGACCGGGCCCAGCACTATCTGGGCATCTGCCGGCTGAAAAACAAGCAGTACGCCGAAGCCCTGGACGCCTTTCACAAGGTCATCGCCAATTATCCCAAGTTCGAGTTGTTGCCTTCCGCCTACCTGCACCTGGGTCTGACGCAATACAACCTGGCGATTGCCGGCCAGAAAGAGCAGTATCCCAAGGCCGTCGAGACGCTGGCCGCGCTGGCGGCCAAGTTTCCGCAGGCCAAAGAACTGCCGCAGGCGCTTTACTATCAGGGCGAGGCGCTCTATGCCCAGGGCCAAAAGGCCGAGGCCGCCCGGCTCTACGCCGAGGTCGTGAAAAAGTACCCGCAAGACCCGCTGCGGCCCAGCGCCCTCTACGCGCTGGGCGTGGCCCAGGAAGAGCTGGGACAGCCGGCGGCGGCCGGCGCGACCTACGACGCCTACTTGAAACAGTTCGTCAAGCAGCCGCTGGCGGCCGAGGTCACGTTGCGCCGCGGCGAAACGCTGGTGGCCCAGGGACACTATGAAGTGGCAGAAAAGTGGTTTGCCGCCGTCGCCGGCCGGGCAGGCTTTGCCCTGGCCGATCTGGCCCTGCTCCGGCAGGCCGATTGTCTCAGCGAACTGCGCAAGTACGCCGAAGCCGCGACATTGTACGCCGCTTTGCCGCAGAAATACTCCGAGTCGCAGTACGTTCAGCGCGCCAACCTGGCCGCCGGCAAGTGCGCCTACCTGGCCGGCAAACCGGCCGCAGCCCGCGAGACTTTGGCCAAGGTGCTCGCCGCCGGCGGGCCGACGGCGGGCGAAGCCGGCCACTGGCTGGCTCGCAGCCTGCTGAAAGAAGGCCAGCCGGCCGAAGCCCTCAAGGCCATCGAGACCGCTTTGCCGCAAGCCGGCGGCGGCGCCTTTGCCGTGCAACTCGCCATGGACAAGGCCGACGCCTTGTACGAATTGCCCGAGCGGCGCAAGCAATCGATTCCGCTCTATGCCGCGCTGGCCCAGCAGCATCCGCAAGACCCTGCTGCGCCCGAAGCGCTGTACATGGCCGCCTTCGCCTCGCTGGGCCTGGGCGATCATCCGGCGGCCTTGAGCTACGCCGAAGCGTTCCTCAAGCAATACGCCGATAAACCGCTCGCCCCCGACGTGCTCTATGTCGCCGCCGAGAGCGACTTGCAGCTTGGCCATTATCCTGAGGCGGGCCGGCGGTACGAGGAACTGCTGAAAAACTTTCCGCAGCACGCCGACGTTGCGACCTGGAAACTTCGCCGCGGGTTGGCCTTGTCGCTCGGCAAACAACCGGCCGAGGCGATCGCTGCTCTCCAGGCCGCGCTGCCGTCATTGAAAAGCAGCGCCTCGATCGCCGAGGCGCATTACCTGATCGGCGTCAGCCAGAACGAGTTGCAGCAATACGACTCGGCCGCCAAGTCGCTGGCCGCCGCCTTGCGCGCCGATCCGCGAGGCGCCAAGGCCGGCGCGTCGCTGTTGGCCTTGGCCGCGGCCGAACGGCAGACGAACCGCGTCGCCGAGGCTCGCTCGCACCTGGCTCAATTGAGCCAGGAATTCCCCGACAGCCCGCTCGCCGACCAGGCCCGCTATCAATTGGCCGAGATCGCCTTCGACGCTGGCGATTGGAAAACTGCCGCCGCTGAATACAAGCTCGTGGCCGAGCAGTATGCAGCCAGTCCGCTGGCTCCGCACGCCGTCTTTGGCCTCGGCTGGACGCAGCTCCGCCAGCAAGACCACGCTGGCGCCGTGCAGACGTTCGATGGTCTGCTGGCCAAAAACCCGCCGGCCGATCTCGTGCCGCGCATCCGCTACGGCCGCGCGCTGGCCCGCGAGCAACTCAAGCAGTACGCCCCGGCGATCGAAGACTTGCAGGCGTTTTTGCAAACGCAGCCTTCCGCGGCGGATAAGTCCGATGCTCGCTACGTGCTCGGGCTCTGCCGGGCCGGCTTGAAACAGCCGGCCGAAGCGGCCGCAACTTACCAGGCTTTGCTGAAGGACGACCCGCAGTACGTCGGCGCCGACAAGACGCTCTACGAGCTGGCCTGGGCCTTGAAATCGCTCGACAAGCCGGACGAAGCGGCTGCAACGTTCGCCCGGCTGGCGCAGGAACATCCGGCCAGTCCGCTGGCGGCCGAGGGGTTGTACCATGTCGCCGAGCAGGCCTACGCGGCCGATGATTTCAAGCAAGCGGCCGCTCGCTACTATGAAGCGATGCAGAAAGCCGGCAAGTCGGAACTGGGCGAAAAGGCGGCGCACCGCCTCGGTTGGGCCTACTTCCGCCAGAACGAGTTCGAGAAAGCCCAACAGTCGTTCTCCTACGAGCGCTCTACCTTTCCGCAAGGCGCGTTGACCGCCGACGCGACCTTCATGGAAGCCGAATCGCTGTTCAAGCAAGGCAAGTACGCCGACGCGATCGCCGTCTACGCCCAGGTCAAGAATCCGCCCGGCAAGGATTTCGCCGCGCTGGCCCTGTTGCACGCCGCGCAGGCCGAGGCCAAGCTCAAGCAGTGGCCCAAGAGCCTGGCGTTGTTGGAACGGGCCGTGAAGGAGCACGCCGACAGCGACTCTCTGCCGGAGATGATTTACGAGCAAGGCTGGGCGAAGCAGAATCTCGGCCAGCTCGAGGCGGCCTTGCCGCTCTACGAAGAAGTCACGGCCAAGACCGATCGCGAGGTAGCGGCCCGGGCGCGGTTCATGATCGGCGAGATTAACTTCGAGCAGAAGAACCACGGCGAGGCGATCAAAAACTTCTTCAAGGCCGCCTACGCCTACAGTTATCCCGAGTGGCAAGCCAACGCCCACTACGAAGCCGGCCGCTGCTTCGAAGTCCTCGGCAAGAAGGACCAGGCGAAAAAATCGTATCAGGAAGTGGTCGACAAGTTCGCCCAGAGCGACAAGGCGCCGCTGGCCAAGCAGCGGCTGGAAGCGCTGGGGAAGGAGTGATAAGTAAGGAGCAGGCGAGCGGGGGGCGTTAGCCCCCTGGTGAACCGAGGCAAATGCTGGAGTCGGAATTTGGAATTCGGAACGCGGACCAAGGAACAGGAAAGAGGCAGGCCGGCACGCGATGGCAAATGTCGTTTGGAGTGTATGCATGTTAGTCCTTAGCGCCCGACCAGGCGCAGCATTCGCCGGCTGGCGAACATTGCTCACGGCGGGCATCGCGGCATTGGCCATCCTCGCTGGCGCCACTTATGCCCAAGAACCCGAGCCGGCGTCGGAACAAACGGCCGAAACCGATCGCGTGGCCGATGCGGAACGCATGGCCGAAGAGGCTCTCAATGAACCGAGCGAAAAGCCCGCCGAGCCCGCGCCGCCCCCGGCGCCGAAGCTCCCTTCGCTGAACCTGCTGGAATTGGCGATGTCGGGCGGGGTGCTGATGATCCCGATCGCCTTGATGTCGTTCATCGTGGTGCTGTTCGCCTTCGAGCGCTGGCTCGGCCTCAGACGCAGCAAAATCATTCCCCCGGCGCTCGTAACCGCGTTGGGTCAGCTCGCCGCGCGGCCCGGCGGGCTCGATCCCAAGCAAGCCTATAAGCTTTGCCAGCAATTCCCGTCGACTGCGGCCAACGTGTTTCGGGCCGTGCTCTTGAAGGTCGGGCGGCCGCATTCCGAAGTCGAATTCGCCGTCAAGGAGGCCAGCGAGCGCGAGGCGGCGAAGCTCTACAAAAACGTGCGGCCGATCGAGTTGGCCGTCACCATCACGCCGCTGTTGGGTTTGCTCGGCACGGTGCAAGGCATGATCCAGGCCTTCTACGTCACCGCCAACATGCCGACCAATTTCAACAAAGCCGAGAACCTGGCCAGCGGCATCTATGTCGCCTTGGTCACGACCTTCGCCGGCCTGACGGTCGCCATCCCCGCCGCCATCCTGGCCCACTACTTCGAAGGCCGCATTCAATCGCTGTTCCGCGACGTCGACGAGTTGCTGCTCGAACTGCTGCCGCAGCTCGAACGCTTCGAAGGCAAGCTCCGCGTCCAGCGCCCGGCGCCCGCGGTCGAAAGCGAGCCGCGCGCCGAAGCCCAGCCCGCCACAACGAGCAAATAAGTCCAGCTTGCCGCCGGGAGAGTGCGCCACAGAGACACGGAGAAACCAGCGCGGCCTTCGGCCGCAACCAATTGAGCCACGGATAAAACACGGATCGATCACGGACGAAATACTTAATCGGAAAAAAACGGCCCTTCCGCAGAATCTATGGGCGGTTTTTGGCGCCGATTAGCGGGGTTACGGTTGCGTTTTCAAAGGCATAGCCGGGCAAATAAATGAGGTGCTCGGGAAGTGCAAAAGGCCCTGACCTGCCGCGGCGGGCAAAGGCCGTTCTATCACGAATGATCTCGTCCATGCACTAAAGCCCCATTTATTTGCCCGGCTATGCCTCAAAAAACGCACGTCTCCACCTGATCTGCAGCCAAAGTCACCGACAGATTCTGCTGAGGAACCAAAAAACCATCTCCGATCCGTGTTTCATCCGTGGCTCGCCTCCAAAATCGCCGCATAAATCTTCGCTATGCTCAAAGAAATGAAGCGTTTGTAGTACAGAGTCATCTTCGATTTTAGATTTTCGATTTTCGATTCAATCCAAAATCGGAAATCCAAAATCAAAAATTTAAAAACTCTTCCCATGCCCGTTGCCATCAAAAAATCGACCGCCCTGGGCAAGCTGAACCTGACGCCGATGATCGACGTCGTGTTCCTGCTGTTGATCTTCTTCCTGGTCGCCACCAAGTTCGAGGAAGAAGAGCGCGAGCTGGATGTCGTGCTGCCGCAGGCCAGCGAGGCGATGCCCTTGACGGCCAAGCCCAAGGAGCTGTTCGTCAACGTGGCCCGCGACGGCCGCTACATCGTCAACGGCCAGCAGCTCAACGACGCGGCCCTGCTCGGCACGCTGCAACAAGCCGCCGCCAGCAACCCCGGCCGCCAGACGGTGATCATCCGAGCCGACAATCGCTGCTTTTGGCAATCCGTCGTCAACGTCATGAACCTTTGCAACAAGGCCCGCATCCGCGACTATCGCGTCACGACGGATGGCGAGCGAAGAACTGAATGAACCACGGAAAAATGAGTGAACCACGGCGGCACGGAGAACACGGAGAGAAAGAACAAGCCTTGAGGCGATGCGACCCTTTTTAAAAGGAGATATGGGGATGAAGAGGAGATAGGGGGATGAATTTCCATCGCTCGGAACAATTGTTTTCTTCATCCCCTTATCTCCTCCGCATCTCCCCATCCCCTTCGAAAAAACTGAACTGCACGTTGCGGCCGACATCCGCGCTCGGTCGCAGAAAACCAATTTCTCCACTCTGTGTTCTCCGTGTCTCCGTGGTGAAACCCGGCGCCCGAGATTCCTTTCGAATCAGCTTATGACCTCTCCCCCGCGACAACCCAAGCCCGCTGGCCAGCCGGCCGATTTCGACGAGCGGCTTTGGCCGGTCGATCTGGCGCTGTTGGTGCTGGCCGGGTTCATCGCGGGGGTGATCGTCGCCAAGAGCGATTTTCAGACGCCGCTGGTCGTCTACAACGGCTATCTGCACTTGGGCGCGTTGGCGGCGATCGTCGGCGCGCTGCTGTGGGGCGTGGCCCGCTTCGGCGCCCGCGTGCAGCGGCGGCTGCAACTGGGCGTGTTCGTCAGCCTGCTGGTCCACTTCTGGCTCTGCATGCTGAGCTACAACGTTTATCTCTCGATGGCCCTGCGCGAAGAGCCGGACGCCGCCGAGCAGTTCGAAGAGCCGCAGATCGTGACGCTGCCCGACTACCACTGGCAGGACCAGCAAGACGTGATGGTCGACGAGGCGATCGAGGCGCCGGTCGAAACCGAACTGCCGGAGGCCGAGTCGCACACGGTCGAGCAGACCCGGCCCGAGCCGACGCCGATCGAACGGCCCAGCGAAGCCGAGCCGGCCGCCCCGCGCCGCGAGCCGAACCCGGTGGAGCTTGAACGGGCCGAAATGACGCCGCCGCATCGCAGCGAGCAGCTCGCTGGCGAGCGCATCAGCCGCAGCGAAACGCAAAGCCGCTTGCCGGCCGAGCAGGTCGAAACGCCGACGATCGCCGAGTCGCCGCAGCAAGCGTCTACGATGCAGGATCGGGTCGAGGCGGTCGAGCGGCAAGCGACGACCGCCCATGCCGAGCGCCGCACGACGCAGCCGGCGGCAGTAGCTCCAGCGCCCGAACAAGCCCGGCTCCAGCGGCGAGCGGCGGTCGAGCGGCCCACGGCGGCCGCCAATGTTTCGCAGCCCGCGCGGCGGATGGCCAGCGCGCCGACTGAATCGCCGCAGCGAGTCGAGCAACCTGCGCCGCCGGCGCCGCAGCGCGCGAGCGAGCCGTCGTTATCGCCGCGCTCTTCCGGCGTTGCACGGCAAGCGCAGCGCGCCGATGCGTCTCGTCCGGCGACGTCGGCGCCCGCTGGTGAAGCGCGGCCGGACGTCGCCGCCGCCCGCCGTCAGGAATCTTCGAGCCGGCCACAACTCGACCGCATTGCGGCGGCCGCTCGTGCGCGCACCACCTCTGAAGCCACCGCCGCGGCGGGCGCCCAAGCGCCGATGCCCGCTCCGGCCGCTTCTTCATCCACGCTGCCTGATGACTCTCCTACGCAGCCGGCGGCCACCGGCCTCACCAAGGCCAGCGGCGGCGCGACCGGATTGACGCGGCAGCGCAACTTCGACCGCGCGCTGCCGGGCGCCGGCCAACTCGCTCGCACGCCGACCGCCGCTTCGACCGGCGAACCTCGCCGCGCTGAAACTCAAGCTCGCGAGTCAACCGCGGCAGGCGCGGCCGGCCCAACCGGCGCCGCATTGGTTCGCACGCCAACCGCCGCCGCGGCGTCCGGCGATGTCGAACCGGTCGAACTCCCCTCGACCATGCCCGCCGACGGCGCCCGCTCGTCGGTCGCTGCAACCAACGGCAGCAACTCGGCCGCCCGCGACAACCCGCAAGCCCCGGCCATCGACGGCGCCGCGCGGCAAGTCGCCTCTTTGCCCAACAGCTCTTTGTCGGCCGCCGCGCTCCCCTCAGCCGCCGGTCTGCCGGGCGAAAGCGCGAACCCAACCGCAGCCGGCGGCATGCGCCTCGCCGCGCCCTCCGCCGGCGGCCCCGCCGCCCCGCGCCGCAGCGACCCACTCGAAGACGCCGCGGCCTCGCTGGCCGGCGCCTCGGGCAGCCTGATGCCGCGCGGCGCCTCGCCCGCCGCCGCAGGCAATGCCACGATCGATCTCGCCGAAATCGCCAGCCCGTCCGATGGCCCCGCTGACTCCGCTCCCGGCCCATCGCCCAACCCCGCCGCAGCCGCCCGCAGCGATCTGCCCGTCGGCCGCATGGCCTCGGCCGGTTTGCCGGTGCGAATCGCGGCGCCGTCCGGCCCCGGCGGGCTCAGGTCGCAGCCGGCCGTCGACGTCGGCGTCCCCAGCCGCCGCGCCCGGCCCGAAAGCGCAGTGGTCCATACGGCCGCCGGCCGCATTATTTTGGAACGTAGCGGCGGCAAGCAGGCGGCCGACGTGCGGGTTCGCGATACGGCCGTGCCGGGCTTGCGGCAGCGCGACCGCGCCACGCGGCGCGAGCTGGCCCGCCAGCGCGGCGGCAGCGAAAGTTCGGAACGGGCGGTCGAGATGGGGCTCGATTTCCTGGCTCGCCACCAGAACCCCGACGGAAGCTGGAGCCTGCACGATTTCAGCCAGGGCCAGCCCGGCTACGAAAACGCCGGCTTCGGCCGGATGCGGTCCGACACGGCCGCCACCGGGCTGTCGATGCTGGCCTTCCTCGGCGCCGGCTACACCCACACCGACGGCAAGTACCGGCTGGTCGTCGGCCGCGGCCTCGGCTACCTGGTCGGCAATCAGCGGGCCGACGGCGATCTGTTCCTGCCGCAAGACGCCCAGTCGAACCTGAACGTTTGGCTCTACAGCCACGGCATCGCCGCCATCGCCCTGGGCGAAGCTTACGGCATGACGCGCGACCCGGCCCTTCGCGGCCCGGCCCAGCGGGCCCTCGATTTCATCGTCGCCGCCCAAAGCCCGACCGAAGGCGGCTGGCGATACTCGCCGCGGCAAGGCAGCGACACGTCGGTCTCGGGCTGGCAGTTGATGGCGCTCAAAAGCGGCGAGCTGGCCGGGCTCGACGCGCCGGCCGAAACCTATCGCCGCGTCGAGGCCTGGCTCGACGGCGCCCAGGCCCGCGAGAACCCGGCCCTCTACGCCTATCGCCCCAAGGCCCGGCAAGACCATCAGCGTCTGCCCAGCCGCGTGATGACGGCCGAGGGCCTATTGATGCGGCAGTATCTCGGCTGGAAGCGCGACAATCCCTACATGCTCGCCGGCGCCGACTACCTGCTCGGCCAGTTGCCGCAATGGGAGGGCGCCCGGCAGCGCGACGCCTACTACTGGTACTACGCCACGCAGGTCATGTTCCAGATGGGCGGCGAACACTGGCAGGCCTGGAACGACAGCCTGCGCGAGATGCTCATCGAGCGTCAGACGCCCGCCGGCCCGCTGGCCGGCAGTTGGGATCCTCTCGGCCGCTGGCCCGACCGCTGGGGCCGCGAAGCCGGCCGCCTCTACACCACCGCCATGCACCTCTTGATGCTCGAGGTCTACTACCGGCATTTGCCGCTGTATCGGAATTTGGAAGGGGAGGGGGCTGCGGAGTAGGCGCCCACCGCGGATTTGGGCCGGCTCCTCTTATCGTGTAGACTAAATGAGCGCCGAATACCGAAGTATTGAATGATCCCTTGAATTGAGGCCGCGGGCAGGTAGGAGTCGATGCCGAGAATCTACCGCACGATGAAACGGGCCGACGATGGTCTTCCTGTTGTAGAAGCGACGGCACGCGGCTTGGGCGTTCGCGTGCCGCCCGACAAGCGGTCTGACATTGATATAGACGGCGCCGGCAACGTGATTTTGAATGGCCGCGGCATGTCGGTCGCCGAGCATTGGCGGCATATTTTTCCTGGAATGATTCCCGCGCGGCTCGACGATGGCCACAATGGCGCCCGTGGCAGCAACGAACTGCACTGCTGGCGGATGGGCGAAGGGCCGTTTGTCGTCGGCCCCTTGGCCGACAAGCTAGAATTGATAATGAAAGAGTACGCCAGAAAAAGCGGGCTCGTCGTTCCGAGCGGGCCGATGCCCGTGCAAGCTTTCCAGGACGCTCTGGCCGCGACTCGCGGGCAATGGATCGAAGACGAAAGTTGATCGATGAGCCACGACGCACCGGTGATCAACGAAGCCTATCGCATCTACGTCCGCATCTTGCGGCGGTTGCACCAGCTCGAAGTCGCCGGGCAGGCCCAATCGCCGGAAGCCGCCGAACTCGAAAGCCAGCTTGAAGACGCCTGGGAGCCGCTGACTTCCGATCAACGTGAAAGCGTCGCCGGGCTCGGCTCCGACCTGAACTGGATTCGCCGCGGGCTGCCGCCGCGCGGAACGCCGAAGGAAAAAGTTCAGTCAGAAGACTTAAAAGCCGTCCAGCGCGCCATTCAGGCCAACCGGCCGCGCGAAGTGCTTTGGCGCCTTCGGCACTGTGCCGCCGCCATGCCCCAAGCCGAGCTTGCACGCCTCCGAGGCGACGCCTGGGCCAAGCTCGGCGAACACGAGACGGCCCTGCTTTTTTTCGAGCACGCGACGCGTTTGGACCCAACGACAGGAAGTCTTGCCTCCATCGCGCTCGACGCGATTGGAAAAGCTGATCCACAAGCCAGGTAGGTGCTGCGATTGCCGCTAGGCGAATCGCCCGGCCCGCCGTCAGGCCGCCCGACCGATTTGTGATGCGCGACTCTCCGCCCATCTACCTGTTGCCGGGCATGACGGCCGACTATCCGATCTATCGTCGGCTGCTGCCGCTCGTACCTCGGAGGCGTCGCGTTTGGCGACGAGCACTGGCACGAGTGGAACGGCTATCTGCGTTCGCTCCTCATCGACCGCCAAACCTCCGACGGCGCGCTGGCCGGCAGTTGGGATCCTCTCGGCCGCTGGCCCGACCGCTGGGGCCGCGAAGCCGGCCGCCTCTACATCACCGCCAGGCGCCTCTTGATGCTCGAAGTCTATTACCGGCGCCTGCCGCCGTATCGGAATCTGGAAGGGGAGGGGAAGTAGGCCGAGTTGGAACAGTGCCCGTCGCCGCGTTGTTTAGACTTTAGAAATATGCACTAGCTCGAATTCCGTCTGGAAAATTGCATAATCGGCGAAGAATCGCTGCCGTTGCTCACTTTTTTCCTCATAGGATTGCCACTGTTCGTCCGTCGCATACCGATGCGGATAACCGAAAAATGCCGGCACACCAATACAGGGAACAACTGCCGCCGCCGGGTACGGCATCGTGCATAGGCGCCGGGTTTATCCGAACTGTGAAGTTGCCACCGCTGCACTATGGCCGCGGCTTTGAGCGACAATCGCAGCCACTGACCCACGAAATTAAAAATCCAGCGGTTCGTGCGCTGGATCCTTCACTACAATGCGCACCGACTTATCTGAATCGCCGCCGAGTGGATAGAGCGGCCCGATTCGCGTTGAAACGAACGACGGTGGGGACTTAATGAAGCTGAAATAGGTGTCAATCGCCGAGCTGTCGCCGGGCAAGTAAACAATTGCCATTTCGTCAGCCGCTCTGAATACCACGCCGATCGCAAATGCGCGGCCGATTGAGTCAATGCAGTGAATGAATTGCTTGTCCCGAAGCGTTTCGTTGAACGGCAAATCTCGCGCGGCTTCGACGGGGCAGACCATTGCGTTTATATCTTTGAAGAACTCATTCAGCGCCAAAGTGCGTTCCCGTTTTTGTAGCTGGCGAAATTTATGGAACATTTCGCTCAATATCGAGGCAACGTACTGGCCTCGCAATGAAAAGACGTATTCGTACCCAAACCAGGTAAAAACAAGTCAAATGCGCTCCTTTTATCGCTGCCGCCTTCGCAGCCGCACGGTAATCGCAGTCTATCACGATATGCGATTCTCCTCCTGTTCCGCCTGATTCAAGCAGCGCATCGGGAAGTGCCTTTACCGCAAAATGGCGCTCCTGCCCATCTTCAGCAACCGCAGTGACGCGCGTATGGCTCGAGGGAATCTTGGAATCCGCGTCAATAAGATAGTTGTCGAGCCGTTGTCCTCTGCACTCGAGGCCAATATGATGCTGACCTCGCGCATCTCGATTAAAAAACAAATCTAATGAATCGCGACTCAAATCGCGAACGGCTGCAATGAAATCGGATTCGATCTCGCCGAAGAAATTGTCCACGTCTTTTCGCTGAGGAACCCAGGCTGTGCCGCCAAGCGAACGCGGAACGATATGTCCTTCCGCTACCTCACAATCTTCATCCCTCATGAGGATAGGGCAAAAAAAATGCTCGAAGCGAGTGCCCTTTGCAGCCAAATAATCCTGACGGCATGCTTCGATGCGCTTGTCCAATTCCAATCTTCTCCGAGACATGGCGGGTGGTCATCCTTGAAAAAACAACACATGGGTCTCCGAAAATTCAAAATTCCCGAAATCGGAAAGCATTTCAAGGCTAGGGACGGTAACCCGTAGCGCGTTCTAAATAAGTCATAGCGGATGGCGGTCGGTCCTCGCAAGCCGGTCAATTTTGGCGAGCTGCAATCTGAACCCAGGCACCCTGCTTTTAGTCCACGACGCGAATCCGCTAAAACGGTTCGCCGCAAGCGGTGCTGCGGTTCGCCTCTGCAATTCCGCGGTAATCGAAAATACAAGCGCGCTCGTCGGACTCGGACAGCGAATGATGCGCCGTCTGGGCCGTATCGACCTTGAACCGCCGGTCAGTCGTTTGGCGCGTCGGAGCCGTAGTCGTCGGGCAGATGATGCTTCAGGTCCAGGCTGTCGTGGAGCGCGCGGCCGATCTCAACCTGGCCGTCGGGGCGGAGGCGGTAGAGCAGAAAGTGACGGGGCCGGGAGACTCGCCCCGAAGAGCCGGAGCGCGCGGTCGCGGCTGGGGCGAGAACGCGAGGAGAGCCAGCCGCCTGCGAAAATCGCGAGGTAGACGCGCCCTCACCCTAACCCTCTCCCAAAGGGAGAGGGGACGCGGCGGTCGGGTCGGCTAGAGGCGTCCGTTCATGGCGGGCAATACCCGTCCTACGGCGCTTTGTCGTCTCGCGGGAAACCCGCATCGTCGGTCGATTCTATGGCGAACCCGCGAGACTCGCGAAGCCAGAGAGTGCGGCCCTCGCGAATGAGCGCTCCAGAGCAACGCACGGTTTGACCCTTGTAATGCGCCGTGACGGCTCGGCGATAGTCGGGGTCGCTCAACTCGACGGTCACTTTCCGTAGTTGCCCCTCGACGGGGCAATGGATCGTGATGCTTCCCTTGGACGCTCTCTCGGCTTTTTCAAGCTTGATGACCGGCCCTCTCGCCTCGAAGTCTTCCACGGATGGGGATTCCTTGAGATGCAGGGCGGCTTCGTGGATTACGGGAAACGCATCGGCGGGCAGCAGAATCATGTTCGGAACGCTGGCAGGCGCCAGCAGAGGCCTGCTCCGCGACCAACTAAACGAAAACTGTAGGTTGCGACTGCCTGTCGGCGATTGTCCGAGCCCGGCGACCGCATCGCAAAGATTCGCGCTGACGCCTTCGCCCGCGGCTTCGACGAAGCTCTCGACTCGGCCGGTGGAAACCGCCTCTTCGGCGGCGGTGCGGACGGCTTCCAATGACTTTGAGAGAACTTGCGTTACGCGCCGTTCGAATGGTTCCCCATTCTCCAGCGGCTTGCCCCCGCCGACCGTGAGACTTGGCGGCACGCGGGAAAGAATCGTCAACACAAAGCTTCCGAATTCGGTCTGGCCAAGCCTGACGTTGCGAAGGTAGTCCATGGCTTCGGCCGACCTTCGACTTGGATAATAGGCGCGCGGCATAACGGCGGCGCAGGCTGCCGCAAGCATGAGTTCCTTGGCGCTTTGAAAATACTGCGAGCCGTCTTCCAGCGGCACGCTGCCGTCGGCAAGCTCGCCGTCGGTGAAGCGAATGCGAATCACATCGGCCGACGTCACCAGCAAATCGCGAAGGATTTCGAGCTGCGATCGTTCTTCAACCGTCTCTAGCACGCGGAGAGCGTCGCTCATTCGCGCGGCGAAATCGCGCAGGACAGGAGAGAGCGGAACCCCAAGTTCAAAGTCATTGCCATCCGCATCTTTCAGATACCAGAGCGACCATTTGCCATGACTCTCGGATTTCTTATTCCACCCAGTTGCCCGGAGATATGCCACAACCTCAAGCGGCCTCAGCGCCGAAAGCGTCGCGGCGTCGTAAATGGAAGCTTTCACGGAGCGCCTCCCGTCGCGATGCGATCGAGGATTCCGGCGAGTTCCTCCACGGTGAATTGCTGCCTTCTGGGGATGGGGATCGTCACGCTGGCGGTATTATCGCTCTCCGGCAGCCCGCGTAGCGACGCCCAATATCCGCAATGGTGAAGTGCAAGGCGTTCTTCCGAGTGCATCAACCAGTCTTCGACGTCTTCAGGCACAACGACCACCTTCAGGATCTTTGGAACCATGTGCGAGGGATCGCGGAGGTTTTCGTAGGTGTCGATGTCGACCGCGAAAGCGAGGTGGTCATCGCGAAGCACGTCGCGCGAAGTGCATTTTAGCTGGACTTCGACCTTCGGAGACCGCACCGTCCCCTTGGGCCCAGGCGCCGCGATCACCCAATCCGTTTTATCGACATCGGGAAGCGGCTTGTACGATTGAAAACCGGCCGCAGCGGCTACAGCGCAGAGGTACGCATTGCTGAACTGTTCTTTTTGCAGTCCAAGATCCATCGATTACCCCCCTTACCCCTCTGCGCGTAGGTCGAATCGCTCGATGTTGTGGCATTACAGCATAATTCGCGCATGGATGCCAGCCACGACCTGGCCCGCGAAGAGCGGCGGGCTTAACGTGCCGGGGGAACCGGGAAGAAAACGATGACGGCGGCGAAATCCGACTGGTCGTCTCGGCGTCGCTTGTTCGGCGAGCGGAGCGTGAGGTCGCAGCGGCGATTTGCAGTTCGCCTGATGCCCGCCTCGCAGCACCTGCCTGCTTCGCGCCTTCTTCACTTCGCGAGCGGCGGCACGCCCAGGCTCTTGCCGCCGTCGATGGCGATGCTCGTGCCGGTGACCATCGCGGCGAAATCGCTGACCAGGTACAGCACCGCCTGGGCGACTTCCGCGGGCGAAATCATCCGGCCGAAAGCCCGGGCCAGCGGGCTGGCGTCGATGAATTGTTGGGCCGTGGCCTGCGGGTCGGCGGCCTTGGCCAGGTCGGCGTTCATCATGCCCGTCTCGCCGACCGGCCCCGGGCAGACCGCGTTGACGCGAATTCGGTCGGCCGCGTGGCACAAGGCCAGGCTTTTGGTGAAGGCGATCAAGGCGCCTTTGCTCGTCGAATAAACCGGATCGTGGGCCCGCGGCAGCAAGCCCGCGTTGCTGGAGATATTCACGATCGAGCCGCCGCCGCGCCGTCGCATCGCAGGGATCACGCGCCGCGCGAACAGAAACGCCGCCTTGAGATTCGTGTCGAGGCAGGCGTCCCATTCGGACTCGGCCACGTCGGGAATCTGCTTGACCAGGCCGATGCCCGCGTTGTTCACCAGGATGTCGATGCCGCCGCTGGCCGCGGCGGCCGCTTCGACCAGGCGATCGACCTCGGCCGCCGCTCGCACGTCGCACGCGGTTTGCACGATGCCTAGTCGGGCGAACACCGCGGCGTTTTCTTCAAGCGGGCGATAGTCGCCCACGAACACCCGCGCGCCGTGCCCGGCCAGCAGCAAGGCCGTCGCCCGGCCGATGCCGTTGGCCCCGCCCGTGACGATCGCCGTGCGGCCGCCGAGATCGATCCCTTGTCCGGCTATTGAAATGGAATCAGCCTCGTTCATTCAAGCTTCTCCAAACGATCGTCGCTCGGCGGGCAGCAGCTCGCCCATTTGTCGTTTTTCGCTCTGCGAAAAAACATCTTTTCGCGGAGCGAAAAGCGACTTTAGGAATCTTCCCGGCGCCGCGGCATCCCGGCTACTTCCCCTTTTTCCCGCGGCCAGCCGCCGGCGGCTGGGGATCGGTGAACGGCGGACGCTCGAACGTCTGGCCATCGCCCGTGACGCGCGGGTCGCCGGCATCGGTCAGCGTCCCCAGCAACTGTGCGGCCAACTCCCGCTTCGTCTCGGCATAGGCCGGATCGCCGGCCACGTTGGCGATCTCGTCCGGATCTTGGCGCAAGTCGTACAGTTCTTCACCCGGCCGCTTGGCGAAAGCGTAGTCGTAAAGTCGTTTCCTTTGCGGATCGTGACGATGGGCCACCAGCCAGGCCTTGGTCGGGCTGGCGTCCATGTCGGGAAACGCGGCGAACGTGTTGTTCTCCAGCACGGACATCGAGGGCGCCGCCGAATCGGTCACCTCGTACGGGGCGCCGAGCGGCCAGCGGTCGGGCTTGAAGTTGCGGATGTAAAGAAAGTCTTTCGTGCGCAGCGCCCGCTGGGGATAGGGCAGGTTGTCTTCGCGGGCCGCCGCCACATGCCGCTCGCGCCCGGCGACGACCCAGGTGCGCTCGGGATCGACCTGGCCCGAACGGTCGGACTTCAAGACATCGAGCAGACTGCGGCCGGTCATAACGTCGGGCGGAGCGAGGCCGCCGGCCTCGACGAACGTCGGCGCCAGGTCCATCAAGTTCACGAAGTCGTCGACCACGCGCCCCGGCTTGCCGCCGGGCCACTTGGCCACGAGCGCCACGCCGACGCCGAAATCGTAAAGATTGCACTTGCCCCGCGGAAAGCCGGGCGCCCCGTGGTCGCCGCTGATCACGATCAGCGTGTTGTCGAGTTCGCCCGCCGCTTCAAGCTGCTCCAACAGCACGCCCACCGCGGCATCGAAAGCCTGCACCTCGCCCAGGTAGTCGGCGAAGTCCTGCCGCACCTCGGGCACGTCGGGCAGGAATTTGGGCAGCTTGCCGGCCAGCGAGTCGGGATCGATATCCCACAGCGCCTGGCCCGAGCCTTTGACCCACAGGCGATGCACGTTCGTCGGCCCGAACCAGTAGCAAAACGGCTCTTCCTTGGGTCGCGCCGCGAGGAAAGAGTCGAAGTTGCCGCGAACCTCGCCGTACAGCTTTTGCTTGGCCTCTTGCAACGGCGTCCCCTCGGCGACCAGGCGGGTGACGTTTTGAGAGAACGTGTTGAACGCCCGGCCCGCTTTTTCATAGCCGAACTTGCCGGCACCGTAGGGGGCGTCGTTGGGCGCGCCGGGGCTCCAGACTTTGTAGGTCTCGCCGATGTGATAGCCCGAGCGTTCGAGCAGCAGCGGAAAGCTTGGGATACTTGCATCCCACTGGGCGCCTTGCAAAATGGCGCCGCGACCGGTGCGGAAGAAATACTGCCCGGAGAGCAGCGAACTGCGGCACGGCGTACACGACGGCGCGGTGACGAAGGCGTTTTCGAACAGCACGCCGCTGCGGGCCACGCGGTCGATGTTCGGCGTCTTGACGACCTGGTTCGGCGAAGGCCGGCCGTCGACGTCGGCGTAGACGCTGGCATAGCGGCCCCAATCGTCGGCGAAGCAGAACAAGATGTTCGGCCTCGCCGGCGGCGCCGCGAACGCCTCGACCGCGGAAACGCCGGCCAGCAAGAAAGCGAACAGGATCGTGCGGTAGTTCATGAGGGCCGCCTTCGGTTGAAACGGGGATTCGGAAGGAATGGGAAGCGGACGAAACGCTGCGCTGACTTTTGGAACCGCAATTATAGTCTGCCGCCGCGGCGGAAGGCCGTTTCTACCAGGCGCCGGATGAACTCGTCGTAAGCGAGCCCGCTGACGCCGATCGCCCGAGCCAGACCGGCGCTGGGACTGATGTCGGGATTGGCGTTCACTTCGAGCACGAACGCCCGGCCGCGCTCGTCGACGCGAAAGTCGACGCGGGAGTAATCGCGGCAGCCAGTCAGGCGAAAAGCCGCCAGCGAAACGCACACCAGTTCCGCCGCCAGTTCGGGCGAAGCGTCGGCCGGGCACGTCACCGGCGTGCCGCCGTAATCCGCGCTGTCGGGCGTCCACTTGGCGTCGTAGGTCACCAGATTCCAGCCGCCGGCGCGATGACGGAAATCGATCTCGGCCAGCGGCAACGCCTGCGGCTCGGGCAAAGCGATCAGGCCGACGTTGAACTCCCGGCCCGCGATGAATTGCTCGACCAGCGCGTCGCCGTAGCGCCGCCCGACTTCTTCAACCTGCCGCTCAAGCGAGGCCAGGTCGCTGACCACGCTTGCCGGCCCGATGCCCAAGCTGGCGTCTTCGCAGGCCGGCTTGACGATCAGCGGGCCTTGGTCGAGCAAAGCCGACGCGCTCGCCGGCAACGCTTCGCCGGGAGAGAGCCGCAGGAAGGCTGCGGTCGGCAGCCCGGCGCCGAGCAACAGCCATTTGGTGCGGGCCTTGTCGCGGACCAGCGACAGGCATTCCGAGCCGGCGCCCGTATGTGCCGCGCCGCACAGTTCCAGCAAGCCCGCCACCTGCGATTCGCCGGCGCCGGTCCCTTGCAGCCCTTCGCAAAGATTGACGACCACGTCGGCCCGCTCGGCTTCGAAGGCCGCCGCCAGGCTGGCGGGCGAAGCGCCGACGGGCAATCGCCGCGAGCGATGGCCTGTTTTGGCCAGCGCCGCCTCCACCGCCTCCACCGCTTCCAGCACGCCCGCCTCCGACGCGTAGTCGGGATGGTCCGCCGGCAGCGTCGTTTCGTTATAGAGAATGGCGACGTCGAGCATGGCGGGGAAGAACTTGGAGTGCGCAAAGCGTTTTGCAGGAGCCATCATAGAATCCAATGGCGCAACGGGCTAGCGCCGTCATCGAGCTGGGGCAACACGGCCGAGGTTTCCGCGGCGCCATTGACTGAGACGCGGCAGAATGATATCTTTAACCGAAAATCGGTTGGCACGCACGGCCTGGAACGGATGCTCGCAGATGACCTTGAGTCTCTTTCCCGACGAACCGATCGACCTCGCAAGATCGTCGTCAACGGCGGAACGATGCGGAGCAATTATTACCGGCGATGCCCGGCTTGAACTCGCAAAATTGGAGGCGAGCAGTTTTCAATGCTGCATCACGAGCCCGCCCTACTGGGGGCTTCGAGATTACGGCATCAGCGGGCAGATCGGCGCCGAAATGAGCCTCGATGCCTATATCCGAGACTTGGTCGCAGTTTTCGCCGAGGTGCGCAGGGTGCTTGCCGATGACGGGACGCTCTGGCTCAACATTGGAGACAGTTACACGAGCGGAGGTCGCACGTGGCGAGACTCGGATAAGAAGAATCCCGCGCGGGGGATGGATTATCGCGCGCCAACTCCCGCCGGCCTGAAGCCCAAGGATCTGATCGGCGTGCCGTGGCGCCTTGCCTTTGCGCTTCAGGCCGATGGCTGGTATTTACGATCGGATATCGTCTGGAACAAGAGCAACGGCTTGCCGGAATCGGTCAAGGATCGTCCCTCTCGGATCCACGAATACGTGTTCCTGCTGACGAAATCCGAGCGGTATTTTTATGACCACGAGGCCATTCGCGAGCCAGCGGTAAATGGCAGCAAGCGGAATTGCCGCTCAGTGTGGACAATCAACACGGAACCGTTCAAGGAAGCTCACTTCGCAACGTTTCCCCGCGAACTCGTAACCCGATGCCTAACGGCAGGTTCGCAAAAAGGATCGCTTGTGCTCGACCCGTTTTTCGGCTCGGGGACGGTCGGGGAGGTTTGCCAGTTGTTCGAGCGGAGATTTGTCGGGATCGAACTAAACCCGGCTTACGTGGAAATCGCGAGACGCCGCTTGAAATGGGGGGATTAAAACTTCCACGTCGCGTGGACCGTGCACAAATCTTTTCGCAAATCCTTGATTTGCAACTTGCGTTCGGTTCCGCCATCGAAATAGAGCCGGAACTTCACCCGGCCTCGTCGATCCTTCACGGTGCAATAGCCGGGTTTCGGCGTCTGCTTGCTCTCGTGCATCATCTTGCAAATTCCCGACTTCGCCTCCTGCAATAAAGACTTTGGAATCTCGACAAGCTCATAGAAGTGTTCTGCGGAACCCGAATCAACCCCGCCTAACTTGAAGTACCGAAGCTGGAATATCCGCTCATAAGCATCCATGTGCTTGAGAAACCGATCGCGCAAGGCGGGCAAGTCGGTCTCTGCCGCCCACTTGCCCTTGCCCAATTCCATGAACTTCGAGATGTAAAGAACGTCGGATTTGATGCCGCGGTCGCCTTGCGTCTTGAGCGAACATGGTACGCCGTCCACGGTGATATCATGCCCCGGATAGTTGCGTGCAGGGCGACTTGCATCCTTGCCAAGCGCCTTCAAGACGCGCTCCATCGCTGCCTCGAAGCGATGCTTATCGAGATAGTCGTCCGACATCGTGTGATGAAGTTTGAGGACGTCGCCGAACGCTGCCAGAAACACCGCGCCGACAACATCCGATTCAGTCAATCGCTGAGCGACAATCGGCCGGTGGAAAGTATCGAGGATGGCGTTCAAAAGGGCGAGTTGCCCAGGCGAGAGCGCGGCAACACGTTCCGCGGTGGTCGCCGGATCAGCTTGCATCCGCGGCCTGCAACTGGCGTATGACCTTGTGGGGATCTATGCCCAGCGCCGCCGCCACGTCCAAGAACTCGATGACGTCGAGGCGCCGCTCGCCACGCTCGTATTTGCTGACCACGGTCTGCACGCATCCGAGCTTTTCGGCTAGTGCATCTTGAGAGAGGCCCTTCGCCTTGCGCGCATCGATAAGGAGTTCGCGGAACCGCTGATACTTCGCCGTGTGAACCGAATCGGTCATCCCATTAAGGCTAAACCGATTTTCGGTTTAGCCCAAATTCGGTTGAATGGCCGTTGACGACCGCAGCTATAAGTAGCTTTCGATAAACGCCCCCGAAATCGCGCGCTCCAGGAGAGACCGTATTTGTACACCCTTTACTTCGCCGCCGCCGCTGCAGCCGCCGGCTGCAAGCCGGGGGCGGCCTTGAACGTGGCGACCGCGGCGCCGTCGTCGAGGTTCCAGACGCGCACCTCGCCGTCGAAGCTGCCGGTCGCCAGACGCTTGGTCGCCTCGTTCACCGCCAGGCAATAGACCCAGTCGGTGTGGCCGGAGAAGGCGCGGACCTGGGCTCGGTCGGCCACTTTGTGCTGCCGGGCCGTCTTGTCGGCCGAGCAGCTATAGACCATGTCGCCGCGGACGAGCACCTTGAACACGTCGCCGCCGAAGCCGCCGATGTCGGCCGCCTTGGAGCCGTCGGCCGGCTTCCAGAGGTGGATCTGCCGGTTGGCGCCGGCGCTGTAGATCAGCGCGCCGTCGGCGCTGAACGAGACGCTATACACCGTGTCGCCGTGGCCGGGGAAGGTGGCCAGCGAATCGCCGCTGACGGCGTCGAAGACTTTCGAGGTCTTGTCGCGGCTGGCCGACGCGAGCCGCGTGCCGTCGTGGTTCCAGGCGATGCCCAGCACCCAGTCGGCGTGATCTTCGATCAGTTTGTCCTGCGCGCCGCTGGCCACGTCGTAGATGCGGATCGAACGATCGGCCGAGCAGGCGGCCAGCTTGTTGCCGGCCGGATTGAAGGCCACGTCGAACGCGACGTCCGACATCGTGCCCAGATCCTTGACCACGGCGCCCGTGTTCGGATCGAAGAGTTTCACTTCGCCCGAGACGCCGGGCGTGCCGCTGGCGGCGGCCAGCAGCGTGCCTTCCTTGTTGTAGGCCAAGCCGTAGGTCCGCTGGTCGACGTTGCCGATGCGGCGGACGAGGGCGCCGTTGGCCGGGTTCCAGATCGTGATTTCATAATAGCCGCCGACAGCCAGCTCTTGGCCATCGGGCCGGAAGGCCAAGGCGGTGAGTGGCGTCGACACGCGGTAAGCCTCGGGCGCCGCCGGATGGGGCGCCTTGGGCACGAGCGAGGCGAGCGCCGCGTTGGCGTCGGGGCCGTCGAACTTGGCGCCCTCTTCGATCCAGCGTTTGACCAGTGCGACCTGCTCGGCCGGCAGCGGGTCGGCGTCTTTCGGCATCCGCTCGTCTTTGTCTTGCGAGCCGATCAGCCGAAAGACTTCGCTGTCGTCGAGCTTCATCGGCGTCGCGGGCGCCGCGGCCGAATCGCCCGGCTTCATGAAAGCCGTGAAGTTGACGAGTTGATAGCCGCCCTTGGCGTCGGTTTGCCCGTGGCACGCCTGGCAGTTCTTGAGCAAGATCGGCGCGACTTCCTTGATGAAGCTCACTGGCGCCGGGGCCGCCGCAGCTTGCTCCTGCGCGGAGGCGGCCGACTGGCAAAGGCCCGTAGAGAGCAAACAGGCGAACATTACAACTCGATTCAACAGCGTGCGCATGACGTGGTTACCGTGGCAGGAGTTGGCGGGACTCGCTTTCGTTCGGCGAGCCGGAGGTTTTCAATTGGCGAGCCGGAAGTTTTCAATTGGCGAGCCGGAGGCGTCAGCCTCCGGGTCTTCGTACGGCACCGCAACGTCCGACCACCCGGAGGCTGACGCCTCCGGCTCGCCGGGCCGCCGTGGCTTTAAAGCAAAAGTCCAAAGTTTAGTGTTGGAACAAAAACTCGTTGGCGTTCAGCAAGGCCCAGCAAACATCTTCCAGCCCTTTGACCTGATCGCCGCTGGCCGTGATGTGGTTCACGGCGGCGGTCATTTCGGGTTCGCTGGGCGCCCGGGCGAAGGCGGCCAGGTACAACTCGGTGATGATCTCCTGGTTGCTCTTGCCGGCCTTGAGCAGCACGCGCAGTCGATTGTTCTCGTCGCGCACCTTGCCGTGGACCAGCGGGCCGTTGATCATCTGCAAAGCTTGCGACAAGTTCGACTCGCTGGAGCGCTCGCACTGGCAAGCGGTTTCGCGGGCCGGCTGGCCGAAGACCTTGAGGAAGTAATTGTCGACGTCGGGGCTGGGCAACTGCGTGGCCCGCGTGCCGGCCGGCAAGCCGGCGTATTTCTCGGCCACGCTCGTGACCTGGCAGATCGCGTCGAGCAATTGCTCGGCCGAGAGCAGCCGCGTGCGCGAGTGCGAGAAATACTTCACGTCGCTCTTGTTGAACTCGTTCTTCCGCGAGCTGTGCTGATAAGTGCGGCTGTTGAGGATCGTCCTCAGAATGTGCTTGCGGTCGAAGCCGTGAGCCACGAAGTCCTGGGCCAGCGCGTCCAACAGCGCAGCGCTCGACGGCGGGTTCGAATCGCGGAAGTCGTCGACCGGTTCGACGATGCCGCGGCCCATCAGGTGGCCCCAGAGCCGGTTCACTTCGACCTTGGCGAAGAACGGATTGTCGGGCTTCACCAGCCAATCGGCGAACGCCTTGCGGCGGTCGTCCTCGCCCGGCAGCTCGGCGTCGCCCGTCAGCGGCAGCCAGGGCTTCATCTGCTTGCCGGTCCGCGGCTGGGTCACTTCGCCGGCCCGCGCCACCCAGACGACCAGTTCGTCCGGCTCGGCGCTGGGCTTGCGCTGCACGCGATTGAAGAAGGCGCCGATGCCGTAGTAGTTGTCTTGCGTCCAGCGCTCGAACGGATGGTTGTGGCACTTGGCGCACTGAATGCGAATGCCGAGGAACAACTGCGAGGTCGTTTCGGTGCAGTCGTTCGTGTCGGTCGCCGTGCGGAAGAAGTTGGCCGGCGGGTTCTTGAACGTGCTGCCGCCGGCGGTCAGCAGTTCGCGGGCGAACTGGTCGTAAGGCATGTTCGTGCGCAGGGCGTGTACGATCCAACGATAGAACTTGGGCACGCCCGAGGCCGTGACCTTGTTGTTGCGCAGCCGCAGCAGGTCGCTCCACTTGAGCGCCCAGAAATCGGCGTATTCGGGCCGCTCCAGCAGGGCGTCGATCAGCTTGGCCCGCTTCTGGGCGTCCTGATCGGCCAGGAACGCATGCACTTCGCTCACGGTCGGCAATTCGCCGATCACGTCGAGATGCACGCGGCGGATGAACTCCTCGTCGCTGCACGGATCGGAAGGCAAAAGCTGCAACTGCCGCAGTTTCTCGAACACGAACTTGTCGACGTAGTTCTGCTCGGGCGGATTGTTCCACTGGAAGCCGGGCACTTCCTTGAGGAACATCATGTAGGCCGTTTCGATCTTCTCCAGGTAGCGGACCAGAATGGCCGCCTCGCCGCGGTCCTGCCCGACGACCAGGCCGGTTCCGTCGACGGTCGCCACGGCTTCATCGGAGCTGGAGAACGAGGCCAGCGAAGTCACGTCGCGCACCGTGCCGTCGGAGAAATGCGCCAGCACCACCATCTGCTGCGTGTGGGCCGGACGGTGCAGAATGCGCTGCCGCGGATAGATCTCGACCTTGACGCACGTCGGCGCATCGGCCGGGTCGGTCTGGCAGCCTTGGGCGATCCAGTCGTGCAGGATCGCGTAGCTCGGGTCGCTCTTGCGAATCCGGCGGCCGCCGCCGTGGGCCACTTCCATCAGCGGCTTTTGCAACAGCAGGCTGGCGTCGGGCTGGTAGACGTTCGTGCGGCGGTTGTAGGCTTCGCGGACCAAGGTCAGCGTATCGACGGCCGGATCGTAGGCCCGCAGCGAAAGGCGGAAGCCGCCCTTGCCGCTGGGCGAGCCGTGGCAGGCGCCTTGATTGCAACCTTGCTTCGAAAGCGCCGCGAGCGTGCCGTAGTTGAAGCTCACGCGCTCGACGGTCTCCTGCCCTGCGACTTCAACCGGAACTTTGACTTCTTGACCTGCCACGCGGACCGCAATTTCGGCCTGGCCGTTGGCGGCCGGCTGGGCGAGACGGCCAGCAATCTTCACGACCTGTTCGTTCGTCGAGACGAATTCGGCGGCCCGGGTCAAATCCTGTACGCCGCCGCCGGCGTAGTAGCCGGTCACCGCAAGGTGCATCTCGGCGCGGCTCGAACCGAGCTTGAAATTGGGCGGAAAGACTTCGATCCGCTCGGGCGTTCCAACCACGATCGGTTCGAGCTTCTGCCCGTCGGCCGCGACGTCTTCGGCTCGCAGACGCGACCACGCGCCGCAGGCGACCATCGAGGCTAAACCGCAAACCGCGATGCGCTGCGCCAAACGATCCCGCCGTACACGTCGCCAGTCGTTGAACAGGTGCATTGCTCCTCCCTTAGTTTTTTGAGCTTGCTCGCGCGTCGTTAATGTAGCGGATCTAAAAATCAAAAACTTCTTTCAAGGACAACTTCAAGCCTGGAAGCATCTCGGGCAGCTCGACCGTTTCGTCTTGGCCGAAAAGCCGGGGTTTCGCATCGCGACGGTGCTCGGCCAGCGTTCGCGCGTCGGGATCGGCCACCCAAACCACTCGCACGCCTGCGCGCAAATAGTCGTCCACTTTCCGCCCGACATAAGGCCCCGTGTCGTTTTTGCTGACGACTTCAACAACCAGGTCGGGCATCGTTTCCAAATAGCCTTCTCGCGATTCTTGCGCGGGCAGCGAGGCCCGGCTGATGAAAACCACGTCGGCGCCGACCACGCGATCGGGGTTTCGCCAGAGTACGATGCCCGTTTCGCCCGTATAGTTCTCGCCCAACTTTCCTGCTTCGAGGGCATCCCCCAATGCTTTCGCAATTCTGTGTTCGACAAAGCCGTGCCTGCGTCCCGGCGCCGACATGGCGACGAGTCTCCCGTTATCGAGTTCGTAGTGTACCGGCCCGGAAGGCAGCTCTCGTGGCATTTCGGCCAAGTCGGCCGCCGTGAAAGGCCGCGGAACGGCATCGACCGGCGGACGCGAACTGACGATGGCCATGTTCTTATTTCCTGAGCAAGAAATCGCTTTGCAAATGCTTTTGCGTAGCCCAGGCATTTATGCCTGGGAATTCGTTCAAGGCACGTCCGTTTTTTCCCGATTGGCGCCGCGGGGGCCCCCCCCGCCGCCCCCCGGGGCCCCGCCGGGGGGGGGGGGGAACGGCCGGGGGGCCCCACCCAAAAAAACG
>Ga0307374_10001992_pt1 | contig 37106 bp, 36 predicted proteins | sample OX3MG_FD_202532 | JGI IMG/M metagenome (GOLD analysis project Ga0307374, IMG submission 202532) | Soil microbial communities from Risofladan, Vaasa, Finland - OX-3 | ecosystem: Environmental > Terrestrial > Soil > Coastal area > Acid sulfate soil | place: Finland: Risofladan, Vaasa | collected... | reverse complement strand
GGCCGATGGTGCTGCGCGAGATCGCCGATACGCTCGGGTTGCACGAAAGCACGATCTCGCGCGTCACCACCCAGAAATACATGGCCACGCCGCGCGGCACCTACGAGCTGAAGTATTTTTTCGGCAGCCACGTGGCGACCGACACGGGCGGCGCGTGCTCCGCGACCGCGATCCGCGCCCTCATCAAGCAGCTGGTGGCGGCCGAACAGGCCGGCGCGCCATTGTCGGATTTGCGCATCTCGCAAATTCTCGGTCAACAGGGTATCGTAGTGGCGCGCCGCACGATCGCGAAATACCGGGAAGCCCTGCAAATTCCGCCGGTCAATCAACGCAAGCGATTGTGAGTGGCATGCCGCCCGCAACGGGCAAGTTCCGGTCGCAACCTAGGAGATCCCCAATGAATCTCAACGTGAGCGGTCACCATCTCGAAGTGACGCCGGCCATCCGCAGCTACGTGAGCAGCAAGCTCGAGCGGGTGGTGCGGCATTTCGACCACGTGATCGACGCCCACGTCATTCTTTCGGTCGGCAAGCTGAGCCAGAAGGCGGAGGTGACGCTGCGGGTGCGGGGCAAGGACATCCACTGCGCCTGCGAGGAGGCCGATCTATACGCGGCGATCGACCTGCTCGCCGACAAGCTCGATCGCCAGGTGCTCAAGTACAAGGGCAAGGCCTTCGAAAAGCCGCACGAGGCGCTCAAGCACCGCGACGTAAGCTCCTGACGCCGCACGGAGTGTTTCCGCGGCCCATCCCGGCTTGATGCAATTTGCCCTGCCACATGCGAGGCTGGGGCGCAGGCCTTGGGCTATAATCGCGCCCGGTTGCGGCCCGGCCCGCGGCGGGCCGGAAGCGCGCCGATCCGCGAATCGCCTTCTTTCCAGAGCGCCTATCGGCCCCGATCGATGAGCCTTGTCGCAAAGCTCCTGCCGCCCGCGGGTATCGTGCTGGACCTGTCGGTCTCCAGCAAGAAGCGCCTGTTCGAACAGATCGGCCTGCTGTATGAGAACAACAGCGGCATCGCGCGCAATCTCGTGTTCGACAGCCTGTTCGCGCGCGAGCGCTTGGGGTCCACCGGCCTCGGGCGGGGAGTCGCGATCCCGCACGGCCGGATCAAGGGTTTGAAGGAAGCGCTCGGCGCTTTCATCAGGCTCGCCCAGCCGGTGCCGTTCGACGCGCCGGACGGCAAACCCGTGTCGCTGGTGTTCGCGCTGCTGGTACCCGAGCAAGCGACTGAAAAGCACCTTCAGATCCTGTCGGAGCTCGCCCAGATGTTCAGCGACCGGGCTCTGCGCGAAGCGTTGGCGAGCGCTCCGGATGCGCAGACGCTCCACCAGCTCATTACGACGTGGCAACCGGATGTTGCAGGTCGACGTCACGCAGTTGCATGACGACAATCGCGAGGCGCTTTCGCTCGCCTGGGTAGCCGGGCGCGACGGCAGCACCGCGGTGCGGCGCGACGCAGCCGCGTCGGCGGCGCTGATCGGCCACCTCAACCTGCTGCATCCCAACAGCATCCAGATCGTCGGCGCCTACGAGGCCGCGATCCTGGCCGGCTACGGCGCGCCGCAGCGCGCCGACTTCTCCGACAAGCTCTTTTCGGCCACCCCGACCGCGGTGATCCTCGCCGACGGACTTGCTGTGCCCGAGGAGCTGCTCGCAGGCGCGATGCGCACGCACACGCCGCTGTTCACCAGCCCGGCGACCGCCGCCCGGGTGATCGAGAAGCTGTCGCGCTATCTTGCCAAGGCGCTCGCCGATACCACGTCGCGGCACGGCGTGTTCATGGACGTCCTGGGGCTCGGGGTGCTGATCACCGGCGATTCCGGAGTCGGCAAGAGCGAGCTCGCACTCGAGCTCATCAGCCGCGGCCACGGGCTGGTGGCCGATGACATCGTGGAAATCTCGCGCGTCGCCGCGGGCACGCTGGAGGGCCGCTGCCCGCCGCTGCTCAAGGACTTCCTCGAAGTCCGGGGGCTCGGTCTGCTCAACATCCGCACGATCTTCGGCGAGACGGCGGTGCGTCCGAAAATGAAGCTCAAGCTGATCGCGCACCTGGAAAAGCCGCTGCCCGGCGGGCAGCGCGACACCGCCGAGCGCCTGCCGCTGTCGGAGCTCGCGGAGGACATCCTCGAGGTCACCGTGCGGAAAGTCGTCATTCCGGTCGCCGCCGGCCGCAACCTGGCGGTGCTGCTCGAAGCGGCGGTGCGCAACTACATCCTGCAGCTGCGCGGCATCGATTCGACCGCCGAGTTCTTCGCGCGCCAGAAGCAGGCCATGGAACGCAGCGCCTGAAGGGGCGCCAGGGGGAAACCCGGCCGACGCCCGGGTTCTGCCATGACGCCACCTTGCGTCAACCTGACATGCTGTGGCAACGTTACTCCCGCCACGGGAACCCCTCCCGTGCCACACAGAGGAGAGACGCAATGATCAAGCCATTGCTGGCCGCAGCCACGATCGCCCTGTTCGCGGCGACCGGCGCCTACGCGCAAGACAAGAAGCCGGAAAGGAAAGTCACCCCGCAACAGCAGCGCATGAGCGCCTGCAATAACGAAGCCAAGGAAAAGAAGCTGAAAGGCGACGCGCGCAAGAAATTCATGGGCGAGTGCCTGAAAGCGAAGAAGCCCTCCTAGCGGGGCACGCGTGCCGCGCGGCGGCGGAATCCCGCCCCGCATTCGCCTGAAGGCCCGCACGCGGGCCTTCTTTGCTTGCGGCGCCGCGCCGACGCGCTTTGCCACGGCGCGGGCAAGCGGATAGAGTGAACCGAGCGCCATGCAGATCATCGTCGTCAGCGGGCTTTCCGGCTCCGGCAAGAGCATCGCCCTGAACGTGCTGGAGGACAGCGGCTTTTACTGCGTGGACAACCTGCCCGCGACGCTGCTGCTCGAGGTGGTCGACTTTCTCGCCGCCGCCGGCAGCGAGCGCATCGCGCTGAGCGTGGACGCGCGCAGCGCGGCGCTTCCCGCTCTGCCGGACAGCATCGCGCAGCTCAGGGCGCGCGGCATGGACTGCCGGGTGCTGTTCCTCGAGGCCACCCCGCACACGCTGCTGCGCCGCTTCGCCGAGACGCGGCGCGGGCACCCGCTCGCCAGCGCCGAGCTCTCGCTCGCCGAGGCGATCGAGCGCGAGCGCGGACTGCTCGGCGGAGTCTCCCAGCTCGGGCATCGGATCGACACCAGCGGCCTGCAGCCGAAGGCCCTGCGCAACTGGATCCGGGATATGTTCGGGCTGGCCGCCGGGACGCTGGCGCTGCTGTTCGAATCGTTCGCCTACCGGGACGGCATCCCGCTCGACGCGGACTGGGTGATCGACGCGCGCATGCTGCCGAACCCGCATTACGAACCCGCGCTGCAAGCGCTCACCGGCCGCGACGCGCCGGTGATCGAGTTTCTCGAGCGGCAGGAGGTGGTGCAGCGCCTGCTCGAAGACGTGCGCGCCCTGCTCGCACGCTGGCTGCCCGAGATGGTGCGCGACAACCGCAGCTACCTCACCGTGGCGATCGGCTGCACCGGGGGGCGCCACCGCTCGGTGTATCTCGCCGAAAAGCTCGCCGCGCAATTCCGCGGCGAATGGCGCGTGCTGGTGCGCCATCGCGGGCTCGCGTCCTCAGGCGATGCATGAGCGCGTGCGCGGCGCGCGACATCGCTCTCTTCCCGCTGCACGCGGTGCTGTTTCCGGGCGGCGTGCTGGCGCTGCGCGTGTTCGAGCCGCGCTATATGGAAATGTCCAAGGCGTGCCTGCGCGACGATACGGCCTTCGGCGTGTGCCTGATCCGCGAAGGCGCCGAGGTCGGCGCGCCCGCGCTACCCGCGCAAGTGGGTTGCCTGGCGCGCATCACCCAGTGGGACATGCCGCAGCTCGGGGTGCTGCAGCTCACTACCCGCGGCGAGCGGCGTTTCCGCATCCGCGAGCGGCGCGTGCAGGGCGACGGCCTCGCGCGCGCCGTGGTCGAGCTGCTGCCCGATGACGGCGACGCCGAGCCCCCGCAGCGCTTCGCGCGCTGCGCGCGGCTGCTGAAGCGCGTCATCGAAGAAAATGAAGTGCATCACATCGAGCCGCCGTTTCGCTTCGACTCGAGCGCGTGGGTCAGTGCGCGCCTGGCCGAAATCCTGCCCCTGCCGCTGCAAGCGAAGCAGAAGCTGCTGGAGCTGGACAGCGGTCTCGAGCGTCTCGAAATCCTGCACGCGTTGCTAGCGCGCAACGGCCTCGCCGGAAGCCCGTAGCCGCGCGAGCAGCTTGCGCACCGGCACCGGCACGGCCGCCTCCGGCGCGCGCGCGAGCGTCAGCCACTCGCGCCCCGGGGACTCGGTCCGGATCGAGGTCGCGCGCACGGCGCACAGCAACGGCTGCGCGTGCAGGCGGAAGTGCGTAAAGCCGTGCTCGATCGGCTCGAGCCGTCGGGTGCCCGCGATCTCGCAGCCCAGCGCCTGCTGGCAGAAGGGCCGCACCCGCGCCCCCTCGAGCTCGGGGAAGGTCCAAAGTCCGCCCCACAGCCCCGCGGGCGGCCGGTGCTCGAGCAGCACCCGATCGCCGTGCAGCAGCACCAGCCAGGTCGCGCGCCGTTCGGGCCGTGGTTTCCTGGGTCGCGCCGCGGGAAGCTCGTCGACGCGGCGCTCTCGGCGCGCAACGCACCGCTGCGCCACGGGACACGCATCGCAACGCGGGCTGCTGCGCGTGCACAGCGTGGCGCCCAGATCCATCAACGCCTGGGTGTAGACCTCGATCGAACGTGCGGGCAGCAGCCGCTCGGCGAGCGCCCAGAGCCGCTGCTCCACCGCGCGCTCGCCCGGATAGCCCTCGACGCCGAAGCAGCGCGCCAGAACGCGCTTGACGTTGCCGTCCAGGATCGCGCCGCGGTGCCCGAACGCGAACACGGCGATCGCCGCCGCCGTCGAGCGGCCGATGCCTGGCAGCGCGGCGAGCGACTCGGCATCGGCGGGCAAGCAACCGCGGCGCTCGTCCACCACGCGGCGCGCGGCGGCGAGCAGGTTGCGCGCCCGCGCGTAATAGCCCAGCCCGCTCCACAACTGCAGCACTTCGCCCTCGGAGGCGCGCGCGAGGCTTTCGATGTCCGGAAAGCGCGCCAGAAAGCGCAGGTAATACGGAATGACGGCTTCCACCTGCGTCTGCTGCAGCATGACTTCGGATAGCCAGATGCGATACAGGTCGCGGCCGCCCTGCCAGGGCAGGTCGTGGCGGCCGTGCGCGCGCTGCCAGTGGATGAGCTTGCTCGCGAAATCGGGCACGGCGCGATTCTAGCGCCCGGGTCACGCGGCCACGGCGCGCGCTCGGGCGGGTTTGACGACCCCCGGCGGAATCGGCAACATGGCTTGGGCGCCGAGCGCGCTTGCCGCCCCTTCGCAGGCACCCATGAGCAATCCAGTCGAGCACATCCGCGAATATCAGGCCGAGCTGCAGCAGATCCGCCGCGACCTCCACGCCCATCCCGAGCTCGGCTACGAGGAAAACCGCACCTCCGGCATCGTCGCCGAGAAGCTCGCCCTGTGGGGCATCGAGGCGCACCGCGGCCTGGCGAAGACGGGCGTGGTCGGGGTCGTGCGGGGGAAGCGCACGACGAGCGGCCGGGCCATCGGGCTGCGGGCCGACATGGATTGTTTGCCGATGCACGAGACAGGCGATGTGCCGTACCGCTCGAAGCACGAAGGCCGAATGCACGCCTGCGGTCACGACGGCCACACCACCATGCTGCTGGCAGCGGCGCGCTACCTCGCGCAGACGCGCAATTTCGACGGCACCGCGTATCTCATTTTCCAGCCAGCCGAGGAAGGCGGCGCCGGCGGAAAGGCAATGGTAGAAGAGGGGCTGTTCGAGCGGTTTCCCGCTAACGAGGTATACGCCCTGCACAACTGGCCGGCGCTGCCCGCGGGCAAGATCGCAGTTGGACCCGGACCGATGATGGCCGCGACCGACGAGATCCAGCTCGTGGTGCGCGGCAGGGGGGGACATGCCGCGCTCCCCCACCTGACGGTCGACCCCGTGGTCGTCGCCGCTCACATCATCACCGCGCTGCAAACGATCGTCAGCCGCAACGTCAGCCCGCTCGACGCGCTGGTGATCAGCCTGTGCTCGATGCAGACCAGCCAGCTGGGTGCCTTCAACGTGATTCCCGAGTTCGTCAAGCTGATCGGCACCGTGCGCACGTTCCAGCCTGAGACGCGCGACATGGCCGAATCGCGCATCAAGGCGATCGCCGCGAACGTGGCGCAGGCTCTGGGCGCCGGCGCCGAGCTCGAGTACCGGCGCGACTACCCCGCGACCATCAACTCGGCGCGCGAGGCCGCGTTCGCGGCCAAGGTGGGCGAGCGCATCTTCGGCAGGGATAACGTGATCCGCGATCCCGAGCCGACCATGGGCGGCGAGGACTTCTCTTTCATGCTGCAGGCGCGGCCCGGCGCGTACGTGTGGCTCGGCCAGGGCGGCGGACCCTCGAGCTGCTTCCTGCACAACCCGGGCTACGATTTCAACGATGCGGTAATTCCTTTGGGGGCGGGTTACCTCGCGGCGCTGGCCGAGGATGCGCTTCCGCTCGGGGAGTAACGGCAGAAACCGCCTGATCCGGTCCCGGGCCTGAGCGGCCCTCCCCGGCGCCCGGGGAGAAGCGCCCGGCCCCCTCGTTCCCCGCCCTGAGCATCCTTCACCACCCTGGCCGATCGTCTTCGCCCACCGCTGCCATGCCGTGCGCTAGGGCACACGCTCCGGACGCCCGGATAGCCCCCGTCATCTCGCGGGCCTTGGCTGGGGCATAGGCGCAGGCATAGAGATTGCAGAGTTTCGACTGCTGGTGAGGGTTTGTTAAGTCACCAGCGCGAAAACCCCGCAATTCGGGGGGGGGGAGGCAGTCATGAAACGTGAAATTTCTGTCGAAGATTTGACAATTGGCATGTTTGTGTCAGAGCTCGACCGACCGTGGACCGACACCCCGTTCGCATTCCAGGGATTCACCGTGCGCACACCCACGCACATCGAGGTGCTGCGCAAGCACTGCCGCACGGTGTTCATCGACGCCGAGCGCGGCCGCGACATTGACGTAAGTGCCAAGCGCCCGGCAAGCACCGGCCTCCCCGCACCCGCCGCGCCCGAGTTCTCGATCCGTGGCAGCGCGGTCTACCGCGAGCTGGAGAACGTCGAGAGCGAGTTCGGGCGGGCGCACGAGGTCTACGCCCGCTCCATCGCGGAGGTCGAGGAGCTGTTTGGCGGTATTCGCGCCGGCGGCGTTCTGGACGGCAAGCATGCGCGCGATGCCGTCGCACGGATGACGGGCAGCCTGGTGCGCAACCCGGACGCGCTGATGCTGCTGTCGCGCCTGGGCAGCAAGGCCGAGAGTCTGCAGGAGCGCGCCCTCAACATGTCGATCTACATGACCGCGTTCGGGCGCTTTCAGCAACTCGCACGCGACGAACTCGAGCTGCTCGGCCTGCTCGGCTTACTGCAGGACGTGGGCAAGCTCGAGCTCCCGGATGCCCTGCTCGGCAAGCGCAGCCACCTGAACCCGGCGGAGTTCAAGGTGGCGAAAACCCACGTGCAGCACTCGGTCGAGATCCTGCGGCGCACCCCGGGGTTGCCCGCGCGCTTGCCGGGGCTGGCGGCCCTGCATCACGAGCGACAGGACGGCACCGGCTATCCGAACAGTCTGTCCGGAGCCGAGATCGGGCTGTTCGGGTCGATGGCGGCGATCGTCGATGGCTTCGACGCGATGACCATGCCGCGGCCGTACGCCGCGCAGCTCTCGCCCTCGCAGGCCTTCGGCGTGCTCTACAAGCTGCGCGGAAGCGCGTATCACGGCGCGCTCGTCGAGCAGTTCTGCCAGTGCATCGGCGTCTATCCGGTCGGCAGCACCGTCGAGCTGAACACGGGCGAGATCGGCATCGTGATCGCGCAGAATCCCCAGCGCCGCCTCAAGCCGCGCGTGATGGTGGTCCTCGACCCCGCAGGCCAGCCGACGCGGCCGCACAAGCTGCTCGACCTGATGAAGGCGCCGAAAGCCTCCGCCGAGGAGCCCTACCACATCCGGCGTACGCTCGAATACGGGCGGGTGCGGGTCGAGCCGCGCGAATTCTTCCTCTGACGGCGCAGTGAACCGCGCGCCGCGAGAGCGCGCGACGCGACGCGGCCGCTAACGCGCGGCCCGATTGGCGATGCCGAAGGGAACGTGGCCCGTCGCGACGTGCTGGCGCGCCGAGTCGGCGTGGCCGCGCTGATCGTCGAAGTAAAAGTCCGGCTCGAAGGCCTTGAGGAAGGCGCCCTTGTCCAGCCCGCCGAGGAACATGGCCTCGTCGACCTCGATGTCCCACTGCATGAGCGTGCGCACCGCGCGCTCGTGCGCCGGCGCGCTACGCGCGGTCACCAGCGCCGTGCGCACGCGCATCGGCACATCGGTTCCGGCCGCGCTCTGCAAGCGGTGCAGCGCTTCGAGCAGCGGCTTGAACGGCCCCGGCGGCAGCGGGCGCAGGGCATGCCGCGTCTCGTGCCGGGTGAAGGCATCGAGCCCGTCGCGCTGGAAGACCCGCTCGGCCTCGTCGGAGAACAGCACCGCGTCACCGTCGAACGCGATGCGCACCTCGTCGGCGTGGCGCTCGGCGGCCTGCGCGGATTCCGGAAACACCCGCGCCGCGGGAAAACCCGCCTCCAGCGCGCCCCTCACGTCCACTTCGTTCGCCGACAGGAACAAGTTCGCGCACAGCGCGTCGAGGTAGCGGTAGGCATTGCGTCCGCGGGTGAACACGCCGCGCTCGAGGCGCAGCCCGGCGAGATCGGCCGACTTGAATACACGCAGCCCGCTCACCGGGTCGTTCTTGGACAGGATCACCACTTCAACGCGCTGCGCTTCGGGGGTATTGAATCCGAGCAACTTCTTCACCAGCGGGAAAGCGACCCCTTGCTTCGCCGGTACCTCGAGGCGCGAAAGCTGCAGCTCGATGTAGGCGCGCTCGCCCTCGCGCTCGAAAGTGAGGTTCTCCTCCTCGAAGTCGAACAGCGCCCGGGAGGAGATCGCGACGACCAATTTGCCCTGGAAGCTGACGGACATTTAACGCCTTATTACACGAATATTGATAATTATCAAACAGGCCGGCAGTGCCGGTCGCCACATTGTGGGCCAGTGAAGCTAATGGGTCGGTACTGCGTGGCCGGTGCCGGATGAACGCGGTTCACAGCGCGGCTCGCAGCGCCACACGAAGCGGCCCACTGCAGACGATGGAAAAGAGCAATGGCCACGCGCGGTAGTGTAGTCCGCATCTGCAGGACGTCGACGTTATTCGCGGATGGGCGCTGTGCAAGCTGCGTCATCCGCAATACGCTGGAGCGCAAACGGCTTCAGGAGGAAGGATTGCAGAGCGCCCTGCTGCGCATCGACAACACCTCCCTTCCCCCCAAGCGCACTCTGTACCGCCAGGATGCTCCTGCAGACGCGCTGTATTCCCTGCGCCAAGGCACCGTGAAGCTGGTGCGCGAAACGCCAACGGGCGAGAAACGCATCGTTCGGCTGCTCAAGGCGGGCGACCTCGCCGGGCTCGAAGCGCTGGCGGGCGCCGACCGGTACCGCCACACCGCGACCGCGGTCGACGTTGTCGATTGCTGCCGCATCCCCCTCCCGGTGATCGCGCACATGGAGGCGGCCGGGCGTGATTTCTCCGTCGAGCTGCGCAAGCGCTGGCAGTCGAACCTGGACGAGGCGGACAGCTTCATCACTGCATTTGCCTCCGGCACCGCCGAGCAGCGCCTCGCGCGGTTGCTGCTCAAGCTCATCGAGCAGCACAGTACCCCGGGCTGCGTATCGCTCACGCGCAGCGATATCGGCGCCGCGCTCGGCGTATCGATGGAAACCGCGAGCCGCCTGATGGCCGATTTCCGCCGCCGCGGCCTGATCCACGGCGGCGGGCGCAGCCTCGAATGCGACGCCGCAGCGCTTCGCGACCTCGCAAACCCCCGCTAACACCTTGCGCTAAATGGAAAAATGTGTACTAAGATGCGACCCAACATGTTGAAAAAACGAATTCCCGATGGATTCCGGCGTGCCTGCCTGACGGCCTTGCTGGCACTTGCCTCCGGTACGACGTTCGGCCAGGAAGTGCAGCCCTCGGGATCTACGAGCGCACAGCCCGCAGTCGTGCCGGCGCCCGCCCCAGTAAGCCCGGAGACGCAGCAGCTCGAGGCGCCGGTCGCCCCAGGGCCGGCGCCCGGCCGCCCGGCGGTGGAGCCGAACGAGCCACTCGGTGCAGTGCAGCCGTATCAGGTCGGCTCGTTCCTTCTGTACCCCGAGGTCGTCGCCACCCGGATGTACGACGACAACGTATTCTCCACGCAGAGCGCCACGCTCTCGGACAGCGCCTGGATCGTGTCACCCAGGATCTGGGCGCAATCGAACTGGGCGCGGCACTTCGTCGCTTTCAGCGCCAGCGCCGACTTCTCGCGCTACAACCGCTACACGACGGAGAACAGCGACGACTACCGGGTCAGCGGCGAGGGGCGCTACGACATCAGCACGGAGGCGAACGTCTACGGCGGCTTGAAGTTCGCGCGCGAGCACGAAGACCGCGAATCGCCCGATTTCCGCAACGGCATCTACCCCACGCAATACACGGCCCAACGCGGCTACGCCGGCGCCTTCCGGCAGCTCGGCCGCTGGTCGCTGCGCGCCGGCGCCAACGTGCTGCGCCTGAACTTCAGCAGCGTGCCGTTCATCAACGGCGAGGGCGGAACTGAAATCATCAACAACAGCGACCGCGATCGCACCCAGACGGGGGCCGGGATCCGCGTCGGCTACGAGCTGACGCGCCAGGTCGAGGGATTCGTCCAGCTGGCCGCGGACACCCGGCGCTACTGGTACCGTCCCGACGACCTCGGTTTCGACCGCGATTCGAACGGGGTGCGCGCCGACGTCGGGGTGCGAGCGTTCTCGCCCGGCGCTTACAAGGTAGAAGCGTACGTCGGCCACATGCGCCAGAACTACTCCGACCCGGCGCTCGCGGATGTGTCCGTGCCCGGCTTCGGCGGGAACCTGGTGTGGCAGGCGACGAAGAGCAGCACGTTGAGCTTCTACCTCGACCGCACGATCGAGGAAACGACGGTGTTCTCCGGCACGGTACCGAACGTGGTGCCGGCGTCGAGCTACCTCAACACCTATGGGCAACTTACACTCGACCACCGCTTCACTCCGAGGACTTCGGCCTACGCCTTCGGCTCGCAGTCGCGCGTCGACTACCGGGGCCTGGAGCGGATCGACGACTACTACGGCGCTGGCATCGGCGTCGTACACCGCCTGGCGAAAAGCGTGTTCCTCGACGCGAGCTACCAGCACCGCAGGCTCGACTCCGCGGTGCCGACCGAAGACTTCCGCCGCAACCTCGTCTTCCTGAGGCTGTCCTTCCCGCTGCAGCCCTGAGCGCCGGCACCCGGCGTTTCTCGCGAAGCCCGTTCAAAACGGGCTTTTTTGTTCGCGCTCCGTCTTGAAGTTTGACAAACCGCAATGCGTGCGCGTCAGCACGCCGCGGAGATTGACAAAGGTCAACATGCGAGCTGAACGCAAGCTTACTGTCGAGTCCAACGGCAGCGAGGGGCAGAGAAACGCGCTCGCTGCAGGTTAACTCATCAACGAATACGAAGGAGTTGCACCATGTCGCACAGAAATTTGCAGCTGAAACCCACCATCCTTGCCGGCGCGGCGGCGTTCGCGCTGCTGGCGGCACCGTTGGCCATGCACAGCGTCGGAGTCAGGGCGTGGTCGAACGCAGGCATTGCGAACGCGCAGGACGAAGGCGGCGGCGCCAAGGGCAAGGCCCAGATGGGGCCCAGCGGCGAGCACGGCTCCCGCGGTGCACGCGAACCCGGAGCGATCGGCGGCGGCGGCCAGGGTCAGGGCGGCCCGAGCGGCGACAGCGACGCGAAGGGCCCACGCTACGGCGGCGAAGGCTCCAAGCCGACGCCCGGCACGCAGGGCGGCGCCCCGGCCTGGGCGAAGGACACCATCGGCGAAGTCGAGCTCGGGCGCATGAACGTGGCGCGCGCTCCGGCTCACGTCATCGACCGCGCGCTCGCGGAAGCGATCACGACGTTGACCGACCCCGCCAACCAGACCCTTTATAAGCTCGATTCCCTGGACGCGATCGTGCAGGCGATCCTCAACGCGAGCGCGCTGCGGGTGGATTCTCCCCTGCAGAACCTGGCCCTTTACCGGGAATTGCTGACCACGGCGACGCTCGGCACGACCGGCATCCCGGTCACCACCGCCAACTACACGCTGCTGGCGGCGATCTTCATCGGTGGCGCGTCGGACAAGACTCTGCCGATCTCCGCATCGAGCGTCGAGGCGGTCAACACGATCATGGGCTTGACGCTGCCTACCGGCGTCACCGCGACGGACGTGGCGGTCGCGGCGGACACCATCCGCCAGGCGATTCTGACCGCGCACGGCGAGTAAGGGTGCATCACCCTGCTGCGGCGGACGTTGCCCGCCGCAGCAGGGCCGGAACCGTGCAGTGGGCTTTGCCCGGTGGATGTGGCATTTGGACGATTCGGATTAGTGAGATAGATGGAGCAACAAAGATGAAAGCACGCGTTCTTCCTGGCAAACGCATTGCAGCCGTTGCGGGCGTGACATTGCTCTACGCGGCAGCAGTCGCATTCGTCGAGCCATCGACGTGGCACTTCGCGCCGATCGGTGCGGCGTGGGCGCAGGAATCGGGCCACGGCAGCGGGGGAGAAGGCGGCAGTGGCGGCGGCGGCGAGAGTGGCGGTGGCCACGGCGGCGGTGAAAGCGGCGGCGAGAGCGGCGGCGGTCACGGAGGCGGCGAAAAGGGCGACGGCAAGGGGCCGCGATATCACGGCGCGCGAGCGGGTCACGTTGGCCACGAAGCTGGTGTGCATGGAGGACAAGGCCGCGGCGGCCGCGGCGCGGAGCAGGAGGCAATCGATGAAGCGTCCGGCAGCACCAGCCACCATTTCGGCGGCGGTAGCGAGCTCGGAGGATTGGAGCAGGTTCCCGAGGGACCCGGGCAGAACGGCTACAGCTACGGCGCGGGTCCGCAATACCAGCTGCGCTACTGGGGCGGCTGGTCGATCCCCGACGGTGGCGGCACCACCCCGGGCGAGGAGACCACGACTGTAGTTACGACGACGAGCGAAGCGCCGACCAGCACCGGGGGCGGCGGCGGGTCGGGCATGGGGTTGAGCCTCTCCGGACCGATGCGCTGCGAAGGCGTGAGCGGAAGCATGTCGACCGCGCAGCGCATCTCGGGACGCAACCTGGAGCGCATCAACGGGGTGCAGGCGATGATCGGCGACCCGCGCATGAAGCCCGACACGGTGGCGCCGTTCCTGGTCGCGAACTTCCAGGAGGAATTGCAGAAGCCGTCGCCCAATCCGACGCTCGCCGGCGCGTACCTCGGCATCGTGGCGAAGCAACCGGTGACGCCCGAGATGGTGCAGAAGGTCGGCGCCACGTTGTGCGTGTCGGTGAGTACACCGCAAGCCGATGCGATCGCTGCCGCGGCGGAGGACCAGCGTCTCAACGGACGCAATACCGCCCAACAGGGCAAGCGCTGACGGAAGGCGATATGACCAATCAGCAAAGCGTGAGCGGGATCCACGCCGGCGCAATGCTCAGATCAACGGTCGCTGCGCTCGCCATTGCGGCGCTGGGCTTGCTCGCGCCTCACACCGCGCCGGCCCAGCAGTCGGGCGGCACACGCTCACCGACCGGTAACGGCGCGGCGCAAGGCACCGTCGGTGGCGGGGCCACCGGCGCGGCCAATCGCGGCGGCGCGAGCGGGGCAATGAATCCGTCTCCCGGGGGCTCGCCCGCGGAAGCAGGCGGGCCGGCCGGCAGCCAGGGTCCCTCCGGAACGGTCACCCGGCGCCCGGGCTATCTGGGCGGACGCAGCACCGGCACCGACGACGGCGATAGCGACAGCAGCGGCGGTACCAGCACCACGACCACGATCAACATGACCACGCCGCGCGGACCGGGCAGCGAAGTCAACTGCCACGACGTCAGCCCGGCCGGCATGAGCGCGACCGAGAGACTGAGCGGGGCGAACATGGAGCGCATCGAGGACGTTCGCGCGCTCGTCGGCGGGCGCAGCGGGCAAGCCCGCGTGCGGCCGAGCCGTTACCTGCTCGCCAATTTTCAGGAGGAGCTGGCCAAGCCCAGGCCGGATCTGACGGCTGCAGCGACCTATCTGGGGATCGCGGCGCAGGAGCCGGTCACTGCCGAGCTCGTATTGCGTGCAAGCCAGTTGCTATGCGTCCCGGTAAGCAATGCAGAAGCCGCCAGCATTTCCACCGCGGCCGAAAGCCAGCGCCTCAAACTCAACCTCAAGTGAGGCAGGAGATTCACATGCGTCCTATCGTAAAGACTCTGAGCATTGCAGTCACGGTTGCGTTTTCTTCGCTTGCCTTCGCCGCCGGCGGCGGGGGTGGCGGCGGCCCAGGCGGGCTTGGCGCAGGCTCGGGCGGCCCGACGTGGTCGGGCACGCAACAGCAGGAGCAGACGCGAACCGAGCAGCAGACGCGCAAGCGGCAGAGCAAGGACATCAAGCCCGGCACCGGAACCAAGCAGCGTCAACGCACGCAGCAGCAGGACCAGACACAGGATCGCGATCAGCTGCAGCAGCGCGACCGGACGCGCGACCGCGACCAGTTGCAGGATCAAGACCAGACTCGCGACCGCGATCGGCTGCAGGACCAGGATCAAACCCGCGATCGCGATCAACTCAAGGACAGCCGCTAACCTAACCGTCGAGCCCGGCGCGCTATCGGGCTCCGCCGGCACCCGGCGCGAGCAGCGCGGAGCGAGGCTGCTTGATCACCTCAGGTCGACCTTGCGGAAGGCGGCCAGCAGGACGAGGTCGTACAGGATTTTCAGCGCGCCGCAAGCGAGCAACGGAGCGCTCAGCGCGCCGCCCGCAATCATCGCGCCTGCCAGCGCGGGGCTGGCCGCGGCGGCGAGACTGCGCGGCACCGAGGTGAAGCTCGCGGCCGCAGGACGTTCCGCCGGAGTCACGACTCCCATCACGTAGGCTGTGCGAGTGGGCACGTCCATCTGCGACAGCGCGCTTCGCAGCAGCAGCAACGCGATCGCCCATGCCTGGCCGGGCGCGAGCGCGGCAAGGATCAAACACACGCTCGACGGAATGTGCGTGAATACCATCGTGTTCAGCAACCCGAAGCGCCGCGCGAGGGGAACCGCCGCCAGGTACGAGAGCGCGGCGAGAACGCTGGAGCAGAAGAAGAACGCTCCCGCGTCCGACAGCGAGAGCCCGAAGCGCTTGAACAGCCACAGCGCGAGCAGCGAGTTCACGATCAGGCCGCCCGCGAAGGCGTCGATGCTGAAAAGCCCGGCCAGCTTCAACACGATCGACCGCGATGCGCCGAGGCTCGCCTGGCGGGCCTCCGCCGCCCGCTCCGGCGGCCGCGGCAGCGCGCGGTACAGCCACCACACGAAAACGCCCGCCGCGCCATAGAACAGGAACATGATGCGCATCACGCCCAACGGCGTCATGCCGACAGCGAGGTGGAGCCGTTCGGGCAGACCCGCGGCAAGCGCGCCCACCGCCCCGAACACGGAGCCGGCCAGGCTGTAACGCGCGAACAGGGCCGTGCGTGCGTGGTCCGTCGCCATTCCCGCAAGGGCTGCCTGCTCCAGCGGGCTGAACACGCTCACGTCGCCCGAGCTTGGATTGATCGTGCCGACGAACGCGATGACGAGAAGCAGCCAGAAGGACTCCGACGCGGCGAAACCGAATCCGGTCGCCGCCATCAGGATGGCGGCACCGAGGAGTAACACACGGTGGCCCAAGCGGTTTCCGACGGCGCCGACGCCGAGCGTCGCGAGCGCCGAGCCAAGCAGCGTCGCGGAACTGAGCAGGCCGACCTCGAGCGTGCCGTGGCCCAGCGCAAGCAGATACGCGGGCAGCAGGATGGCCACGAAACCGTCGCAGAACGCGCGCAGCGCGCGCGCGGCTAGAATTCGCAGCGCACCCCGCTCGATCCCCGCGGACGGAATCAGCGCCATTGGCGCGTCCTCGTGCGGGACGGTGGGTCGGCTTCAATCGTCACCGGACCTCCCGCGCCCTGTTCGGGAGCAACGAAGGCGCGAGGAAAACGGCGAGCGCAGGCGCTCAGTGCGCAGCGCGGCTGTCGCCGCCGGACTCGGCCGCGTCGCTCCGCGCCGCGAGCTGCGCGGACCCGCTCGCCATGACGCGGTAGCCGACCGGCAGCAGCCGCAACCCGAAGCGCTCCTCGATCGTGCCCCACAGGCCGCGCGGCAGGTACAGCGCGAACACGACTGCCGTCGCCCCGAGTCCGACCAGGTACCAGACGCCGCTCGCGCCGAACAGGCTCTCCATCAGGAAGAACACGATCGCGCCCAGGATCGGGCCCTCGAAGGTGCCGAGCCCGCCCACCAGCGCCATGAAGATCATGTAGGCGGTCCATTGCACCCCGAAATAGGTCGCCGGTTGGAACGAGATCGAGGTCGCGAGCCACAACGTGCCCGCCAGGCCGCAGCCGGCACCGGCGACGACGAAGATGATGCGCTTGGTGGCGAGCACCCGCACGCCGAGCGAAGACGCCGCCTCCTCGTTGTCGCGGATTGCCTGTACCGAGCTGCCCAGGCGGCCGCGCAACAGCGCGTACATCAACGCCACCAGCGCCGCCACCGCGGCGAGCGCCAGCCAGTAGTTGTAGTCCCTGCGATGCTCGGGGCTGAAGGCATTGAGCGCGATCAGCGAGGTGCCGGTCTCGCCCTGGATCAGCTTGTCGAGGTTCACCAGCAGGTGGAACAGCTCGGCCACCACCCACATGCCGATCGCGAATTCGCCGCCGCGCAGCCGCAACGCGAACCCGGACAGCGCGTACGACACCGCTCCGGCGAACACGGCGCCAAGCACCAGCGCCGGATAAACCCCCACCCCGAAGCTCGACAGCCGGATCGCCGCGTAGGCGCCGATGCCGAAGAACGCCTGCTGGCCGACCGAAACCAGGCCGCCGTAGCCGGCCAGCGCGTTCCACATGGTGGCGAGGATGATGTAGATGAAAAGCGTGGTCAGGCGATCGATTGCGTTCGCCCCGAGGAACAGGGGGCCTGCTGCGAGCACCACACCGAGCACGGCGAGGGTGCCGACCGAGACGACCGACAACGGCGTCCAGCGCTGGATCGACAGGCCGGCGCCGCCCTTCATGGTGACCTGCCGAGCAGCGCGCGGATCCTGCCGCGCGCGATCGCCGAGCCCGACGCGAGGCGGACGCCGAGCACCAGAAGGAACACTGCGTGGCCGGCGATCAGGAAGCCGTTCGGCGCGATCTGAGCGCCGATGTTCTGCGCCACCCCCAGCACGATGCCGCCGAACAGCGTTCCCCACATCGAGCCGAGCCCGCCGATGACCACGGCCTCGAAAGCGAAAATGAGCTGGGTCGGTCCCGCATAGGGGCCGAAGGTGGCGCGCATGCCGAGAAACGTGCCGCCAACCGCGACGGTCATGACCGCGATGGCGGCGGCGGCGGCGTAAACCGCGCGCGAGTTGATGCCGACCAGCTCGGCGGTATCCGGGTCCTCCGCAGTGGCGCGAATGGCGCGCCCGAGCGGTGTCCGGGCAAGCAGCAGCTGCAACCCGCCCAGCAGCAGGACCGCGACCAGGAAAATCAGCCCGGCCAGGTGGCTGATGTAGATCTGGCTGCCGAGCGACCAGCTGTCGAACGCCAGGTCGCCGATCGCGGGCGCGAGCGAGCGAGTGTCGGCGCCGTAATACGCGAACAGCAGGTTCTGGATCACGATGCCGAGGCCGAACGTGGTGAGCAGCGGCACCAGCATCCCGGCCCGCAGGCTGCGCTCCAGCATGACGCGTTGCATCAACCAGCCCAAGCCGCCCATCACCGGAAGCACGATCGCGAGCGCAAGGAACGGCGACATCCCGGTGTACCCGACGATCGACCACACCAGGAAGGCGGCGAGGACGGCCAGATCGCCGTGGGCCAGGTTGATGATGCGCATCACCCCGAACATGAACGACAGCCCGCAGGCAATCAGCGCGTAATAACCGCCGAGCAGAATGCCCTGCACGATCTGATTGACCCAGATCATGCCGGCTGACTCTGCTCGGTACCGCGTTTGAGGCCGAAATAGGCCTCGGTGACCTGCTCACGCGTCAGCGCTGCCGCCGGGCCTTCGAGCACGACGCTCCCCTCGAGCATGCACGCGACCCGCGTCGCCACGCGCAGCGCGCGCCCGAGATCCTGCTCCACCAGCAGGATCGTCGCGCCCCCCGAGATCAGGGTCTCCAGGCACTGGTAGACGCGCTCCACAGCGATCGGCGCCAGGCCGAGCGAGACCTCGTCGAGCAGCAGGATGCGCGGATTGGTGACCAGCGCCCGCCCGATGGCGGTCGCCTGCTGCTCGCCGCCCGAAAGGTTGCCGGCTTTCGCCTTGAAGCGCGCGCGCAACATGGGAAAGGCTTCAAGCACCCGGTCGATGGTCCACGGCCCCGGCCGACCGTTGGCCCGTGCGACCAGGAGGTTCTCCTCCACCGTCATCCCCGGGAACAGGCGCCGGCCCTCCGGCACCAGCGCGATGCCCTGCGCCACGCGCCGGTACGCGGGAACCTCAGTGACGTCGGCGCCGTCGAGCAGAATGCGCCCGCCCGCCGGCCGGTGCGCCCCGGCGATGGCCCTCAGGAGCGTCGTCTTGCCCGCGCCGTTGGCGCCGACGAGGGCCAGAGTTTCGCCCTCCTGCACCTCGAAGGAGATGCTCCGCACCGCCTGCAACTGCCCGTGGCGGACATCGAGCCGTTCTACGCTGAGCAGGCTCATGCGGCCTGCCGGCCCAGATAGGCGCCGATCACCGCCGTGTCCGCCATCACCGCGGCGGGATCACCGTCGGCGATGATGCGTCCCGCGTCCATGCACACCAGGCGGTTCACCACCTGGAGCAGGACGTGGACGATGTGCTCGATCCACACGATCGTGATCTTGCGTTGGCGCAGCTTCAGGATGGCCGCGACCAGCTCGCCGGCCTCGGCGTCGGTCAGCCCGCCGCCAATCTCATCGAGCAGCAGCACCACCGGATCGGTCGCGAGCGCGCGCGCCAGCTCAAGGCGCTTGCGGTCGAGCAGGCCGAGCGACTCGGCGCGGCGGTTGGCGACGCGCAACATCCCGCACAGCTCGAGCGAGTCGATGCAGCGCTCGTAGGCCGGCGCGCCGCGCAAGCCCCCGCCCGTGGTCGCGGCGACCAGCACGTTCTCGAACACGGTCATGCCGCCGAAGGGCCGCGGCACCTGGTGGGAGCGGGCGACGCCGAGGCGGCAGCGCTCCGCCGCCCCGGTAGCAGTCACGTCCGCCCCCCTGAAGCGGACGATGCCGGCGCTGGGGCTGTAGGCGCCCGCCAGCACATTGAGCAGCGTCGTCTTGCCGGCGCCGTTCGGTCCGACGATGCCTATGGCCTCATCGGCGGCGACTGCGAAGTCGATCTGATCGAGGACCAGCAGGGCGTTGAAGCGCTTGCTGACGCCCTCGGCCGCAAGGATCACCCCCCCGCCCTGCAACTGGTGTTCCGTCCGTGCCGCGTCACGCGTTGTACGGCACCAGCTGCGCCGCGATCGGAACGTTTGCGTCGTCCGCGTGCTCGGTGATCGGCAGATCCAGCTTGAACTTGCTGCCCGGCTTCGCCTTCACCCACTGGCAGCCGATGATCGGTGTCGCCGACACGTTCGGCACCGGCCCGCTGGTGAAGTCGATCGGCCCGACCGGCGTGACGACCTTGAGCACGCTCATCGCCTTGGCGACCTCGGCCTTGTTCTTCGGATTGCCGCTCTTCTCCAGCGTGGCGATGCCGGCATCGAGCAGCGCCATGCTGGCGCCGATCTGCTGAGTCCACTGCCGCTTGGTGGCCTTTTCGTAGCCCTCGCCCAGCGCCTTGGACGACAAGCCGGTGAGCGGGGACTTGTACGGCCAGGTCGGGTGCCAGTAGCAACCGGTCGCGAGGTTGTAGCCGAGCGAGCCGAGCGCCTCGACCTGGGAGGGAAACAGCCCGGTCTTGGCGATCTGCGCGATCTTCACCATGCGCGTGTAGCCCTGCTGCGCGGCCTGGCGCCAGAAAGTCGCGAAGTCTGGCGGAATCGGGAAGGTGTTGAAGATCTCGCACTGCTCGGCCTTGAACTTGGCAATCTGGGCCGAATAGTCGGTAGTGCCGTCTTCGTACGCGCCCGGATCGACGATGGTGAAGCCCGCCTTGGCGAGCGCGGTCGCGAGGTGCTCGCGCACCGCGTTTCCGTCCGCGTCGTTCGGGTACAGGATGCCGACTTTCTTGTTGGTCTTGACCGGGCCGTTCCATTGCGAGTCGTAGCACTTGAAGAAATCGCCCCCGCCGAAGCAGAAATGGTAGGTCCAGTGGAAAGGCGAAGGCTGGCCCGGCTTCGCGCCGCGCCCGAAATACCATGACTCCCAGGGCACGATGGTCGACAGGCAAGGCACGCCCGCCGCCTCGCAGGCATCGGAAACGGGGTTGACCACTTCCGGTGTCGAGGTGGTCAGCATGAGGTCGATGTGCGCCTCGTTGATCAGGCTCTTGGCGAGCTGGCTCGCGCGCGCCGGATCGGATTGGGTGTCGCGATCGATGATCTCGACGCGGTAGCGCTTGCCGTCGACGCGCAGACCCTTGGCCAATGCCCTGCGCGCAATATGCAGCACGTACGGATCGCTCTCCCCGAAGCCCGCCAGCGGGCCGGTGCGCGGGCTGATGAAGCCGACCTTGAGCGTCTTTTCGCCGCCGGTCGCGGCTCGCGCCAGCGCCGTGGGCAGGCTGGCGGCCGCCAGGGCCGTCCCTGCAACCTGGATCAAACGGCGGCGCGTCGGGTTCAATGCATCGCCGGGGACGTCATCCGATGGTGCGTCTGCTTTCGTCGTATTGCGTGCCATCTTCTCCTCCTTCGTCGGGTTCACTGCTTCTCCTTCGTCGGGACCGCTGCGCCGAAAATAGTACGAGTTCAAACGATCGGCCGCATACTATGACGAATTCCTCACCGCAGATCAAAAAATCCGTCGATTCAGCCGGCGCAGAGACCGGGATATAGTGCCGGTGCCAGGGCGGTTCCGGGAATGCCCCCGCCGTTCGGCGCCTACCTGCCACCGGCGTCAGCCTCAGGCGGACGTTGCGACGGAGCAGCGTGCAATGCGCCCGGGCTTGACGTTGCGGTCCGCCGGAGGACGCGGCAAATCCGCGCACCGGAGCACTCTGGGCCATCCGCAGGTGAATAGCGACCTATCCCCTCCGGCGATCCGAGCCGCACGTCGGGCGCGCGGCTGTCGCCGTGCACCGACATACCTGCGCCGCCGCGGCATCAAGTAAAAGTTTGTTAGGTTTTTCCTTTACGTCGTGCGCATGTCCTGTCGGAATACGGAGACGCGCACCCGGGGCGACGGCCTGCGCGATCCGCTCAAAGGGGGAGCGCGCCGACCTCTCGCCACAGGAGAGTGCCCATGCGCAACCACTGGACAGCGATCATCGCGGTTTTGCTCCTCAGCCTCCTCTGCAGCACGGCGCTCGCCGACGGCGGCATTGGATTGCGCTGGTCGATCGCACTGCCTGGCTTATCCGCACGCGCGAGCGCGGGGGCTACGGGCCTTCACGTCGGCCAGGCGTCCGTCGAAGCGGACGAGCTCTCCACGCCGGCCTACTCGCTGGCGACACCAGGGGCCGGGGACTGGGCGCTGCCGTTGCCGTCCCATGACATGCCGCCCGGGCTGTCCTTCTACTACAGGCTGTCGCAAGGCGACGAACCCGGGCGCGATCCGGGCCTGTATCAGTTGACCTCGCCTTCCGGGCTTGGGCTGAGGACGATGGGGCTCACGGTGGTTTACCCCTTCTAGGAGCTGCCCCGGCGGCGCGGCGGGCGCGCGACCGCGCCAGGAGTTGAGGGGCGCCGCGGCCGCTTCTGCCAGAATGCGCCATGGGCCTGCTGATCGACGGCGTGTGGCGCGACCAGTGGTACGACACCGCGGCGGCGGGCGGGCGCTTCGTGCGCCCGCGCACCGCCTTTCGCAACTGGGTGACCCCGGACGGGGCGGCGGGGCCCACGGGAGTGGCGGGCTTTGCGGCCGCGCCGGGACGCTATCGCCTGTACGTGAGCCTCGCCTGCCCGTGGGCGCATCGCACGCTCATCATGCGCGCGCTGAAAGGGCTGCAGGACCTCGTTCCGGTCTCGGTGGTGCACTGGCGCATGCTCGACCACGGCTGGACGTTCGAGGACGGGCCCGGGGTCGTGCCCGACCCGGTGCTCGGCGCCGACTACCTGTATCAGATCTATCTCGCCGCCGACCCCTCGTACACCGGCCGCGTCACGACGCCGCTCCTGTGGGACGAGGCGCGCGGCACCATCGTCAACAACGAGTCCGCCGAGATCGTCAGGATGTTCAACTCGGCCTTCGACGCCGTGGGTGCGCGTGCGGGCGACTACTATCCGGCCGACCTGCGCGACGAGATCGACGCGCTCAACGAGCGCATCTACGCGACGGTGAACGACGGCGTGTACAAGGCCGGCTTCGCCACGACGCAAAAGGCGTACGAAGAGGCGGTCGGCCCGCTGTTCGAGACGCTGGATTGGCTCGATGACAGGCTGGCGCGCGGGCGCTACCTGTGCGGCGATCGGCTGACCGAGGCCGACATCCGCCTGCTGCCGACGCTGCTGCGCTTCGACCTGGTCTACTACTCGCACTTCAAGTGCAACCTGCGGCGGCTCGCGGATTACCGCAACCTCTCCGGGTACGCGCGCGAGCTCTACCAGCTGCCCGGCGTGGCGGCGACCTTCGATGCAGAGCATGCCAAGCGGCACTACTACGAGAGCCACCGCACCCTCAACCCGAGCGGCATCGTGCCGCTCGGCCCCGCGCTCGACTTCGGCGGGCCGCACGAGCGCGGGCGCCTCGCGCGCAGCGGCTAGCCCGGCTCAGGAAACGCCGGCCGCGTGCGCGTGGCGGGCGGCGCTCCAGCGCTCGAGCTTCTCCCGCGCCCCGTTGGTCGCCGGATCCATCGCGCGGTCGTGCTCCGGCGTCTTGGCGGTCAGCTCGATCACGTAGCCGTTCGGATCGCGGAAGTAGATCGAGTGGATGAAGCCGTGGTCCGAGACGCCGCGGGTCTCGATGCCCGCGGCCTTGCCCCTGGCGAGCATGTCCTGCAGCGTCTGCGCGTCGACCTCGAGGGCGATGTGCAGGTCGTAGTCGTGCTGCGCCTTGAACTCGAACGGCATGTCCGGCGCATCGAAAAACGCCAGGTACGAGCCGTCGCCGAGCCGGTAGAAGGTGTGCAGCGTCTCGGTCTTGCGGCCGCTCTTGGTCTCGTTGATCTCCAGGGTCCCGGAAAGCGGCAGTCCGAGAAAGTCCTCGTAGAACCTGCGCGTCTCTTCCGAGTCGCGGCAGCGGTACGCGTTGTGATGCAGGCGGCGGATCATGGGATCGATCCCTCCTTGCGCAATAGCCTCAGATCGCGATGAAAGGCTTGTCCTTGAGCGAGGCCGCGAAGCCGTCGATGACCTCGTGCACCTTGGGCCAGCTCTTGAGCGCCTTCATGTTGCGCATCCAGCGCTCGATGTTCGGGTACCCGGAGTACTTGCAGCCGATGAGCGCTCCGAGCGCGATCATCTCGGCGCCCTGGTAGTCGGCGAGCGTGATGCGCTCGCCGCACAGGTAGGCCTTGTTCGGGCCGATCAGGTCCTGGTCGAGGATCTTGAGCCAGTCGCAGGTCTTCTGCTTGCCCCACTCGAGCGTCCCGGCCTGGATCGCGTCGCTCGGCCGCTTGTGGTGCGGGAAGGTCTGCGGGTAGATCAGCCCGTAGCCGAAGTCCTTGTAGATGTTGGAGTTGAACCAGTCCATCATCTCGTTGACGCGCGCGCGCGCCTTGAGTTCCTTCGGATAGGCGGGCGAGCCCGCCTTGTCGGCGAGGTACTTGATGATCGCCGCGCTCTCGGTCAGGCGGAAATCGCCGTCCTCGAGTACCGGAACCAGGCGGTTCGGGTTGACGCGGGCGAACTCGGGCTTGAGGTGCTCCCCGGTGAACAGGTCGACGACCACGTAGTCGAGGTCGATGCCCTGGTCCAGTGCGAACTGCTGGACGATGCGGCTGGTGGTCGAAGCGGGGTGGTAGTAGAGCTTCACGTGCTCCTCCTTGGTCGGGTGTGGCGGGGCCACAGTCTAGCGCGGTGGCGGGCGGGCTACATCCCCATGTCGGCGATCTCGCGCAGCAGGCCGATCAGCAGGGTCTTGCGCCGGCCGACGATCTCCTCGAGGCGGCGCTCGTGGCGCTTCGCGTGCGCGAGCAGCACGCCGAGCGCCTGCCTGCCCGCCGGGGTCAATGTCAGGTGGACGTTGCGCCGATCGGATTGCGACTGCTCGCGCGTGACATAGCCCAGCCTCTGCAGGTCCTGCAGCAGCGGGGTCACCGAGGACTTGTCGCGCGCCATGGCGCGGCCGAGCGCGCTTTGGGTGATTCCCGGGTTGTGCTTGATCAGCAGCAGGGCGGCGAAGCGGCCGGGCTTGAGCTGCCGTCTGCCCGAGCAGCCGGCGAATGCGCGGAACGAGGCGCCTTGCGCCATGCGCAGGTGAAAGCCGATCCAGCCCTCCAGCACCCCGAGGCGCACACCGGCTGCGCGCCGGTCGCCGCGCACCGGCACGCCCGCGCCGCCGCGGCTCTTGCCCGCGAAGCTAGTTTTTCTGCCAGCGTTCATCGCCGCCCCCCGGTCCTCGACGCCCCAGAACGCGCGCCGTGCCGGTCGTGAAGGGCCAATAGGCTGTCTGTGTTCATCCGGACTGAGTCTGCGAGACTGGAAGGTGCGGTCCATTCCGCATCTTGCAGGAGATCAGCCGAACGGACGTGCACAAGAATGCCCGACTCACCTGTGTTCGTCGATTGGAAATGGCCAGGAGCACCATGGATCGAGGCCTGTCGCGCGTTCCGGCCGAAGGCGAGGCTACCGCGCACCGGCACGCGTCCGCCTGCGCCGCCGCGTGAAATTACCGCCGCAGTGCGCGGCGCGCGTTGACGCCTCATACCATGGGCCATATACTCCGCGCGCCTGCAAAGACATAGGAAAGCCGTCTTGGGAAGTAGCACCTGCAATCTTGCTGACGCCCCTGCCCGGTCACCCTCCTGTAATACAGTCCGCTGAGACTGTCTCGCGGGTCCTTCGCGGGGCGTGAGCCCAGCGGAGAGCCCGGAGCCCCCGCCCGCCGACCACACCCGGCGGCCTGCAGCTCCCCTCTCTATCGTTCGTAGTTTCCGACAGCGCCGGCGCATGTGCGCCGGAGCGGTCCGTGCAGCAAGGCGTTCGCACGCGAAGACGAGGAGGCGCCGATGGAACTGAAACTGTTCGGCTGGCGCTGGCTGGAGCGGCTGTTCGGCCGCCGCCGCGCGGATGCCGCTGCCGCCTCGCCGGCGCGGCCCTCGGCGCTGCTGGCGCAGATGGCGGTCCTCTCGGGCGAAGCCGCACTTGCGCGGCTGGAGACCTCTTCGGAGGGGCTGCTCGAGCGGGAGGCCGAGGAGCGCCTCGCCGTGTACGGCGAGAACGTCGTCGCGCACGAAGTGAAGAAGCAGCCGCTCGTCCGGCTGCTGGAGATGTTCTTTGCGCCGCTGCCGTTGCTGCTCCTTGGCCTGGCCATCATCACGGACCTGACGGGCGAGGTGCCGGGCGCGATCGTCATCACCGTCATGGTGGTGCTCTCGGTGCTGCTGTCCTGGGTGCAGGAGTATCGCTCCAGTCAAGCCGCCGAGAAGCTGCGCGCCTTGGTGAACACCACGGCGACGGTGCTGCGCAAGGACAAGCGCAAGGGCGTCCCGGAGGAGGTGAACCGCCTGTTCGAGGTCCGGCTGCGCTACGGCGGACCGCAAACGGCCGAGGTGCCGCTCAGCCAGGTGGTCCCCGGCGACATCGTGCGGCTCTCGGCCGGAGACATGATTCCGGCCGACGTCCGACTGCTCTCCGCCAAGGACTTGTTCGTGAACCAGGCTTCGCTCACGGGAGAGTCGCTGCCGGCCGAGAAATTCGCATCGGCCGTCAGCGATGCCGGCAAGCCGGCCCTCGAGCTTCCCAACGTCTGCTTCATGGGCACCAACGTCGTGAGCGGTGCCGCCACCGCGCTGGTCGTGGCAACCGGCAGGAGCACCTACTTCGGATCGATCGCCTCGACGGTGGCCGGCCAGCGCCAGCTCACGAGCTTCGACAAGGGCATCAATCGGTTCATCTGGCTCATCGTGCGCTACATGCTGGTGATGGTGCCTCTGGTGTTCCTCATCAACGGCTTCACCAAGGGCAACTGGGTCGAGGCTTTCCTGTTCGCGGTTTCGGTAGCGGTGGGCCTCACGCCCGAGATGCTGCCGGTGATCGTGACCATCAATCTCGCCAAGGGCGCGCTCGCCATGGCGCGCAAGAAGGTCATCGTCAAGCGGCTGAACTCGATCCAGAACTTCGGTGCCATGGACGTGCTGTGCACCGACAAGACCGGCACTCTCACCCAGGACAAGGTCATCCTCGAGCGGCACGTCGATCTTGTCGGCGCGGAAAGCCAGCGGGTGCTGGATTACGCCTACCTCAACAGCTACTACCAGTCGGGGCTCAAGAACCTGCTCGACGTCGCCGTCCTGCAGCACGGCGAAGTGCGCGAGGCACTGCAGGTCACCGACCACTTCGCCAAAGTCGACGAAGTGCCGTTCGACTTCCAGCGCCGCCGGATGTCGGTGGTCGTGGAGAAGGACCACGCGACTCACATCCTCATCTGCAAGGGCGCGGTCGAGGAGGTGTTCAGCGTGTGCTCGAGCGCCGAGGTCGACGGAACGCCGATGCCTCTGGCGAAAGGGGACTACGGCGAGCTGCAGAAAGTCATTCAGGAGCTCAACGAGGATGGCTTCCGGGTGATTGCGGTCGCCTACAAGGAGGTTCCCACGGGCCCGCAGACCTACAGCGTGGCGGACGAATCCGGGCTGGTCCTGCTGGGCTACATCGCCTTTCTGGACCCACCGAAGGAAAGCGCCGGGGCTGCCGTCAAAGCCCTGAGCTCGCACGGCGTCATGGTCAAGGTGCTCACCGGCGACAACGACGTGGTCACCCGCAAGGTGTGTCGCGACGTCGGATTGGACGTCGGCCACGTCGTGCTCGGCAGCGAAATCGAGGCCTTGAGCGACGACGCCCTCGCCGAAACGGCGCAAACCGCGACCGTGTTCGCCAAGCTCTCGCCCGCGCAGAAGGCCCGCGTCATCCAGGCGCTGCACCGCAAGGGCCACGTCGTCGGTTTCCTCGGCGACGGCATCAATGACGGCCCCGCGCTGAAGGCCGCCGACGTGGGCATTTCCGTCGACACGGCAGTGGATATCGCCAAGGAGTCGGCCGACATCATCCTGATGGAGAAAAGCCTGCTCGTCCTCGAAGAAGGCGTCGTCGAGGGACGCAAGGTATTCGGCAACATCGTGAAGTACATCAAGATGGGGGCGAGCTCGAACTTCGGCAACATGTTCAGCGTGCTCGGGGCGTCCGCCATCCTGCCGTTCCTGCCGATGGCGCCGGTGCAGATACTGCTGAACAACCTCCTCTACGACGTCTCGCAGACGGCGGTAGCGACCGACGAGGTGGACAAGGAATACGTCGAACTTCCGCGCAAGTGGGACATCGGCAACATCGGCCGCTTCATGCTCTTCATCGGTCCCATCAGCTCGGTGTTCGACTACGTGACCTACTTCACCATGCTGTACGCATTCAACGCCTGGACCAATCCGGCCCTGTTCCAGACCGGGTGGTTCGTCGAGTCACTGCTTTCGCAGACGCTCATCGTGCACGTCATCCGGACCGGAAAGCTGCCGTTCATCCAGAGCCGTCCGAGCTGGCCCTTGCTGGCGACGACGATCGGCGTGTGTCTCGTTGGCGTATGGCTGCCCTTCTCGGGCTTCGCCGCCGCGCTCGGCCTGGTGGCGCTGCCGCACGGCTACTGGATCGCGCTCGTTCCGATACTGGGCTGCTACATGGCGCTCACGCAACTCGTGAAGGGCTGGCTCATCCGGCGCTTCGGCTTGAGCTAGCCGGCCCCTGCCGAGTCACCTTGGAAGCGTTCATCGTTTCGGCCGCCGTCGTCGCCGTCGGAGAAATCGGCGACAAGACCCAGCTCCTTGCGCTGCTGCTCGCGGCCCGATTCAGGCGGCCCGTACCCATCCTCCTCGGGATCCTCGTCGCGACCTTGCTGAACCATTCCCTGGCCGCCCTGCTCGGCGAATGGATCCGCACGAGCGTCGGCCCGGAGGTCCTGCGCTGGGCGCTGGGAATTTCGTTCCTGGCCATCGCCGCCTGGGCCCTGAAGCCGGACGAGCTCGACCTGCAGCCGCGCGACATCGGCCGATACGGCGCATTCGCGTTCACCCTGGTCACCTTCTTCCTGGCCGAGATCGGCGACAAAACCCAGCTCGCGACGATGGCCCTCGCGGCCCGATTCGACTCGCTGGCGGCGGTGGTCGCGGGAACGACGACCGGCATACTGATCGCCGACGCGCCGGCAGTGCTGCTCGCCGGCAAGGCCTCCCTGCGGATTCCCTTCAAGACGGTGCGCTACGTCGCTGCGGCGCTGTTCGCCGCCCTCGGCATCGCGGCGCTCGCCGGGCTTCGCATCGCTTAGCGCGGATCGCCGGCCGGTTGGATCGCGCTCCGGCGCGATGTACCCTTCCCGAATCGACGTATCCATCCGCGGCCATGAAAACCTCTTTCACCGAACGCTTCGCCCTGTCCTACCCCATCATGCTGGCGCCGATGGGCGGCGTCTCCGGCGGGGCGCTCGCCGCGGCGGTCTCCAACGCCGGCGGGCTGGGCATGGTCGGCGGCGGCTACGGGGATCTGCAGTGGATGAAGCGCGAGCTGGAGCTCGCGGTCGCGGGCACCCGACGCCCCTGGGGCGTCGGCCTGATCACCTGGAAGGCCACGCGCGAGGCCGTCGCGCTCGCGCTGTCGTACGAGCCGCATGTCTTTTTCTTCTCCTTCGGCGACGCCTCACCGTACGCCGACGCGGTCAAGGCGCAGCGCTGCGCGCTCGTGTGCCAGGTGCAGGACCTTCACGGCGCGCGCGCGGCCCAGGCGCTCGGCGCCGACTTCATCGTCGCCCAAGGGGCGGAAGCGGGCGGCCACGGAGCGGTGCGCGCCACGCTGCCGCTGGTGCCGGCCGTGGCCGATGCGGTCGCGCCGTTGCCCGTGCTCGCGGCAGGCGGCATCGGCGATGGGCGCGGACTCGCCGCGGCCCTTGCGCTCGGGGCCTGCGGCGCGGTGATCGGCACGCGCTACTGCGCCACGCGCGAAGCCCTGCTTCATCCGCTCGCCGCGCAGCTCCTGATAGAGGCCGATGGCGACCACACGCAGCGCACTGCCGTGTTCGACATCGCGCGCGGCTACGACTGGCCGCGTCCCTACACGGGCCGGGCGCTGCGCAACCGGTTCGTCGAGCGTTGGCACGGCCGCGAGCAGGCGCTCGCGGCCGACGCCGCCGCGCTCGAGGGATACCGCGCCGCGCAACAGCGGGGCAATTTCGACGAAGCGCTGGTCTGGGGCGGCGAGGTGGTCGACCTGATCTCCAGCGTCGAGCCGGCCGCCACGCTCACCGAGCGCATCGGCCGGGAAGCCGCCGACCGTCTGCGCCGGCTGGGCGCGGCGTGATGGCGCGTTGCGGCGGACTTGCGGGACCGGACGGCGCTGGAGCGGGTGAAAAATGTGCCACCCCGGTGTACCACTAGCCGACCGTGGAATCACGCCTGTTGGTTATTCCGGCAAGCAGGCACGGTCAGCCGGAGCGGGGCTCGTTGCGGCGATTCTGCTTCCTTCTGCGCTGCCAGCTCCGCGAGCAACTCGTTCGCCACCTGCGACGCGCTCTTGAGCGAGTTCTTCTCCGCCTCGGCCATCGGGATCCGGCGCTTCCGCTCGAGCAGCGAGCGCGCGGCTACTTCGGCCTCTGCGCGGATTGGACCTTGGTTTCCAGTTTTGGCGGCGCGCCTATGAGCATCGCAGTTCTTGAAACGCACGCGACAGAAGGGACGCTGCCGAGAGGAGAGAGCTCTCCTGATTCGGCGCGCCAGCAATCTGAACCCCAATGGGCAACCCATCAACCGTACCGCATGGAACAGAAAGCGCCGGAAACCCCACAGCCGTCCACAAGCCTTGCAGCAAGGGAGATCCGGTGCCGGAGGCAAGAGGCGGTGCCACGTCGTCAACCGCAGCTTGTACGGCGACAGTTCCGGGTGGGAGGGCGGCCGCCAGTCTTGCCGCAAAGTCCCTTATTTGACTCATTGCGCTTCGATGCTGCTCGTCGCTCGTGGCCCGACCTCGCTCCACAAGTTCCTGCATCCGCGTGCTCATAAGCGCCCGTGCCTGGTCGTAGTCTTGGCCGTGGTTACGTGCCACTCCGCGACAGATAAGCGTCCAAACCGCCTCCTCAATGGCGTCGAAATCCGACGACAATTCGAGGCGATCTACAGAGGCCCCGGCTGCATGTAACGCAGCAAGCGCCTTTTCAACCGCTTCCTGACTAGCAGGTCGCACACGTGCGTGCAACGGGCCTACCATTTCGATCACGTTAGGAAGCGGCGCATTAAGCTTCGGAACTGGAATATCGCGAGAGGTTGGATCGAGCGGATCGAAGGCAAAGAGCGCCTGACACGCGAGAACCAGATCTGCTGGCGAGCGTGCGATGGGTCCCGCATGATCAAGCTCGACGGCAAGCGGCATCGCTCCGCGCACGCTGATCGCCCCCGTTGTCGGCTTGAGACCGAATACTCCGCAGTACACCGATGGTCTTATGATCGAGCCGATGCTTTGCGAGCCCAGAGCGAGCGGGACCATTCCCGCGGCTACCGCTGCGGCCGGCCCGCTTGAGGATCCCCCGGGAGTACGGGTGGCGTCATGGGGATTAGTGGTTGCTCCAGCCGCGGCGATGGCATATTCGGTCGAGACTGCTGTGCCCACGATCACGGCACCGGCCGCCTTCAAACGGGACACAGCGGGTGCGTCAATATCCGGTATCCGCTTCGCGTGGATCGAGCTACCCCAGCTGCAGCGGTACCCGGCAGTGTCGAAGATCTCCTTGACGGCTACAGGAACTCCATACAGCGGCTCATTCGTCCGAGGCCGACGACGATCTAGTTCCCTGGCTCTTCGCAATGCGGTTTCGGGCTGCAAGTCCACGAACGCACGCACCGTTGGTTCTCGAGCTCCGATCTTCTCAAGGCAGGCGCGCATAAGTTCTTCGCAACCGATACGCCGCTCCTTGATCGCCGCCACCGCTTCGCATGCGTTCAGCGAACAAAGATCATTCATGTGCGCTCTTTCCTTCCTGAGCAAAGGTCTTTGCAAGCTCCTCGTCGAGCAACAGGTAGATCTGCCGCTCCAGATCCACCAGCTCGCCAGAGGTGATGTCCCGTGGCCGCGGCGTAGTGACACGCCACTCGGCCTTAATTTGCCCCGGCCTCGACGACATCACGAGAATGCGATCGGCCAAGAACAACGCTTCCGTTACCGAATGCGTAATAAAGACGACCGTACGCCTCTGCTCTTCCCAAATCCTCAGAAGCTCACGTTGAAGAAAGCGCCTCGTTAGCGCATCCAGCGCCCCAAAAGGTTCATCCATGAGCAGGATCGACGGATCGACGGCGAACGCTCTAGCGATGGCGACACGCTGCTTCATTCCGCCAGAAAGCTCGTCGATCCCCCTGTCCGCAAAGTCTTGCAGCCCGACGAGACGAAGGAAACGCAATGCGATCTCACGTCTCTGTCCCTTGGAAAGCTGCCTGTGGCGCAACCCAAACTGCACATTGTCAAGCACCGACAGCCACGGAAATAGTGCATAGCTCTGAAACACCACACTGCGATCCACGCTCGGGCCAGCGATGGATTCACCGCCGACAAGCATCTGGCCTCCAGTCGGCTTCAAAAAGCCGGCGAGCAGATGTAGCAGTGTCGTCTTGCCGCAGCCGCTAGGGCCGACGATCACAAGAAATTCGCCCGCCTCCACATCCACCGACACAGGCCCCAGCGCGGGCAGCACCTCGCCTGAGCGCGTTGCGTACGTCTTAATGAGGCCATTAATCCGCAGCGGCTTGCCGGTGCTACCTGCGGATGCCATTAGCCACCGTATCCAAAGCGACTTTGCAGATAGCGGAAGAACGTATCGAACAGAAATCCGAGGATGCCAATGGCGATCATTCCGACGAGAACTTCATCGGCGCGCAGAACATCCATGCCATTTGCGATCAAGTATCCCAGCCCATTTTGGGCCGCCACGAGCTCGGCCGCAATAATCGCGGCCCACCCTGTCCCGAAACCGACGCGCAGCCCGATCACAATTGCCGGCATGGATGCCGGGACGACCACGCAACGAAATAGCCTCAGCCGCGTATTGCAGCCAAACACTTGCCCGGCATGAAGTAAGGACCTGTCAATTCCCCTCGCTCCTGCGATCGTGTTGAGGAGAATTGGGAAGAACGCTCCGATGAACACGACAAATACTTTCCCCGGCTCTCCGATTCCGAACCACAAGATGGCGAGCGGAATCCAAGCCAGAGGAGAGATGGGTCGCAGCAACTCGACAAATGGATTGATGATGCGCTCGACCGATTGCGAACTTCCCATGACTAGCCCCAAGGGCACTGCGACAAGCGCCGATAACAGCCACGCGGAGATCACTCGACCTAGGCTGTAGGCCGTGTCAATCCCCAGTTCGCCGTTCGCGAGCAGGTGCCCCAACGTTGCTGCCACCGCTGCGGGCGGGGGAAGTATGGAAGGCTCGGGGTGGGTAAGAGTAACAACGATCTGCCATACGATTACGATCGCAATCGCAGCGTAAAAGAAGGGCAGGACCCGCGTGGCTCGCGTAAGCAATGATCTGGTCCCGCCCATCTGTTACTCGCCCGTAACCATGCAGGTCTTGTCGCGCTTCACCTCGTAAAGCGCCTTGGTTGCGAACGACGGATCAATCTGGGGTCTATCTGAAGGTTTCAGAATTTTCGCGTCCTTAAGGAACTTGGAGTAGTCGCTCATCGTCGTCTGCGTCGGGATCACGTTTAGGCTGTACACCGAAACTCCCTGGGAAAGCGAGAGCTCAATTACCTTCTGAGATATTCCTATCGCGTCGCTCCAGAGCTTCGCCGCCTTGTGAGGGTGGCAAAGAATGTAGTTGATTGCCTTGACGTTGGCCGTTACCAGTTCCTGAGTGATGTCGGGGTGCTTTTTCAGGAAGCTATTCAATACGTAGACGCCATTCCCGACATAGTGGCCGTTCATGATCGGCATGATCTGCTCGGCCTTGGTAAGGATGCGCACCTTCCCAGATGCAAGCCCGACCGAAATTGACGGATCCCAGGTAATTCCAGCATCGACCGACTTCTGCTCGACGAGGATCGGGATATCCGGGCCGCTCGACTTGAATAGCTTGATGTCCTTTTCGGTCAAGCCGCATGAGGCCAACGCCTTCAGCAGCAAGGGATACTGCTGCGACCCGATACCCGGGAAAGCCACGGTCTTTCCCTTCAAATCACAGGCGGACTTCAAGGGCGAATCGGCGGGCACCAGGATCGCCGTCTGCTCCAGTATGTTGATGGCAACTAGCGTGGCAGAGAGTCTCGACGCCGCAACAACAGCCGGACCCATTCCTGCCGAAGCGATCTGTAAGGCCCCTGCCGCCATAGCAGCATTCTCAGGGGCGCCGTACGAGAAGCGCCGAAACACTATCTTCACATGGTGCTTCGCCTCAATTGGCTTGAAGTAACCCAGCGCCTGAGCGATGAACGTCGGGTCCGTATCTGGCTGCACGCCGAAATTGATTGTCTCGGCAGCCGCCGCTGACCCGGCAAACATCGCGGATGTGATTACGCTAACAACAGCAGACGCTACGAGCATGGCAAAACGACGGCCATCCAACATGATCTTGCCTCCTTTGGGTTGTCTCGCGACGCAGTCAAATGTCCAGCGACAATTCCTCCACCATCGAGCTACCTGAGCGTCGCCCGATTAATAACTACCGCCTCAAGGCCGGAGAGGGGAAAGCGGCTAGTTAGCCGAGGCCTGACAATCGCACGGTGCTAAGTCGCAACGCCTAAGCTGAAGTCAGGGTCTGCCTATGGCGCGGCAAACACAGTGACGTTGGAATCGTCCTCCTCCGATGAAGCCTCAGCTATGCATGCTGATCTACGCTTCTCGAAGAAGTATCGTTCGCAGGGATTGACGTGTCAACCATATCGAAAGACGATCTCTAGGATTCCAGATTTCAAGAAAATACACACGTAGCTCGCGCACCTACGCGACGCCACGAGACACAAGAAAGAGCGTGGCAGCGTCAGAGGGGGCAGGTCAGAGCAAGCAAACTCACCGACGTATGAACACCGCAACACGATGGCAGACCGCAAGATGAAGCTCCTGCGGAATCTGCTCGCATACCTCGAACAGATTGAGGACGAGCGCCCGGCTTCGCAGGCCTACGCTCTGCTCCACTGTGCCCGCTGTCCCTCCAATTCGGCAACAGGGGCAACGGGCAACTAACCGCCCGGGATATGTGCGGATTTTCGAACTCCGCGACCCTCAAATCCGTGAACGGGGACAATCAAAGGGGGAGAAGGAGTGGAGCGGGTGAAGGGAATCGAACCCTCGTATGCAGCTTGGGAAGCTGCCGTTCTGCCATTGAACTACACCCGCTTCGGACCGGAGCCGTCTAACATCAATCCTGCATCAGAATCGGTCGATCCCCGAAATCGACCCATTGGGAGTCTGTCAGGCCGTTCATGAAGTGACCCTCCCGTCTTCACTGGCGGTAATCGGCCTTCCCATACCTACATTCGGTTCTTGGGAAGCTGATGTTCTACCATTGAACTACACCCGCCGACGGAGCGAATTCTACGGGGGGCCGCGCTGCCGTTGCAAACGAGGCGATAACGATTCGCCTCTGGCGGCGATTCCACCCCGCCCCTCCAGGCTTGTGCGAGGCTATTGCCGGGTTCGGCGGATTCCGCGAAGCTAGCGAGGCAGGGGGTTTTCAGCCAATGCCTTCCACCAACCAGCCGCTGAAGTTTGGCCGATACACGGTGCTCGGCGAGCTTGGCCGCGGGGCGATGGGTACGGTCTACCGTGCCGTCGACCCGGCGCTCGAGCGCGAGGTCGCCGTCAAGACGCTGCTGCCGCACCTGCCCGATGAAGTCATGGCCGAGGTGCGCGAGCGCTTCCTGCGGGAGGCGAAGTCCGCTGGCCGGCTGAACCATCCCAGCATCGTGACCATCTACGACGTCGGCGAGCAGGATGGCGTCGCCTACATGGCCATGGAGCTGCTCGAGGGCCGCACCTTGCAGCAGATGCTGCGCGACCCGGCGCGGCTGGCTTTCGCCGCCATCGCCGAGATCGTGGCGCAGGTCGCCGACGCGCTCGATCATGCGCACCGCTTCGGCATCGTCCATCGCGACGTGAAGCCGGCGAACATCGTGGTCTCTCCCACGGGCCGGGCCAAGCTCGCGGACTTCGGCATCGCGCACGTGACCTCGTCGTCGATGACGCAGACCGGCGCGGCGCTCGGCTCGCCCAAGTACATGTCGCCCGAGCAGATCCTCGGGCAGCCGGTCGATCCGCGCTCCGACGTGTTCTCGCTCGGCGTGGTGCTGTACGAGATGTTGACGCGTCGCACTCCCTTCGAGCGCGGCGGCGACAGCACGGTTTTCGCCCTGCTGCACCGGATCCCGGCCGAGCCGTACCAGCCGGCCGTCTCGCTCGACCCCGGCATTCCGCCCGGCTTCGACCGGATCCTCGCGCGCGCCCTCGCGAAGCCGACGGCGGAGCGCTATCAACGCGCCGGCGACATGGCGGGCGAGCTGCGCGCCGATCCGAGCCTGCGCAGAGACGACGACAAGACGGTGCTGCTCGCGCCGCGCTGCGCAAACCCCGCGGGCCGGACTCCCGATTTCGAGCGCACCACCATCGATCTGATCGCCGACGTGGAGGCGTTCGAGAATACCTTCGAAGAGCGGCAGCAGATGCAGCTGCGCGCCGAAGAGCAGGCGCAGCTGCGCAAGGAGGAGGAAGTTCGCCTCTGGGGGGAGGCCGAGGAGCGGCGCCGCGAGGAGTACGAGCGCCAGCGCGAGGCGGATGCCGCGAGCCGCACGGCTTCTCAACACGTCACGGCGATCGAGCTGCTGCGCGAGCAGGCCGCCCGCCAGAAAGTGAGCGACGACCGCGCGCGGCGCGCCGCGCTCGCCGCCAAGATCGATGCGCGCCTGCGCGTCGCGTTCAAGTATCTTTCGGAGCTCACCACCGAGCTCAACCGGGCGCAGCCCGTCGCCGGGCGCCCCTACGGCGTGATGTACCTCGGGGAGGTCGCGGGGGTGATCCTCGGCGACGGCTTCACCGACTACCGCTCGCGCGACATGGACGCCAGGGAGCGCATCGACTTCATCACCTTCAAGTACAAGGTCCGCTGTGCGCAGCCGACGCAGGTGGAAGTGAGCGGCCAGCAGCTGGCTCAGGCGCTCGATCGTCTGGCGGCGCTGCGCATTCCTTGCGAATGCGTCGAGAAGAAGAACGAGTTCGGAGCGGTGGTGCGGGCCACGCTCACGCTGTCCGGACCGTTTCCCTGCCAAGCGACGCTGCGCGGCGACTACGACGGCGCCGGCTTCGTGCTCGACCTGATCAACGTCAGGCGCCATGGGCCGGTGCGGCTGCGTTTCGGGCTGGAGGAGCTCACCGACGAGGTGCTCGACCAGTTCGGCAACTACCTGCTCGGCGCCGACGACGCTTTCGCGCGCCTGTTGCCGCCGCGCGGATCCGCGCTGTGACGGCACGGCCGCGGCGCGCGCGGCCGGTCAGTCCCCGGTGCCGAAACCCTGCCCGGACTCGCGGTACTCCTCGCGCGGCGGACTGAAGATGTCGAGCACGGTGGCGCCGAGCGCCCCGGTGCGGATGCCGTGCGACACGCCGCCCGGGGTGTGCCAGAAGTCGCCGGCCCGCATCGCCCGCTCCTCTCCGCCCTGAATGCGCACGCATTCCCCCTCGAGCAGCACGCCCCACTGCTCCTGCGGGTGACTGTGCACGGTGCCGGTGGCGTGCGGCTCGATGCGCACCACGGACA
>Ga0307374_10001991_pt1 | contig 37107 bp, 35 predicted proteins | sample OX3MG_FD_202532 | JGI IMG/M metagenome (GOLD analysis project Ga0307374, IMG submission 202532) | Soil microbial communities from Risofladan, Vaasa, Finland - OX-3 | ecosystem: Environmental > Terrestrial > Soil > Coastal area > Acid sulfate soil | place: Finland: Risofladan, Vaasa | collected... | reverse complement strand
GGACTCCTGTGACAGACGTGGATTCGATACCCAACGCCTACCAGGAGTCCCTCCTGTTTCCAAACCAGCACAAAATCCCAGGTCACAGCATTATGCGAACCAGCACATCCTAAGTACGTGGTGTTGCGCACACCACCGCCGAAGGCTTCCGGAGTCTCACAGGTCCGCGGCAGATCCAGACGGGGGCTGCGCGCTGCTGGCGATGCCGAGGAAGACCACGAGTGCCCGGTTCAGGCGAAGCACGTTTGCATCGTCGAGCACGCCGACCTTCCCGCCGAGCTTGGTACGGCGCACAGTGGTGACCTTGTCGACCATGATCCGGCTTGGTGCGTCCAGGCCGTTGCCCTGATCGGGTTCGATCGCCAGCCGGAACAGCGGCGCGTCGGTCTGGTCGGTCGTGAAGGGGCAGATTGTGACTGAGTCCGTGTCGAAATGATCGTCTTGCACGATCACCGCAGGCCGGGGCTTGCCGGCGTAGTCAGCGCCACCGGAGACGGTCCAGATCTCTGCTCGTCTCACTCCTCTGGCCACTCGGAGACCGCGTCGACGAAGGCCTGGTCGTCGTCGGCGGCGTCGCTGGCCGACACGGCACGCGATTGCCGGTGCGCTTCTGCGGCGAACCCCTCTGCTGTGACGTCCGGGACCCAAATTTGCACCGGTCGCAGCCCTTGCGCGCGGAGCCGTGCCCGGTGCGTGCGCACCCGGTTTCGTGAGCCGGTGTCAGTCATCGTCAGGCCTCCTCCCGTTACATGTAACGCTACCTTATGGGCTGGCCCTGGGTCCACCTCGAGGCCAAGGGGAACGGCACTCTCGTCACGCATGTGGGGGGTGATTCCGCGGGCCTGCCGACCAGCGTTCACGACTCCGCCATGGAGACCTAACGATGGCTCCGGGTCGAGCGGCAGCCCGAATGTCGCCGACCGCCAACGTCGTCGGCCAGGCGCAGCGCCTCTGCCGCCTCCCCGTCGGTCTCCATTTCCAGGCTCATCGCGTGCAGGGCGACGTTCACCGGGCCGAAGACCGTCCACATCACGTTGCCCTCACCAGCAGCGCGCGCAGCGGGCCACGCCTTCTCGCGCACTCGGTCACGAGCTGCCCACGGGTCACCGTTGCGGACCGCAGCGACCGCTGACACCAGCCACAGGGCACCGGTCATCGCGCTCACGGCCGGGTCACCGTTCACGTCCTGCTGCTGAAGGTCTTCGATCGCGTGAATCGCGACGTCCTCGGCGGCGTCCGCGTCGCCTTGCGCGAGCAGCACATGCCCGAGATTCCATTTCGCCGCCGCGATCCGGAGCGGATCGTCAGCGTACGGCACCGACGACGACATCCGCGCCACCTGGTGAACATCGCCCGCCTGCGCGCCGCCCTGCGCACCGGCCACCACTTCGGCCAGGCAACCACTGTGCTCATCGGCGACACACCCGGCGACGTCATAGCCGCACGCGACGGGTCCGCCCGGATCATCGCTGTCGCCACCGGCCATGACAGCACCGACGACCTCACCGCCGCAGGCGCCGACACCGCACTCGCCGACCTCACCAGCACCGCCGGACTGCTAGCCGCCATCTACCTGGGCGAACCGCCGGCGCCACAGCACTCGGATTGACCACGCTCACACGACCAGCCAGCGAAGCCCCCATGCATCACCAACCCGGCTCTCCCATTCAGCGCCTTGATGCTCAGACTCCGAACGCACTTCGAGTGCACTGTCTTCGAGTGCACCTACTGCCGAATTGAGCCGTCCTAGCTAGGGACCGCTGGAGGAACTGCACTCTGCACCGGAGATAGCTCAGGCGGGACAGGCCACGTCGATACTCCTGATGTAACCCTTCTGTGCCCATTGCGCGTCCCGGTAGCGTGCTAGGCACTCGGGGCCGGGCACCGCTGCATGTGGGGGTGCATATGGGTGAGGTGGACTGGGAGCGGGCGCGGCTGTTCCCTGTATCGGGTATCGGAGGGCCGGATGAGCAGGAACGCCGGGCGGCTTCCGCGTTACTTGCCGTGGTGCAATCGGTCCGTGAGTTCGGGCGGGCCATAACAGTTCCGATGGGCGCACCAGCAGGGCGGCTCTCAGCGTTCATCGAGGTCCCGTTCACCGACGGAGACAAGCACCTGCGGCCCGACGGCTTGATCCAGGTGGCATTCGGGCAGCGGATTTGGACAGCTCTGGTGGAAGTCAAGACCGGCCGCCACGAGCTGGTCGCTGGCCAGATCGAGTCATACCTGGACGTGACCCGCAAGCACAGGTTCGATGCGCTGCTGACAATCTCCAACCAGCTAGTCGCCACACCCGGAGTACACCCCGTCCAGCTACCGAAACCGAAGACGCAGGCGGCGAGACTGCACCACCTGTCCTGGAGCCAGATCCGCACTGAGGCGCTCATGGAGCAGGCGAACAAGTCTGTTAGCGACCCGGACCAGGCGTGGATCCTCGCGGAGTTCATCCGTTACCTGGAGCACCCTCGATCTGGGGCGATCGACTTCGACGACATGGGGCCTTCGTGGGTGCATGTCCGCGACCGTGCCCGCACGGCAACCCTGCACCCACAGGACAAAGGCATCACCGAAGTGGCCGACCGATTCGGGTGGCTGGTCTCGTTCGCTGCCATGCGGTTGTCCCGTGAACTGGGCGCGGGGGTCAGGCCGATGGTGACGCAGGCTCAGCTGCGTGACCCTGCCAAGTACCTGCAAGAAGCTGTAACCGATCTCGCTGCCACAGGCCAGCTGCACGGCGCCGTGCGGGTACCAGCCACCGTCGCACCAATCAAGATCACAGCCGACCTCCGGGCAGGCATGATTCACTGCGCGGTCACCGTGACGGCGCCCAGGGAGGGCAGGCCCACGACGCGGGTGAACTGGCTGGTCCGCCAGCTGAAGAACGCACCGGGTCACCTATGCATCGAGGCCTCTACTGCCTGGCAGCGCGGCCGGGGGCCCGCCAGGACGCTCGACGAGACCCGCGCAGATCCCCGAGTGCTCATCAAAGATCCTGATCACGAACTGCGCGCCTTCACACTGTCGCTGACCAGCAACGCCGGCCCAGCACGCGGTCAGGGCCACGGATCATTCGTCAACTCGGTGCTCGCCGCGGTCGAGACGTTCTACACCGACGTCGTCCAGCACATCAAGCCCTGGGCTCCCGCTCCCCCGAAAGTCAGGGAAAACGAGGCTACGGCACAGGATGAACCCGCACCCAGCAACGACATCCCGGCAGCCGCTCAGGACGGCCGGTCCGAAGGGGTATTCCACACGGCGGGGAACGCCCTGCAAGCCGACACGTCCGGGACATAGCCGCCGACAGACGGAAACAGCTACCGGAGGGCCCGCCAGTCCTGTTCCTGCACGGCGGCCAGGATCGGATCGTGCCCAGTTCGCACGGCGAATGGCTGGCGCACCGCAGCCGCTCGGCGCAGTTGTGGCTGCCGGCGAATCACACACTCACGGGTCAGCCGGGTCACACGCATCGGGCGCAGGCGGCGGATCTCGTCGAACACAGCACAGTCGAATACGACACGCTGCCAGCGCCGGCCTGATTACGGCGAGGCCTAAACGACACAGCTCGGCATCCAAATGCAATGAACGTCATGGAGGATGATTACGCGGCACTAACCGCGAGGAATTTAACATGCATCGCCTGGCTGCGGGCTCCGCCTCACGCGGCAGCCGTGAGGCATGTTGAAGGGCTACGCTCACGGGTGATGAATGTGAGCGGCGGGTCATCTGGCGTGCTGTACGTGGTGGTGTGCGCTGCCCCGGCCGCGTCCAACGTGGCGGAACTCGTCAGGCTGGCCCAGGCCGCCGGATGGATGGTCCGGGTGATCGCAACACCCATGGCCGAGCGGTTCATCGACGCTGGCCAGTTGGCCGAGCTCACCGGGGACCGGGTGCGGACCAGTTTCCGGATGCCGGATGAGCCGGATGAGCTGCCGAACGCGGACGCTGTAGTGGTGGCGCCGGCGACGTTCAACACGGTGAACAAGTGGGCGGCGGGGATCACTGACACCTTCGCAACCGGCCTGCTCTGCGAACTCACCGGCGCGGGCGTGCCGATACTGGCCGTGCCGCTGGTCAAGGATGCGCTGGCGCGCCACGTCGCGTTCGAGCGAAGTCTGGAGGTGCTCCGGACGATGGGTGTGCCCATCCTGTTCGACCCGGAGGCGCCACCGCAGTCACGCATGCCCAGCTGGCCTAAAGTGCTGGAAGAATTGCATGCTGTAGTCGGGGACAGATAGGACAGATAGGACTGAGCGGTGGATCCTTCGGGACGCGGGCAGCGAATCGCGCGTGCCCGGCGCCGCCGCGGCCTGTCTCAGGCAGCGCTCGCAGGGTTAGTCAGCCGGTCCGAGAGCTGGCTGTCCCAAGTAGAGCGCGGCCTGCGCTCAGTGGACAGTCACAGCGTCCTGGTCTCCCTCGCTGAGATCCTGCGAGTCGACGTCGCAGAGCTGACTGGCGGTGCCGCAGCCGAGCCTCAAGCCTCGCGGTACACCGCCGCCCAGGACATCGAGCAGGCCATGATGGCCCACGACGGCCTGGAATCGGTGATCGGCGCCAACGGCCCCCAACGGGCACCCGACATCGAGCGCCTGGCGCTGAGCGTGCAGCGGGTGAACCGCACCTACCAGGCAGCCCGCTACGAGGAAGCAGGCAGGATGCTGCCCGCCCTGATCCGTGGCGTGGAGACCGCCGCCCGGACCCGCCCACGCGCAGACGCGATCAGGGTCAGCGGCCTGCGCTCCCAGATCTACCAGGCCACCGGCTGCAGGTCGATCTCGTCGATGCCACTGGGCACGGCGCCGGTCATCCGCATCACCACCTTGTGAAGGCAATAACCGGATCGTACGAAACTGGCCGGCCCGGCTGACTCGCCCGGGAAGGACGAAGAATTGCTGCTGACCCATCTGTGCGGGGCAATGAGTTCAGATCCCAGACGCCCCGATGGGCCCAGCATGGCTAAGGGGGAGATTAGTCTAGTATCTGGGAGACAGAGAAAATCTGCGCGACGGGCTGCCTGTATATGCGCGTGGTCGCCGCAGCAGGACATCCTGCAACGACGGCCTACGGAGCGAATCAGGCGGCCAAACTCTGCCCCCGGAAGACCAAGACCGCGGTCCGGGGCTGCCGTATCGTCCGGCTAGTCCTCTTCATTGACGAATCGGGTGCGCTGCCAGGCGCGCGCTCAGCCCGGAGGCCGGATTGATGAATATGCATGCGGTGCAGAAGCGACAGAACCTGCCCGGAAACCGCTCATTCGTCTGGGTCAAGGCCGCCGGGAAGCGGCCAACGGAGTACGAGGACCTGACCGTCGGCCAGCAGTCCACCCCCGCCCAGTACGCCTTCCAGGGATGGCCCATCCGGTTCGATGACGGGAGAGATCCTTACACCGAGGACTCGACAGCCATTCGGTCGTCCGACTGGTACGCCTTCCGTGACCCGAACCAGACCTGGCAGCGCGGATACATTTCCGGGGTCCACGAATCAGAGAAGGCACTCGAGCGTTCCTTTGAAGGAGCACACGCGGCAGGCCTCTTCGCCTTCGCTGACCAGGGGTGGGTCCGAACGGGGCTGGCCGAGCACTACATGACGTACCCGTTCATCGAGTACGGCCTCTTCCTGGCCCTGTGCTACGCCGAGCGTGAGGCGCTCTCCGACACGGTGACGTTCTCGATCGTCTTCGAGGCCGGTGACAAGCTACGGCACCTGCAGGACGTGGTCTATTACTCCTTCGAGCTCGCAGCGGCATTCCCCGGGTTCGACGACAGTGGCGTCCGGGACGCCTGGCAGAGCGATCCGCTCTGGCAGGGCGCCCGCAAGGCGGTAGAGAACATCATCGCCGTCAACGACTGGATGGAAGTGGTCGTCGCCACGAACCTGTGCTTCGACCGGATCTTCGGCGAACTGGCCAAGGTCGAGTACTTCAGCCGGTTCGCGGCGGCAAACGGCGACGTGGTGACACCGATCATCATCGCGTCCTCGGAGGCCGACAGTGCCCGGACGCAGCGCTGGAGCGCCACGCTGATCCAGCACGTGCTCACCGACCCGGTTCACGGGAGCGCGAACCGGGACATCGTCACGTCGTGGATTGAGAAGTGGGACGGCTACGCACTGGAGGCGTGCGAGGCGTTCGCCCCGGCATTCGGCCAGGCCCCGGTGAAGCCGGCGACATTCGAGTCGGCCATGCGGGCTGTGCGAGCCAAGCAGGCCGCCTATCTCGGCAGTCTCGGCCTGGCCAGCCCGGCCCGGGCGTGAAAGGAAGGAACGTCGTGCCAGCCAAGGACCTCACGAAAGTCCGCGACACCGTCGGAATCTCACTCATCGGCAGCGCCGAGACCGCCGTGGCGGTCGAGATGGTGGCTGAGGAGATGCCCGACGCGAAGATCACTGACAACGACTGCTTCTACAAGATCGAGCGGGACGGGCTGCTGAGTTTCGATATGGCCGACCTCTCCGAGCGGCTCGGGCGTGATTACACAGTCCACGATTTCCTGGTCAATATGACCTCCTACTACGGCCGGATAGTCGTCAGCGACGCCGCGGTCGAGATTTACTCGGAGATCCTGCCCGAGCGGTTCCGGGATTAGTGAAGGAGAAGGATCAATGGCGCCGAAGCTGGAAACGGTACACGCAAAGGGCAAACGGTACGACTGGGGATTCGACTACGCTCGCCCTGACCCGAAGTTCCCGACCCGCTACATCATCCCGCCGAACGGCAAGGACCCGTTCCGGATAATGATGCGTGGCTACGCCGCGATGGAGACCGAGAAGGACAACAGGGTCTACGGCGGGCTGGACAGCGATGTGCGGTACCGTAACGCGAACGGCGCCGAGCCCCGGTTCATGGAGGCGATGAAGTTCGCTGTGCCCGCTTTCACTGACGCCGAATACCAAGCCGTGACCGGGGCCGGGTTCCTGGTCGCCTCGGTGAAGAACCAGGAGATGCGTCAGGGCTTTGCGGCGCAGATGCTGGACGAGGTCCGGCACACGCAACTCGAGGTGGGACTGCGGAAGTATTACCTCAAGAACTACCACGACCCTGCTGGCTTTGACATCGGGCAGATCGCGCTGGGGAACCATCCGGTAGGGACGCTTGCCCGCGCTTCGTTCCAGCCGTTCAACACCGGCGACCCGATAGAGGTGTCGATGTGCCTCAACGTGGTCCTGGAAACGGCCTACACGAATCCGCTGGTGGTCGCCCTCCCCCAGGTGGCAATGCTCAACGGTGACCATGCGATGCCGACGTCCTTCCTGTCGATCCAGTCGGACGAGTCCCGCCATATGGCCAACGGGTACGGCACTCTGATGTGCGTCGTCCAGGAGCCTGACAACGTCCCCTTCCTGCAGGAGTCGCTGGAGCGGCACTTCTGGCACCAGCACATGTCCATGGACACGCTCGTCGGCGTCGTCTCCGAGTACTACGCGGTGAACCGGCCCTGGGCGTACAAGGATGTATGGGAGGAGTGGGTCGTCGACGACTTCGTCGGCTCTTACATGAGCCGGCTGAGTTCCTTCGGGCTGCGCCCGCCGGACCGACTCGGCGAGGTAGCGCGGTTCGTGGAGGACATGCACCACTCGGTTGCCATCGCCCTTGCCGCCATCTGGCCGCTCAACTTCTGGCGCATCGACCCGATGGGCCCGGCCGACTACGAGTGGTTCGAGAACCACTACCCGGGCTGGACGGCTCGCTACGGCGGCCTCTGGGATGCCTACCGGGCGATGAGCGACCCCTCATCGCACCGTGTCCTGATGCAGGAACTGCCTGCGCTGCCGCCGTTCTGCCAGGTATGCCACGTGCCCTGCGTGATGCCCCGCATCGATGCCCCGGAGACCCGGGTTTTCGACCATGAGGGCAAGCGCTACGCGGTCTGCAGCGAGGGGTGCGAGTGGATCTTCAAACTCAACCCGAAGATCTACACAGGCTGCGCCAACTGGTGGGAGCGCTTCGACGGCATGGACCTCGCCGACGTCATCCTCGCCCTCGGTTATGTCCGGCCCGACGGGAAGACCCTCATGGGCCAGCCCCACCTCAACCCCGACCGGATGTGGACCATCGACGACATCAGGCGCCTTGAGTACGAGGTGAAGGACCCGCTCAAGGTGTGACAGGCCCGCCGTCTCCGGAGACCCGCACTTCATCCAGCGCGTCCCGGAGGCAGCGGGCGCAGCCCGGGCTTCCAGCAAGGATGACCAGATGGGTTCCGCGGTTACTGTCCTGCCCTTCGGGGAGACGCTCGAGGTCGAGCCAGGCGAATCAGTCCTGAAAGCGATCCTCCGCCAGGGCCGGTTCGTCAAGTACGGCTGCAAGCACGGCGGGTGCAGTACCTGCCGTGCGGAAGTCGTGCAGGGTGATTACGAGCTGAGCGACAACACCTCGTTCTCCCTCAGCGACGCCGACCGGGCGGCGGGTGTCGTGCTGTTGTGCTCGACGTTCATCCAGGCGGACGAGCTGGTTGTCGACGTCTCCCGGACGATGGACGACCTCAGCGAAGACCAGTACCTGGCCGGCCAGCATGTTCAGGACTACACAGCCACCGTGGACAGGATCGAGGCGCTCACGCACGACATCCGCTGGCTCGGGTTGCGCCTCGAAGATCCTGCCGGGTTCACCTTCGCCGCCGGGCAGTACGTGGAGGTGGCCGTTCCCGGGATGACAGACAGCTGGCGATCCTTCTCAATGGCCAACCCCCCTGGCGAGGCGGGCCGGGTCGACCTGATCGTCAAGGTAATACCCGGGGGAACCTTCTCGGCGGCGCTGGACACTGCCGTCCGGCCCGGGGATCAAATGCGGCTGCGGGGCCCATTTGGCCAGTTTGGCGTCCGGCTGTCCCACCGGCCGATGATCATGCTGGCCGGAGGTTCCGGGATGGCCCCCGTCCTCGCCATGCTCAAGGATCTCGCCACCACGCCAAACCGCCGTGACGTCATCTTCTTCTATGGCGCACGAACCCGTAGCGACCTCTTCCTCGTCGAGGAGCTGAGGGATCTGGCCTTGGCGCATGCCTGGCTCACCTTCGTCCCGGCCCTGAGCGAGCCGGCCGCGGGCGGCGACTGGGACGGCGAGACTGGCCTTATCACCGAAGTCCTGGCGTGGCACCTTCCGTCGGCCAAGGGGATGGAGGCGTACCTGTGCGGGCCCCCGCCCATGATCGATGCGGCGGTCGATCTCCTCAAGTCCGCCGGGTGCAAGGAACGCCACATATTCTTCGACCGATTCGTCCCCTCCGGCTGAAGCAAGGCACTGCCGGGTGGTCAGAGCTTGCGGACGCGGGTCGCGACGAAGCGGAAGCTGTCCTGGTGGGCTGCTTCGTAGTCGAACTCGACCTGGTCCCCGGGGTCCAGGGAACGGTGGCCGTCCATCTCGATGGCGCTGAAGTGCACCCATGCATCGAGGCCATCCGGCAGGTCCGGGGAGCTGATTGCCCCGCAGCACGGCAGGTCGCCGGCCGGGTGGGTTTCTTCCTCCACGTTGACGACTTCGACGCCGCCTACCTGCGGATGACGTCCGCTGGCGTCCAGTTCGTGACGCAGCCGCGTTCGGAGCCCTACGGCCGGGCCGCCGTCTTCCTCGACATCGCTGGCAACAGCCTGGGACCTTCTGGGCACTGCCTGAAGGGGGCGACGATGGGCGCGGGTCTGCGCTAGCTGGCGGGCAGAGCCTGGATTTACGGCCGAGGATGGACAACAAACTGGTGTTGCCCGTTGTAAGTGATGAATGGCAGGAAATGCACGCCGTTTTGTACCGCCGCCGCCTGCCCCTGCGCCGCAAACGGCGACCCCCCGGCCAGGCCGGTGAAAGCAACAGCGGCCGCCAGCGCACCTCCACACGCGCCGATCGCCATGCCCTTGAGCAGCGCGCGGCGGCTCTCGCGCCTTGCTGGCTTTGCCGGGGGCATGCCTGCGGGGCGCGCCTCAACGCGGGCGGCTACTGCCCTGTCAACCTTTTCCAGGAAGGATGCCACTACGGCGTCGCTGTACTCGGGACCCAGCTCCTGGCCAGCGCCGCCGCAGTGGTGGCGAGCAGCAGGAGGGCGGCGGCCAGGCCGGCCTGCTCCGCGATGGCGGACTGGCCCGCGCGGCAGCGCAACACGATCCGCTATACGTTCCTGCACACGGCGGCCCGCAGCCTCTGGACTGACCGGGAGACGAAGGCCAGGGGATGCGTTGCGCAGCTGAGGGCCGTCGCCGGCAGCGATCCTGACGCACCGGATCTGGCTGCCCTGGTCGGCGAGCTGATCGTGAAGAGCCCGACTTCAACCGGCTATGGGAACGCTACGAGGTGTCGTGAACAGCGACAATTCAGCGCCGCCCAGCCTCACTCGCCAGGGCACGAGCAGGGCGGCATCACCGCCGCGCCATGAGCGGTTTCCCGGCTTCCGGGGGCCTGGCACGATTGAACGGTGCGTGTGCTGATCCCGCTGCCCGATCGGGACTTTGACGTCACTGAGGTAGCGGTGCCCTGGCGGATCCTGCGGGATGCTGGGCACCGGGTGGTCTTCGCCACCGACCGTGCAGGACCGGAACTACGTGTCCGCGCGCTGGCCCGGCGATGCGTATCTCTTCGCCCGCCGTTTCTGCCACCTACTGCAGTCCCCATCCTGGCCCGGCTATTGACCGCCGGTGTGGCCGCCCCGCCGCGCCTTCAGTTGCCTGGCGGCGAAGTCCGGGTCCAGGCCACGGCTGGCTCCGCGCATCTGCCGGCGCGTCCACCGCCGCTTGCGGGTCAGGCCGACGGTGAGTTCGGTTCCGACGGCATGGTGGCCCGTCCAGAGCACGATATCGGGTGACTCGAACTCCATCACCACGACGAGCAGGGCGAACACGAACAGCACCGTCGCCAGGCCCACTGACCAGCCGGCGCCGTCGAACATGGCACCTGGGCGAACACGCATGAGGCCATTTGTCAACCCATCACCCAGCCGCACGCCAATGCGGGGCGCCGTAGCGTGACCGGGTTCGAGCTGGGCACGCGGGCTCAAGGTCCCCATTTCCCCGGCGATTGGCCCTGTCCGCATGCCATTGCCGGCCGGATCATGGAAGTGGCAGCTTCACCGCCGTAGCGGTGGCATGCCCCCTGGCCTGGCGAGCCCAGGGCAGGAGCGGCAGGAAGGGATGGCGCGAAAGATGAGCGCTTTGTACCGGGATCGCTGGATCGAGTGCACGGCCGATGCGGTGCGGATCCACGGGTACTACTTCCCGTGGGGCACCAAGCGCATTCCCTACAGCTCTATCCGCACGATCCGCCGGGTGAACATGGGCATTCTCACCGGCAAGGGCCGGATCTGGGGCAGCACGACCCTGCACTACTGGGCAAGCCTCGACCCCCGCCGGCCAGCGAAGAGCATCGCCCTGATCCTGGACACCGGGGGTCACGTCCTGCCCTTCATCACCCCCGATGACCCGGCAGCGGTCGAGTCCGCCATCCGGGAGCACTCCGCCGCCACAACCGTCACCGGCCCCGGTGTCATCACCTGATACGGCGCCCCGACCGGGCCGCGGCACCGGCCGGTCATCCTGGCCAGGGCCGCGCGTCTTCCTGCCCGCAGGCCGTCCGCTCGCCGGGCGCGGGATCAGCCTCTGCCCGGCGTCCGCCGAAACGTTCTACGCGCGCCTGGGCCTTGCGTTCGTGGCGAGCCAGGGGATGCCGCCCGCCTCGCTGTGCGTGGCCTGGCGGGCGGATGACACCAACCCCGCCGTGCGCCGATTCGTCGAAGTGGTCACCACGGCTGCTCACGCGGCCCGCACTGGGTAGCCGCTCCCGCTCAGCCACGCGTCCGCTGCCCCGACTCCACGTCGTCCATCATGCGCACCATCTTCGACGAGCAGGGACTCGCTGCGCCAACACCTGATGAGGATGGGTCAACAGCCCGGAGATGTAGCAGCGTGACCGGTCGGCGCGTAGCGGAGCGATCCGGGCCTTCCCGCGCCGGCCCGGCGCGGGTCACTCAGTGCGGCCCAGGCGGCTCGGGCCCTACGCCCCTGCCGGGCCGGGACGGCGGCCAGGCACGATGGCGAGGTGGCGACCGTGGCGGCAACCCTGCCTGAACGGCATGGGCTGACCACTCCCGAGGCTGCCGCCAGGCTGCGGCGCGACGGGCCGAACGTGCTGCCGACGCCTCGCCCACCGTCTCCGCTGCTGCTGCTCGCCCGGCAGATGACGCACTTCTTCGCGCTGCTGCTGTGGGTCGCCGCCGGGCTCGCCTACCTCGGCGGCCTGCCCCAGCTTGCCGTGGCCATCGTGATCGTCGTCCTGGTCAACGGCGTATTCGCGTTCGTCCAGGAGTACCGCGCCGACCGGGCCGGGCGGAGGCTGCGGGAACTGCTCCCGGCCCGGGTGATCGTGCGCCGGGATGGCCGCCGCACCGTGGTGGACGCCGCAGACCTGGTGGCGGGAGACATTGTGCTGCTCGAGGCAGGCGACCGGGTCTCGGCCGACCTTGACCTGCTCGACGTGCACAGCCTGGCCCTCGATGAGTCGATGCTGACCGGCGAGAGCGTCCCGGTCCGCCCGGAGCCGGGCGGGCGGGCCTGCGCGGGCACGTTCGTGGTGGAGGGAGAGGCCGAGGCCACGGTAGCGGCCACCGGGGCGCGCACCCGGCTGGCCGATATCGCGGCCCTCACCCGCCAGGCGCACCGCCGGCCCAGCCCGCTCACGCTCCAGCTGCGCCGGGTGGTGATGAGCGTGGCCGCCATCGCGGTCACTGTCGGCGTGGCGTTCTTCGGCATCGCAATCGCCCTGGGCATGCCACCGGACAACGGTTTCCTGCTGGCGGTCGGCGTCACCGTGGCGCTGGTGCCGGAAGGGCTGCTGCCCACCGTGACCCTGTCGCTGGCCCGGGCCGCGCAGCGGATGGCAGGCCGGCACGCACTGGTGCGCAAGCTCGAATCCGTGGAAACACTCGGCTCCACCACCTTCATCTGCACCGACAAAACCGGAACCCTGACCCGCAACGAAATGACCGTGGTGCAGGTATGGACCCCGGCCGGCGACGCCAAGGTGTCGGGAACCGGGTACTCACCCGCAGGCACTGTGACCGCCAGCCCCGCTGCCGTCCCGCAACTGCGCCGCCTCGCGGTCGCGGCGGTCCGCTCCTCCACCGGCCGGATCATCGAGCGGCCGGACGGCTGGCACCCGGTTGGCGACCCGATGGAAGCAGCGCTGTCCACCTTCGCGATGCGGGCCGGGGTCCGCCTCGATGAGCTGAGCAGCAGCCAGGTGGTGCGCCGGTTCCCATTCGACCCGCGACGCCGGCGTGCCTCGGTGGTGGCCGACGGCATGCTCCAGGTCAAGGGCGCCCCGGATGCCGTACTCCCCCGCTGCCGGCCCGTCCCCGGAGCGGACGCCCCGCTGGTCGCGATGACCGAGGGCGGATTGCGCGTGCTGGCGGTCGCCTGCCGCGACGCTGACGAGCTGCCCGCAGACTCAGACCAGGCCGAACGCGACCTCACCCTGCTCGGCCTGGTCGGGCTGGAAGACCCGCCCCGCGATGACGTGACCGACGCGATCGCCGCGTGCCAGCGGGCCGGGATCAGGCTGGCCATGGTCACCGGGGATCACCCGGCCACCGCCCGCGCGGTCGCCGCCGAGGTGGGGCTGGCTGGCCCTGAGCCACTGGTCGCCACCGGCGCGGACCTGCCCGCTGACGAGGATGACCTGGGCAGGCTGCTTGACCGCGACGGCGTGATCCTCGCCCGGGTCACTCCCGAGGACAAGCTGCGGATCGCCCGCGCCCTGCAGAAGCGGGGGCACGTGGTGGCGATGACCGGGGATGGGGTCAACGACGGCCCAGCGCTCCAGCAGGCCGACATCGGGGTGGCGATGGGCGCCTCCGGTACCGACGTCGCCCGGGAGGCGGCCGACCTGGTACTGCTCGACGATCACTTCGCGACCATTGTCGCCGCCGTCGAACTGGGCCGGGCCACGTTCACCAACATCCGCCGGTTCCTCACCTACCACCTCACCGACAACGTCGCGGAGCTTGTCCCCTTCGTCGCCTGGGCGATCACCGGCGGCAAGCTCCCCCTGGCGCTGGGCGTGCTGCAGATCCTCGCGCTCGACATCGGGACCGACCTGCTCCCCGCGCTCGCCCTCGGCGCCGAGCCGCCCAACCCGCGAACCCTGGTGGGCCGGATGCGGGCCGGCGGCCTGATCAGCCGCTCCCTCCTCGGCCGGGTCTTCGGGGTGCTCGGCCCGGCCGAGGCCGTGGTGGAGATGTCCGCCTTCATCGCGGTCCTGCTGGCTGGCGGCTGGACCTGGGGCCAGACACCCTCGACCGCCCTGCTCGCCACGGCGTCGGGCACCGCGTTCAGCACCGTCGTCCTCGGCCAGCTGGCTACCGCGTTCGCCTGCCGCAGCGAGTCGCGATGGGTGGGCCGGCTCGACTGGCGCGGCAACCCGCTGCTGCTCGGCGCGGTGGCAGTGGAGGTGGCGGTGCTGTTCCTGTTCATCGGCATGCCGCCGATCGCCCGGCTGCTCGGCGGCAGCTTTCCCCCGGCACTCGGCTGGCTCGTGGCGGTGCTGGTGATCCCGGCCGTGTTCTTCGCCGACGCCCTGCACAAGGCGATCCGCGCCCGGCACTGAACGTGACCTCGCCGCCCGTGCCGAGGATGCGGCTTGACCAGTCGGCAGGCGCAGTGGCGGAGGTTGCCGGTGAGCGGTGGATGGACGCGGATCATCGGCGGCGCGGGCACGGCATCGCCGACCTCGTCCGCGACATCCTCAGCCCGTTCCGGACCGGCCTTACCTGAGGCCCTCCAGGACGAGCTCCTCGAACTTCTGGACACCGATCTCGGTGAACCCGTACCGGGCGAAGTTGGCGTTCAGCCCCCCGCGGGCACGGCACGGAACGCCACTACGACGATGACCGCGCCGATGGATCATCACCACCGCCCGCAACCGGGCGATCGACCGGCTACGGCTGATCTTCACCTGCTGTCATCCCGCCCGCCGTCCGCGCGCACCTGCTGCGGCGGCTGGGCCGCGCCGCCGAGGCGGCGGCGGCGTACGAGGCGGCGATCACCCGGGCCGGCAACGCGGCCGAGCGTGACTTCCTGCGGCGCAGCCGCCAGGAGCTCACCCCGGAATGACCCGGCGGGCCGGCCTCAGAGCACGACCGGCGGCCAGAGGTTGTGCTGGGCAGCGATCGGGTCGCCGGGCCACTCCTGCATCGCGGCCAGGTTGTCGTGTGCCGGGAACTTCGCCGCGGCCGGGCCGTCGGCGAACGCGTGCAGCAGGTTCGTGGTGACCCGCCTGGTGAACGCGGTGGCGCGCCGGTTCAGGCCGAACAGGCGCAGCCCGTTGCTGCACGCCACCCAGCGCATCGTCCCGGCGGCGAACACCCCGGCGCCGCCGCGGTGGGTGTAATAGGCCGAGTCCGAGTAGCTGTTCACGCCGCGGCAGGTCAGCGGCGAGTGGGAGAGGACCTCGATCGGCCGCTCGACGGGATAGACCGGGTTGACCCGGTCGTACTCGATGCCGACCAGCCCGGTGAACTTGGTGCCTTTCTGCACGCCGGTCCCGGCGAACAGCCAGGAGTCCGGCGACGCGACGACGTAGGGGGCGTCGGCCGGGTTCGACTCATAGAGCGTGCCGATCAGCGACGACTCCGGATCGGGGCTGGGCGGCTCCCGCCAGTCGCTGGTGACCAGCGCGTTGTCCTTGCCGTACATCGGGTCCTGCAGGTAGCTGGTCTTGTAGCAGATGACCAGCCGCCGCTCCCCCAGCCGGGTGCTGGCCAGCCGGGTCCGCCGGAACATCGTGTTCGCGCCGAGAAAGGCGATGTTCACGCCCGCGTCCCTGGCCGCGGTGACGTGCGCCCGCTCCGGCGGGGACCAGTACTCGTCGTGGCCCGGCGCGAACATCGCGGCGGCCCCGTCCAGCAGGTGCGGGTCGCCGTCGATGTCCATGCTGGTGACGTAGGCGAGCGGCAGGCCGGCCCGTTCGGCCAGTCCGATGGTCGCCCGCTCGTGGTACAGGAACATGTACGCGCCATTGGCGTCATACGGCCGGTCCAGGCTGACCGCCAGCGAGCGGTTGCTGTAGTCCGCGGTCCCGCCGGGCCCGTTGTACAGGTCGTAGCCACCCCAGGTGTTGTAGGCCTGCCAGGTCTCGACCCCGTTCTTGATCACTACCTTCCCCGCGGTGCTGGCCGACCGGACGGTCACCGGGACGAAACGCTGTGCGCCGGTCTCCGCGTCCAGCCGCAGCAGGTAGGAGCCCTCGGGCCAGCCGTCCGTCGGCACGGTGAGCGATGGCCCCCAGACGGCTTCCACCGTGTTGGTCGGGCTGATCAGGGTCGCCGCGCGCTGCTGGTGCCCGGGCACGGTCGCCGACCGCCACACCCGCCGGGCCAGATCGCCCTTGTACCAGCCCATCCGGAACGCGCTCACGGTGAACGAGTGCGCGGTGGTGGACACGTACAGCGTGATCGTCTCGCCGGGCAGCACGCTGGCCTGGCCGGCGTAGCCCACGATCGCGTTGGGCGCGCCGAGGTGCCGGATGTTCCAGTGCGGGTCGCCGGGAAGTGAGTTCTCGCTCACCGGCCGGGGGCTTGCCGACCGCCGCGCCGCGGTATTTCCCGCCCCGGACGCCTTGACCGCCGCCGAACAACCCGCCGCCGTGCTCGCGGCGGCCGCAACGGCCGTGCCGAGGAACGCCCGCCGCGAGTAGGGAGAGGGCGAATTCATACCGCCAATCATTACCCTGGTCCGGCACCGCCGGCCGCCGCAACTCCGCATCCCGGCTTCATGCACCGAATCGGCCCGGCACAGCACACCCAAGGGTGCACAATCCGGGCAGGCTTCCAGGCGCGGCCGACGAGCGCCTGGACGGCCCGGGATCGGAGGTCCGGTGACACTGACCGGGCAATTGCACTGGACGGGACGTGCTCCGGCCGTCACGACCGTGCTGGACCGCACCGCCCACGCGCTCCGCATGTCCTACCGGTGCGTGGCAGCCAGCCGGCACTGCCGCGTCCTGGCCAGCAGACGCTGCTCCCGGGCTGCTGGGGCCGTCCTGGGACAGCCCGGCTTGTCCGGGCACGCCACCGGGAGCCGTGCCGTGATTGCCGGGGAGCCCGGAACTGGTCACGATGGGGAAGGGCTGCGTCTCGCGCTCGGGCCCCGACGGTGCGAACGCGAGCCCCCGGCGGGCAACGTCAGCGGCGAGATCAGCGATCGTCGCAGCGGCCGGATCGCGGTGCCGGCTGAAGCCGTGTGACCCGCCGCGCCGCAGGGCAATTGCGGACTTTGCCGGCCGCTTCCGGGCGCGCGGCAACCGCCTGATCCTCTCCGGCGTCTCTGCAGTTACACAGCGGAGATTCTGAACCAGGATGGATGGTGGGACATGAGCAGCAGCGGAGCTAACCGCCGCGGCAGAGCGGGCGGCGCGGCCGCCGCGGCGGTCGCGCTCTGTGCCGGGGTGGCGGGAGCCAGCGCCCCCGCGGCGGCAGCGTCGAAATTAGGCAGCCTCAGGGCGGCCGGGTCGATCGCGGTGAGCTGCACATCGCACGCTCACCCGGAACTCGCGGCACGGCTGTCGGCGGGCATCCGCGCGGCGCTGCGCGGCCGGTCGTCCACCGTGGCACTGCGGGTGTATGACAAGAGCGAGGGCCTGGGCTGCTCGCTCAGCACCACCATGCACTTCGATTCGGCCAGCGTGGTGAAGGTGACGATCCTCGGCGCGCTGCTGCGGGTCGCCATGAACCAGCACCGGCACCTCACCCAGCGGGAGGTCACCCTCACCACCAGGATGATCACCGAGTCGGACAACAATGCCGCGTCCGCCCTCTGGGCGCAGGTCGGGCAGGCGCGGCTGCAGCACTTCCTGGACCTGGCCAAGATGACCCAGACCCGGCTCGGGGCCGACGGCTACTGGGGACTCACCCAGATCACCGCGCACGACGAGTCGCTGCTGCTGAACCTGCTCGAGTACCCGAACTCGGTACTGGACACCCCGTCCCGGAACTACGCGCTCGGCCTGATGGCACGAGTCATCCCGGCGCAGCGCTGGGGAGTGCCTGCTGGCGCGCCCACCGACCTGACGGTGCATGTCAAGAACGGCTGGCTGCCGCTGGCGACGGACGGCTGGCGCATTCACAGCATCGGCTGCTTCACCGGCCATCACCGCGGCTACAGCATCGTCGTGCTCACCGAGGACAACCCGAGCATGGCCTACGGGATCGCCACGATCGAGCGTGCCGCCCGGGTGATCCACCGGCAACTCAACCCCACCGCGACCTCGGCCATCCCGCCGTCCACACCGGCCCCCTCGTGGGGCACGCCGGATGAGCAGATCCCCGAAGGGCGCGGCGGCCGGTAGGAAAAAATCTCTGCACAAATCCGCGCACCCAGGGAACCGCCCGGGCGGCCCGGCACGTCTAACAACTGCCTCTTCCCACCTGGGGCGCATGGTGAATGGTCGCCCGCATGGCCCGGCGAGCAGCGCACAGTTGCCGGGCCGTGCGGGCGACGCCCGGTTGGCTGCCGGGCCGTCAGCGGCGTGGCGGGCGAGGACGTCAGCGGCGCGCCAGCCCCCGGTAGACGCGCTGCGCGTGGCCGCCGAGCACCCCGGCGAGCGTCTCCTCCGGCACGGCCAGCGCGGCCACCGCCCTGGCGTTGCGGGCGATGCCGGGCACGCCGGGCCAGTCGGTGCCGAAGATGAACTTCCCGGCCAGCCGGCCCAGGTTGAAGCGCGCGTAGTAGTCCGGCAGCCTGCCGGGTGGCAGCCCGGACAGCTCGATCCAGACGTTCTCGTGCAGCAGCGCCAGGGACGCCGCCGCCTCGTACCACCAGCCGCGGCCGCCGTGCGCGAGCACGACGGTCAGCCCGGGGAAGTCCCGGAGCACCGGGCTGAGCAGCCCGGGATCGCCCATCGAGTTGTCCGAGCCGGGAAAGGAACTCGTGCCGCAGTGCACGACCACCGGCACCCCCTCCTGCTCGCACACCTGATACGCGGGGTAGAGCGCCGGGTCGGCCGCGCTGAACCCGCCGTGCACGGGATGGATCTTGAGCCCGGCCGCCCCCATTTCCAGCTGCCGGGCGAGTTCCGCCGCGATCGGGTAATGCAGGTGCGGGTTGATATTTGCGAGGAACGTGAACCGGTCCGGGTTGTGCTTGATGACCGGCAGCAGATCCTCGACCGGCTGGATCCCGGTGACTTTCGGGCTGTACTCGCACAGCAGGATCGCGTGGTCCACCCCTTCGGCCGTCATCAGGTCATCGAGCGCCGCCGGGATGACCGCGCCGTCCTCGCCGAACGCGGTTGCCCAGCCCGGCTGGCCGAATTGCTCTGCCCAGGCGCGCCAGGTCGGCTTCAGCGTGGTCAGCCGCGGCGCGTGGACATGCGCGTCGATCAGCAGCCGTCCGTCGAGCATGAGACTCCTTCCCTAATCCCGCCCACCCCGCCCTAAATCCCGCCCACCCCGCCCTGAATCCCGCCCACCCCGCGCGCCATCCTGTCCAGGGGCCTTGGCACAGCCGGCTCGGGTCATTGGTCGCCACCGTGACGGACCTATGTCACTTCTTTCCAGGCGCAACCGATTGTCTCCTTTTCCGAAGTTTTCCACCGTGTTTCCAGGTGATACGAAGGAGAAAACCAGGCAGGAATCCGGGTGAATACCGATCTTGCATTTGGCGGATCCGATGCCGTGTCCCTGCCGACGCTTTTGCCTGGAAATTCTGACCTCCTTTCCGGTGGTGTCTCACTTTTGGACACCCACCCGCCACTCCCGAACACCCCACCAGCCACTCCCACCCCGCAAACTACCCCGAGGACGACATCATGACAGTCACCCACCACGAGCCGCACGAAACACGAGCGGGCGGGCTCACTGGCCGCGTGGCCCTGATCACCGGCGGCACCGCCGGAATCGGCGGGGCCATCTCGCAGAGCCTGGCCGAGGCTGGGGCCGCCATCGCGGCCGGCTACTGGCACAGCGGAGAGCGGGCCAGGAAGTTCCAGGCCACCGCGGCCGCCGAGTTCCCCGGACGGCGGATCACCCTGCATGAGGGCAACATCGGCGTGGCGGATCACTGCCGCCGGGTGGTCCGCGAGGTCATCGAGCAGCATGGGCGGCTCGACATCCTGGTGAACAACGCCGGCATCACCATCGACCGGACCGTGGCCAAGATGACCGACGAGGACTGGCTGCGGGTGATCTCGGTCAACCTGTCCGGCGCCTTCTTCATGGCCCAGGCGGCGCTGGATCACATGATCGAGCGCGGTACCGGGCGGATCATCAGCGTGTCCTCGGTCATCGGCGAGACCGGGAACATCGGCCAGGCCAATTACGCGGCGTCCAAGTCAGGCCTGTTCGGGCTGACCAAGTCGCTGGCCAGGGAGGCCATCTTCCACCTCGGCCGGGCGCAGCGGCCGGTGGGCGACGGGATCGGGCTGACCGTGAACGCGGTGACGCCCGGCTTCATCGCGACCGACATGGTGTCCACGATCCCGGAGCGGGTGCTGGAGCGGATCCGCGGCCAGATCCCGGTCGGCAGGCTCGGCCGGCCCGAGGAGATCGCCCGGGTGGTCTGCTTCCTGGCAGCCGATGAGTCCGCGTACGTGACCGGCCAGATCTGGGCGGTCAACGGCGGCCTGGACATGTGAGGGAGCGGTCATGAGCCAGCAGCCACAAATCCAGGTCCTGTCCGCGGTGCGGACCGGCATCGGCAAATTCGGCGGTGGCCTGGCCAGCGTGCCGCCGTGCGATCTCGCCGCGACGGTGATCCGGGACGCGGTGGACCGGGCCGGCGTGCAGCCGGCGGACGTCGGCCATGCCGTGTTCGGCAACGTGATCCACACCGAGCCCAGGGACATGTACCTGGCGCGGGTCGCCGCGGTCAACGGCGGCCTGCCCGTCGGCACCCCTGCCCTGACGGTGAACCGGCTGTGCGGCAGCGGGCTGCAGGCCATCATCTCCGCTGCGCAGGCCATCCTGCTCGGCGACGCCGATGTCGCGGTGGCCGGCGGCGCCGAGTCGATGAGCCGCGGCCAGTACTGGCTCCCCGACCTGCGCTGGGGCCGCAGGATGCAGGACGCGGTCGTGGTGGACGCCATGGTCGGCGCGCTCACCGACCCCTTCGGCAACTGCCATATGGGCGTCACCGCGGAGAACGTGGCGGCCGAGTTCGGGGTGTCCCGGGCGGACCAGGACGAGCTCGCGGCGGAGAGCCACCGGCGCGCGGCCTTCGCCACCGGGCAGGGTTACTTCGCCGGGCAGATCACGCCGGTCGAGGTGGCCGGCCGCAAGGGCCCGGTCACCTTCACCGCCGACGAGCACATCCGCACCGGAGTGACCGCCGCGGACCTGGCCAGGCTGCGCCCGGCCTTCGACGGCAGCGGCACGGTGACCGCGGGCAACGCGTCCGGCGTCAACGACGCGGCCGCCGCGGTGGTGCTGGCCAGCGGTGAGTTCGCCGTGGCGCACGGCCTGCAGCCGCTGGGCCGGCTCGTCGCCTACAGCCACGCCGGGGTGGAGCCGAGGGTGATGGGGATCGGCCCGATTCCCGCGGTGCGCAAGGTGCTCGACAGGGCCGGCCTGAAGATCGACGAGATCGACCTGTTCGAGGTGAACGAGGCCTTCGCGGCACAGGCGCTGGCCGTGGTCCGCGAACTCGGACTGCCCCCGGACCGGACCAACCCGAACGGCAGCGGCATCTCGCTGGGCCACCCGATCGGCGCCACCGGCGCGATCCTCGCCGTGAAGGCACTGCATGAGCTGCGGCGCACCGGCGGCCGGTACGCCCTCACCACGATGTGCATCGGCGGCGGCCAGGGAATAGCCGCGATTTTCGAACGTCTGTAGCCAACCAGGCCAGGGGCTGGTCGTTTACCTGGAGGTTTCCCCATGTCCCAGCAAGACATCATTTCGGAGGTAGTGGAGGATGCGGCCGCGGTGCTCGCACCGGAGGTCGATCTGGTCGCCGAATTCGACATGGCAAGCTTCGGCGGGTCGCTGTTCGCGGTGCTGAACCGGGCGCTGGAGCACCCGGGCGAGGTCGCTGCGGCAGGGTTCCGGTTCTGCGCCACCCTGGTCAAGATTGCCCAGTTCACGGCATCCCGGTCAGCCGGGCAGGACATGGCGCCGCCCATCCCGCCCGGGAAGGACAAGCGCTTCGCGGATCGCTCCTGGGAGGACAACCCGGCTTTCGCCGGCCTCCGCCAGGCCTACCTGGCGTTCCGGCAGTTCAGCGAGGACATGCTGGCCGCCGGGAGTGGTGATCCGGTCAGCGACGGGAAGGCACGGCTGATGAGCGGATTCCTGCTCGACGCGGTCGCCCCGACGAACTTCCTGGCCACCAATCCGGCGGCGCTGAAGCGGGCGTTCGAGACCGGTGGTGGCAGCCTGGTCGCCGGGGCCCGCAACTTCCTGGATGACCTCGTGCACAACGACGGCCGCCCGAGCCAGGTGGACCGGCGGCCGTTCCGGCTGGGCGAGAACCTCGCGGCTACGCCGGGGAAGATCGTGTACCGGAGCGAGCTGATGGAACTCATCCAGTACGCACCGCAGACTCCCGAGGTGGGGGCCATCCCGATGCTGATGAGTCCAGCATGGATCAACAAGTACTACATCATGGACCTCGCGCCTGGCCGGAGCTTCATCGAGTGGGCGGTGCAGCACGGGCACACGGTCTTCGCGATCTCGTACCGCAATCCCGATGAGCGCATGCGCGGGGTAAGGCTGGATGACTACCTCATCGAGGGGCCGCGGACCGCGCTCGACGTGATATCCGACATCACCGGGGCCGACAAGATCAACATTACCGGGCTCTGCCTGGGCGGCGCCCTGACCGCGATGCTCGCCGCCTACCTGGTCAAGACCGGCGATGACCGTCTCGGCTCCATCACCCTGCTCAACACGCTGCTCGACTACAGCGAGCCGGGCGTGCTCGGGGTCTTCACCGACGAGCGGACCGTGGCCCGGATGGAACAGCACATGCAGGCCAAGGGCTTTCTTGAGGCGTCAGACATGAGGACCGCGTTCGACATGCTCCGGGCCAACGACCTCATCTTCAGTTACGTGGCGACGAACTGGCTGATGGGGCAGCGGCCGCCAGCTTTCGACATCCTCGCCTGGAACGCCGACAGCACCCGCATGCCAGCGGCCATGCACTCCTTCTACCTCCGCTCGCTCTACCTGCACAACGAGCTCGCGAGGGGTGAGATGGAACTGGCCGGACAGCAGCTATCCCTGAAGGACATCAAGGCCGACACGTACGTGGTCAGTGCGGTGAACGACCACATCGTGCCGTGGACGGCCTCGTACAAGACCACTGGGCTGCTTGGCGGGCAGGTGCGGTACTTGCTGTCCAACGGGGGGCACATCGCCGGCATCGTCAACCCGCCCGGGCCCAAGGCCTGGCATGAAGTGAGCGAGGACAGCCACCTGTCCCCGGAGCAGTGGCGTGCGGGAGCGGAGCTGATCCAGGGCTCATGGTGGGAGGACTGGGCCAGCTGGGCGAAGCAGCGGGCCGGGGAGACGGTGCAGCCGCCGAAGCTGGGCAGCCGCCGCTACCCCGCGATCGGCGATGCCCCGGGTGAGTACATCCACGGCTGACCGCTACATCCACGGCTGACCGCGCGGCCCGGTGTGAGCTAGCAGACAAGCCGCCTTGCTTGACAAACCGTCCAGTTTGCATGGTATAGTAAGCGCATAGACAAGCTTAAGGAGCACACAATGGCCGAGACCCGCACCACCAGCCAGGAAGTCCAGGGCGAGATCCTGGACGCGGTCCGCAAGAGCCAGGAGGCCGTGGTGGACGCGATCAAGCGCTGGGCCGACACGGTCCAGTCGATCACCCCGTCCATCCCCGTCCCCAACCTGAACCTGCCGTACGCCGACAAGCTGCCCAAGCCGGAGGAGCTCGTGGCCAACGCCTACGACTTCGCCGAGCAACTGCTCGCCACCCAGCGTTCCTTCGCCGAGAGCATTCTCCAGGCGGCCAAGCCGCTGATGCCGGGCAAGAACGGCGGGACGGCCGGAACGGCCCCGAAGGGCGGCTCCGCTGCCAAGTGAGCCGAACTGACCCCGCGCGGTGGTCCCGGATTATCCAGGGGCCGCCGCGCGGCCGAGCCGCGGCAGCATCAGCGCGGTGCCTTATGTCAGCGCGGTGCTTTTAGCTCGCCGGTGACACACAATGCACCGCGCTGATGCATCTGTCGGCTAGCGCATACTATAGTTAGCAATTTCGCTCATTTGCCATCTGCGCAGGGCTCAGCGCTCAGCGTTCATGTGCCTCAAGCACCGGGGGTTTCCGTGCCAGATCCATGGGACGCGCAACGGCAGGCCCTTGGCGCGTTCATCCGCACCCAGCGCAAGCTCGCCAACCTGTCGCTGCGCCAGCTCGCGGAGATGACCAGCCTGTCCAATCCCTACCTGAGCCAGGTCGAGCGCGGCCTGCACCAGCCGTCGGTCCGGGTGCTCAGGCTCATCTCCGACGCGCTCAACGTGTCTGCCGAAACACTGCTCACGCAGGCGGGGCTGCTGGACGCCGACCGCACCAGCGCCGGCCGGGGCGGAGCTGACGGGACCGGCGGCGCGGATCCAGCCGCCGCGGAGAACGCCATCCGCGCTGATCAGCGGCTCACCGATGAGCAGAAGAGCGCACTGATCACCGTGTACCGGAGTATGCTTCGCTCCGAATAGGGTGCTCTGGCGCTGTTCGTTGACGCTGCGCGGCAGCCGGGCGGCCCGCCTGGCTGCGCGCCCTGCGCGGCCACGAGCGTAACCAAGAAGTTACCTGTTACTGGCCCGTCGGCCAGTGCCGGGGATTGACCATGTCTATAATTCCTATACGTTTACAGGGGAATCCCGCTTGCCGCTACTGCTGCCATGCCCGGAACTGTCGGAGCTTGCCGTCGCGCCACCCGGTGCCGGGCCTGGCTACTGGGCCGGTGCGCCCAGTGCGCTGGCAGGCGATGATGCCATCTACCTCGCCTACCGGATGCGCCGCCCGGTCGGCCGCGGCCGCGGCTACGGCGTGACCGTGGCCCGGTCGGCGGACGGGGTGCACTTCGAGCCGCTGCTCACCATCGGGCGCGAGGTGGTGGGCACCGAGTCGCTGGAGCGGCCCTCGCTGGTGCGGACCGAGGCGGGCACCTGGCGGCTGTACCTGAGCTGCGCCACGCCGGGCACCAAGCACTGGCGGGTGGAACTCGTCGAGGCGGCCCACCCGGCGGAGTTCAACGCGTTGTCCAGCCAGGTCGTCCTGCCCGGTGACGACAAGACCGGCGTGAAGGACCCGGTGATCGTGTACCGGGACGGGATCTGGCAGCTGTGGGCGTCGTGCCACCCGCTGGCCGATCCGGACGAGGCCGACCAGATGGTCACCGACTATGCCACCAGCCACGACGGCAAGGAATGGACGTGGCACGGGACGGCGCTGGCCGGCCGGCCGGGCTACTGGGACTCGCGCGGCGCCCGGGTCACCGCGGTGCTGCACACCGGCGCGGGGATCGTGGCCTACTACGACGGCCGGGCCAGCGCCGCCGAGAACTATGAGGAGCGCACCGGCATCGCCACCGGCACCGAGCCCACCGCGCTCGTCGCCTCCGGCGACGCCCCGTTCGCCGAGTCGCCCTACGGCGGTGGCGGCCTGCGCTACCTGGACATCCTGCCTCTCGCCGACGGCAGCCACCGGCTGTACTACGAGATGACCCGGCTGGACGGCTCGCACGAGCTGCGCACCGAACTGCGCTGAGCTTCCACCGCTGCTCCGCGCTTGGCCTTCCAGCGCTCAGCCCCGGGGCTGGCCGTTCCGCGCCTGCCGCTGGCCGGCCGGGCGGTCGCCCACCAGCCCGCCAGATCTCTCCCGGGGTTGCAGCCAGTCGCTGAACTCAGCCTCGGTGACCTTCTCCAGCAGCCGGATATCCGAATCGAAATAAGGCAGCAGGGCCTGCCGCTGATCCCAGGTGAGCGGCTGCCGCGGCCGGGCGCCCCGCTGCAGCATCCGCTCCAGCGGGGCCGTGATGGCGGTCCCGGTGGTGCCTGGCAGGTGCCGGCTCGCCGCCGCACCAGCACGGATCAGGTACGACACCGCCCGGTGGCCCAGCGACTTATCGGGGTGGGCGGTCACGTTCTCCCTGGGCACTTCGGCGATGACCCCCTGCGGAACGCCCAGGAACGCGCATATCTCATCCAGCGTCTGGGCGGGCGCGCCGACCAGCTGGCGGTAGCGGAGCACGAGTACCTGCTCGCGGGGGAACACCAGGTACAGGTGCTCAAGCTGCTCCCCGTACCTGCCGAGCCGGGTGTAATGCCAGAACTGCGCCCAGCCCGCGGCGACCCGGCGATCCTCGTCCGCACAAGCCCGGACGAAATCTCCGATCGGGTCGAGGCCCGCCGACCACAGGTGGGCCCAGTTGGAGTGCGCGCGCTCCACCGGGTCGCGCAGCATCGCGATCATCTTGACACCCGGGATCAGGTCACGGATCCGGCGCTGCGCCGCAGTGTCGTACAGGTAGAAAGGAGTGGACTCGCCGCGCAGCTGGCCGGCGGGCGCGGGCGCGAACAGCGCCTCGTAGTCCGCCCGCCGCCAGACGTGCTCACGCCAGGTCGGGATATCGCCCGGGCCGCCGCCCCGGCTGGGCGGAGGGCCGTCGGTCAGGAAGTACTTCGGCTCCTTCACCGGCGACATGTACAGCGCGGGATGCCTGGCCAGCGCGGCATGCAGGGCAGTGGTCCCTGCCTTGGGGGCGCCGATGATCAGGAAGTCCGGCAGAGGCATGGGGGCCTCCTTCGCGTGAAGTGCGCCTGCGCACGAACTGGGGCCGCAGCGAGATCAACAGGGTGAATTATCCCGATCAGTTTAGTGGGGTATTTGAGACACGGCCCTGGGTCAGTGCCAGGTCGGGCGCTTACGCCTGCGACCTGACCAGACGCCCCCCGGCATCATTGCGCGGGGAGCGCACGCGGACCAATGTTCCCCCAAGTGCGCGGCTCACACCCGAGCCCGGCGACCTTGTGATCGGCCCCAGATTAGCCTCCGCATGACACCACCCGGCACGCCGGCATTGACAGGGAGTGGTCCGGTGCGCTGGGGTTCGTAAAGTGAACCGCAGTTCGCAATGCGGGCTTACCCATGGCAGCCGTTTCACTGCGAATGCGGGCCGACTCAACGAAGAGGTGGAGCACATGAATGCCTGGGATGCGACCTCCTACGAGGGAAAAGAAACCATCCTGCGGGTCGTCCGGGAGGAGGCGGACCGGCTGCTGGACCTAGCTGGCCGGCCCGGCGCCTGGGAGGCCCCGACCGCCTGCGAAAGCTGGGCCGTCCGTGACGTGGTCGGCCACCTGGTGGACACGACCGAGGGATACTTCGAGGCCTTCGAGGCGGCGCGGGCCGGGGCCGGGGCCAGTCCCTACGGCCTGGCCGGCATGCACGAGCGCGCCGGGGAGCAGGCGACCCGGTTCCGGGACCTGTCCCAGCAGGAGATGCTGTCCAGGCTGCGCAACGACCTGGACAAGCTGATGGGCATCCTCGAGCCGATGGGCCCGGACGAGTGGACCGGCTTCATCGTCCCGCACTTCTACATGGGCCCGGTCCCGGCCTTCTTCTACGCGGCCGGCCAGCTCATGGACTACGCGGTGCACTCCTGGGACATCCGCCAGGGCACCGGGCGCGCGCACGGGCTGTCCGGGGACGCGGCCGACCTGCTGGTGCCGTTCATGTTCGTGCTCTGGCAGTCCACCATCCGCCAGGACGCCGACCTGACCCCGTTCCGGCTCGGCATCACCGTCACCGGCCGGAACGCTGGCAGCTACCGGATCGACGTGTCCGACAAGGGCATGACCTACGAGCAGGGCGACCTCAGCGACATGCCCACGGTGCTCGACTTCGACGCGGGCAGCCTGGTGCTCACCACGTTCGGCCGCAGCAACGCCGGCGCTGTCCGCGGCGACCAGGCGATCGCCGACCGCTACCTGAACCTGTTCTTCCGGATCTGACGCCGGATCGTCACACCCGGGGCTCGTGCTCCACGGCCGGGAGGGCGGCCACGCCCTCCCGGCGGATGATCGCGACGACGTCCTCAGCGGACACGCCGTGAAAGTGGAGGTGGTAGCTGCCGACCGCGAGCCGGGCGGCTGGTCCCTCGAGGGCCGGGACCGGTTGCGCCTCGATCGTTACCGGCAGGGCCGCCAGTGCGGCCCGCCGGACCTGCCGCGCCGGCTGCTTGTGCACCAGGACGACATAACGGCGGAGAAAGCGGACCGCGGCCAGGGTGGCGACCGGGATGGCGACCGTCGCCGCGGCCAGCAACAGCAGGTGCACCGCCAGGAAGGCGACGATCCCGCCGGCCGTCACCACGCCGGCGAGCAGGATCACGGCACCGCCGCCGATGTCACTGGACGCGCTTCCGCAACCGCATGCCGATCCGGGTGCACACATAGAAGTCTCCTTCGCGGGGCCGGGGCGTTGCCATGCGGTCAGATCTGGGGCAACGTCGCTCCGGGCCGCGCAGCGTGATAGCTACTTCCCACTGGACGTCCGTTATATGCGGTTGTCTGCTGTCTGTCCGGCGACGATCCGATTGCCGGAAAGTGATATCCGGCAGCCGCCCCGGCGAGCCGGCGGCCGGAGCGGAACCACATCGGCGCCGCGTTGGCCGTTGCTGCGCTTATTCGGGTTGTTGCCCGGGTTGCCCGGCCTGCCCCTGAGCAGCGGATTGCGCGTCGTACTCCCCCGCCGGGTGTCCCGTGGGCAGCCGGTGCTTGGCCACCCGCGCCGTCGGGGTGCGCGGCAGGTCGTCGATGAGCTGCCAGTAGCGGGGCACTTTGAAGGCGGCCAGCCGGGCGGCCACGTGTGCCCGCAGGTCGGCGAAGTCGGGGCGGGCGCCGGGCGCCGGCACCACGAAGGCCTTCACCTCTTCCTCGGACAGCTCGGATGCAACTCCGACCACAGCGCATTCGAGCACGTCGGGGTGCTCCGCGAGCACCTCCTCGACCTCGGCTGGGGACAGGTTCTCGCCGCGCCGGCGGAGCACCTCCTTCTTCCGCGCCACGAACGTGTAAGTGCCCCCCGGGTCCACGGTGACCAGGTCGCCGGTATGCAGCCAGCCGCCGGTGAACGTCCTGGCGGTCTCCTCCGGCATCCCCCAGTAGCCGCGGGTCAGCACCGGGTTGCGCAGCAGCAGTTCACCGGCCCCGCCCTCGCCGACCTCCTGGCCAGCCTCGTCCACCACGCGAGCGTGGTTGATCACGCCGAGCCGCGGGTGCTGGCGCACCGCGCCCAGGGTGCCGAACGGCCTGGTGCCGTGCGCCCAGATCAGCCCGTACGGGCTCTCCGACATCGCGTACCCGACCACGATCCGCAGCCCGAACCGGCGCTCCATCTCCTCCTGCCGCTCCCTCGCGGGCGCCGGGCCGGTGTAGCACAGCCGCAGCGGGGTGTCCGCGTCGTCGTCGCCCGGCGGCTGGCGCATCAGGATCTCCAGCATCGCCCCGATCGCGTTGAATTCGGTGGCGCCGTGCCTGCGCGCGGAATCCAGGAATCCGCTGGCGGAGAACCTCGGCAGCAGGACCAGCCCGGCCCCGCAGGCCAGCGAGCCCATCATCGAGTAGGCCGGGGCGTTGATGTGGAACAGCGGCAGCGAGGTCATCAGCCGGTCCTCGGCGCCCAGGCCCATCCAGTACGGGAATCCCTCCCCGGCCAGCACGTACGCCCGGTGGGTCTGCATCACCAGCTTGGACCGGCCGGTGGTGCCCGACGTCGGGATCAGCACCGCCAGGTCGTCCGGGGTGACGCCGCCGGGCAGCTCCGCCGCCCGTTCCGCCTGGCCCGGGTGGCTCCAGTCACCAGCCAGCTCGTCCGCGTCGAGCACGCCCAGCGGGGGCAGGCCGCCGATGCCCGCCCGGCTGACCAGGCCGGCCAGGCCCTGGTCGGTGATCAGCGCCCGCGGCCGGGTCTGCCCGGCCAGCCCGGCCAGCTCGGCCGGCGCGCTGCGCGGGTTGACGGTCACCGTGACCGCGCCCAGGGACGCCAGGGCCAGCCAGCAGATCACGTACTGCGGCGTGGTCCGCGCGGTGACCATGACCAGGTCCCCGTGCCGGATGCCCGCATCCCGCAGGTCGCGGGCGGCCGCGGCCACCCGGGTCAGCGCGCCGCCGAAGCTGAGCGTGCCGTCGTCGCTCCGGATCCAGGTACCCGCCGGGTCGCGGTCCGCCGCGTCCCGCAGCACCTCGGGGATGGTCCGGCATGGCACCGCGTCGTCAGGCATTCCTGCATCTTACGGAAGGCCTGGACGGTCAGCAGAGCGCAGATCCTCAGCACGGCACGGGCGGCCTGGGCGGCGCCGCCTCCTGGGCGGGCATGGCGTTGCATTTCGGCAGCGGGTACGGGATGCCCACGTCGAGGTTGCCGGCCAGCGCGCTGAGCACGGCCTGCTCAGCCGCTGAGGTCTCGCCCAGCGAGGTGGCGGGCAGCGCCGGGACGGTGCTGACCAGCGGCTGGGACAGGGCAGGCGCGCTGGTCAGGTCGCCGGTGGCGGCCCGCCGCCAGCTGGACAGGTTGGGCACCGGCACCCCGAAGCGGGCCTCCAGGAAGCGGAGCAGCGAGGTGTGGTCGAACACTTGCGAGCAGCGGTAGCCGCCCCGGCTGAACGGCGAGATGACCAGGCACGGGGCGCGGAACCCGAGGCCGACCGGTCTTCCCGGACCTGACGCCGCGTCCGGTGAAGCGCCTGGCTGGCGGTTCCAGTTGACAGTTTCCTGGTATGCCGGGTCCTGGCGCGCTGTGCCCTGGCGCGCTGTGCCCTGGCGCGTCGCCTGGCGGCTGCTGGCTGTGCTCCGCGCCCGGCCGCTTCCCTGCGACTGCGATGCTGAATGCGCGTTCACGGACCGGTGGAGCACCTGGCCCGCCGACCGCAGCCGCTCCTGAGATCGCAGCAGGTAGTGCTTGTACACCTCGGTGCCCATGGTGCTGGCCATGCTGCCGACGGCGGCGCCGACCAGCGTCCCGGCGACGCCCAGGTAGGAAGCAGCGATGGCGCCGGTCAGGGTGGCCAGCAGGCCGGCGATGACTTGACTGCCGCTCAGCTTGATCCCGCGCGGCCCACTCATCAACGATCCCCTTTGCCACGTGAGTCCCCCGCGAGCCAGGACGGAGGCCGTGGCACCGGGGGAATGCAACGACTGCTTGACCCTGCCGAGCTTATGCGGGACCACTGGCCCAGCAAGTCCGACAGGGTCACCTGCCAGCAGATCTGAGCGCTGTTGCGCCCGGATCGCCCGTGATGTCGCCCGTGATGTCGTCAGCGCTGACGTCCGCGTCGGCTACCCCGGGGGGCTGCCTGCACACCCTGAATGAGGGCTGGGTCGGACTTCATATCGGGTGGCTGGCGGGGGTGGTGGTGTAGCTGCGTCCGGCAGGGGTGGGGGACTGATTAAGTCGAGTCCTCACGGTGTCCTCCGGTGCGTGGTGGTGGCGGGCTGAGATGCCCGATCGGCAGCACGGACAGGCAGGCTGGCCATGCTGCCTCGGGGCCATCAGCCCACAGGGTGGGCCGGGCGGCGAGGGCCTGGGGTTCACATATGTGAACCCCAGGTTGTACCGCCCGGCCTCCCTCCGAACCCAACGTGAACCTTTCAGTTCATTAGGCTCTCCAGCGGTTTATGCCGCGTCCGCGACAGGGTTTGCGTGGATGGCTTCGTGGCACGGCTGGCATACTATGAGCGTTTTGCGCCGTTTATTTGCCATGAGGGCCGCCCACGCGGGCTGGCCGGGCCCGGGTTTTCCGAGATGGGCGAGCTTGGCGACGTGATGGACGGCCACCGTCGCGCCGTGCTCGCACAGTTCACACCACCGTTTGCGGAGCCGGAAGATCAGTTCCTTGCGGGGCATGGTCACCGGGACCGGCCTGGGCTCGGACAGTACAGCCCGTCTGTTGTGCTTGAGAGGGATCCCGCCAAAACGCGCCACCAGATCCTGCTTGCCCTCACGGTAGGCTCTTGCCTCGAAGCACGTGCGTAGCCCGCCGGGTGTCACGATCTTGACTTTGTGGCGGGCTGCGGTCTTAGTGACCGTGGACTGGTGCTTGGCTGCGAGGGTCTTGAGCATCGACGTTTCCGCATGCCAGCGGAGTTTGCCGAGCCGCCATGCATCCTGGGCGAGCAGGTAATAGTTTACGACGCCCCGGTATTCCGCTCCGTATATCCTCACGATGTCGTAATCGGGGAGGTTCTGGAGTTCCGGCCGGTGCCAGGGTTTCCCGTGGCGCCGGTACGGGGCGCACTTGGCCTTGATCACATCCAGCGGTACCCGCAGCGCGATAACCCCGTTGGCCGCCCGGCGGCCATTGGTGATCTTCGTGTCGGCGTGCTGGACGATGATCTCATAACCGAGGAACCGTGCCGCACGGGTGCGGGCATGGGTGATCAGGGTTTTGCTGGCGTTGAGCGTGAGCTTGAGTTGCTCCCGCAGGAATGTTGCCAGTTCTTCCCGGATTTCCCCGGCTTCGGCCTTCGGCCCGGTGAATCCCAGGAGTTCGTCGTCGGCATATCTTACATACCGGAGCCGGCGATATCCAGGATCCATCGGGTCTTTCGAGGGGAGCGCGCGCAGTTGTTTCGTCAGTTCCCGGGCCTGTGCCCTGTCCCCGTTCTCTCTTGCGCGCCGCCGCTGTTGCTTTATCCTTCCATATTCGGGGTTTAATTTCCGTTCTTTCCCTCGGGTGTGGCGCGGGATGAGTTCCCTCTCGGCGAACTCGTCGAGCCTGTGCAGATATATATTGCTGAGGAGGGGAGACAGCACACCGCCTTGCGGGGTTCCGCTGAGCGATTCATGATACTGCCAGTCCTCCATGTACCCAGCTTTGAGCATGCTGCGGATAAGCCGCAGAAACCGCTGATCGCTGATCTTCTCCGACAGGATCCCGATGAGGATATCGTGATCAATTGAACCGAAACAATCGGAGATGTCACACTCGATGAACCACGTTGTTCCCTTCCATTCGCGGGCTACCTCCTGCAATGCGGTGTGGCAGCCGCGTCCTTTCCGGAAACCGTGTGAACGGCCGGAGAAAGTCGGCTCGTAGTATGCCTCCAGGAGGAGCCGCACTACTTCGCCGACGAGCTTGTCCGGCCAGGTCGGCAGGCCGAGCGGGCGGAGTTTCCCATTCTTCTTGGGGATGAGCACGCGGCGGGCCGGGGCGAACCGGTACCGCTCGCAGCGCATCGCCCCGGTGATGGCGTCGATCTTCGCTTCGGACATGCCGTCCGCGGTCTCGCACGTGACTCCGGGCGTCATAGCGCCCGTGTTCCCGTAGATGTTGCCGTAGGCCATTTTCCGGACTAAATTTTGTCCGTTTAGTTGTATTCTGATGATTTTTGATGGAGCGGCCATAGCAGCGCTCACCGGGAATTGCCGATGGCTGGCATTCCGAGGTCGGCTGGCCCGGTGCTGCGGCTGCGTCCGATGCTCTTATCGAGGCTGGCGAGTTTCCGTTTAGCGGCCTCCAGGCTGACCTCAAGACCCTGGACCTCACCGAGCCACCCGTTTATCCGTGCCTCGGTAATGCGCTCACGGAGGTTGTGGATGATCTCGGCGAGGCGGGGCCGCTGCTGCGGCGACACGCGGAGCATCGCGCAGCGCAGGCAAGCGTGCTCATGCTGGCAAACCGCACCATAAGGACGGCCGCAGGTTCCCAGCGCCACCTTCCGCAGCTCGAAGTGCTGCTGGAAATCCGCCCATTCCTGGTCGGTGGGCTCACGGTACTCTTCGGCTGGCCGGGCGGCTCGCCGCGTTTCGAGGAACGCGCGGTAAGAGCGGATCAGGTCTTCCTGGAAGACGGCCATGTAGGTTTCCGTAGTGGCCAGGCTTTTGTGGCCGAGAATGCGGGCTGCGATGTGCACGGGCAGGCCTCCGGTGACGGCTGCCGTGGTAAAGCACCTCCGGAAATCGTGGGGCCGGTAGGCCAGCGGCTGGCCCGTGGCGTCCTTGAGGCCGGCGGCGTCGAGCGCGGTGTTGATCAGCTTGTAGACCGTGCCGGTGCTGATCACCTCACTCCGGGCGCCGTGGGTGCGCTGGAAGAGGTGCGGGAGGAGCGGCCCGGTGGTGCGCTCGTGGTGGTCGTAGCGGGCGACGAGAGGGACGGCGCCGTCGCTGCCAGCGCGCAGCCGGGTGATGATGGTAGCCAGGACGCTGGCGAGCTCGGGGTCCACCAGCAGCAGGCGTTCCTCGTTGCTCTTGGAGGGGACGATCTGCAGCAGGGGCACGACTTCGCCGCTGCCGGGCAGCTGGTAGGACACCAGTGCCAGGTGAGTGATCTCCAGCAGTTCTTCCAGCCGCACTCCGGTCAGGCGCAGCGTTTCTATGATCGACCAGGCCCAGAACGCCTCGTCCTCACGGCGGGTCAGGCTGATCGTCTTGCCGGTGACCAGGTTCTCTGCCGTGACGGAGGGAATGCCCTGGTAGCGGGCCGACAGGCCGGTGATCTTGAGGGCCTTGCGGCGGTAGCGGGTGCCGGCGTGGTCGAACACCTCGCCCGGTTCGCACTCGGCCGCGGCGGTCAGCAGCGCGGTCGTCTCGGCGAGGCAGCGCCCGGCGGCGTCAGCCAGCGCGGGCAGGTGCGGCAGCCGCTCGCGGACACGCTGGTGCATCGCGGCCACGGTCTTCCGGCGGGCCTTCTCATATCCGAGGGTGTCGTTCCTGCGGACCGGGCTGGGCACCGCCCACGGCACCCAGCTGGGGTCTTCAAGCGCCCACTGCTGGATGTCGAGATAGAAAGCACGCACCCCCATCAGCAGTGCGTGATAGTTCTTGCGCTCCCGTGTCGTGCCGTCGGCCGCCGTGACGACCCGGGCGCGTTCCTTCCACGCCCGGGCCACGTCGTCGGGCAGGTGAAGAGTGCTGATTCCCGGGTGGTGCCGCTCGATGTCGGCCCAGAAGGTGCCCGCCAGCGAGCCGACCAGGCTGGCCAGGGACTTGTAGTCCAGCGCGGGGCGGCGTTCGTCGAGGTAGCGGACGAGCACGTCGCGGACCGGGCGGCAGCAGATGCTGTAGTCGTCGGCCAGCTCGGCGGTCGTCCGCTGGCCGCGCCGCAGCGCTGCCCGAAGGCTGGTGCCGGCCGGGGTCACCCCGATGTCGCCGAGCAGATCCCAGGCCGCGTGCAGCCCCGGGATCTGCCGGCGCGGAGGGTCGGCGTGAACACTCCACGCGAACATCTCCAGGACATCGTCAGCGGTCAGCGCGTCAACACCAGCGCCGGTGTGCAGCACGATCTTGCTGATCACGCGCAGCGCGTCGGCCCGGTCGCGGCCGCTCAGCCCGCGTCCGGCCGCGGCGTTCTCAAGACGGGCGAACTGCTCGGGCCACATGATCTCGCGGACCCGGTCGAGCAGTCCTTTCGCCCGGTAGGCGGCCAGGAAGTCGTAACTGGGCAACACGACCCGGCACATCAGCAGGCAGCCCAGCCCGGCGATGTGCTCTTGCCTCCTGGTGACCGCCTGGCGGGTATCGCCCGGGGCCAGCTCCTCGATCCAGCTGGTGTCGCGGTCGGCGCCGGAGACCGTCCACCGGTCCTGCCAGCCCTCGCCGGGGTGGGCGAGCAGCCAGTCCAGGATCGTTGCGGCCCCCCGCAGCCGCATGGTGCGGTGCCGCGCCGCCGCAGGCCAGTCCGGCAGCTGGGGCAGCAGCGCGAGGATGTCGCCGGCCGGCAGGCGGTCGACCGGGCCCACCCGGTGCTGCTGCAGCAGCCGCTCGTCGGCGGTGAACGGGCGGCGGCCGCGGCGGGTCCCGGGTTCAGCGCTCGTCGTCGTTGTCATTGCGGGGTTCCTCCGAACAGGACGGACAGGTCGCCGGCGTCATAGCCGGCCGCGACAGGGGGCGGCGCGGCCTGCTGAACGCGCTGCTCCCGTGCGGCCAGGTGCTGCCGGACCCGGCGGATCACCTCGGCCTCGTCCTCAACGAGGTACACGTCGGCGGTAGTGGACAGGTGCGCGTGACCGAGGATCGTCTGGACGTCCCGCATGGACAGCGACTCATCCCGGCTCATCCGCAGCGCCGCAGTATGGCGCAGGTCATGCATCGAGTAATTGGCGCCCAGCAGCGTGTTGACCCGCCTGAACACGGCCCGCAGTGCCTCGTAGTTCATCGGCTGGCGGCGCAGCCCGTCGCCGTGGTCGCGGCGGCGAAGCGTCCACCACAAGGGCTCGTGCGGTTCCAGCGGACCGAGCCCGGCCAGATACAGCCGGATCCACACGAACGCCTCCGGGCTGGCCGGAAGCCACTGCTCCGCTCCTGAGCCCTTACGGCAGACCCGCACGAGCTGCTCACCCCAGTCCAGGTCGCAGCCCCGCACGCCGAGCAGTTCGCTGGCGCGGGCGCCGTTGCTGATCCCCAGCGCCAGGATCGCCCGGTCCCGGTCCGACCGCAGTCCCGCGAACAGCTCGTTCCACCGCTCATCAGGCATCGCCCGCGGCGTGCGCCGCGGAACCCGCGGGTTATAGCGGATCTTGCCCTCCGGCCGGAACGGCGCCAGCGGGTTGTGATGCTCGTTCGGCCGCCGCCCTCGCCGGTCCAACGCGACCGGGTTGACCAGCGGCCCGCCGCCCAGCTCGATCCAGAACTCATAGAAGCTCCGCAGCACCGCATTGCCGTGCCGCACCGTCCGCGGCTCGTACTGATCGCCGAGATAGCGCTTGCGGGTCACCGCGTTGACGGTGGCGGCCGTGGCGGCCGATCCTGTCCTCGGCGAACTCCGCGGCTTCGCGGCCTGCCCCAGCCACAAGACGAAGTCCCTGACCTCAGCCGAGGTCGCCTTGTCCCAGTCCACGCCGACCGCCGCCAGCCACCGCCACCACCGCAGCAGGCCATAGGAATAGCTGCGGACGCTGCCGGCCCGGTTACCGCGGGCCACGAAGTCCCGCAGGAACCGCTGAATCGGCTCTACCGCCTCGCCGGCCGGATCGACCACCAGCCAAGGCACGACACCCTCGTCCGCAACGACACGGCCCCACTGCGGCAGCCGGATCGAGGCGACGTCCCGCTCGACGAACCCACCCGCCAGCACCACGCGTCCCCCTTCGAAAGAGTCGCGTGATTTCTACCGGCCACCGCACGACCGGCGCACCCACCGCCCCCGGCGTGTCGCCTCGTAGTCCGGTCAACAGATAGCAGGTA
>Ga0307374_10001990_pt1 | contig 37132 bp, 39 predicted proteins | sample OX3MG_FD_202532 | JGI IMG/M metagenome (GOLD analysis project Ga0307374, IMG submission 202532) | Soil microbial communities from Risofladan, Vaasa, Finland - OX-3 | ecosystem: Environmental > Terrestrial > Soil > Coastal area > Acid sulfate soil | place: Finland: Risofladan, Vaasa | collected... | reverse complement strand
CGCTACGCAGGATACGCTCTATCGTAAGCATCGGTATAGGGAACGCCGAGATAAACCCAACTACTTCCCCATCAACCTCAAGCACTCGATAGATATCAGGGTTCACCGCCAGCCACGTCCTACGTTGCGCAACTAGTTCGTCCTCAGTAAATTTCTTGGAGTCCCCAAAGAGGGACGCATTAATTCTCAAGCTAGCCCGGATGTCATCGTCAGTTCTTACACGTCGGAACCACACAGCTTCTTTCAGACGGTCGGCATCCAAACGACCATTAGCATCCACTTTGAACAAACGGTGATCCAGGCGATCAAAGTCCCTTATTTTTTTCTTGATAGACCCTTCCAACTCTCGCTCAATCGGCAAAGTCTCCTGAATTGGATCATCGAGAATCGCAGAAGTTCTGTTCATACGTTCTTTCTCTCGTCTTTCTAAATTCTCTTTTCGTTCAATGCACTTTTGATACTCTTGCACGAACAACGATGGGTTAAAACGGTCAAAAAGTAGGCTCCAAGCCATAGGGCCACTAGGCTGGTCTGATAGCATCCAAGGAGCAAAGAAGCTTTCTGAGACCAACCACATAGTTGAAGTCCCTTCGCGGGTCATTTCCCCCAACGCAAAAAGCTGCGTGACCCGTATAGAGTTCTCGCACCAATACGCTAGGGCGTGTTGTAGAAGTAGTCTAGCAGATGTCTGATACTCAGGGAGGGCAGTAGTAGAAACAACAAGACAAGTATAAGTTTGCCCAGGCTCATAAGTCAAAATCTCATCAGCAGTAATCTGACTCGGCGACAATTCCCCACGAAGAAGCCGCTGAATTAGCTCTTCACGCAACGGCAACACTCCCAACACGGCTAGTACACCATCTAAGCCACGACGATTTTTTGGATTATATCGCATCCAGTAAAGATGCTCATTCTTCTTCAGCCACGACAATATTATCCTCACGGGAATCGCCTGCTGCCAATCCAACTGTTGAGCTTCCATATATCCCAGGGCTGGCAAGTCATCAGGCAAAACCATATCTATCGAAGGTGCAGCGCGGCCCCGCTGATATGATCCCATATTCAGAGAGCCATTCTGCTTCCTAATACGGCGACCGCCCCCTAACTCCCCTCTCAAGAAAGCATCAACATCTGCTTTTCTATAACCCCCGGCTTTTTGACGCTTCTGACGATTTGGCGGATAAGAGCCAATCACCCCTTTCTCAACCCGACGGTAGAATGTCGAAATGGTAAGGGGAGGCTCCCCTTTCTTTTTCCGCTCTACATTAGCCCGATTTATCAGATCAGGTATCTGAAACGGCCGATAATACTCCGAGCTAGAGAATGTTTCGTTCTCTGTCATACAAATTCCGCTCCAATCGCAAAAACTAACTTCATTCGCAGTGATTATAACATACTTATTCGCAGAATAGCAACAGAAAGCAAAGTAGGAATAAACAAACTTACCAAGAAATTCAAAATTCGATAACGAACCTATTGACAATCATATTTGCACATGTTATTCTCATATTGAAATGCGAATAAGTTAGCAAAAACGAAATAATCCGATATACAGAAGCAGACACTCTTTCACACTAGATTTATCTCTGTAGTGCGAATATTCTTGACAGTCTTAATAAGTGCAAACAACTTTGCAAATAACAATCTCACTACAGGAGAACAAGGCCAATCTTAGAGTGAGAGAGGGGCAAAGGATATAAGGTAAGGTGGTGGGGCGAGTATTGCTGGGAAGTTGTATATCTGGCTCGGCGTGAGAGTCGCCTGAGCCAGACATGATCGTAATTGAAGTGCTGTATTTGTAATGTGTTCAGGGGGCCGCTCCGACCAAGAAGTAAGCCCCCCTTAGCTAATCCTGGCCCGAAAGACCGAGAGAAGCTTTTGTCATTGTCGCACAAAGCCTTTAATCGGTCAACGACTCAAGTTGTGTCAAAGTGCATCAAATGATGCACACAACTCGGAAGGAGACCGATCTATGTATATATTTGCCCGCACCCGCACCCGCACTCGCGCAACAGCGCCTTCGATCCCTCCCTCAACGCGCCGCCGCTATGGCATTGATCGTGTCGAACTCCTGTGTTTTCTCATCCGCATGATGATCATCCTTGGCGTTGTGGCCATGGCTCTGAACGGCCACGGCATCCATTAGCTAGTTGTCCCTGTAGAGTTGTGCTGAATTGTATTTTGTCCATCAAGCCAGAGCGCATTTGCTTGTAAACGCTCATCCAGGCGACAGCATGCAGGAGGATCATACATAATGCCTATCTCTTTTGACCAAGAAGTAAACAGGGTCGCAGATTACCGGGATGAGATTATCCACATTCGTGCGATCTACGTTGCGCCAGCCTCGGTGTTACCCGAAGATTTACTCCCTATAGCTGGTTGCCACCACCTGACTTACCTGCAGCCGGTGCAGCAACTCGACGGCGACAGCGTACTGGTGCATGTCGCGCCACTCCCACATCGTTTAGAGATGCCGGGCAAGTATTACACCTGCGTGGTGTCGGCGAGCGCGTTCGATAGCGCACTTGTCTATGATCGCCGCCTGGCCTGCATAGCTACATGCGACCTGCGCGAGCTGGTGGAAGAGCGCGCGGCTCAGACTGCGCCTGTGGAGCCATCACAGGCACCCGATAGCACCGTGCAGACCGAGGAGGTTCCCGCTGCTATGGTGTCTGATGAGGAGGAAGCCGACTTGGCCCCATTGCCAACCATCTTTGTCTCGCGAGAGACGATCCGTGAGTCGCTGGAGACGCTGCAAGTGACGGGCACGCGGGAGCGGCGCGTGCAGACAGTCTTGTTACACGCGACCCTTCAGACACTTTCCACGCAGATGAAGCACTCTTACAACAAGCGGGAGTATCGCCACCTGCAAAATCAGTACGACCAGGTGCTCGCGGTACAGCAGCGACGGGATAAGGGGCACGGATGGCAGCGGGTGGTGACACTGGAGCCAGCCTGGGAGGAAGGTCGGGCAGGCTGGTCTCTCATTGTCGGGGTGCCGGTGTCGCTGGCGGCATAGGAAAGGGGCGCAGTGGTGCAAGACGTGCATATCACCTGCCGCAACGAGACGTTGCAGTCATTTGTCGATGCGCTGGAGGGGCAGTTTGCGGGGCAGAGGGAAGAAGTCGTTGTGGTGGATTATGGCTACTCACAAAAGTGCGTGCATGGCTACGTGGTGCTGGAGTGGATCGAGGAGGCGGATGAAGTGTTTCTGGCGCAGTTGGACGCGGATGAGAGCGTCATCGATTACTGCGTGTATACCGTGCCCTCGGCCGATGACTTTCCATTTGGGGCCGAACTGACCGTGCCAGAGCGGGAACAGGAATATCCAGCTTGTGACACGGACTGAAAAGAGTGAAACGAAAGGAGTGATGACCACATGGCCGTTGCGTTGGCAGACCTGTCGAATCGAGTCGAAATTCCAGTTGCTGGGTACAGCACCGTGATCCGTGTGCTGGTTGTCCATGAGTGTCCGTTGTTCAGGGCCGGCCTTCGCTCTTTCCTGGAGCGACAGAGCGATTGTGGCTTGGTTGGAGAGGCCACCCATCTCGAAGACGTGCTTGCGCTGGCGAGGGAGCAATGTCCAGACATCGTGCTGCTAGACGGTGGTCTCACCTCGGCCGATCCGCTTGACCTGGCGCAGCAGTTACGCCAGATGGGAGTGCCGGGAATCATGGTGTTTGCTGCTCCGACGGCAAACGAGGAAATGCTCTTCCAATTTTTGATGCGCGGAGCGACTGCTTATGAAGATCCCTGCATCTCCGGAGAAGAACTACTCTCCAAGATGCACCGCATGCATCTTGGAGAGTGCCTGGTGACGAGCGATGTCCTGGTTGCTCAGGCTGCCCGGCGCGAACGGCTGGAACGCATCCGCCGGGACGCATTGCTGACTGCGAGTCTCACCGAGGCCTGTCTTCCTTCCCCGCTGGTAGGGGACTGCAAACAGGGAGAAGACTGCAAGGTTTCTGGGAACTCCTCCCCGCTCTCCGAACAAGAACGCGTGGTGCTTGAGCAGATCGCCAAGGGGCGGACGAATGCACAGGTCGCTCAAGCACTTGGCGTTAGCTCTCACGTGATCAGAGACCGATTAAATCAGATCTATCAGAAAATCAACGTGCATGACCGAACCTCAGCAGTGGTTATGGCTTTGCGCCAGCACTGGATTGCTGTCGAAGGCATTCACTGGTTGTCCCTGTAGATTAGTCTTGTATTTTGCCCGTCATGCCTGGGCGCATTTGCTAGAAGACGCCCACAGTCCAGGCGACGGGTTGACAAATGGAAAGGACCGGCATCCATGCAGCAGCGCCACAAACGCCAGACCATCCCAGGCGGCTTTCAGATGCTTCTCACGCCTCTACGGATCGCGCTTCTGGTGGCAGTGGTCCTTGTCTTTGGATTGACGATCCACCTTCTTACCGTCATCACGCACTAGCCTTTGAGGCTGGAAAGGAAGAACAGAATGTCTAAATCAGCAGTTCGTAGAGAAACTGGCGTCCCTAACTCTGGAGCAGACCAATACGTGGAAGAGGTGATGGGTGGCCCTGTTACCCAGCGCGCGAGTCGGAAGCAAAATCAGGACGGACCAGTTCCACTCTCCATCGGGAAAACGAATGGAAGCGGCAGGTCGCGCGCGCGCCAGGACGCGATGGAAGAGCAGCTCGACACAGACGTGCTCCCGGAGAACAGCGACGGGGACGACGACGAGTGGGTCCCTCGGCGCTACTCGCGTGCAGAGGTGACGCGGAGGTTGGCTGAACAGAACACACGCTCAGCCCAGACCGCTCCAGAACGCCGCACGACAGGGAATCCTCTTCCTCGGCGGAGGACAGATGACCTTCCAAAGCCTCGCCAGCGCAGGCACCTCCACGGCTGGGCGGCGCTCCTGGTGGGCGCGTTCGCCCTGATTTTCCTCTATCTGGTGATCGGCTGGATCTATTCAGTCTGGATAGGGATCTCCAACCGCCTCAGCTATGGTCCCACACCGACCACCTATCTGGAGGCAGTGGTCGGCGATCATGATGGGCCAGGCCATCCAACCACCTTTGTGGCGATGAATGAGCATGGCACGATCGTCATCCAGGTGGCTCCCGGTGGCGACTTCTCCAAGAGCAGCACCTACGTCCTGTCGGCGCAAACCTTCCACGGCTGGGGCAATCCTGGCGACGTGGTGGTCACCCTCACTCTCGCCGGAAACGGACCAGCACCAAATATTCTCGTCCGGTTGCAGGGCGATCCCGATCTGGGTCATTTCTACCAGAGGCCGACAGTCAGCTTCGTGCTGCTCAATGGACATCCGGGATTTAGAGTCGGCCCGATGGAGTAGTGCGTAACGACAGTGCGGCCAGCCAGAGCTGGTCGAGGACTGCAAGACATACGAGGAGAACAACATGTGGAACACGCCACTCATCAGCGGAACAGGTCTCTCGATCGCAACTGGCTGCGCGCTGGTCCTCCTCGGTCTGTCACTTGGCCTTCTCGTTGCTGGCCTCTGCCTGGCATTCGTTGCCGCCTCGGGCGACCGCCAGGCCAGCTCGCCAGAGGAGAGCGACGGCTCCATCAGCGACGACGAGATTGAGCTTGTCATCGAACTCATGCGAGACGCCGTCGCCGGGAGCGGCTGGACGCTCTGCGGCGATTGCTACACGCGCACGCTGCTTCGTCAGGTGCAGCACTCAGAGCCAGAACAGCCGTGTTCTGGCAGACAGGAGCCCCAGGTGACTGCACGCGAGAGAGCACAACCGACGCGAGATCGAGAAAGGTACCCGCCGGGGAGATCCTGGGTACCCGCCGGGAGAGCGATTCTTGTCGAAACGCCCGAAAACGGCGAGCAACAGCAACACGGGTACCCATTTCCCTCCCAGCGGGTACCCGCCGGGCATGGCACCCGGCCTTCGGGTTGGGTGAGGATTGAAACGAGACCTGATATTACATAGCGAGAGAAGGAACACTCATTATGGTCATAAACGAAACGACAGTCAACGGAACGACACCCGTATCCAAGCAGCCATCTTCTTCCCACATGCTTGCGGGGCAGGCCACCTACTGGGAAGTTGGCATCGACGTCGGCAGCGACTTCTCCATCGCCTTCGCCACTCCGGTGTTTGTGACGAGCGAGCATGAACGTGACACCTCGTATCGGGGAGTCACCTTGTATCACAAGTTGCCGAGCATCATCGGCGATATCGCCTTTGACGAACTGGTCGTCGCGCGAGGGTGGCTGGAGGGAACTCCCTACCGTAAAGTGCTCAAGGACGACGAGTTTATCCTGAAGACGACTTTCAAGAAGACCGACCGTGTTGTGGGGAGATGGGCAGAGATCGAAGGCAAGAACTGGTCTGCCGCCAAGGGGTTGGCCGAACGATATTGGGGTCCCCACGCGAGAGAAATCGTGCTCACGCTCCTTGGCATCCTGATCCCAGTGCCACAGGCCACTATCCGACTTGTCACAGGACTGCCTTTTTCCCTCTACGCGCAACCGGGCAGCCGCGAGCGCGTGAAGGAAAATCTGGAGGGCGTCTACCTGTTCTCTCTTAACGGAGAACAGAAAGAATTCACCGTGCTGGTGGGAACCGTTGTCATGGAGGGCTACGCGGCCCTGGTCTATCAGCCGGAGATTGATGGCGAGCAAGTCAGCATTGACTTTGGCGGGCGCACCGTCAACTTCATCTACGCGCTGGGGACGACCATTATCCACAACCGGTGCTTCTGCGAAGAGATGGGCATTGGGCAGATTCACGAAGTGATCATCAAGCGCCTGCGGCGCAAGTACGAATATGCCATGAAGCTCTCGGAGTGCCGCGACCTGCTCATGCGCTACACGTCCGGCGCGATTCTCCCCGCCATCGATACTCCCAAAAAGCGTCTGGAAGACGCCGATCTGCGCAAGCTTATCGAAGACGAGATCACCACCCACTGGACGCCTATCGAAATGCGCATCGGCCAGGCACTCAACGCCGAGGGGGCGGATATGTCTTCTACTATCAAGCGTGTCACGCTCAACGGCGGTGGGGCCTACATCTACCAGCACAAGGTGCGCGCCTCTCTCACACATACGACGGTCGTGCTGCCAGATGGCGCGCAAGACCAAAACGCTCAGTATTACCACGATCTCGTCGTGCAACTCGAGCGCAGTAAAGCGGATATCTGGAGGAAGTAGTTGCGGCAAGAGAGCGAGGCAGTCGTCCATGGCCACACGGAAACGCAGGTTTGTCTATCCCAGCGTCTCGATCAAGGAACAGTCGTCTGTCCACCTGCATTTGATGGCGTATGCCCAGGCGCGCAACTTGAAGCTGGGGCAGGCCATCAACGCCATTCTGGGAGATTGGACCGACGCGTTGGATGGCAAGCCAAACCCTTTCGGGTCGAGCATCCTCCTCGGGGGTGCCACCATCTCCGCTGGAATGAACAATGAGCAGCAGGAACAACAGGAACGTGAAGCCAAAGCGCGCGAGGAACGCGTTGCCAGCACTGCCTCGCAATGGATTTAGTCGAAGAAAGAGAGAAAATAGTGAGTACCCGTATCACCACCCTGGAACAGGGGACGGCCCGATTCGCGCAACGACGACCCGTCCGGGTCGGGCGAACCCGCAGAAGGAGAACGCTCTCCTTCCTCGCGTTAGCCGGCTTGTTCGCGCTCACTCTGATTGTCCTGTTCACCCACCTGTCAGGCATGAGCTACGCCGCGTTGACAGCGCTGTCCGTTCAACAGGAAATACGGATGACCGTTCCTTCATCCACGCACGCGGCACCTCCTTCAACTTCGACTTCGACGAAGAGCGTGCCGGTCGTCGCGTCAAGCGGCAATGCTTCACGCGCATTGCAGCGCGTCAACCAGCTTGATTGCGGCCAGTACGCTTCAGGCTCCGAGTGTGCGACCTGGGCGTACTCGGCCTGCAGCACTGCGGCCATAACGGAAGTGATCAATAGTTACGGCTATCACTTCCAGATCACCGCTATTTTGCAGCAGGAAGTCGCGGCGAACGCGATCACGCCACAAAACGGACTGCTGGACGACCAGGGCATCCAGCGCACGGCCGCGCGCTTTGGCTTTAGCACGAGTTGGGGATACAGCCTGTCGCTCGACCAGGTGATCGCTTCGGCCAACGCCGGCATCCCCGTCATCGTGGCATGGCCACCGGCGAAGTACGATGGCGGTCACCTCGTGGTGGTGATCGGCGGCGACAGCACCAGTGTGAGGCTCGCCGACTCGTCACGCTACAACCGGCAGATGCTCAGTCGCGCGCAATTTCTCAACTGGTGGGCGGGCTATTCTGCCATCCTCAAGCCCGGACCATTCAGTTTCGTGGGAAAGCCCACGCTCACCGCGAACTTCATCAACCAGGTGCTGGCCAGCTATGGTTCCCCCGCTGCGAGACTGGGGCAGCAGATGTACGACCTGGGTGTGAAGTACGGCATCGACCCAGCCTACGCGCTGGCATTCTTTATGCACGAAAGTCTCTTCGGGACGACTGGGGAGGCACGAAAAACGCTGGCACTTGGCAACGAGCGGTGTCTCTCAGACCGGCCCTGCATCGACCAGGATCGGGGCGGATACGCGCAGATGTTGAGTTGGCAGGACGGGTTCGATCACTGGTACCGCTTGATTTTGAATGGCTATGTCTATGGGAGCGTAACGATCCCTATTGCTGGCCACCCCTGTTTGACCATAGGACAGACGATTCCCGTCTACGCGCCAAGTAGCGATGGGAATGACGAGGTCGCCTATATCGCTGCACTTGAACACGAGTTACGAACATGGTGGTCAGGGCAACTACGAGTCGCCTGAAACATTACGCACGAAGGAGCTATCCATGAGCAACCAGCAAGAGACAGACAACATCATCTCTCTCCAGAAACCGCCATCGGGCGGAAGCACTGGCGATCCGCGTATCGAAACAGCGCTCGCCAAACTACAGGTCTTCATCGACGACTTTCAGGCAGATGAGCAGGCTGTGAAACAGGCCGCGCAAACGTTCCGCGAGGCGTTGCACATCAGTCCGCGCCAATGCAGGGAAGTGATTACTATCTTGCAGGCGATCCGGCACAGAGCGGCATCTTGCATCGAATTGCTGGATGAGCAGGAGAAACCGGTTTTCATGCCGCTCAGGTACGGGGTGCTGTTACCACTGCACTGTCTCGATGGCGAGGAGACCGCCCGCCTCATTCTGCAACTGGACGCGTTTCGTTTCTTGTGCATCAACACACAGGCCGACCGGCAGCGGATCACGACTCATGTGCAATTGCAGACAGCCCTGGCAGGCTCTGTCAAGCATGTGCGCGACCTGAACACTGCCCTGGAGGAACTGCCTGGAAAGGTGCGCGAGTTTGCGCTCCAGGTCCAGGGATACTACCACTATCCCCCCTGCACGCCAAGCAGATAGAGAGAAGAAGAACCGAGGGATCAGATGAATCGAGAGACAGGCGAACGCCGGGAACACCCACGCCGAGACGAACCTGCCAGCATTCCTGCGCTGACTCACCGTCATCTGGAGGCCGTGCTGCAAGTGCTCAAGCGCGCGAAGACGCCAGACGTTGCCTTGATCGAGCAAGCGGAAGCGCAGCTTCGCCGGATCATCGTCGCCATCAAACCACTCTCACCAGATGCGGTGAAGCAGCGCCTTCGGACCAAGCGGCTCACCAAGAAGCAGCTCCTGGACGCCCTGCGCGACGGCTGTGACGGCTTGAATGTGGCGCTGGACGCATACGAAGAGGGAAATGTCCAGCAATGCACGCAGCAAGTGAAAGGCTGCCAGCACATCATCGGCGAGATTTTGACCACCTGGTAATTCCAGGTAGCGACACACGGAGGGAACACCATGCATCAAGACACAAGCAATGATCAGGATGGACAGCATCTTCTCGATCAGCTCATCGTCCCTGCCCTGCCAGCGGAGTTTTACCACTCCGACATCGCCAGGCAGTACGAGGATGGAGCGTTTACTAGCAGGCTCGACGCTGAGGTCGCAGACGTCCTGCGTGGCTGTCAGAAATCTGTGGAGTCGGGTGAGGCAGCGCCCATGACGCTTTCCGGCGAAGCATTGGCAGCTCTCAAGCACCTCAACTGCATCGCGCTCATCCAGAATGGTCAGGTGCTTCCACTGCTTGATATTGAGCAGACAGCAGCGCCCATGACCGCTATGCAAAAGGCGCATCTGTACCACGCGGCCGCAAGTACCTTGCTTGAGGCAATTGCGGCCATCTACGAAGATCAAGCGCAGCGCGCAAAGCAGGACGATGACAACGAGGGGGAGCGCTGCTATGTCTGAGAACAGAGTCCCCCGAGAGGCGGCGCACACCAGTATCGAAAGCCTCGGAACTGTTGGCGCTGAGCCGGGCGAGCAGGGGCAACCTGAGCCCAAAAGAGCAGGACAACCGGCTGGATAGTTCCTAAAAGCATGGTGTTTTAGGACACTGTATTCAAGGAGCTACCAGCGAGCCTGCGCGGCAGGCAGCAGTTCGCCAGGTCATCACACCTTTCGATGTTTGTTCCAGTCGGAAGCTCTGTGGTTCCAGTTTAAGGGTAGCCGAAAGGCGAAGGTGATTGGAGCACAACAAGCCTGGTGAACAATCGCAAGGAGCAATTCACTCCACTAGGAGGGCTTAGAGCCAGTATGTACGTCTATGTAAAGAATCACGATGGAGCAGCACTGATGCCTTGCACCCCGGCCAAAGCACGGAAACTGTTGCAGGCAGACAAAGCAAGGATTGTAAACTATCGCCCCTTCACGATCCAACTGAGTTGGCAGTGCGAGGGGCACACTCAGGAGGTAATCTGTGGAATCGATAAGGGAAGCAGTATTACGGGCCTCTGCTGTGTAGGCAACGGGGGAGTCTTGCTCTCGGCAGAGATCCATCATCGTCGGGATGTGAAGGAAAAGATGGATGATCGGCGGCAGCGACGTAAAAGCCGCAGGGCACGATGCTGGTATCGGCCTTGCCGATTTCTCAATCGCGCATCCAGCAAGCGGAGTGGGCGGTTTCCCCCATCGATTAAGACCAATGTGGAGGAAGTCATTCGTGTGGTTCACCGCCTTCCCCTGCCAATCAGTTCCATCGTGATCGAGGATGTGCAGGTAGATATCGCACGCTTGAATAACCCGGAACTCAGAGGAAGCCAGTATCAAGACCCAACCCGGCTGGATGAGAATCTGCGCATTGCGTGTCTGATGCGAGACGAGTATCGGTGCCAGCACTGTCAGAAACAAGGCGGGCGTTTAGAAGCACATCACATCCAGTTCCGCCAGCATGGTGGCAGAGATACCCTGACGAACCTGCTCACCCTCTGTGAGCAGTGTCACCATCGAGTGCATGAGGGCAAAATCGCGCTCAAAGTCACAGGGGTAAGTGGTCAGTTGGATCAGATTGCTCAACGCGCCATGCAAGGGAAGATGCACCTGTATACCACTCTGAGGACGTTTGCTCCTTTAACCACCGTGTTTGGCTACGAAACAGCCACGTACCGGAAATATCGAAATTTGCCGAAAACGCACATCATTGATGCCTTGTGCATTGCAACCCTTGGGACTGGCCAAGTGGTTGGCGTGCCAGAGCGCAATATCTATCACATCCGCTTTCGTCCCAGACAGACGCGCAAACAGTATCACAGCCAGCCCCAGAAAGGCAAGGGCCGAGTAAAGTATCAGGTGAATGAGGAGTTACAAGGCTTTCGCAAAGGGGATCTGGTACTCGTTAAGGGGAAACATGTCAAACAGATCAACTCGATCTATTCCAACGGCTATCTGGCGTTTCCACGGGTGAAATGGGAACCCAATCAAGCGCTTCCACGAGATTGTCAGTTGTTGGGGCGAGGAGAAACCATTCTCTGGGAGAAGATGGGATAAAACGCCATAGTTGTCTACATGTGACCATAGTTTCTAAAACCAGTTGCGGTACTTCAAGACCATCTGTCGGCAGATCGCCGCGCTGGCACTGGACATCCTCGAACAAATGGAGTAGTTGAATAGATCGCACATGCCAGGACCTGCAAGGGTTTCTGGCCTAGCAAAGAAGTACATCATGGGACAAGGGACTGAAACGATCACGGCGGGAGCGCCGACAACAGAGAACCAGATGTGTCTGGCTGTACCCGGCAGCACCCCGGCGCTGCCCCCGCATCTTACCGCGGTTGGTGAGCCGTATCGCTTTTCCCCGTACTGGTGGATCGGCTGTGCTTGCGCCACTCCGGAGGAACTACGATCGCTGCAGGGCATCGTCATTTTTAACAAAACGGAGTGTCTTTTTCTTGCTGAGGATGAAGCCAGGAAGGCTGTCAGTCTCGCCACACTGCTCCTCACACAACTTGGGAGCATGCATGCCTGTCGAAAAGTCGGAGACATGGAGGAGAGAACATGAGCCTGAGCACGCATCCTCCAGAAAAGCAAGAAAAACTGACCTCGCCAGATCTTCGCCTGCGTGATTCGACGACGCTGTGGGGGCCGCTCCAACTCACGGTGGTGAAACACCGCGAGGGGACGGAGCTTGGCTACCGGGCCGGAGAGGAAGCCTATCAGCACTGTGTGCAGCAACACGGCCGGGAGGATGTCGGTTTGCCGGATGGAGAAGCTTTGAACAGGCTCATGGATACGTATTTTGCCCTGTCCAGGCACCGGCCACGCACGATCACTGCCAAAATCACCGACGAGTGGCGGGCGATGTTTGTGCTGGGCTGGACGAGCCAGGTGCTCCAGGCTCCCTCATTCGGGAACACTGACACGAACTGGCCAACAGCGTCAAGGACTGCCGGGCGCGCATACCAGTATCGGGAGAGTGAAGAGCGCCGAGGTGTCTGTCCGGACAGATAGACAGTACCCGGGGAAGGAACGAAATGATGAGACGCACACTTTTCAAAGGCACGACATCAACGAAGACATTTGGTCTCTACAAGCATGAGAGGATAGAGGCCGAGGTGATGCCCTCTCTTATTGTGCGGGAGGCAAAGAACTGCTGGGATGAAGAGGAAATCCAGATGGGCATCCTGCTGGAGTGTCGTCCCCTGGTTGTGCAGGGTGGCGCAGATGAGGAAGCCTCCCTCGAGCCGTTTGAGGAGTTCAATGGACACTCGGCCATGCTCGATCCTGTTCGCTGGTGGAGAGCGCTCCAGTTTCTTGAGGCGCTACCCATCATCAAGGATGATCTTTTTTACTTCGGCATCTGGGGGATAGACCGCGATCCGGACAGCTCGTTCAGGAACTACACAGACGAGCTGCGCCAGGCGGTCGGCGACCAGCAGTACGATGAGATCATGAGCCGCCCCGTCCCGGAAGTCATTATCACCCTGCTCATTCAGATGGCGGACGAAGGCCTGGATGTCGACTCTGCTCTGCTCTACCTGACGTTTTGATATAAGGATAAGCACATCCATATGAGCGTCAGAAAAGGTCAAAATGGCATCAAACAGCCGTTTTCAAAGAATAAAGGCTACCGAAGGAGCTGCAAAGCGAATCTCTCGTACCGCAAATACATCTTTTACGCCTATGCATTCTACGAAAGAGACACAGGGATAGCACTATGCTTAAAGAAATGTGTGTATAATTCGCCTTTCCGGGCCTACATGGATGAGTTTATTCCTTATATCAAAATATCAGTGCTCTACGTGTCGGACGAAATCGACGCGGGAACCATCCGCTGGAGCCAGGAACTCCGCAGGATCGGGGTCAAGCATCCCGACTACTGGCGGGCGTATGCGAGAGCGAAGGCGGAGATCATTGTCCGCTACGAGCCGTACCTGTTTGCCTACGCCGCGCACCGGAAGTGTCCCTACGAGCGCGACCCGAAGCAGAAGGGGTGGGGCATGATCGAGGTCGAGTGGCAGATGGTGGCGTGCGTTGAGCGCGACATCGAGGGGCAGTATGGGGCCGACATCGCCGCGCTGCTGGGCATCCTCAAAGCGGAGATCGGAACCGACGACATTCTTGAGGACCTGGAGAAGCGCCATCCTAGCCGCAGCGAGAGACACAAGCCCTTTACACGCCCAACTCCCGATCAACGCTTTCACGAGACGGTGGAGTGGTTCGTGCAGGGCTTCACACACGAGCCGGTATCGGGCAATCCCATTCGCTGTTCTCAGGAGGAGTACCTGGAGACACTCCATGCTCTCTATCAGCGGTGGGACCGCTTACCGGTCGTCCATCCCCTTGTTCTTGAACCCAATGAACCCGCCCCAGCGGGTCTGTGACGAATGTATATCGATTGAAAGAGAGAAAGATAATGGCTGAGCAACAACTGATCACAGAACAAGACTACACACGCGAAGTGCTGCGAACCTATGCGGGTGCTCCCAATAGCACGCTCGACAAACTCACCCTGGGCGCATTGGGCCTGGCCGGGGAGTCGGGTGAGGTCATCGACATGATTAAGAAGCGGCTCTTTCAGGGCCATGAGATTGACCAGGAGAAGTTGCTGGATGAGTTGGGGGATGTGTACTGGTACTACACGCTCATTCTCCAGGCGATGGGCTACTCCTTGCAGGAGGTGATGCGCTGCAGCATCGAGAAGCTTCGCCGTCGGTATCCCGATGGATTCGAGATCGAGCGAAGCGTCAATCGCTCAGTTGTCCAGGAGGGTGTCTGTCTGGACACCCAGCCTGACTAGGAAAGAAGGGATATCGAGCACATGACGCCAGAAGAAGCAGCAACCACACTCGGTTTTCAATGTGGCTCTGCCTACGCTATCCGGGCCGTCCCTCCGCAGGGCAAAACACCGGAGGCGCTGGAGCAGGAAATGGCCCAGGCCGAGCAGATCGTGGGCTTGCCTCATCTGCGCGGGCTGTTCCGTCGGCAGTGGCGCAAAGGGTATCACTATTGGCACGTCTATCAGCTCGTCAGAGAGAGTTTTGAACGCACCTCACCTTCTGGCATGGACATCGTGCATGTCCGTGTCCAACAGCAGGGTGATGATGAACATGCCCCCTGGGCTTGCGAGGGTCTCCGAATGCACTCCCTCTCCGGCGAGTCTCTCCCTTGTCTCGCCACTGTTCGCTGGGTCACGGAAGCTGGTGATATCCCGGTCGATTGGTGGATGGTTTTTCCTGGAGAAGGCGGGGAAGTGTAACTATCCAGTTCTTGTGCTGATACGGCAAAAAATGTTCTCTGCTGAGGTCTCACCTCGGCAGAGATGAGAAAGGTACAACACGATGATTAGAGAGTCTACCACAAAAGCACAGGAGGCCATCGCCCCCCTCCTGGTCGCTCTGTTACAGCATGATACGGTGAAAGCATTGACGCTTACCGATCCCTGGGGCGAACTCGTTGCCATGGGAGCCAAGCGTCTGGAGACGCGAAGCTGGCCTCCTCCGGATGACTACCGGGGTCCTCTTGCCATTCATATCAGTAAGCGGTTTCCTGCAGAGGCCGAGGCACTCTGCTTTGATGAGCCATTTCGGAGTGCGCTTGAGGCTGGTGGCTTTCGATGGGAAGAGCCCCGGCGGTGGAATGCGCGGAACACCTGGCAGTTTCCCCTTGGGTGTGTTGTGGCTGTCGCGTGGTTGGAGGATGTTCGCCGTCTTCCGCCGGTGCCGTCTCGCGGGCAGCTCCCGCCAGAACCGGAACGGTCCTTTGGCAATTTCGCACCAGGTCGTTTTGTCTGGTCACTCCCGCTGGTCTATCGCCTCCCTCAGCCCATTGAGGCGACAGGTGCCTATGGATTGTGGGACTGGCAGCCGCCGGCGCATTTCTGGGATGGGGTGCAGGCCCGCCTGGATGCCGAGAGGCAGGAGGCGTAGCGTTGGATGCCGCATCTCACAACAGAAGCAACACAGAAAAAGGAGCATGCCCCCGTGTCGGATAGAACACACGTCTCATGGGCCGATACGACCTGGCCCGTCACGGTCGGATGTGATAAAGTCTCATCTGGCTGCTACGGTTGCTATGCCCTGCGGGACGCCAGGCGCATGGAAAGCAACCCCAACCCGAAGATCAGCAGCGTCTATAGTGGACTGGTTACCAAACAAGCCAATGGCCTCCTGAACTGGACAGGAACGGTCAAAACGCTCCCGGAGCGTCTGAACGATCCCGCCCACTGGAAAGAGCACCGGGATATCTTTGTCTGCTCACAGAGCGACTTGTTTCACAAGGATGTCCCTGGTGAATTCATCGGCGAGGTCTTCAGCGCTATGTGGAACTACAGCTGGCACACCTACTATATCCTCACCAAGCGGCCCGAGCGACTCCTTGAACTCCTGCAAGAGGACCCTCCGGAGGGGCTACGGGATTTCAACGCGACGAATTTCCCCCATGTCATTGTTGGTATATCGGCGGAAAACCAAGATGCGGCAGAGGAACGATTGCCACTCGTAACGCAGGTACCACTGCCAGCGAACCAGCTGTTCGTGAGCGCTGAACCGCTCATCGGACCTCTTGACCTCACCAGGTGGATCGAGCGGATCGGATGGGTAATCGGCGGTGGCGAGTCAGGCAAGCATGCCCGGCCTATGCATCCTGATTGGGCCAGGAGCTTACGAGATCAATGTGTGGTATCTGACACTGCGTACCACTTCAAACAATGGGGCGAGTGGGTAACGGAGAGGCCAGAGCGCGGAAAGCCCGACACATGCACCCTCGGCGGCACGACCTTCTACCGGATAGGCAGGAAGAGGGCAGGAAGAGTCCTTGATGGCCAGTACTGGAACGCCCGGCCAGGCGCAGACGATGGACCAACCTACGCGCCTCATCCGCTTCACGCGGAGGTGACAGTCAATGAGAGCGCGGGACCTGCATACAACGGCTTAGTAGGAATCATCACCACGATCCAGCCCGACGATCCAGCAATCCGCGAGACCCGCGGCGAGGAAGCGAGCTACTGGATCACCGCGGGCGGCAGAGAGCTCCCGCAGGCGTTCGGCTACTGGCAGATCAGGCCAACGCACGAACTCAAGGAGAAAACACCATGACACATGATGCATTGACCGGAAGCCAGGTCGCAGCCCTGGTTCGCCCACAGCCATTCTATAAGCAGTTGCAGGCCGAACTGCGCCGCAACGAGGGAGATATCGACCCGCAGCACAGCAAGCGCGGGTACAGCCACTTCATCGAGGCTCTCCCTGCGATGCGTGTGCTCCGCTTCCTTGAAGCTGCCCCTGACGGCGTACCGGAGAGCCTGGCAGTGGCTGCGCGCGTCTTCGCTGTCTGGTATGAACACGATTATGATTTCCTGCCTGGGCGCGAACACGGCTTCCGCGAATACTTCAAGGGGCGTCCGCTGCGCTTCTTGTTCGATCGACTGGCCGAGGTGAGTTGCGCTGCGACTCGTGATGGCGAACAGCAGGCCGACGCCTACCTGCACTTGGTCCACGTCGTTGAAACGGGCGACACGCTCCGCTGGCTCGCGCCTGAGCGGTTGCCGGCTCCTGCGGCCTCTATCCTTAAGCGGGAGGGAACTCTCTGTGGGCCGATCTACTTCCTCAGTCATGTGCTGGAGCGAGATGAGCAGGACACGATCCTCTCCACTGACGATGTGGACGTCCATATCTACGGCGACCTCGGCATGGCGCTCGAGCATCTTCATACCTTGAACAAGCAAACTGTTCAGGAAGGAACCATACATGATGACCAGTGAAGAATCACAGCAACAGCAGACTTCCCTCGCCTGCGCCATGAGCGATCTTGAGGGAGGTCTCCATTCTCTGACGGTGGAAGCCAGGACAGTGCTCTTGGACGACACTCCCGCCGACATCGTGGAGGTCACGGCCCAGCACATTCGTTTTGCCACCGAGCACGGAACGGTCGCGTGTGCTGTGGATGCCTTTGGTCAGGCAGTGCTTGGCGGAAACGCGCCAACACTGGGAGACCTGGGACAACAGCTTGGGCAGAACCTGGCGCGCTGGTACGCCGAAACGCGCCTGACCGAACGTTTACGCTCTGTCCTGCTTCAGGTGCAGGGAACGCTGGACGAGTACGAGCGCGAACGCCCCAGGTTACTTCTGCCCCAGATGCGCCTCGATCCCTACATGGCAAGAGTGCTGGAAAGTTACAAAGGCACGGAGGAATCCGCACAGGCCATCGCGCTGGTCCTGGATCGTCCGCTGGAGCAGATCCGGGCCTTGCTTGGCCCCGCCGCCGTAGCAATGCGCGCGCTTGCCGACTCGTCGCCAACTTCTCCGCAGGAGCAGACCGTCCAGCAGGAAAATACGGAGACACCGACGGCAGGTTCTGTTCGCTCTCCACACGAAGCTGCCCCAAGCGAGGCGTTGCCCATTTGGGCGACGGAACCGGAATCTCAAGCAACAGAGACGCAATCGCATGAGAAAGAAGCTGCCAACGAGAAGGCAGCAGCCACAGAGCACCAGCCGACCTATGCGGCGACCAATGGTGAGCGGAGTGCATTCCGCTGGCTCCCTGTACTGATCAAGCAACTGAGGGCAGAGGTGAGCAAAGAAGTGGATACGGCTTCCGGGGCAACGAGTATCGCGGCGGTCGCGCGTACCATTGCGCAACGCTACCAGTGGCCATATAAGGCAGTCGATTACAAGATTCGATCTCTCCACTTGATGCATGCTGAACAGGAGACGACAGCGCTGCAAACGGTTGTTCCAGATGCTCCCACACACCAGGAGCCGACTGCTGATGCATCAGAACAGTCAGAACCGGATGAGCACAGGGTGCAAGCAATCACTGCACCAGCCACCGGTGCTTCCGCTCTCTCCTGGCTGTCTTCCTCCTCTTCTCGACAAGCACAGGACGTACCAGCGCTCGAAATCGGCCACACCATGTGGGATGTTGACATTGAGGGAAAGGCAGAGAGATGGCTGTTGGAGTATGCCTATGGAGCATTTCCCTTCACCCGCGCGAACACGCGATTTGGCTACCGGGGCCAGATCTATGACCTGGAGCGAGCCTATACGAGCAAACTGAAGGTCACCACGGTACCCGTCGGTGCTGAAATCGTTCGCGAAGCGACTGGAGCGGCATAGGGCAGCGCAAGCAGCCAGAAAGGAGCACCCTATGAGCGCCGCAACACTCCCCCGCACGAAAAAAGAAGCGTATCGGCTCCTGCGCCAACTCGCTCACGTGGGCAGCATCATCGAGGTCAGCGAGCCGCACATCTTTGGTGAGCGCGACCGGTTGCTTTCCTTTGCTCTTGTCGGTCCCGACGGGAGACTGCAAGACATCAACGCCCTGGCCTCTCGCATTTTTGAGATGCCACTGGAAGAGGTGCCTGAGCAGCCAGGGGTGTATGCAGTGCGCGCAAAGGACACCGGAAAGCACCCGGGAGGCTCGTTCGTTGCTACGCTGTCGTTCAAGCTGTACCGGAGGCCTTCCGTTATCGGGTAGAGACATCCAATCAACCAGCAAAAGAAGAGAAAGGAAATCAATTCTATGAATGAGAAACAAGAGCAAGAGAAACACGTGATTGACCAACTCGCCCACGCTGCAGCGGAGATCCTGCTTCAGGACAATGCCGAGGCTGACATCGATTCACAAAAACTCCTTACCGCAGCCTGTGATTATGTCGTGCTTGAATGGGAAAAGCATGTGGGCCGCAAACCAGAAGAGGCGGACCAGTGTCAGGTGATCCCGGCAGCGATCGCCGCAGCGCACGCCTTCCTGCTACAGCAGACAAATGGGTTAGGTCTGCTCTACACCTTTGGCTATATGGATGTGTGCGCTGATGCAGTCATTGCGCAGTTGGTCGCGCTCGATGTCGTGATCGTTGACATCCGCTATTCGCCGAACTCGCGGAGAGCGAAGTGGCGGATGGCCCGGCTTCAAGAGCAGCTTGGGGAGCATTGTCTCTCTATACGGGAACTCGGCAACGTGAACTATAACCAACCTGGCACTCCTATTCAACTCTTCCAATCCGAAAACGGCGTGAACCTGGTCGGTGAGCGGTTGCAGCGCGGCCAGCATCTCGCTCTAATGTGTGTATGCCGTGAGGTAGAGGAGTGCCACCGTCTGGAGGCTGCTCGCCAGGTGCAAGCGCAGTTTCCTGACGTCATACTCATTCACTTGTAGCGCGTTTGTAGTGCCACCAAGTCAGAGACAGGAGCAGATGGAATGCGTATGAGGAACCACCGGCCAGCACCCACCAGGCAAAACTGGTACCCCAACAAGCTAGCTATTTGGTGAGACAAATAGCTAGCTTGACAAACGAAAAAATATGTGATAGTTTTATCCTGTCATCCTGTTGTTTGTAACTCTCTTGTCAATTTGTAGTCTATAGAAACACACAACAAAGGAGCCACGTCTCTATGAGCCACATTGTGCAAGCCAAAACGAGCGTCAAGCATCCTGATCTGGCGCTTTTGACCCAGGCAGTCAATCTCGTCGCCCAGCAACACTCCGGCGGTCGAATCGCTGACTACTACCTGACGTTTGCCCGCAGCCGTCGAACTGATGCGCAGTTTGCCATCTTCACGGGTGAACTGGATCGAGGGATGGGCATCAAGATCAAAAAGACCGGGGAGTTGACCTTTATCGGCGATTTCTGGGCCCACGAGGAGCTGGCCACGCAGATCCAGCAACAAATCCTGCAGACCTATGTCAGCCTTGCCACGATGCAAGCATTACAAGCCATGGGCTACCAGGCGACCGCGATTGAGGGCGAGCAAGGGCAGCTCATCCTCACGGGGGTCAGCTATGAATAGTAAGAAGATTATCATCACCGTCAATCCAGACGGAACCACGAAGCACGATTTTGAAGGGTACGTAGGAGCCGAGTGCCTGGCCGCGGGCGATCAACTCAAAGCCCTGCTTGCACAACTCGGCATCCAGATCGAGCAGACGAACTTTGTTCCCAAACCTGAGCTTCTTCATGGGCAGGAGCAGTATCTTCCCACCCAGCAGCAACAGATCGAAGGAGGGGCGTGATATGGCGACACAACGCGCGCAGACGTTGCACCTGACGATTGAGCCAGATGGGTCGCTCAAGGTCGGCTCCTGCGAACACTGTGTGGTCAAAGAGGCCGGTCGGCCTGATCGTGCCTGGAACCCAACGGGCGACAGCGAACTCGACTTTGACCGCGACCAGATGATCCAACGACTCGCGGCACTCGGCGTTCAGGTGACGATTACTCAGGAATATGTGTGCCCCTAGTTATAGGTTCGGCGTGCCGGGTGAGATGCCCCTAGAGATGGGTCAGCTTCCCAGCATGCTCCATACAAAAGCTAGCCGTTTAGTGCAACAAATAGCTAGCTGAGGGAAAGACGACAAACAGATGACAAAAACGAAACACCATGTGGCTCCTCTGTGGGCGCAAGAACTTTCTGCCCGCTATCGTTCGGGGATCGCGCATGCTTTTTTAATCCACGGCAATGTGCAAGATTACGTCGGCGGCATTGCAGGACAATCGCTCAAGAACTATCTGCTGGCCAGCTTTGCCGAGCGGGATATTGTGGTCTACTGGCATCGCGCCGGCGGCTTTTTCTTCCCGAAAGCGGCGATGAAGAAACGCTTCGCCGAGGTGGTCGGGCTTGTCTCATCGCAGCCAGGCGCAGGTTCGCGATCCGGGGGAGGAGGCCTTGCCGCTGGCATGAATGCGCTGGCTGGCGCGGGAGGTGCGGGAGCCGATCCGCTGGCGATGGTCGATCAATTAGGACGCCAGCCCCTTGCCGCGCTTAACCTGCTCAATCAGTTGCTCCACGCCAGCCAGGAACAAGCGAAATCGCGCCAACCTACGGAGACACCTCCTACACCGTTTCGCGTGGCCGTCGTGCTCGATTACGCGGAAACGATCGCTCCTGCTACCGAGGCAGCGGCCTCCCCAGAAGATCGGACGGCGCTGGTGACCACCGTGGAGTGGGGGCGCGACGCTTCTATTGGGCAGCGCGAACATATTGTGGTCATGATCGCCTCAGACCTGCATGATCTGAATGAGCGGCTGCGCAAAAGCGGCGCGCGCTGGGAGCAGATTGACGTCCCGTTTCCCTCGTTTGAGGAACGCGCAGCCTTTGCAAAGACGCTGATTGAGAATCCTGAAAATGAAGTCCGCCTGGCTGATGGCATCACGTATGAAGATATCGCGAGGCTGACCACAGGCTTGCGCTACATCGACCTGGAGGACATTGTACTGCGTGCGAGCTTCCAGCAGCAGCCAGTCTCACGTCCACTGGTCAAAGCTCGCAAAGATGAAATCGTTGCCTCTGAATTTGAAGAGGTCCTCCAGGTCGTCGAGAATGAATTCGGCTTCGAGAGCCTGGGCGGCATGAGTGAGATCAAAGACGACCTGCTAGAGAATGTGGTGGGGCCGATGACCAGCGGCCAACACCGTCTTGTCCCCCAGGGCGTTTTGTTGATGGGACCTGCTGGAACCGGCAAGACGCGGCTGGCGCGGGCCCTGGCGAAAGAAGCGGGCGTGACGTTTGTCGAGCTGCAACCAAGCAAGATCTTTAGCAAGTTTGTCGGTGATACCGAGCGACGTCTCGAACGGGCGCTGTCGGCTATCAAGGCCATGACGCCCTGCATCGTCTTCATCGATGAGATTGACCAGGCCGTGGGAAGAGGGGAGAGTGGGGATAGTGGCGTCTCCAATCGTGTGTTCAAGCGACTCATGGAAATCATGGCAGACACCACCTTGCGGGGCAAATTACTTTGGGTGGGGGCCAGTGTTACTGGTGAGACATCTGTATTGGTGAGACAACAGGGAAGGACCCGCTTTGTGCCAATCGGGGAAATCATCGATGCCTACTTTCCCGACGGTGGCGAGGGCGAGGTAATCTCTCCTGACCTAGAAACGCTGACTGTGCAATCCGATCATCGAGTTGGTTGGAGTCACGTCAAGAGTGTCTATCGCCATAGCGTTGATGAAGTCGTGTACGACATTATCTATAGCAGTGGTTCGGCGAGCGTCACAACGACAGGGAACCACAGCGTCTTTGTACTGGATGAGGAAGCAAATATCGCCCCAAGATTGGTCTGTGATCTGCAGCCTGGTGATCTCCTTGTTATTCCTGTTCAATCTTCCGAAGAGCGACGGTCAAATATCACTCTCAGCCTTGTGGATAGGAAGACCACACAATCCCGCGAACGTCTGAAGGCAGTTGTGTCAATGACACAAGGTGCCTCACAAAGTGTGGTAGCGAGACACTTCGGCATTACTCAAACGCTGGTCTCGCAATATGTCCGACAGGTGACTCAACCGCGGGGACTGGGAGCAGCGATGCCCCTTCCTACTGCTTTGTTGGATGAGGACTTCGCGTGGATCTTAGGGCTATTTACAGCGGAGGGATATGCTCGTAAAGAGGTTTGCATTACCCTCAGTGAGCAAGAACACGATCTAGTGGAGCGTGCGGAACGTGTGATGCGTGAGAAGTTTGCTTTAGATGTACAGCACCGTAGGGCCAATGGAGCGCATCATCTCATCATCTATTCTGCACCATTAGCATGGCGATTGAAAGAAATACTGGGAAGTAATGCGCATGATAAGCATGTGCCAGATGTTCTTTGGGAAGCTGAGCAGAATATTGTGCTCGCTTATATCAAAGGCTGGGTAGATGGTGATGGTTCTATTGATGCGCGCGATACTATAACAATCACAACTGTGAGCAAGTCGCTCGCTTTCCAAGGCTTATGGCTCTTGCGGATGAATGGCATTACAGCTCGGGTTGAAGAATCAGCGATGCCTGCACGTACAATAAAGAATGGCCCTTTGTTAAAGGCGACGTTAGTCTATCGACTGCATATAACTGGAGGTGAGAATCCTTGGGCTAAACGTCAACGACAGCAACAAAATGGTGCTCATGATAAACGGGTATCAGTAGCGATTTTACGATTGGCATACCAGCGTTTGAAACCCCATCGTAAAAGCGACAGTTTGCCTGAGTACAATTATCTCTCCTACGAGGAACGTCAGTTCGTCAGTCGTAGTTCAGCTCGTAAAATTCTCCAGGCAATGTATGATAATCGTCGCCGAGATGATCCTATATACGAGCGAATATTCCCCTTTGTTTTTGGCGACTTGGGAGTAACACCTGTTCAGCATATTGGGCCACGGGCTTATAGCGGAATGGTGTACGATTTTTGTGGCTGTGACAATGAGAGCTTTATTGGAGGCGAGTTGCCAATTATGCTCCATAATAGCAACCGCCCGGACCTCCTCGATGCTGCCTTACTCCGTCCGGGCCGATTCGATAAGAAAATCCCGATCCTGGCCCCGGATGTGCACGAGCGCGTGAGCATCCTACAGGTGCTGACCGTGCAGGCGTTCGGGAATGTCTCTGGGCTTCCGACAGAGCAGGAGTACCAGGAGTTGGCCGACCAGATGATCGATTACACCGGCGCGGAAATCGAGGGCGTGGTCGGCAAGGCGATGCAGCTCGCTGCCAAGTCTGGTAGGACGTGGAGTATTGCGCGCAGCTTGCAGGAAGCGTACGCGCGGATTATCCCATCGACGCAGGACATTGACAGCATGACGCGCCTGGCGTTGCTGCATTGCAACGACCTGGACCTGGTCCCCGCGCACCTGCGGGATCTGGCGCGAGCAGTACGCAAGCCTGCCCGCGACGACTTGGATGAACGCAATGAGATGCAGACCCCACAAGGTCGCCGCTCGCGGAGAGATACGTTATAGGAGCGTCATGAGTGTGCTCAATAAACGCAGAGCTCGGGACACAGCTGCTACTTGAAAGAGAAGAGAAATAGATGCAAGAACAAAGTGAATCAACGACTCCGGTTGACCAGACGGGAGAGATAGCCAGGGAGAGCATTCCACCTGAACCACCACAGGATGTGGAACAGGCCATAGCCGAGATGGCGCAGCAGATCGCCGAAGAGCCGCAGCGCATCAGAAAGCGTCAGGATGTCACGCAGATACTTGAGCGCATGTCAGAAGGCGTCATTGCCACTATGCATATCAGCCGTCCACGCTTCACCGCCACGATTGCGCCCAAACGCGGCGGGACCGCGCTGGGGTTGGAGAAACTGGGGATCACGGGAAGCGATGCCGCGCGGCAAGTGATCAAAGATTACTTCACGCTGGGCAGACACAGCTTGCTGCCAACTGCGTTGCAGAAGGAGTTGGCGACCATCGAGAATGCGGCGCGGGCCTGCCTGGAGCGCTACGCCTTCAAGATGCATTGGGGCTCGTTCATCCCGGCGAGCAATTACGCTGCCTGGAAGGAGGAAAATAGCAAGCACGAGGAGAAGTTCTGGGCGGCGAAAGCCTCTGTGCTTGAGCATTACGACGAGATCGTCGAGGAGGTGATGACCGCCTATCAGGTGCTCGCCGAGGATGCCTGGATGCAGAACACCTTCGGGAAGGCGGTGGTACGCGAACACAAGGATCACCTTTCTAGTGAGCTTTTCGAGAGCCTGTATCAGCATCTCAAGGCGGAGCAAGGCAAAGCCACTTTTATCGAAACCTATCTCTCCTCCATCCGAGGTCATATCCCCGATCGGGAGACGGTGGCTGATGCCTTTGAGTACGATGTGGAACTGGGCTACATTCCGCTCCCGTCGCTCTTGGCGCGTGATATCCAGGAAGCGGATCAGGTCGTCCGCACGCGCGCGCTGCGTGACGCGCACGTCCGGGCAGAGATGGAAGCGATCGAGGCGCAGCGCCGGGCCGAACTTGAGAGCATTCAGGAAAAGCAACGCCTGGAAGCGTTCCAGCAGCGCGCGGAACGTGACGCCATGGCGGATCGGCAACGGTTGGATGAAGCGCAGCGCCAGGTGGAATGGCAAAAGCTCAACCAGCAAGAACGCGAGGAGCAGCAACTCACCTACCTGAAGCTGCAAGCCGAGCGTGAGAAGATCCAGCAGCAGCAAGCCATGGACCGCGATGTGCTGGCGACGGCCAAACGACAGAAGGAACAACTGGTGCAGGAGTTCTACACAGGCATTGTCGCCCAGATCAACGAACTGGTGGGCGAGGTGTGCAGCCGGACCCTGGAGAGCCTGGATGAGAATGGCGGCATGCTCCGCGGCCCCGTCTCAGAACGGCTGCGCGATCTGGTGATGCGATTAGAGCATCTGAACTTCATCGAGGATCAGCACGTCGAGCAGCAGATCGCACAGCTGCGCAGCATTCTGCCGTCGCAGGCTGAACGTGATGAAGCCCGCAAGGGGCTCGCCAGGATTGATACGACGCGTATGCGCAAGGTGATCGAACAGGTGCAAAAAGAGGCGGATGCCACATTGCTTGAACTCGGCTTGAGTCCCCTCCAGCGCACACGTCGCCAGGCGGAGATAACGCCCGTTGATGCCGCGCTGATCGCTGACGAGCCGAGGAAACAGCGATCGCTCGAACTTGGTGTACCAGGTGGCCAGAGCGCGAAACGGCGTGCAAGAAGAACGTTGTAGAAAAGCGAGCAGTTTGATTCAACAAACTGCTCGCTGGGGAAAAGGAGGCAACGATGACGCAAGAACGCTTTCAATTTGGGCCTGCTACAGAAAAAGAGAGGGCTGCGCGCCGCGAGAAGCAGCGTCAGTGCGTCGAAATCCTGCGGGCCTGCAAACCGCTGACCACCCGTTTAGCAACGATACACGGCATCTACACGGACCTTTCACCGGATGATGAGCGCCTGTTACAAGCGTTCCACTGGGTAGTCGATGCTCACCAGGGAGACAAATACGAGAGTACGTTTGACGGATTGTGTAGCAGCGCTGGGCTGCTCCATAGTGACGTTGGCCTTCTCAGTGGAAGGCTCCAAACGCTCTACCAGCAGCGCGAGCCGGTCCTGTACGAAGCAGAAGCCTGTGCGCTCCTTCATCAATGGCTGCGGGATCGGGAAGATTCTGAAGGAACATCAAAGAAGCACTAAGACATGATGCTGCACATCCGTTCCAGGCTTTGCCGGTCTGGACCTACATTTAGCCCGAATTAATGGCGACATGTCCATCTGGCCGGTGTAGCCAGATGGACAGTATGTTAAGCTGAAAACAAATAGCAATGGATAGGGTGTTTGCGACATGTCTCGTATGGCAAAACGTTTCGGTTTATTTGGGTGAGCGCCGGACTATGCGGTCTTCTGGAGCGCACACACTGTTTCACTGTTTGGGGCTGCGATTGCCAGCGTGGCGGTCGGGCTGCTCTTGCTGGTCCAGGTAGCACCGCGTTTCTTGGGGCCGTTTGCGTGGACGCTGGCAGATCGCATGGACCAGCGTTGCCTGATGGCCTGGTGCGATTTTTCTGATATTCCAAGTATCGCAGACGTTCTCAGCGTCAGTGCAGTCACAGATATTGAACAGTATTGTTTTCGCGAAAACAAGATGAATGATCTATGTCTGTGGAATATGAATAACTGTTTGAATTTCCTGCAGCAGCGCCTCGATCTTTATCAAACTTTCTTGCTCCTGTTGAGAAAGCGTCAACGGTGATCGTCTCCGCAGTCCTTCGCGATATCCTTTCAGATTGCGTAGGACGGTAGCGAGTTTTGCCTGTCCCACCCGCGTCTGCATGAGCGCAAAGTCTGTGGCAAACGGGGAGAGTTCTTGTTCAGGTTCAGTTCCATCGATTCCCTCGTCCACTCCGAGTTGCCCCTCTGGTGCATGATCGTCTGAATCATGGGCTGGAGAGGATGCGGCGTCGCTACCAAGTTCGCGCCTCTTGCTGTCTTGCAATGCGGCCGGTGGTAACTGGGCGATGCGACCTTCTTGCTCCAGCGCGATTTGATAGCCGGGAAGATCATCCGTCGTGACACGTCCCTGCTTCAGCGCCCCGATCATTGCTGTACGCGTGGTGGTATTGTCTACTTTCACCAGCGTACTTACTGCCCGCAGGGAATCGGGTTTCTCCAGGACCAGTTGCTGCACATCTGCTGGGGCACGTACCACGCGCAAGCGGTTGACCACATATCCCCGATCCTTCCCAATCTGCCCTGCGATGTCTTCCTGGGTATAGCCCTCATCAAGCATCCGTACAAACAATCTGCCCAGCTCGAGAATAGTCAGGTCCTTGCGGTGAATATTTTCGACAGCGGCAATCCCCGCCATCGCTTTATTGGTGAGCTCGCGCACGCTGATCGGCAGGTGTGTTAACCCGGCAAGCCTGGCGGCTTCTCTGCGGCGGTGTCCATAGGCGAGCTCAAAGTACCCCTCACGGACAAGAGCAGGTCGGGCAGTCAGCACCCCCTGGAAACCGTTCATCTTGATCGATGCGGCCAGCTCGCGCAATTCTTCATCGATCGCGACCTCCTCACGAGGCTGGTAGGGGTTATCTACGAGGCGCTCAAGCGGGATCGATTGAACCTGTTCCTGCGAGAGCTGCTCTTCCGACTCGAGTTCATCGGCAGTGAATGCACCGGACTTGAGCGTGCCGGCCTGTAACAGGCTGCTGATTTGCGGTTTCACTGAACGTTTTGTGCTGCTACTCATCTTGTCTCCCTCTCAATGATCATCCTGGCAAACATTAATGCTTGCGCCTTTTTCCGGTTGCACGGAACTCATCACTCTGCCCGATAGCATGACGCTTGCCAACTAAAGAGAGGCACTTCTCTCCCGCTGTATGCTCTCCCGCCGCGCTCTCTTCTCCTCGGCAACCCTCTGGCGTTCGGCTTCCAGGCCACGTACCGTTGCAGCGATGGTAGTTTTCCCGGGACCATCTATCACGGCAAGTAACTCCGCGAGGGCTTGCCAGTAGGCCATGGCATGATCGCCCAGCGGGTCATCGATCACCACTACAGAGCGTTTGTTGGCAGCGTTGAGAAAGACGGTGTTCTCTTTGATCTCTGTTTGAAAGCAGGTGACGCCCAGTTCCCCCGACAGTTGCTCGCGCAATGGAACCATGATGTCGCGATGCGCGAGGAGGTTTTTCACTTTGGTAAAGAGCACACCGGCAATCTTGAGTCCGCGGTTTGCCTCGGCCTGTGCCTCGCGAATAGAGGCCAGCAGGTCGGCGATGCCGAGAACGGCAAGCTGCTCGGGTACCATGGGGATCAAGACGTAATCCGCCGCGCACAAGGCATTGACGGTCCACACACCGAGTGACGGGTTCGTGTCGATGACGATGTAGTCGTAGACGCGGCGGGCAGGTTCAAGGACATTCTTGAGCAGCGTAGCCCACATCATTTTACGGCGCAGCGCGATGTCGCTGCTGCTCGCCAGATTGTTCAAGGGGACCAGGTCGGGACCGCTGATAACGCCTTCGCCCAGGTCTTGTAGCAGCGTTTTCGATGCGGGATCGTTGGGGTTACTCCGCTCTTGCGGGTCGAAGAACGCATGTGTTTGTGGGTTGCAGTAGGTGGGCAAGACAACATTTCGCAAGGGAATGCTTCCCTCCAGAACATCGAAGAGCGTCGAGCGCATACTCCCCGGGTTGTACCCGAAGGTGAAGGTCGTGTGCGCCTCTGGTGCGCAATCGACCACCAGCACTTTGTACCCGAGCAGCGTGAGCATTGTCGCGATGTTCACAGTCGTCGTAGTCTTGGTCATGCCGCCCTTCTGGTTGGCGAGCGTGCAGACAACTGCCCTTTTCCCTTCCTGAACCGTGGTGAGTACAGGTGATTGCATAGGCTTTTTGTGGGCAACGCCCTTCGCTCTAGCGGCGAGACGCGCTGCACATGCTCCTTTCTTCTTCTCTACAGTTCCAACACCAGGACAGGTCTCCAGTCCTCCATTCCTGCCAAGGAGCGCCAGGGGACGCCTCCAAAATACGGCAGGGAGCTTCCTTGCTCTTACGCACGCCTCTCACTCGTTTGCTACAATACGTGCGACGATTCCCCCGCCCCAGAGATAACACCTCCATCTTGCAAAGCGTCCACCCAGATTTCGGTACTCACTGCCTCGAGTGTGAAGACACCTCCCCCGTAGCGAAGGCCAGCGTGTCCTAGTAGAGATGCGGTGGAAGTCTGCCGGGATCCAATGATGCGGAAATGCATCGATGCACGTCCAGCGATTGTCAATAACGAAACCATCATCAGCCCCTTAAAGGACATCATCCGGCCATCATACATCACGTCACTCTCGGCCTGGAAGGATGGTGCCCTGCTCTTGTCACGCTTATACGCCTCACACGCCTCGCTGATAGCGCGGATCGCTAATTGTGCGGGCAGGTGGAAGCGCGCGCGCAAATCCCCGTAGGCCACCTGCTGCAGGATCACCTTGCTCGCAATATCCTCTGCGAAGGCGATGACACCTACATAGGTGGCTGCAGCATTAAAGGCGCGCATGGTCTCCAACAACAGCCTTTGCTGATCGGGTGTTGGATTGAGTTGCAAGAGCAGCGTCTGTGTCATGGCAGCAGTATAGCACGTATTGAGAATGCTATCAATAGACTTGGCTCTGCTCTTGAATTGCTTTGATTTTTGTTTTCGCGAAAACAATAGTGCCATAATTCTTGCGTATAGAGGGTTGCCAGAAAAAACAATAGATGAGGTTGTGCTCGTTCGTCTGGTGGTGCGGCGATCCAGGCATTACTGGAGATAGACAACGCAAAGTATAGTTGTGATATTACGATTGTTTTCGCGAAAACAAATCCCACATGTCACAGGAGCTTTAGCCTACCTGCATACTCTATTGAAATGATGAATGGTGCCGATAACGGAGACCATTCCAGAACGGGGGCAAGCCGACCGCTTGCTGAGAGGAGTCTTTGTTCCCGTGTATTTCTGCATAGCAGGACACCATTTACCAAGCGAACGGCTTGCCCCCGTTCTGGAATGGTCTCCTGCTACACCTAGGGCCGCACGGTGATCTCTGCGATTTCCTGTGTCTGTATCACCACCTCTCGGCGCAAGAGGTGTGGCAGCGCATTCGAGCAGGCTGGCAACCATGAGCAAGTGGAAGGGCAGGGGTGTGGTCGGGGAGGCGGTGGCACATCTCTCGCCTTCCGTTGCGCCTGGGTGCGGCCTAACCGCCTGCGGGCGCGAACCAAGTATATCGCGCCCATTAAAATACAAAAAGAAACAGCGAAGTAACTAACGAAATACGAGCGTAAAGAGCGTGCGTTAGATACAATTGATGCATCATGAAATGTGCTATGTATTTTAAGCCGTCTGTTATGGAGAGTGATTAGAAAGAGGTTTGAGCTTGTTAAAGCGTACCTTTCTAATGCTTGCCATTTTGTTAGATAATTGCTCACTTCACAACTAAAGTCAAGAGGCCAGCCACACCTGCACTGTTCTATCCCATGAACTAGAGGCGATATATTTGCTATCAAGTGACCATGTCAAAGCGGTTACATAATCCGTATGACCATGATAGAGATAGATATGATTCATAGAAGGTACATCCCATACCTGCACAACAACGTCAACTGTCTTTTTCAAATTATTATCATATTTAGAGCTTGCCGAAGCAATGCGTTTCCCATCAGGAGACCATGCAAGATTGTATACGCTGTCTGTGTGGCCATTATATGTATAAACATTGGCTTTGCTATTGATGTCCCATATCTGGATTGTATTATCTGAAATTGCCACCGAAGCGATGTATCCACCATCAGGAGACCACGTTACTCTATGACCCGGAAAGACGAGAACATCTATTCCAGTGTTAGCATCCCATACACGGACAGTGAAATCGCCATTGGTTCCGACAGAGGCGATGTGTTTACTATCTGGTGACCACGATACCTGACCAACTATCCAGGAATGACCGCGATAAATGAAGATATTCTTTCCAGTGGCAACATCCCATACTTGAACAGTATGTTCTTTAATCCAGCCAATAGAAGCGATGCGTTTGCCATCAGGCGACCAAGCTATAGAGCCTACATTAATATCATCTGAATGACCGGAGTAAATGCTGACTGTGTTTCCAGTTGATGCATCCCATACCTCAGCTCTAACGTCGACTTCTGTTTGCAACGTAGCATCATATCTACTGTATGCTGAAGCAATAAGCTTGCCATTGGGCGACCATGCTAATGTCCAACTGCCTGGATGAGTGAGAACGATGTTCCCAGTAGACGCATCCCATACTTGCACTGTTAGATCAGTATTGGCCCCTGTAGAGGCGATGTGTCTTCCGTCGGAAGACCATCCTACTGCCTCTATTACATCATTGGAAGGATCATGATAAGTGAGAAGAGGAGGTCCAAGGGTTTTAAAAACTGGAGTAGATATGGGCGAAGGTGTAGGGGAGGAAATGACTCTAGGGTGAAAAGAAGATGGAGATGCTTGCGGCTTATGAGAGCTTATCAGCCAAAAAAGACCACCACCTACTGCACTTACGCCAGTCAACCCTGCCAAACTCATTACGATAGCACGTCGTGGGATATGGCGGTTGGTCGGTTGAAATGGTTGATTCTCACCCGGCATCCCAAACTCTATCATCGGGGAAGGAGAGACAACAGGAACTATGGGGGCAATACCCCCGTACCGGTGGTTTGCTCCCACCGCATCTCTAAAGAGGCCAAGTAGTCGAGTGGACGGTGGCGAAAACGAAAGCGGTTGAGCTGCTCCATGTGGCATTGGCGTGTCTCCAGCCGGACATGCCGCCACGATGCAGACGACACCTGCCGTAAACGAGCGTGCAATTGAGCCTCGCCATCCGGTTGATGCAGCCACCACTCTTGATAGGCGACACAACGCCCATACCGTAAGAGATAGTTGTTCCAGTTTTTGCGGCCACTGATGCGACGATAGTGCATTTTGATGGCACGGATCGTGCGTTCCATCTCATTGTTGGTGCGGGGAAATCCTTCGATGTCGTAACAGTGGACGAGCCCTGGCCTCAAATGCGTTAACACCTTCAAGAGATGGCCTAAACGGAGTTTTTCGTCTGTTGTTCGTTCTGGTGCCTCAACAAAGCACGAGAGACGCTCTAAGTAGACATCGAACCGCCGCGCGACCTCCCCATTCGTGATCTCTTCCGCTTGACTGGCCCATGATCCATCAAAAATGTGTTCCACTTCCACCACCCATTCACGCATGCTCTTGATTTGAGCCAGCATCTCTTTTTTCTCCTCATGCAAGCTCACAATCGTCTTGAGGCGCGTCAGGCGCTGCTTACACGTTTGGTTTACCGCTCCCCCTTTTTTTCAAGCTTCTCTAAGCTCGCCTGGATCTTGGTTAACGCTTCTTGCATAGCCAGTCCTCCATACTGGAAAGGCGCCAAGCTGTCGAGATTGAGAGCTCCTTCTACCGTTGCCGCGTACTCCTCGAGGATCTGTAATTGGGTGAGTTCTTGTGCGTGCTCTTCTGTCCTCTTCTCAGCTTCCCGCAGACGTTTGTGGAGATCGTGACGATAGGCGTGCGTTCTTTCCTGCATGCTGATGCGCATATCGGTCTTCACCCGATGATCCGCGTTGTAAATCAGTCTCCCCGCTTCACGCATCGCATGAAATTGGCAGATCTGATGAGGGATGGTAGGCCATAGCTCCGCAACGGCTTGTAATTCGGTGGGTTGAGCATCACTGATCACTCCGATCACCGGTACTTCCAGTGCAACCACAGGGGCCAGCAACTGTTTCAAGCGTTCTTTCGTACTCTCCGTGACATTTTCTGCATGGAGTATCCTTCCCGTCAAGACATCACGGAGCAGATAGATCGTTTCATTGCCCTTATCTTTTGAGAAGCCCTGAAGCGAGGTTCTCTTCTTCTTGACAGAGCCTTACATCATCTGCGATACTAACACCTGCAGAAACGTTGCACCTACTCAAGTTGCGCAAAATAGCTCATGGAGAATGCCTTGATGCATAAGTATTGACGTGATTCTCTTTCCTTTTTGAACAACCTTCGTGCTGGCTTGCGCCATACCTCTCAAGAGAGGAATGGTTTGTTTTTTGTCGTTTTGCTTTTTTCCTGGCTGCTATGCCTTGTTCTCTCTCAGACCCTCAGCGCCCTTTTGTCTCGCGCACCTCCCCTTTCTTTTGCAAGCATTGTTGTTTCGCAAGGGAGATCTTCTCATCTCCCGTCTCTCTCTTTTTCTCACTGAAAAGAAAGGGCTTTTTTCACAATGAAGATCACAATCGCGCTTCTCCAAATGGCGGCCTGCGGTAATGATCAGGCCGCCAACCTGGCAAAAGGCGAGGAGTTTTGTCGACGCGCTCGGGGTAGGGGTGCGGACATCGCGCTTTTCCCCGAAATGTGGAATATCGGGTACACCTCCTTTGCCCCTGACACCAATGGTATTGAAGATGACATCTGGAAAGCGCCAGCGCTCTGGTCGCAGACCAGCACATCCATCACCTCTCCAGACCTGGAACAGGCCCGCTTGCGCTGGCAGGCCCAGGCGATCAAGCGGGATGCCCCATTTGTCCAGCATTTTCAGAGGCTGGCTCGCGAACTGCAGATGGCGATCGCGCTGACCTATCTGGAGCAGTGGTCTCCTGCTCCACGCAACAGCGTCTCGCTCATCAACCGGCACGGCGAGCTGCTCATGACCTACGCCAAGGTGCATACCTGTGATTTCGCAGCCATGGAGGCAGCTTGCACTCCTGGTGAGGATTTCTCCGTCTGTACCTTAGAAACGGAACACGGTTCACTGCAGGTTGGCACCATGATCTGCTATGATCGCGAGTTCCCCGAAAGTGCACGTATCCTGATGCTCAAGGGTGCCGAGATCATTCTTGTCCCCAATGCGTGTGAGATGGAAGCCAATCGTCTCGGCCAGTTGCGCGCACGGGCCTACGAAAATATGGTCGGCGTCGCTTTGGCCAACTACGCCGCACCAGAGGCCAATGGACATTCGGTGGCCTATGACCCGATCGGCTTTGACGAGCATGGGAGTCGCAACACGCTGGTGATTGAGGATGGCGAGGCCGAAGGCATCTCCCTCGCGACCTTTGACCTGGACATGATCCGAGCCCATCGCGAGCGCGAGAGCTGGGGCAACGCCTTCCGAAAGCCACAGCGCTATGGTCTGCTGACCTCGCTCACGGTCGAACCTCCCTTTGTACGTGTGAATATCCATGGGGAGAGATACGATCACCTGCGCCGATAACGTGGTCATCTGATGGAGCAGGGCGTTGTGAAAAGCCGCCCGGAAGCTATGGAGCTGTGCTCTTCACCCGAGGACTGGAGGATTGTGATGAGATACGAGGTGTTTCTCGCCGCAATCCCTCAGGTCCTGAGGAACAACGCTGTTTCTTCTGAAAAGAACGTTCACTGCTCACCCCATGCGCCCACAACGTTTTTCTCTCTAAAGAACAGTTTGGACTTCCCATCTACGTAAAGCATGATACGAGACAGTCTCATACAGTAGTGTGTCAAGAGCATAAATAAAAGCGGGGGCCACCGGCCCCCGCTTTTATTCTACGAAGTAAGCCTAGTTCTAGTGTATCAGGATACTTTAAGGTCTGATGCGTTTCAGAACCCACTTGCTTCCTCTGCAACCGGCGGGTGTCGGCGGAAATGTCTTTCCCGCTACGTCTGTACTCCATTCATGGTTGCATGTGCTGTTGCATTCGTAAAATCCGCTAACAGGGGCTTTTTCTCCTGGCTTGAATTCGTCGCCAACTTTTGCCATGTTCTTTGGCCTTTCTAGGTTTAGTAATACCAAGAGAACCACGAGTTGGTTTTTGGTTTACTCTACCTTTCGTATGCCTGACACCGTATCAGGCTTGTCATATTATGCAAACACGTGTTCAACTGGTCAAGGAATTGGGATAGATAGGCTAGAAAAATTCCGTTGAGCGGAATTTCTTAACCGGTGCTCGTATTTTCGCCTATGAGTAAATAGGAAGCTATGTAACTCATAGTTCGCTCATTTTGCTGGACAGTTAGCCAGAATGAAGTTAGACTACCAGCATGAACGAAATAGAACAACTGACGATAGAACGAGTGGATGACATCCCGATCTTGTTGGCACAACTCGAACGCATGCAGGTTGCTAGCCTGCTGGATCGGCACTTTCCGACGCATGGGAACTGGCAAGGTCTGAGTCTGGGACAAGTCGTCGAGGTCTGGTTGAGCCACATCCTCTCGGAAGGCGACCATTGGCTCAGTCACGTCGAACCCTGGGCGAACCAGCATCTGAGCTGTTTGCAAGCCTGTCTGGGGCAAGCGGTGCGCGGCCTGGATTTCAGTGATGACCGCCTGGCAGCAGTGCTGGATTCCCTGAGTGACGATGAGCAGTGGCAGGCCTTTGAGCGGGAGTTGAGTCGGCACCTGATCCGCGTGTACGATGTGCGTCCCAGTCGGGTGCGGGTGGATAGTAGCACGATCAGTGGCTATGTGCAGCCAACGCCAGACGGGTTGTTTCAATTCGGCCACAGCAAGGATCACCGACCCGACCTGCCGCAGGTGAAGATCAAGCTGTCGGCCCTTGACCCGTTGGGACTGCCCCTGGGACTCACGGTGGTCAGCGGCGAGCGGGCTGATGATGGATTGTATGTGCCTGCCATTCAACAGGTGCAACAGACGCTGGGGCAGGCGGGGCTGTTGTATGTCGGCGATTGCAAAATGGCTGCGCTGCCCACGCGGGCCTACGTGCAACAAAGCGGCGACTTTTATCTGTGTCCGCTCTCCGGTGTCCAAGTGAGTGAGGCGACCTTGCGCCGTCTGGTGGCTCCAGTGCAGGCGGGAACCCAACCCCTGACGACGATTGAACAGCGGAGCGAGGATGAGCGAGCCGAGGCGATTGCGGTCGGCTATGAGTACACGCAGCAGGTCAGCCTGATACAGGACAAGCACACGGTACAGTGGGACGAATGGGTGTTGGTGGTGCGCTCGCTCAAATTGGCGCAGACGCAACAGGTCGCCTTGCACGAACGACTGGCCAAAGCGCAAGCGGAACTGGCGCTGGTGAATCAGGCCGAACGCAAACGCGGCAAGAAAGTCTTGCAGCAGGTGCAGCAGGTGCGCGAAGTGGCTGAGGCCATTGTGCGCCGCTACCGCGTGGAGGGCTTGCTGGAGATCGAGTACCATGAGCGCATTGTAAGCGAACGGCCTGTGCGCCGCTACGGCACACGAGCGGCGGGCACCCGCGTGGAGCGCGAGGTCAGCCTGCGTGTGCAGGTCGACACAGCCGCCGTGACGCAGGCCGAGTCCTGTCTGGGCTGGCATGTCTACGTCACCAATCAGCCCACCGAGCAGTTGTCCCTGGAGCAGGCAGTGTTGGCTTACCGGGGGGAATACGTGATCGAACGAGGCTTCGGGCGCTTGAAAGGACGACCGTTGTCGGTGCGTCCGATGCAACTGACATCCGACCAACGAGTGACAGGCTTGCTCCGCTTGCTCTCGCTGGGGCTGCGCGTGCTCTGTTTGCTGGAATACCAGGTGCGCTGCCAGTTGGCTGAACAGCGGCAGGACCTGGCCGAACTCTACGCTGGCAATCCCAAGCGCACGACCCGGCGGCCTACCAGTGAGGCCTTGTTGAAGGC
>Ga0307374_10001989_pt1 | contig 37138 bp, 37 predicted proteins | sample OX3MG_FD_202532 | JGI IMG/M metagenome (GOLD analysis project Ga0307374, IMG submission 202532) | Soil microbial communities from Risofladan, Vaasa, Finland - OX-3 | ecosystem: Environmental > Terrestrial > Soil > Coastal area > Acid sulfate soil | place: Finland: Risofladan, Vaasa | collected... | reverse complement strand
GCCGCGACCGGCGCTCGCACTGGTGGCCTGGATCTCGGGCACCGCGACCAGCCTCGTGTTCGTCAACTACGCCAACCTCTTCAGCAACCTGGTCCCGGCGCAGAGCTTCTTCAACCAGGGGCTGATCACCGGCCTGCACGGCGCCGACCTGAGCGGCCTCGTGAGCGTGGGCGTCGCGGGCGCGGTCTACTGGGGCGTCAGGCGCATGGAGGCCGCGTGAAGCTCCCGGTCGCGCTGACCATCGCGGGTTCCGACTCGGGAGGCGGCGCCGGGATCCAGGCCGACCTCAAGACGTTCGCGGCACTCGGGATCTACGGCACGTCGGCCATCACGGCGGTCACCGCCCAGAACACGCAAGGGGTCACCGACGTTCTGGAGCTGCCCGTGGGCCTGGTCGTCGCGCAGATCGACGCCGTGGTGTTGGACATCGGCGTGCAGGCGGCCAAGACCGGCATGCTCGCGAGCTCCGCCATCATCGAGGCGGTCGCCGAGTCCGTCGCCAGGCACCGCATCGACCGACTCGTCGTCGACCCCGTGATGGTGGCCAAAGGCGGCGCCAGGCTGCTCCGAGAGGATGCGGTCGAAGCTCTGCGCCGGCGGCTCGTGCCCCTGGCCGCGGTCATCACCCCGAACCTGCCCGAGGTCGAGGTTCTCCTCGCGCGCCGGGTGCGCAGCCTGGAGGAGCGTCGCCAGGCGGCACGCGACCTGGTGGCGATGGGCGCGCGCGCGGCGATCGTGAAGGGAGGTCATGCCGAGACCGACGTGACGGACGTGTTCTGGGACGGGCAGCGGCTCGCCGAGCTCGAGGGCGATCGAGTGCAGACCGCCAACACCCACGGCAGCGGATGCGTCTTCTCGGCCGCGATCGCGGCGGCCCTGGCCAAGGGGTTCGACCCGCTGACCGCCGCGACCATGGCGAAGGCGTTTGTCCAGGGGGCGATCGCCAACGGGCTCGAGATCGGCCATGGGCACGGGCCGGTGAACCCGATGTTCGAAGCGCGGTGATCCAACCGTCGGTTCTTCCACGGACGCCCGTTAAGCTCTAACGATGAGCAAGCGAAAGCGCGCCACGCCCGGCAAGACCTCCGGCAGCCCAGACCAGGCGCCGGTGGGCGACGACACCGACGACGCAGCGCCCAAAGACGACATGGCGCACGTGAGCCCCGACATCCTCTCGGGCAGCCCTGACATATTCGCCTCCAGGCCGGCCGAACCGGGCCCGGGCCTGGAATCCGAACCGAGCACCGGCGAACTGCCGGCAGTGACATCGGAGCCGATCACGCCCGAGGACATGGCCATCACGCCGGCCCAACCGCCTGTCACGGAAGCGATCGCGACCACGGAGTCGAAACCTGCGCTGGTCCCGGCCGAGCCGGCTGCCGCAACCCCCGCCCCGCCGTTCCCAGTCACGGCGGAGTCGCGCCCGCCTCACCGCCGAAGCGCGGGCTCGAGCATGGCGCTGGGGATCGTGCTGGTCGTGGTGGGGCTCTTCGCGCTGGGCGTGGTCATGTTCGGAATCGACCTGACGCAATACGGCTGGCCTCTGTTCGTGATCATCCCTGGCATCACGCTGCTGGTGGTCGGGTTCGTCGGCGTCGGCGCCAGCGCTTCCATCCCTGGGGGCATCATCACCATGCTCGGCCTCGTCCTCGCCTATCAGAGCAGCACGGGGGACTGGCCGAGCTGGGCCTTTGCGTGGGCGCTGATCGTGCCGGGCGGCCTCGGCCTGGGCATGTACCTCCAGGCCTTACGCGACCGCGACACCGTCTCGCTGAAGCGCGGCCGCACGCTCATGTTCGTCGGCGTGATGATCTTCATGATCGGGTTCGTGCTGTTCGAGTCGATCCTCGGCATCAGCAACACGGACTACGGCTGGTTTGGCAAAGCCGCCCTGCCGCTGCTCCTGATCGTGATCGGGATCATCCTGCTCGCGCGCAGCGTGCAGCGCAGCAGGCGCGCCTAGGCCGGTTTCAGGCTCCGGGTCCGCGCGGCCACCTGGTCGCGCGTCATCTGGTATTCCTTGCCCGCCCGGTACTGCCTGAAGCCGATCCTCTTGTTGATGGCGAGCATCGGCGCGTTGGAGCCGGCGTTGGCCGTCGCCACCCACTGGATGTCGGGATAGAGCTCGCGGAGGTGAAGGAGCATCGCGGCCTTGATCCACTTGCCGAGGCCGCGGCCGCGCGCGCTGGGCAGCACGCCGGTGAACTCCTGGTGGACGATCGTGCTCCGGTAGGCCGCCCAGGTGACATCAGTCACCGAAGACATCGTGCCGTCGGGCTCGCGGGTGAGCACGGTGTGGGGGGTTTCCCGGCCGGCCGCCAAACGGTCGTTGTGATACCTCATGTGCTCAGGGGTCACGACGATGTCGCCATGGTCGAGGCCCTCCCACGGGATCGTGTTGAGCATGGTCGAAAGCTGGGGCGCGAACTCGGCCCACATCGATTCGGGCAGGAGGCCGTCGTGGATCTCCAGCTTTGTGCCCGGCGAGCGCCCCTGCCCTTCCTTGACCCAGCGCTCGAGCATGGCCCAGTCGACGTCGGCGATCCTGAGCCGGTTCTCCGCGCCGCTGAACTTCGCCTGCGCCCCCGCCCACCTCAGGAAGGCGTAACCGGGTTTGTCCTCCGCAGCCATGCTGACGATGGTGCAGCCGTGACGGTCCATCAGCTCGAGGATGACAGGCAGCCATGAGGCTCCGATGCCCCGGCGCCGCTCCCCGGGACGGACGTAGAAGTCGGTCCAGAAGAGGTGCTTGTTGCTCTCGTACTCCGGGTTCCCCGGCCTGACGGTCTTGCCGCCGAACATGCTGATGATGGCCCCGTCCCGCACCACCTCGTACCGGTACTCGAACTCGAACGGGTCGGTGCAAATCAGCCGCTTCTCTTCCAGCTCGTCGGGGCGCACCGGGTCATCCGGACGCTCGTCCTTCTGCCGCGCCCGTCTGTACTCGTGATATCGCTCCCAGAAATCACGGCCCGCGGTCATCACGTCAACCCCGACCGCGGTCAGCTCGTTGGACATCGCCCGATAATCTCACAGTCAATGTCAGGCGATCGGCCGTTCAAAGTCGGGGTCACCATCCATCCGCAGCAGTGCACGATCGGGGAGCTGCGGGACGCCTGGCGCCGCACGGACGAGCTTGGCGTCGACAGCATCTGGTTCTGGGATCACTTCTTCCCCCTCTACGGGAACACCGAAGGTAACCAGTTCGAGTGCTGGTCTCTCCTCGCCGCAGCGGCGCTTGACACCAGGGCTCCTCAGATTGGACCGATGGTCACCTGCACCGGTTACCGGAACCCGGACCTTCTCGCCTACATGGCGGGGACCGTCGACCAGCTTTCAGGAGGACGGCTGGTGCTCGGGCTGGGGGCAGGGTGGTTCGAGCGCGATTACGACGAATACGGGTACGAGTTCGGCCAGGCGCGCGATCGCGTCCGGCTCCTCAAAGAGGCGCTGCCGCGCATCAAGCGGCGAATCGGGAAGCTCAGGCCCGGGCCGGCCGGACCGCTGCCGATCCTGATCGGTGGCGGAGGAGAGAAGGTCGTCTTGCGCCTGGTCGCCGAGCACGCTCAAATGTGGAACGGCGGCGACTCGCCGGAGGAGTTCTCCGCCAAATCGGCGGTGCTCGACGAGTGGTGCCGTCGCGTCGGGCGCGATCCACATGACATCGAGCGGACGGCGAACGTCGGACGGACGTCGCCCAGGATCGCGGACGAGTGGCTGAAGGCGGGCCTGCAGCACTTCGTGCTGCGACTCGCCTATCCCTTCGACACCAAGCCCCTGCAGCGGATGCTCAAGCTTCGGGATTCTTGAGCGGGCGTACCTCGCCTGGGCGCGGCCGGCGGATCGGCGGCCCTTCCGCCTCCAGCGCGAGGCGCTGACGGTCGCGCATCGCGCGCAGCAGCTGCTCTGTGGTAACGCCGAAAACGTTGCGGATCATGCCGTCGAAATACGAGAGTCTCCCGAACCGCGCCATGATCGACTTACGCGGGTGGACGAGCGCCCTGTTCAAGCGGTAGAAGACTACGTTCGGCACGACCTTGGGATCCTGCCACTCGCCTGCCTCTGACATGCGCATGCCGCGGAAGGCGCCCATGTGAGCGCCTGTGAGGTCTGTCACGTGGATCCAGCGCACGGCTCGCGCGCCGAGTCGAAACCCGTCCGCGGACAGGGTCAGACGCTCGCCCAGGCCCTGCACGGCGGTGAAGTAATAAGCGTTCAAGGCGACCATCACGAGCACCGCCACCGGCGCCACCCAGGGGTAATGCCGGTCGGCGAAGACGGCCAGCGCCAGCGCAAACGGGAAAGCCGCCCAGCCGGCGACCCGCAGGGCGCGCACCTCGGGCGGCAGGCTCGGAGCGTCGAGCACCACCTCCGATGCCGCGAGGTCCGGGCGCGGGCCGCTGCGCACGCGCCGGCGCCAGGCTTCCCTCGTCCCGATGGCCGCCGCCGTGGATCCGCCCACGCCGACCACGTACACGGTCAGCAGGGCGACAGTGATCAGGAGAACCGTCTGGTCGCCCATTGGCGGCATTGTAGGGATCACAAGCTAGACCGCGGCCTTTTGTGGATCGGTCACTAACCAAGTCCGGGCGCTGGCCTTAGCATTGCTGCCACCACACCCTCTTCGCGGCGCGAGCCTCCTACCGCTTGGCAGGAGGCTCGTCGTCTTTTTGCGCCAGGGAGGACGATCGTCCTCGCCGGGTCAGGCGGCTTTGACGGCGGCGACGAGCTTGGTCAGGGAGTCCTTCGCGTCGCCGAAGAACATCATCGTGTGCGGCCCAAACATGAGGTCGTTGTCGATGCCCGCGAACCCCGGTCGCATCGAGCGCTTCATGAAGATGATGTTCTTGGCCTGGTCCGCGTTGAGGATGGGCATCCCGTAGATGGGACTGCCGGGTGAGTTGCGCGCAGAGGGATTGACCACGTCGTTGGCACCCACGATCAGCGCCACGTCCGCGTTCTTGAACTCGTCGTTGACCTCGTCCATCTCCTTGAGCTGCTCGTAAGGCACGTTGGCCTCCGCCAGGAGCACGTTCATGTGCCCTGGCATGCGGCCCGCCACCGGATGGATCGCGTACGTGACCTCGACGCCACGCTTCTCGAGCACTTCGGCGAGCTCGCGCGCAGCGTGTTGAGCCTGTGCGACCGCCAGGCCGTAGCCCGGCACGATGATGACGCGCTGCGAGTAGGCGAGCAGGGTGCCGAGGTCTTCCGCCGACGCCGTCCGGACGCTGCGGGCGGGACCTCCGCCGGCGGCGGTCGCCGTGCCTGCGTGTGTCTGCCCAAACGCTCCGAACAGGACGTTGGCGAGCGAACGGCCCATGGCGTCGCTCATGAGCTTGGTCAGCAAGCTACCGGAGGCGCCGACGAGGGTGCCCGCCACGATCAAGGCGAAGTTGTTGAGTGTGAACCCGCTGGCGGCCACTGCCAGTCCCGTGAAAGCGTTGAGCAGAGAGATCACCACCGGCATGTCGGCTCCGCCAATCGGCAGGACGAACGCCACACCCAGCACGAGCGCCAAGAGCATCAACGCGATGAAGGAGAACGGCACCGACGCGATGACCAGGACGGCGATCGCAAACCCGACGATCGCCGCGGCGAGCAGGCCGTTGACCACCTGCTGGCCGGGATAGGTGATCGGGGTGCCTGTCATCAGCTCCTGGAGCTTGGCGAAGGCGATCATGCTGCCGGCGAACGAGACCGAGCCGATCACGATGCTGAAGACGCTGGGGAACGCTTGCGAGAACGCCGGATGCGCGCCAAAGCTCAGCAGCTCGGCCACGGCCACCAGCGCGGCGGCGCCGCCGCCCACGCCGTTGAACAGCGCGACCATCTGCGGGATCGCGGTCATCTTCACCATGCGGGCGCCCACGCTCCCGACCAGCCCGCCGACGATCACCCCGATCCCGATGATGATCAGCCCGGCGGTGGTGAAGTGCAGGAGCGGAAGCGTCGCCAAGAGCGCGATCACCATGCCGGCCGCCGCGGTGAAGTTTCCGTTGCGGGCGCTCTTGGGCGAGCTTAGCTGCTTCAGGCCCAGGATGAAAAGGACGGCCGCCGCGAGGTAGGCGAGCGCGATTGCGATCGTCATTTGGGCGCGGGGGCTTCGGGCTTCGACGCCTGGGGCGCCGGCTTGGCCGCCTGGGGCGCCGGCTTGGCCGCCTGGGGCGCCGGCTTGGCGGCCTGGCGGCCCTTGAACATCTCGAGCATGCGGTCGGTCACCACAAACCCGCCCACCACGTTGGTGGTGGCGAGCATCACGGCGACCAGGCCCAGGGCGATGGTGACGGGCGTGTGGGCGCCGGCCGCGATGACGATGGCGCCGACCAGGATGATGCCGTGGATCGCGTTGGTGCCCGACATCAAAGGGGTGTGGAGGATGGTCGGGACCTTGGAGATCACCTCGATGCCCACGAAGATCGCCAGCACGAAGAACGTCAGCTCGTTGAGAAGTTCGTTGTTCACGACGCCGACACCGCCTGTTTGGCGCGCTCGTTGACTATCTCTCCGCCGTGCGTCACGCAGCTGCCCTTCGTGATCTCGTCCGCGAAGTCCAGGTTGATCGCGCCGTCCTTGACGAGGTGCAGCAGGAGGTTGGCGACGTTGCGGGCGTAGAGCTGGCTCGCGTGCAGCGGCATCGTCGAGGGGACGTTGCGCGTCCCGATGATCGTCACCCCGCCCACTTCGACGTCCTTGCCCACCTGGGTCAGCTCGATGTTGCCGCCCGTCTCCGAGGCGAGGTCCACCAGCACCGAGCCGGGGCGCATGGCCTTGACCATGTCTGCGGTCACCAGCAGTGGCGCACGCCGGCCAGGTATGGCGGCGGTCGTGATGACGACGTCGGATTTCGCCACGTGCTCGCCGATGAGCTCTCGCTGCTTGCGTAGAAACTCTTCGGACTGCTCGCGCGCGTAGCCGCCCTCGCCCTCCTGGGTCTCGAGCGGGAGCTCGATGAAGGTCGCGCCGAGCGAGTGCACCTCGTCCTTGACCGCTGGGCGCACGTCGTACGCGGACACCACCGCGCCGAGGCGCCGCGCCGTGGCGATCGCCTGCAGCCCCGCCACGCCGGCCCCCATCACGAGCACGCGCGCCGGGGCGACCGTGCCGGCCGCCGTCATCATCATCGGAAAGAACTTGCCCAGGCGGGCGGCCGCGATGAGCACCGCCTTGTATCCCGCGGCCGATGCCTGTGAGGACAGCGCATCCATCGACTGGGCGCGAGAGATGCGGGGCACCAGCTCGAGGCTGAAGGCCGTGACCCCCTGCTTGGCGAGCGCCTTGACGATGTCGCCCTGGGTCGCCGGTTGGAGAAAGCTGATCAGCACTGCGTCCTTCTTGAGCAGCTGGATCTCCTCAGCGGACGGAGCCTGGACCTTCAGCACGGCGTCGGCGTCTTTGAGCAGCTCGGCTTCTCCCGCCACGACGTGAACCCCGGCCTGGGTGAAGACCTCGTCGGTGAGGAACGCCGCGACTCCGGCGCCAGACTCGATCGCTACGTCCAGTTGGGCGGCGACGAGCTTGGTTGCGGTGTCCGGCACGAGAGCCACCCTGCGCTCGTCCGGAGTCCTTTCTTTCGGTATGGCGACCTTCACGTATTGAGGACTCTAAGGAATCGAGGCTCGATGCTGCAGGCGCGTAAAATCCTTACTCCCGCGGAAGTGACACCAGAGATCATCAACGACCTGACCATACAGGCAGCCACCGTCAACGGTTCCGGAAGCCAGACGGCGAACCTTGTGTTGACGCGCGCGATCTTCCACATGGGCATCCCGGTCGCGCCCAAGAACGTCTTTCCGTCCAACATCGAAGGCCTTCCGACCTGGTACCAGCTGCGTGTCACGCCCGAAGGCCACACAGCTCGATCCGACAAGGTGGACATCCTGATCGCCTTCAACGTCGTGACCTGGCACCAGGACCTGAAGACGGTACGTCCGGGCGGCGTCGTGATCCACGAAGAGGCCTTCTCGACCGCCGATGCGCGCACCGACGTCAACTACTACCCGGTGCCGTTCTCCAAGCTGGCCAAGACCAAGATCCTGAACGACACCCTGCGCAAGCAGCTCGCCAACATGATCTACGTCGGCGTCGTGGCCGGCCTGCTCGGGATCCCGTGGGAGGCCCTGGAGCATGGGGTCAAGCGACAGTTCCTCTCCAAGCCGAAGGCCGTCCAGGTCAACTTGGACGCGATCAAGGTGGGCTTCGACTACTGGCAGGACAACTTCTCCAAGAAGGACGCTTACCGGCTCGCGCCCATGACCGGGGTGGTCGACGGCAAGGTGCTCGTCGAGGGCAACCAGGCCGCAGCGCTCGGCGCCCTGATGGGCGGCGTGACCGTCGTGGCGTGGTACCCGATCACCCCGTCGTCATCTCTGTGCGAGAACCTCATCGCCTACTCGGAGCGATTCCGCAACGATCCCGCCACCGGGGCCAGGCTCATCTCGGTCGTCCAGGCCGAGGACGAGCTCGCGGCCGTCGGTATGGCGATCGGTGCCGGCTGGGCGGGCGCGCGATCTATGACCTCGACCTCGGGCCCCGGCATCTCGCTGATGGCAGAGTTTGCGGGGCTCGCCTATTACGCCGAGGTGCCGGTCGTGATCTTCGACATCCAGCGCATCGGGCCCTCAACCGGCTTGCCCACTAGAACCTCGCAGGCCGACGTCGGGTTCGCGTACACCCTGTCCCACGGCGACACGAAGCACATCGTGCTGTTGCCCGGCACCGTCGAGGAGTGCTACGAGCACGGGCGTGACGCGTTCGACTACGCCGACAGGTTCCAGACCCCCGTGTTCGTGCTTTCCGACCTCGACCTCGGCATGAACCTCTGGATGACGCCGGAGTTCAAGTACCCCGACAAGCCGTTTGACCGCGGCAAGGTTCTTTCCAAGGCCGACCTCGAACGGCTCGCCGGCGATTGGGGCCGCTACGCCGACGTGGACGGCGACGGCATCCCATATCGCACGCTCCCAGGGACGGATCACCCTGCGGCCGGATACTTCACCCGCGGCTCGGGACACGACGAGCACGCCCGCTACACCGAGAGCGCCGACGCGTATGTGCGCAACATGGACCGCCTGACCAAAAAGCTCGAGACCGCGCGCCACGAGCTGCCGGCGCCCGTCGTCGACGAGTCGGCGAAGTCTTTGATCGGTCTGATCGCTTTCGGCTCGACGCACGCCGCGGTCTTGGAGGCTCGCGAGACGCTGGCCGCGGCGGGGCGGCCGGTCGACTACCTGCGCCTGCGGGCACTTCCCCTGTCAGACGAGGTCGCCGCCTTCATCTCTCGGCACGAGAAGGTCTACGTCGTCGAGCAGAATCGCGATGGACAGGTCTACGACCTGATCCGGCTCGCTCTTCCGGCCGAGCTCGTGGGCCGCGTGCGCTCGATCCGCCATTACAACGGCCAGCCCATCCCGGCGGTCGCCATCTCCGATCCCCTGCTTCAACTGGAGGCCGTACCCGCATGAGCGTGACCCTGAACCGGATCGGACTGACTCGAGATGCCTACAAAGGAGCAGCCACCACGCTGTGCGCCGGCTGCGGCCACAACTCGATCACCAACCACATGATCAAAGCCCTCTACGAGCTCGGAGTCGAGCCCCACCGCCTGGCCAAGATGTCCGGCATCGGGTGCTCGTCCAAGACACCTGCCTACTTCGTCGAGACCGCTCACGGCTTCAACGGGGTGCACGGCCGCATGCCGGCCCTGACCACCGGCGCCCATCTCGCCAACCGCGAACTCCTCATGCTCGGCGTCTCGGGCGACGGCGACACGGCGTCGATCGGCCTCGGCCAGTTCATGCACATGATCCGCCGCAACATCGACTGCACTTACATCATCGAAGACAACGGCACCTACGGCCTGACCAAGGGGCAGTTCTCGGCCACGGCGGACCTCGGCTCCGTGCAGAAAAAGGGAGCGGTCAACACGTTCCAGCCCATCGACCCGTGCGCCGTGGCGCTGACGCTCGGCTGCTCTTTCGTCGCTCGCTCCTTCAGCGGTGACGGCAAGCAGGTGGTGCCGCTGATCAAGGCCGCGCTTGCGCACCGCGGCACCGCGATCCTGGACATCATCTCCCCCTGCGTGACCTTCAACGACCACGACGGGTCGACCAAGAGCTACAGCTGGGTCAAAGACCACGAGGAGTCGATCGCCGACGTCTCGTTCATCCCGTTCTTCGAGGAGGTTCAGGTCGACTACGAGCCGGGGACCATCCGCGACGTCGAGCTCCACGACGGTTCGCACATCCTGCTCAAGAAGCTCGGCGAGGACCACGATCCCTCGGACCGGCGCGCCGCCATGCGCGTCATCGAAGAGGGCCGTGCCGCCGGGCAACTGGTGACCGGTCTGCTGTACCTCGACACGGAGATGCAGGACTTCGCGACCACCGAGCACATCCCGGACCGGCCGCTGAAGGATCTCGGCGAGGCCGAGCTGCGAATGACCAAGGAGCAGTTCGCGCGTTTCATGTCCGAGTTCGCCTGAAGATCGACACACCGGCCACCCTGGCCGAGCTCAAGCGTGGCACTCGAATCGTCGCCCGCCGCGACCCCGCGATGGCGATCCTGATCAAGCGGGCCGGCGCGATGGACCTACGCGACCCGTTCGACGACAGCTTCGCCGCGCTCGTGCGCTCGATCATGTACCAGCAGCTCGCCGGCGCTGCGGCCGCGACGATCCACGGCCGTTTCTTGAAGCTGTTCACGGATCCCCTCTCGCCCATCGGGGTGCTGGCGCTGCCCGAAGGCGCGATGCGCACCGCGGGGGTGAGCGGGGCGAAGGCGGCCGCCATCACAGACCTCGCGGCCAAGGTGGTGGACGGCACGGTTCCGCTCCATGACGTGGACAGCCTGTCGGATGACGAGCTCGTCGCCCGCCTGGTCCAGGTGAGAGGCATCGGCCGCTGGACCGCCGAGATGTTCCTCATCTTCCAGCTGCGCCGCCTTGACGTTTGGCCGGTCGACGACTACGGAGTTCGCAAAGGCTGGGCGATGGCGCACAGGCTCAGCGACCTGCCGAGCCCCAAAGCCTTGCAGGGCGAGGGAGACCGGTTCCGGCCTTATCGCACGGTGGCGGCCTGGTACTGCTGGCGTGCGGTGGACACGGTGGTGCCCGCCTAGCGCGACCCGCTGCCGTAGCGCCGGCGCAGCTTTTCGATCGCCTGGTCGCTCATCGGCGGCCAGCCGTACGCCTCGAGGAAGTCCCGTGCGAACCCACGGCCGAAGTTGTACTGCAGCGACCAAACGCCGGCGGCCAGGTCGTCGTCGGGCCTCCCAAGGCCGGCCCGCCCGACATCGACGATCCCGGTCATCCGGCCGGCGCTAACCAGGACGTTGGGCAGGCAATAATCGCCGTGCACCAGGACGTTGCCCCGGGCGCGCACGCCGAAAGGGCAGCCGGAGGCATCGGTCGCGTGGAGACCTCGTAGGATCTCGCCGAACAGGCGCGCTGCGTTTGAAGGTTCCATCCCGAGCGAGGCATGGAACAGGGGCACGCCGGCCAGCTCGCGCGTGACGAGCCAGGCGTCCCCCGATTCGTGGAAGAGCCCGACGACCTCGGGCACCGGCCACCTTCCCTCCAGCCAGTCAAGCCTGGCGCGCTCGCCTTCCAGCTCCGCAGCGCGCTTGACGAACACGGCGCCGGATCGTCCGGCGAGCCGCCACGCGGTGCCAGACCAGCTGAGCCATGCGAGCTCCGGCTCGACGTTCCTGTCGCCGGTCGCGGCGACGACCGCAGCCTGGACGCCGGGAGGCAGGAGGACGGGCGAATGGGTTGAGGACTCCATTGGATGTCCACCTGTACCATGGGGCGCCGACTGCAAGCGGAGCATTCCAAAAAGGGGTGGTGGGTGGTGATCGCTTTCCCGGACTCTCCAGACGCATTCAAAGACGCGACCTGGGAGGACGTGCTCCCTTACTACGAGGACCTGGCCGCCCGGCCGCTCGACCGCGACAACGTCGAGACGTGGCTTGCGGACTGGTCGCGCTTCGAGTCATTGCTGTCCGAGGCCGCGGCGCTTGCCTCGTTCGCCTATTCATGCGACACGCGCGACCCTGCGCGCGAGGAGGCTCAACTTCGCTTCGGCACCCGGATCTCGCCGATGGCATATGAGCAGCGCATCCGTCTCCAGGAGCGCCTGGTCGAGCTCGGCTACGTCCGGCCAGGAATCGAGATGGTCGTGCGCCGCTTCCAGAACCAGATGCAGCTGTTCAACCCGGCCAACGTCCCGCTCTTCTCGCAGCTCTCCGAGGTATCCACGCAATGGTCGAAGGTCAACGGCGCGATGACGGTCGAGTGGGACGGAGAGGAGAAGACCCCTGCCCAGCTGCTGCCATACCTCGAGGACAACGACCGCGAGGTCAGGGAGCGTGCCTTCAAGGGGAGGGCTCGGCCTTTCATCGAGCAACGCCCGGCTCTGGCCGCGATCTTCGACCAGATGTATGAGATGCGGCAGCAGGTGGCGCGAAATGCCGGCTTCGAAAACTACCGCGATTTCGCCCACCGAGAGAAGAACCGGTTCGACTACACACCGGACGACTGCATGCGCTTTCATGAATCCGTCGAGAGCGCGGTCCTTCCGGCCGTCAGGCGCATCATGGACCGGCGTCGCCGGCAGATGGGATTGACCAGCCTGCGGCCGTGGGACCTCGACGTGGACCCGCAGGGCAGACCGCCTCTCAAGCCGTTCGAGAACATCAAGACGTTAATCGACCGAGCCGGTGAGGTCTTCTCAAATGTCGACCCCGCCTTCCACGATTACTACCGGCGCATGGCCGACGCCGACCTGCTCGATCTCGACAACCGCAAAGGCAAAGCTCCCGGCGGCTACTGCCAGACGCTGGCGTTCAGGAAGATGCCGCTGATCTTCATGAACGCGGTGGGCGTCGACGGCGACGTGCGCACGCTGCTGCATGAGTCCGGCCACGCCTTTCATTCGTTCGAGGCATCGCGGCTCCCGCTGCTCTTTCAGCGCCATCCAGGTTCTGAGATGGCCGAGGTCGCGTCGATGTCGATGGAGCTGCTGGCCGCGCCTTACATCGACCACGACCACGGCGGGTATTACAGCGAGGACGCCGCGAGGCGCTCACGCGCGGAGCTGCTCGAGGGCATCATCCGGTTCTTCCCCCACTGCGCGTCGGTGGACGCTTTCCAGCAGTGGATCTACCTGAACCCTGACGGCCGCGACGCCGACGCCCGGGACCGCAAGTGGCTCGCGCTGCGGCAGCGGTTCGAGGGGGATTCAGTCGATTGGACGGGGCTCGACGCCGAGCGCATCGCGCGCTGGTACCAACAGCCTCACTTCTTCGCGAGCCCTTTCTATTACATCGAGTACGGCATCGCTCAGCTCGGAGCCCTGCAGGTGTGGCGTAACAGCCTGCGCGACCGCGCCCGCGGAGTGCGCCAGTACCGTAACGCGCTGGCACTCGGCGCGACGAGGCCCCTGCCGGAGCTTTTCGAGGCCGCGGGCGCGCGGTTGATTTTCGACCACGACGGAATGCACGAGCTCATCTCGCTGGTCGAAGAGGAGCTGGCGAAGCTCTAGCCGGCGGCTCAGTTGTGGACGATGTCGCGCAGCGGCGCGCGCGGGCCGAAACGCGGAGCACCGATGCCTGAGACCGTGATCAGCCGGATGACGCGGGCTCGATGGCCACGGTACGGATCGAGCAGCTCGAGCATGCGCTCGTCGCTCGAGCGTACCGTCCCCTCGAGCGCGAACCCGACCGCGTGTGGGAGGTTGTAGTCGCCGACCGGGACCGAATCCGCGTCCCCCAGCGCGACGAGGGCCACCTTCGCCGCCGTCCACGGGCCGACACCGGGAAAAGCCTGCATCCGCCGGTACGCCGAATCTCGGTCCATGGTCACGACCTCCTCGAGCCGCCGCGCGCTCCGGGCCGCGCGGATGATCACCTCCGCCCGGCGCCGCTCGATCCCGAACCGGTGGAAGCCCCAGTACGGCGTCTGGGACAGGGTCTGCGGCGACGGAGGAACCTTCATCGGCACGGGCCCGGGAGCCGGCTCTCCCATCGAGGCGACCAGGCTCCGGTACGAGGCGTGGGCTTCGGCTGACGCGACCAGCTGGGCGAGGACGGCCGGCACGAGAGCCTCGAAAACGGCTTCGGTGCGGGGCAGCCTCATGCCGGGATGGCCGCGGTGAAGACGGTCGATGAGGGGGTGCGTCGGAGTGAACCCCTGGTCGTCGTCGAACTGTCCACAAAGCCCCGGTGCCCGGTCGACGGCCCACTGCGCGCCGGGCCCCCACGCTTCCGCATCCGCCACGCGGCCGTCGTGCCGGACGTGCAAGGTGGCCAGGCCCTCTGGCGTGCGAGTCGCCCGCCAGGCCTCGCGCTTCTCGGCGCGCAGCCAGTCGCCCCGCCCGATCGGGCCCAGGGTGAGCGCGAGGTCGAGGGGCCGTCCGAGCTCGAACCGAGTCTGCGCGTCGGGGCGCACGGCCAGAGATTACTGGCTCAGGGGCACCGCGAAGAGGAAGGTCGATCCGTGGTCCAGCTCCGAGACCACCGTAAGGTCGCCGTCGTGCATCCGGGCGATCTCTCTAGAGAGCCACAGGCCGAGCCCCGTGCCGCGGACATCCTGGGTCGACTGGATGCGCGCGAAGCGCGTGAAAAGTTGCACCTGGTCCTCGGCCGAGATGCCGACGCCCTGGTCCGTGACCGCGACCACTCCGGACCCGCCTTGCTCGCTGATGTCGACTTTGATTTCGGTCCCAGCCGGCGAGTATTTAGCGGCGTTGGTGAGCAGGTTGCGGACCACGATCTGGAATCGGTCCGGGTCGACGTCCGCCACGACCGGGGCCTGCGGCTGGACCACGTTCACCTGGTGTCCGCTCACCAATATCCTGACCCCATCCACCGCCGCGCCGGCAAGCTCGACGATGTCGAGCCGCCTCTTCTTCAGGGCGAGCTTGCCCTCTTCGAGGCGCGACGCTTCGACCATCTCCTCGAGCATCCAGTTGATCTCGTCGGACTTGGAGATCAGCAGCGGTAGGACGGAATGAGCCCGCGGCGGCATCTCGCCGAGCGAGCCCTCTTCCAGCATGGTCAGGTATCCCTTGATCACGGTCATGGGGCCCCTCAGCTCGTGGGAGGCGACGCTCAAGAACTCGCTCTTGACTTTCTCGAGGGCGTGGACCCGGGCGGTCAGGGTCACCCGTTCGAGACCTGCAGAGATGCTGCTCGCGTACTGGCGCAACCGGTTCATCTCATCGTCACCGAAAAGAGGCACCAGCCGGCTAAAGGCGATCACGATCGCGCCGCGACCGCCCTGCAGGTCGAGCGGCAGCACCACGGTCGACCCAACACGCAGAGGTGCCCGTCCATCCCCGGTGTGCGACAGCGGCTGCCGACCTTCGGTCTGCCTTCTGGCCTCCTCGACCGTGATGCCCTGCGCGGCGAGCACGGAACCGTCTGAGTCGATCAACCAGGCCGAATCGCCTCCCACCAGGCGCACGGCCCAGCCCAGCGCCCGCTGGGCGAGCGTGACGCGATCGGGGCTGTAGAGCAGCAGGTCGTGCAGCGCGTGGCGGAACTGGTCCTCGGCCATTGCCGCAGAATAGCCTACCCGACGATATTTCAACGACAGGGAGGCGCCATATGAAGTGGATCACCCGACAAAACGCCAGCGTCGACCGGATCGCCTGCCCTTGGCTGGTGAGACGATTCATCGACCCGGCGGCGGAGTTCCTCTACGTCCCGGCGGCCGACGTCGCGGGTGTCGCCGAGCGTGAGGGCGCCATCCCCTACGACGTGGCCGGGGTGGAGCTCGGCCATGTCGACGGCCGCTGCAGCTTCGAGTCGATCATCCTCAAATACGGCCTCCACGATCCCGCGCTCGACCGCCTGGCGCAGATCGTTCACGGCGCCGACGTGACGGCCGACCTCGAGCTGTCGCCGGAAGCCGCCGGCCTGAAGGCCATCGCACACGGATTCGCGTTGGTGCACGGGGTTGATGACCATCGCAAGCTGGACCTCGAGACGCCGCTGTACGACGCCCTTTACGCGTGGTGCCAGCACGAGCTGGGGAAGCTCAGTCGGGCCTGACCAGGATCCCGTTGGGGTCGGTCCGAGGGCCGTCGATCCGCCTCACCTCGAAAGCGTGGATGCCACGAACGTCCGGCTGCACCGCCGTCGCGCCACGGCCCTGCAGCAAGTTGATCCCCAGGTGATGGTGATAGCCGTCCCAGCTCATGAACCGCATGATGCGGCCTGCCTCCGCCATCAACTCCATCCCGATCGACTCGTAGAAGGCCTGGCTGGCGTCGAGGTCCGAGACGTTGAGGTGCACGTGACCCATGAGCGTGCCGGCCGAGAACTTCGGTTGCGGCGGGCCGGCGATGCGGAGAAGGCGCTCGAAATCAAGATGGTCGGTGCCGATGTCGAGCCGGCCGTTGGGATAGCGCCACTCGCTGCGAGGTCGGTCCGCGTAGACCTCGATGCCGTTGCCCTCCGGATCGTCGAAATAGAGAGCCTGGCTCACGTAGTGGTCCGCGGTGCCGGTCAGAGGCAACCTCTCCTCGAGAGATCGCCGCAGGAACCCGCCGAGCTCCTCCTCGCTCGGCAGCAGGATGGCGAAATGGAAAAGGCCCGCTGTGTGCCGCGGGCGATCCTGGCCGCCCGGCAGTGCCCTGAGGTGCATCAGGGGGCGCCCGTGGGCGCCGAGCACGGCGCTGTCGGCGCCCCCGCTCAGCTTGCTCAAACCTAACCATTCGTAGAACGTCACCTCGCGCTCCAGGTCCAGCACCTTGAGCTCCACCATGCCCAACGGCCAATCCGCTTCCATGCGCATTCCAATCTACTTCTTGGCCGGTTGGTACTCGAGCACGACGATTCCGGAACCGAAGACCTTGGTGTCGGTCAGCTCCAGCGTCTTCTTGAGGCCGGCATCGGAGAAAAGCCGCGCGCCACCGCCAATCACGATGGAATGCACCATCAGGCGGTAGAGGTCGATGAGGTCGGCCTCCATCAGCGCGTTGAATAGCTGCGCGCTGCCCGAGAGCAACAGGTCGTTGCCGGGCTCCTGCTTGAGCTTGCCCACCTCGCCCACCACGTCGCCCTTGATCAGCTTCGAGCCGCTCCACTCGACTCTGTCCAGAGTCGTCGAAACGACGTATTTGGGGATGCCGTTCATCTTTTCGCCGAAGTCGCCTGTGCCGGTCATGGTCGGCCAGGCTGCTGCGAAGCCCTGATATGTCTTGCGGCCGAGCAACAGCGCGTCGCTGGCCTGCAGCTCGGTCCACTTGAACTGCGCCGCCTGTTCGCTGAAGAACGGGAAGGACCAGCGGCCCGGCTCCTCGAAGACGCCGTCGAGCCAGAGGTATTCGGTGGCCACGAGTCTCATATCTGCCTCCAGCTCATCCGACTCTATGAATCACTGAGTAAGACTGTCTAAGCCGGCGTAACTCATCGATCTGCTTCGCTGCCCGCCTCCCACGCCTCCCTGGCCTCACCCCGGATCCACCACACCAGCGCCAGGCCCGCTAGTGGATCCGCCCACCACAGGCCGAACAGCCGGTTGAGGAGAAGTCCCGCCAGCGTGACTAGAGCCAGGTAGAGGCACACCACGGAGCAGGCCGCATCACCGCGCAGAGCGGGGCTGCCCAGACGATCGGCCAGGGCGAGGCGCCAGCGCCAGAGTGCGGTCATGATCACGACTGAGGCTAAGGTCAGGCCGATGCCGACCGGAGACGCGGAGGGCCTGATGTGCAACAGGAGGGCGACTCCGGTCGAGATGACGATGTAGGCGATCAGGGCATAGAGGGCGCCGCCCACGAGCCGGGATGCCCCGCGCTCTGCCCCGCTCCGCATCCCTCGTTCCTCGGTCTCGGAGCGCCCCAGCAGGCGCCGCAGCACGACCGCCGAAGAGAAGAGCTCGATCCCACTGTCGACCCCGAAAGCCGTCAGCGCGACCGAGTGGGCGCCGATGCCGGCCGTGATGGCCACCAGGCCTTCGACGACCATCCACGCCACGGTGACTGACTGCGCGAACCGCGCCTGCCGAAGGACCGACCGGGCCGCCAGAGCCTGAGCGCCCACGCCGTGACGTTACCAGCGGCGCCGCATCGCGAAAGAACCGGTGTTGTTGCGACGCGCCCTCAGCGCCCGGGCCCGGACGGACCGGCGGGCCTCATCGATGCCCGGATCACCAGGAAGATTCCCACGGCGACGAGCACCAACGGCCAGAGGATCGCGGCCGCCGAGCCGCCGGTCGCCGTCAAGACGCCGAAGGCCAGCAAGCCCAGCGCCGGGTACACAGGCCACCTCATCAAATGGCCGTGCACCGGTATCGCCGCCAGCACGCCGAAAGTCACGGCCAGGCCGAAGAAAAGCAGCGAGCCCGACAGCTTGCCATCGATCGAGCTGCCGATCGCAGCGATCACGGCCAGGGTGAGCATGGTGCCTGCCGGGATGATCGCCCACCACCGCCGGACGTCCGTCAGGAACACGAGGACAAAGCCCAGGCCGATGGCGGCTAGAAAGACGGCTCCGCCGACGTCGCCCGGCAGAAGGATCGCGCCACCCAGCCCGAGCAGAACCGGACCGGCGATGAGGGTCCACCAGTGCGTGCGAAGCGCCAGGTAGGACACCAGGAGCGCGAGTCCCGCGATCGCCAGGGCTACGCCGGCCAGATCTCCGCCGATGGAGGGGATGAGCCCAAGCGTCTGGGTGAGCAGGAACAATCCCACCGCGACCAGGACGACGCCCCACAGCACTGCCGTACGTGATCGCCTTTCAATGTCCATCGTCTGCCCTCCATGGAACGGCCCCAAGGTCGCCTTACGGCATGACTACACCAGCCGGGCAAGCGAGCCGACAGTGCCGAACGACCCTCGGTTCAGAGTCGACTCGGCGGCAGCTTCCGTGGCCCTCAGCATTCCCAGCGGCGCAGTTCAGGATCATCTGAAATCAATTTTTGATAAGACCGGCTTGCGGAGCAGGCGCGAGCTGGTCGCAACCGTCTTCCGCCAGCGTTACTTCCGAGGATGAAGACTGGCGACCTACGGAGGCCTACCGGCTATTTTTGCGGAGCGACTCAAGTCACTGAGGCGATCAACCTGATCCACGGGGATCTGCTCAATCGGCGGCAAGACCTGTCAGGTCCGGCCGATGTCCCGCCTTCGAAGTCCGAGCAGCCCGGCGAAGGTGAATCCGGCCGCTAGGGCAGAGATCACGACGACCGGCAAGAGGGTCAGGCTCGCGGCGGGCAGCTGGGGCACGCGCTGAAACGGCGAGAGGTTCTGAAGCCAATTCGGTATCTGGAGAACTGGGCCAAGGAAGCCGACGGCCAGGCAGGCGGCGAGGATCGCCCATGACGTGGCCCCCCAGCGTGGCGCGAGACCAACGAGGGCCATGGTGAGGCCGACCATCAACCACATCGGCGGCGCGTAAACCAGAGCGGCGCCGAACAAGCGAGGGACGCTGTTCATATTGCCCCCCGCGACGCCGTAGGTCAGGCCGGTGGCCAGACCGGCGATGACGAGCAGGCTGACGCTTCCGGCAAAAGCCACGGCGAGGTGGCTCGCAGCCCACCGCCAGCGCGAGACCGGGGTGGCCAACACTGAGTCGGCACGCATCGACGTCTCCTCGCCCCGGAGCCGAAGGACGGACTGAACGGCGAAGCCGGTGCCTACGAGCGCCATGATTCGAAAGGAGCTGGCGAAGTACGAGTCGGTGAGGCTCACACCACCGGAACCGGCCAGCAATTCCGCGAGCGCCTTGTTCTGGCCGACGAAGGCGTCGACCGTGGGACCGATCCAGCCGTAAGCGATGCCGGCGATCAGGATTCCGCCGCCCCAGCCGATCAGGGTGCCCCGCTGAAGGCGCATCGCCAGCCCAAACGGGTTCCCGAGGCCCGGCGACGCCGTGGGCCGTCCCGGACGCGACGCCACGAGGCCTCCGCCGAGGTCCCGGCGGGCCGCCAGGGCGTTGGCCGCAGCAAGCAGGACTGCGGTCGCCGCGAGCAACCCCAGGAAGGGCCACCATCGCTCACCGGCATACGGCCGCGCTTTCTGCGCCCATCCGATCGGAGAGAACCAGGACACGGTTCCGTTCCCCACGTCGCCCACCGCGCGAAGCACGAACGCCGCCCCAAGCACCGCTCCCGTGGCGCCGTAGGCGACTCGGGTGTTCTCGGTGACCTGGGCAGCCACGAGGGCAACGCCTCCGAAGACCAGACCGATCAGGGTGAACGACACGCCCAAAGCGATCGACCCAGCCGCGGGGAGGCCCTGGGCAAGCAGGACCGCGATTGTCAGCCCGCCGACGGCGGCGCTCATCGCAGCCACCGTAAGCGACGCCGCGATGGTGGGCGCATGACTACCGACACGCAGGGAGCGCACCAGCTCGAGGCGCCCGGCTTCCTCCTCGCCCCGCGTGAGGCGACCAACCATGAACAGGCTCATGAGAGCCACCAGCACCATGCCCCCTGCGCCGAACTGGAACGCCACCTGCCCACCGACGGTGTTGAGACCCTGGGCGGGGCCGTTGAAAGCGATGGCCGCCGAGTTGTGCTGGGTGGCGGCGGCGGTTTGATCGAGGGCGGCCTGGGTCGGGAACAGACCTTTGATGCTTGCGGCGGTGAGTGCCACCAGCAAGACGATCGAGCCGATCCAGACCACGATCCGGATGCGGTCGTGACGAACGATGAAGCGAGTCAGCTCGAAGGTTCCGGTGAGCGCGGTCATCACCGCGCAGACGGTCTCGCGTCTTGACCACCGGCGACATGTTCAGGCTCTTTGGCCAGCTGGTCGCCGTAGTGCCGTAGGAAGAGCTCCTCGAGCGTGGGCGGATGGCTGACCAGGCTGCGGACTCCCAGCTCGCAGATCCGGCGGACTGCTTCGCCGAGGTTATCGGCATCGACTTCGAAGCGGACGTGGGTGCCGTCGACCTCGAGGCTGTGCACACCGGCCAGGTCCGTCAGGCCGTCGGCGGGGCGCTCGATCTCCGCCGTGATCGACGTGCGGGTGAGGTGCCTCAGCTCGGCGAGCGTGCCTCGCTCCGCCACACGTCCCACCCTGATGATGCTCAGCCGGTCGCACAGCGCTTCGACCTCGGCCAGGATGTGGCTGGAGAGCAGCACCGTTCGGCCCTCGGTCTTCACCTCGCGGATGCAGTCCTGAAACACCGCCTCCATCAGAGGGTCGAGTCCCGACGTAGGCTCGTCCAGCAGCAGGAGCTCGGCGTCCGACGCCAGGGCCGCCACCAATCCCACCTTCTGCCGGTTCCCTTTCGAATAGGAGCGCGTCTTCTTCGTCGGGTCCAGCTGAAAACGTTCGAGGAGCTTGTCGCGCCGCCGCAGGTTGAGGTCGCCCCGCAGCCGGCCGAAGAGATCGATGACCTCCCCGCCGGTCAGGTTCGGCCACAAGCTGACCTCACCGGGCACATACGCGAACCGGCGATGGAGTCGCACCGCGTCGCGCCATGGGTCGCCCCCCAGCAACACGACCGACCCGGCGTCAGCCCGCAACAGCCCGAGCAACACGCGAATGGTCGTGGTCTTGCCCGAGCCGTTGGGGCCGAGAAACCCGTGGACCTCACCGGCCTCGACCGAGAGGTCGAGACCATCGAGAGCGCGCGTCGATCCGAAGGTCTTGACAAGACCTGAAATGGAGATCGCGGGCGGCACGCAGCCATCATCGCACCAGCCCTGCGGCTGACCGCACCGCACTTGAGGAGCACGTCCGATTCATGGTCGGCGAAGAGCGTCTTTGGGCCACCGAGAGGTGGCTGGCGAGGAAGGATTCGAACCTTTAACCCTCTGATCCAGAGCAACACGTGATATCGACAAACGGCCCTTTCGAATTAAGCCGCCGCGTCTGATAGTGAATTACGCGGCGGCCCCCACATCTGAGCCCAGGGCGCGAATTTGGCGCAAATCCAGCGCGAAGCGCACCTAGGAAGGTTCTAAGTCCAAGTCCTTGGGCCAGCCGAACTGCGTTGCCGTGCAACATTTGCAGCTCGAGCTAAGCCCCCTCTTGTACCTCGATGAGCTCATCGGCCACCAAACCGTGGGCTTCACGATGCACTGCGTTAGCGGCTTCCTTGTTGGGAGCCTCGACCAAGCAGAAGGCCTTGCCAGAGGCCTCATCGAACCAGTACTTGTGGTACGTAACGCCGTGCTTTTTCTGAACCTTCACGTCTTGTTCGTGCGCGCCCTTGATCGCCTCAGCTGTGAGGCCGTCGATCTTGTGATGGATATCCATGTACAGCGGCATCCCGATCCTCCTCTACGAGTCCAACTCCATGGCTAAACTCTAGTCGCCACGGCGTCGCGGCGGAATCAACCGTTTGGTTGATATTCATGCCAGGAGGCTTAATGGCGAGTCCTTTCAGGTGGTGGCTGGGGTATAGACCTTCGGATGCGGGCTTTGGGCCGGCCGGTGCGACCGATTGTTCAAGCCTTCGAGTCCGTCGCCCTCATAGCGCACCAGCCACAGGTGTATAACCCATCAGCCGAAGGCCTTTTGGGACCTGTCAGCCGAACTTGCACAAGGTGGTGGCTGGGGAGGAAGGATTCGAACCTTCAACCTTCTGATCCAGAGTCAGCTGCGCTACCGTTGCGCCACTCCCCAACTTGCGAGGTCCCAAGGACGGCCCGGGCCGCTCATTTTAAGGAGGCGCCGGAAGGCTACCGGTCCGAGCCTGGCGGGATCTCGTAAGATGGCTACTCCCGCGCGGTGGTCACGTCCGGCTGCTTGGCGGATCCCTCCGCGCGGGCGGCCATACGGATCGAAAGGGGCTCCGACTGCCCCATCAGGGTGCCGAAGGCGCGCTCCATGAGGACTTTGGCCTGGTGGAGATTGACCGCCCAGCCGACGCCGAAGACTCGGTCGCTGAATAGCCGGCCCGAGTACGGGTTCCAGTAGGCTTCGCGGATCCGCTGCAAGGTCGGCGGCCGGAAGTCGTAAGGGACCACGCCGACCACCCGGCCTTCCCAGGTCCGCTCGTCCGCCGGCTTGGCCAGCTCGGTCGCCACGGCGGCCACGACCAGCCCCAAGACGGCCAACCGGACCAGCCTTCGCACCCGCCGTACACTCCGCATACTTCAGATGAAGCGTAGTACCAAAGTAACTCTGAACGTTTTGCATACGTTGAGGCACACGGGGTAAATGGCCAACAAGCCTCAGACGATGTCCAGCTGGCTGCGGTGGCTGACGCCCGGCCTTCAGATCAAGCGGTGGCTCCTGCTGCTCATGTTCTCGGAGCTCGTGCTCGTGCTCGGCGTCGCCTACGCCCTCAAAGAGATCTACCAGACGCTGACTCTCCCTCACGGTTTCTACTACGTGACGCTGCAGTTCCTCCCTTACTGGGCGCGCGCCGGGGTCTTCGGCATTCTCGGCGTCGGATTGCTGGTCCTCAGCTACCTGAAGCTGACGCAGTCTGTGCTCGGTCCTTTCATACCGGGCAACAGCACCAGCAGCATCGTCGAGGTGATCCATGCGTTTCGCCTGCGCGGCCGCGGGCCGCGCATCGTGGCGATCGGTGGAGGCACCGGGCTCAGCTCGCTGCTTCGCGGCCTGAAGATCTACACCTCCAACCTTTCCGCGATCGTGACGGTCGCGGACGACGGCGGCTCGTCAGGGCGCTTGCGCGACGAGTACCGGATCCTGCCCCCCGGCGACTTCCGCCAATGCCTCATCGCGCTGGCAGACGCCGAGCCGCTGATGAAGCAGCTCTTCGACCATCGCTTCACCGAAGGCTCGCTCGGGGGCCACTCCTTTGGAAACCTTTTCATCATGGCGATGGCCGACGTCACCGGGAACTTCGAGCGTGCGCTCCGCGAGTCGGGCAAGATCCTCGCGGTCAAGGGCACGATCATCCCATCGACGCTGCAGGACGTCACCCTCGTCGCCTCGATCAATGGCAGCACCGTCGAAGGCGAGTCGAAGATCCCTGCGCAGCATGCACCCATCAGCCACGTGCTGCTGAAGCCGGACGGCGCACAGGTCAACCCCGAGGCGGCCCAGGCGATTCTCGGCGCGGAGCTGGTCATCGTCGGGCCGGGCTCGCTCTACACGTCGATCCTGCCCAACCTGCTCGTCGAAGGGATGGTGGAGGCGATCAAGGCGTCGCCTGCCATCAAGGTCTACATCTGCAACGTGGCCGCGCAGCCCGGCGAGACTGATGGCTACGGGGTCGACGACTACCTGCGAGTGATCAGCGAGCACGTCGGGGCCAACCTGTTCGATTTCGTGCTGGTCAACTCCAACCATGCGCACGCGCCCACCGGCGGCCAGTCGGCGGTGATCTTCACACCCTCAGACGGCACCCGGCATCCCGAGGTTCGATTCATCGCGGCCGACGTCGTGAACAACCGCATCCCGTCGCATCACGACCCGGAGAAGCTCTCGCGCACGATCATGCGGCGGGTGTGGCAGGCGTAGCAGCCGAGGTCTCCCGCCGGGCGCGACGCCGAGAGACGGTTTCGACGATGATCGTCGCCACAGCCACGTAAAGCAGGCCGTCCAGCGCATCCACCACGTAGTGCTCGCCGAGGTACACGATCGACACTCCCACCGCGAGAGCCCACAAGATAAGCCCGACCGACAGCCAGCGATAGCGCTTCCACGCATACACGGCTGCGAGAGAGGGAAACGCCGCATGCAGTGACGGGAAGGCCGCGAACTGGTTCGGATTGAAGCTGTGGTAGATCTGCGAGACGTAATACTGGTTGCCCCATATCGCGGCGACAGTCTGGTTGTTGATCTTCACGACCTCTTTGGGGAACTGATACCAGGGCGGCGCGCTCGGCCAGAAGAGATACGTTGCGAACGCGACGAAGCACATGAGCAGGAGCGCGGACACGAATCGCCAGTAATGCTCCCGGCTGTTGATCCAGAAGATGAAGCCAACCACGATCGGCAACGGGAAGTGCATGAAGTAGAAGAACATCGCGACCACGTCCTGCCAGCTGACAACGCCGGGACGATAGAAAGCGTGCTGCAGGATGATCGTCGGTATCTGGCCGGCGAAGAGAAAGCGTTCCAGCCCCGACAGATCGTGCGGTGCGAAGCCCGTCTTGGAGGCGAAACCGCGCATCGCCTCGTATGCAAAGAACAGCAGGAGAAACGGAGCCCAGTCCGTGATGAACGTCCGGCCTCGTCCCATGGCGACGGCGATCACCAGGAGCGCCAGCACGACCCACTCTGGTTCGATCGAGACTCCCCGCCAGAGCATCACGCCGAAGATCAGCGCAAGGTAGACCACGCTACCGACGAGGATGGCGCGGGGCCGGCGCACCCGCGCCGGCCGCTCAGCGGGTTCGGACAACCGCCAAAGCTGCGATCTCGACCGTAACAGAGAAGGGCAGCGCATTGGTGCCGAGGGCGGCCCTCGTGTGCTTCCCAGCCTCGCCGAGGACGTCGACCAGGAATTCAGATGCGCCGTTCAGCACCTTGGGCTGGTCGCCGAACTCGGCGGTCGAAAGCACAAAGCCGGTGAGCTGTGCCAGCTGCTCGACGTTGTCCAGCCCGACAGCCCCATCGATCTGCGCCAGCACGTTCACAGCGCACACCCTTGCCCGTCTTGCAGCCTCCTCGACCGGCACCTCGTCAGGACAGCGGCCGGTCAGAAGGGTACCGCCCTCACGCGAGATCTGGCCGGCAATGTAGAGCAGCGCGCGATGATCGCCGAGCGGGACCAAACGTGTCTGCACATATGACGCCGCCGGCGCGGGCGGAGACGGAAGCTTGATCCCAAGCTCGCTCAAGCGCTCGTACGGATTTGACACCCTGGCCAACCGAGCGAGTCTAGTGGAACAACCGCGCTACCTGCCACGCCCACGAGCGTTCGACACGAGCGCGGCGAGAATCAGAAGGAGGGCTGCGATGCCGAGCGCGACGTATGGGGCCTGCGAGGCGGCGAGGAACGCGAAGATGCCGGGCCCCTCGGATCCACCCGTCGTGCGGCCACCGCTGGCGACGACCGACGGAGAGGCTGCCGGGCCCTGCGGGATGCCGCCCGTGTCGTGGTATGCCCACAGCGTCGCGACGTGGCTCGACGGCTCGAACAACGCGACGTAGACGACGGGCGATTCGTCGTTCGAGACCGCAAGCGCGGTCACCGGCGACAGGGGAGGCGCCAGTGACACGAAGTCCTGGCCCGAATCGCTGCTGCGCCACAGACCGCCGGCGCCGGATCCGCCACCGTCGCTCGCGACGTAGAACCGGTCGTAGTGGTCCGTGATGAACGTGATCTGGGTGTAGTCCGTGGACGGCAGCAGCTGGCCGCCGCTGAGCGGCGTGAACGACGTCCCGTTGTCCATGGATTGAAACAGGCCGGCGTTGGTGCCGACGACCAACGGCCGGATGTTGCCCGTGGGTGGCAGCGGGCCGGATGCGAGCTCGACCGCAAAGTCCCCGCTGATCGGGGGCGTGAACGTAGTCCAGGTGCCCCCTCCGTCCAGGCTCTGGAAGAGGGCCAGTTGCGCACCTGTCACCGACGAGTCACTGCCGGCCACCAGGCGGACCGGGGGGTGGACCGCTTCCACCGCCAGCGAGCCGATGCTGTGCGTCGCGAGGCCGGACGGCGTCCAGGTTAAACCGTCGGGGCTCACGTAGACGCCGTGGTCGGTCCCGGCGGCGACCAGGGTCATCGAGAACGCGAACACGCGCACGGTGCGACCTTCCAGCCCCGTGGTCGACGTCCAAGTCACCCCTCCGTCGCGGCTGGCGATCGCGCCCGATCCGCCTGTCCCGGCCAGCACCAGCCCGGCCTTGAAAGGGCTGAAGGCAACCGTGGTCAAGACAGACCTGCCGGAGTGCACCGAGGCCCAGGTCGTGCCGCCGTCGGCGCTCCTGAAGAGCGACCCCTCCGAGTTCCCTGCGATCAGCGCCTGGTTGTTGGACGGATCCACCGCCAGGGCAAAGACGGCGGACCGGCCCTGGTGCGGAAGCGCCTTCAGGGCGACCCACGTCGAATCTGGGAGGGCGTCCGCGTGGACCGCCGCAGCGGCCGGCAAGATCAACCACAGGGCCGCAAGCGTCGCGACAAGACGTTGGCCAACAAGCGACACGAGCCTGCCGATTATCACCCAAGCCGAATCCCGAGCGGGCGGCACGGGTCGCCGCCAGGGCATGTTTGCCTACAATCCGTCCGTGCCGGGTGACAAGGTTTCCCGAGACTTGAAGCTGAAGCCACAGGGATCCTGGATCGCCCGGGCGGGAGCCTGGCTCGATCGCGCCGCCTTCAAGCCCGCTTCGCTGCCCGACGACCTCGTCACCGGCATCGCGCTGACGCCACCGGTGGTGGCGGGCCTGGTCATCTTCAAGTTCCCTGCCTTCGAGATGCTGCTGGTCGCCCTGGCCATAGGCGCCGCCGCGCAGCTCGCGGTCCGCTGGTTGTGGCGGCACCACATTCCACGCATCTCCTCGAGCCCGATGATCGCGGCGATGCTCGGAGTCGCCCTGGTGGGTGCTGGCGCGGGATTGGTGACGTCGGTGGAGATCTCGCTTCTGGCGGTGATCCTTGAATGTCTGCGCGCCCGCTACGTGCCGGCGATCCGCGCACAGGCAGGACTGCTGGCGTATGCGGCGGTGGCTCTCGCGACGCGGGGCGCGCCGAACGCATACCTCAATCCGGCCAGCGGAAAGCCGTTCGGAGACCCGATCAGCACCTGGTACCGCTTCTTCAGCCCCGAGTCCGCGCCGATCGATCCCATCCGCCTGTACGTCGGCAACGTTCCGGGGCCCGTCTTCGCCACGTCGCTGCTGGCGGTGGCGATCGGAGTGGCCTGGCTCGCATACGCGCGTCGAGTCAGCTTGGTCGTCCTGATCACCTTCCTTGCCGGCGGGCTGGTGGCGATCAACACGTTCCACTGGGACTACATGTTTCAGCTCGACAGCGGACCGACGTGGTTCGTCGCGGGACTCGTGCTGGCGGACCGCCGCCTTCTGCCCGGCTCGTGGGCCGTCCGGCCCGCGCTCGGCTTCTTCGCCGGGCTCTTCGCGATCGGCTTGCGGCGCAACGGGTACGGCATCGAGGCTGCGCTTGTCACAGTCGCAGTGGTGCAGGCGGTCATGGCAGTGGTCGCGGTGGCCTTCTGGGTAGCCTCGAGCTCGATGGAGCGCTGGAGGCGCAACCGCCGGCTGGCCCAGCGGGAGGCCAACCTGAGGGTCGTCAAGAGCATCTCGCGCGCGAGCTGAGCCTCGTCCCGGACCAGCGGTCAGTCGAAGAACTTGCGGCCCCGGGTCACGAACTGGTCGCGGCGCGGCCCTGTCCCCACCAGCTCGACCTTGACTCCCATGAGCTCGCCGATCCGGTCGATGTAATCGCGACAGGGCTGGGGTAGGTCCTCCCAGCCGCGCGCTGCACCGATCTCCGCCTCCCAGCCGGGCATGTCCTCATAGATCGGTTCGCAGTGCTTGTAGTGCGAGATGTTCGCCAGCGGGTGGTCGTAGCGGCTGCCTCGGAACTTGTAGCCGGTGCAGATCTTGAGCTTGGGCTGATCGTCGAGGATGTCCAGGCGCATCAGAGCGGCGCAGCCGACGCCGTTCACGCGCGCGGCATAGCGGGCGACCGCCGCGTCAAACCAGCCAATGCGGCGCGCCCGGCCGGTGACGGTTCCGAACTCGTGGCCGCGCTCGCGGATCTGGTCCCCCACCTCATCCAGCAGCTCGGAGGGAAATGGCCCATAACCCACGCGCGACGTGTACGCCTTGAAGACTCCGATAGTCAGGTCGACCTTGGTGGGAGGGATGCCGCTGCCGGTCAGTGCGCCGCCGGCCGTCGGGTTGGAGCTGGTGACGTACGGGTACGTGCCGAAGTCGAGGTCGAGCATGGTCGCCTGCGCGCCCTCGAGCAGGATGTTGTCGTTGCGGTCCAGCGCGTCCTGGATGAGGGGGAAGGTGTCCTTGATGTAGGGGTCGAGCTGCCTGGCATAACCCATGTACTCCTCGAGCATGCTCGACCAGTCATAAGGCTCCTTGCCGTAGAGCTTGGTGAGGACCGGGTTCTTGACCTGGCCGACCACGAAGGCGAGCTTCTTGCGCATGAAAGCTTCCTTCTGCAGGTCGCCGACTCGGAATCCGATGCGGCGGATCTTGTCCGAGTAAGCAGGGCCGATGCCCCGCCAGGTCGTGCCCAGGCGGTCGTCGCCTCGCGCGTCCTCCTCTAGCTGGTCGAACAGCGGGTGATAACGCATGACCATGTGCGCGCGCTCGCTGACGATCAGGTTCCTCGGCTCGATTCCGCGCTCGCGCAGCTGCGAGATCTCGCGGAGCAGGACGATCGGATCGACGACCACGCCATTGCCGATGATGCAGGTGCACTGCGGGTAGAGGATCCCCGAAGGGATCAGCTGGAACTTGAACTCGCCGTGCTCGGTGATGACGGTATGGCCGGCGTTGTTGCCGCCCTGCGAGCGGATGACCATGTCCGCCTTCTCGGCGAGGTAGTCGATCACCTTGCCCTTGCCCTCGTCGCCCCACTGGCCGCCGACCAGGATGATTACCAAGGGATCATTCCGTGCCCGGTTCGGGCCGCCTGATCTCCAGGTTGTAGAAGCGCGTGTGGTCGCGGCGGAACTTGAGCTCGATGGTTCCGGTCGGTCCGTTGCGGTGCTTGGCCACGATGACCTCCGCGATCCCCGGGCGCTCTTCGGCCTTGTAGTACTCGGGCCTGAACAGGAACATCACGACGTCGGAATCCTGCTCGATGCTGCCGGACTCTCTCAGGTCGCTGAGGATGGGTCGTTTGTCAGGCCGCTGCTCGGGCGCGCGGCTGAGCTGGGAGATCGCGATCACCGGGATGCGCAGCTCGCGCGCCAGCCCTTTCAAGGCGCGCGAGATGGCCGAGACCTCCTGGACGCGGTTGTCATCGCCGCGCGATCGCCCGTGCATGAGCTGGAGGTAGTCGAGAAGGATCATGTCGATGTTGTGGCGCATCTTCGCCTGCCGCGCCTTGAGCTGAAGTGTCAGCTCGTCCATCACCGGCGTGTCGTCGATGAAGATGGCGGCCTCGCCGAGAGGTCCTAGCGCGTTCGACACCCGGTCGAACTCCGCCTCGGTGAGGAGGCCGCGGTGCATGCGCTGGGCGTCGATCTGCGCCTGCTCCGTGAGCAACCGCTCCGTGAGCTGTTCCTTGGACATCTCGAGGCTGAAGATCGCGACCGACTTTTTGGCCTCGAGCGCCGCGTGCAGCGCGACGTTGAGCACCCATGACGTCTTGCCCATGGCCGGACGGCCGGCCACGATGACGAGGTCCGAATCCTTGAACCCGCCGGTCATGCGGTCCAGGTCATGAAAACCGGAAGGGATGCCGACGATGCCCTGCCCGCTCTCCATCTGCAGAGAGATTCGCTCCATCGCCGGACCGAGCAAGTCGTAAAGACGCGCGAGCTCGCGCTGGTCGCGGTCGTCGGCCACGCCGAACACGAGCGACTGGGCCTGGTTGATGGCGTCCTCGGCCTCGACCGAGTCGTCATAGCCGAACCCGGCGATGCTGCCACCAGCCGAGATGAGGCGGCGCTTGTACGCCTTCTCCTTGACGATACGCCCGTAGTACTCGATGTTCGCCGCGGTCGGCACGGCTCCCTGCATCGACGCGAGCTGCGCCCGCCCTCCGACCCGGTCGAGCAATCCCATGGTCTGCAGCTGCGCCGCGAGCGTGACGTTGTCGATCGGCTCGCCCGACGCGAACAGGTCGAGGGCCGCGCGGTAGATCTGGCCGTTGTTCTCGCGATAGAAGTCCTCCGGATGAAGGAACTGAAGGACTTTCGCGATCGACAGCGGGTCGACCAGGATCGAACCGATGACCGACATCTCCGCGTCGAGGTCGTTCGGCGGAACCCGCCCAGGAGAAAGGGGAAGCGTGGTCGCCATGCTCTGTCCGCGGAGCCTAGCGGTCTTGCGTGACGATCACGTTGACGTGGGCGTCCACGTCCCGGTGCAGCTTGAGCGCGACCTTGTGCTCGCCCAGCGTCCGGATCGGATCTTTGAGGTCGATCCTGTGTCGGTCGATCTCCACCCGGTGCTGAGCCTTGAGCGCGGCCGCAATGTCCTGGTTGGTGATCGAGCCGAAAGCCTTGTCCTCGGCACCCACCTTCAACCGGACGACCACGGTCTTGTTGTCGATCTCATCGGCCATGGCCTGAGCATCGGTCCGCTCCTTGGTCTCGCGCTTGGTGGCGGCGTCGCGCAGCCGTTTGGCCTCGGTCTCCACGCCCTTGCCGGCGGCCACGGCCAGCTTGCGGCGCAGCAGGAAGTTGCGACCGTACCCGTCCGCCACCTCTTTCACGTCCCCGGCCCGGCCGAGGTTGTCGACATCCTGAGTCAGCATCACCCGCAATTCACAAGACCTCCGAAACCGATTCGTACTCGTCGCGGCGGCGGAACCGCGATCGGACCCGACTGAACAGTCGCCCGCCCCCGTGTCGCGCGGCCGCGACCGTGTCGCGGACGTCCTTGTCCCAAAGGCTCTGCTTCGCCTTCAATGCCTCCTCGTGCTCCCTGCGGATGTCATCGGGGCAAGCCTCGATGAACGTCTCGACCGCGAGCACACCCAGCGCCACCATGTCCAATTCGCCCACGACCGGGATCCAGGCCGGGAGGTCGATCGGGCTCACGATCAGGCCGAGAGCCGCCAGCAGCACAGCCTTGGGCGCGGTCGGCACGCGTTCGTCCCGCAACAGGCAATAAGCGAGCTTGCCGTGTCGCGGCACGTCGACCAGGATCTCTTTGGCACGCGAAAAGACGTTTGGCAAGGGGGCCGCCACAGCCTACAGCTTTTCGGTCGCCCGGGAAAGCCGATTAACAGTAGCCTTGCGCCCATGACTGCGGTTGGAGCCCTGGTCAAGCCTGTCGAATCAGGCTTTGGCAACCTGCGCCACACGGCGCTCAGCGCGTTCTGGTTCGGCAGCAACTTCCTGTGGATCCCGCTGACCACGGTCCTCATCCAAAGCCAGGTCGACCATGTCGTCCCCAAGGACTCCCAGGGCACGGCGATCGGCGTGGCCATCGGCCTGGGCGGGGTGCTTGCGATGACCGTGCCGCCGCTCGTGGGCGCTTGGTCAGACCGCATGCAGACACGGTTCGGCCGCCGGCGCCCGATCATGGTGGCCGGAACCTTCCTCACCCTGCCCGGCCTCTTTCTGCTGATGACCGCCGGCAGCTACGCGCAGATCGTCGCCGGCGTCGTGATCGTGCAGTTCTTCTTCAACGCCGCCGGCGCCGCCTACGCCGGCATCATCCCCGACGTCGTGCCGGCGCAGCAGTTCGGCAAGGCGAGCGGATTCCTGGCCACCATGACGCAGCTCGGGATCGGAGCGGGCCTCGGCGTCACCTCACTGGTCGAGCCGAAAGCCTCGAGCGCAGCGCCCAACACCGGCATCTACTACATCTTCGCGGCGGTGATCCTGCTGACGCTGGCCCCCACGATCTGGGCGGCGCGCGGCGAGGGCTCGGCCCCGGTGCCGATCCAGCCGCGGCGTCCGGCCACGGAGGTGATCCGCGAGTTCTTGCGGCCGCTGCACGAGGGCGATTTCGCCTGGGTGGTCTTCACGCGCCTGATGATCTCGAGCGGAATCACCGCCGTCCTGTACAACCTGCACAACTTCTTCAGAGACGTCGTGCTAACGCCCGCGACCAACCCGGATGTCTTCACCTCGAACTGGGAGCTGGTGGTCGTGGTCACCGCCCTTCCCTTCGGGTTTTTCGGCGGCCTGGTCTCGGACCGTCTGCACCGGCGAAAAGCGTTCGTATACCTGGCCGGGGCGGCGCAGGCGTTCGTCGCGCTCGTCTTCATCGTCTTCTACCCCACCGCCCTGCCCCTCGTTTTCGCGCTGGGCATCGCCTACGGGGTCGGTTATGGACTTTACTTCGCGGTCGACTGGGCGCTTGCCTGCGACACCCTGCCGGACAAGAGCCAATCGGCCAAGGACATGGGGCTTTTCCACATCGCGCTCACGATGCCACAGGCCTTCATCCCCCTGTTCGGAGGAAAGTTGATCGACCTGCTCAACGGGCCTAGCGGCAACGTCGGTTACAGGGTGGTGTTCTCGAGCGCGGTCGTCTTCCTGTTCCTCGGCACTGTGCTCGTGAGCCGCATCAAGTCGGTGCGGTGACATGAAACGAGGCGGCGCCTGCAGCGGACACCGCCTCGACCGGAATGCCACCGGGTGACACGCGTCTGGTTTTCTGCGCCGCTCTACGGCCGTTGCCTACTTGTGGAGGCCAACCTTTGCGCGAACTGTCGGTGGACCCGGACGGAAAACGAGTTGATATCAAGTTGCGACGATGCGGGCCGCGTGTCAAGGGGTTTGTTTTCCGAGTGTGGTTTGTTTTCCGAGAGCGCTCACGAGCGCCCGGCCTGGAGCAGAATCAGGTCTGAAGGAGGCGAGTGAGATGCCTGAATTGAGCTACGTCCATGGAGCCAGCGACGTCCCTCTGCTCGGCGAGCCGATCTTTCGGAACCTGAGGCGCACCGCCTCGCGATTCGGCGACCGGGAGGCGCTGGTCGTCCCGTATCAGCAATACCGAGCGACGTACCAGGAGCTCGTGGATCAATGCGAGGTGGTCGCCCGCGGCCTGATGGCCCGCGGAGTCAAGAAGGGCGACCGCGTCGGCATCTGGTCTCCCAACCGCTTCGAATGGGTGATCACGCAGTACGCCACCGCCGCGATCGGAGCGATCCTGGTCAACATCAACCCCGCCTACCGGACCTCCGAGCTCGAGTACGCGCTGAACCAGTCCGGCACCAGCCTCCTGATCCTCGCCGCGGCCTTCCGCCAGGCCGACTACCGCGCGATGCTCGCCGAGGTCAAGGGTCGCTGCCCGGAGCTCCGTGAGGCGCTGGTGCTCGAAGACGGATGGGAGGCGCTCAAGCGCGACGGCGCAGGCGTGTCAACCGACGACCTCCACGCGGTTGAAGACACGCTTCAGTTCGACGACCCGATCAACATCCAGTACACCTCCGGCACGACCGGATTTCCGAAGGGGGCGACCCTCACCCATCACAACATCCTCAACAACGGATTCTTCATCGGCGAGACCCTGCGCTATACGCAGGAAGATCGCGTCTGCATCCCGGTCCCTTTCTATCACTGCTTCGGAATGGTCCTCGGCAACCTCGCCTGCACCACCCATGGCGCCACCATGGTCGTCCCGGCCGAGGCTTATGACGCGGTGGTGACCATGCAGACCGTCCAGGACGAACGATGCACGTCGCTCTACGGGGTGCCGACGATGTTCATCGGCGAGCTGGAGAGCCCGCGCTTCAACGATTTCGACTTCAACACGCTTCGCACGGGGATCATGGCGGGCTCGCCCTGCCCGGTCGAGGTGATGAAGAAGGTCCAGACGCTGATGCACATCCCCGAGATGACGATCGCCTACGGCATGACCGAGACCTCTCCCGTATCGACGCAGTGCGCGACCGATGATCCGTTGGAGCGGCGCGTGTCGACGGTCGGACGCGTGCATCCGCACGTCGAGATCAAGATCGTCGACCCTGCAACCGGCGCCATCGTGCAGCGCGGCGAAACGGGCGAGCTGTGCAGTCGTGGATACATGGTCATGCAGGGTTATTGGAACAACGAGCAGGCGACACGCCTCGCGATCGACCCCGGCCGGTGGATGCACACCGGCGACCTCGCGACGATGGACGCCGAGGGCTACGTGAACATAGTGGGCAGGATCAAGGACATGATCATCCGCGGCGGAGAGAACATCTATCCGCGAGAGGTCGAGGAATTCCTGTACGGCCACCCCGAGATCGCGGACGTGCAGGTCATCGGCGTGCCGTCGGAAAAATACGGCGAGGAGGTCATGGCCTGGGTCAAGCTGCGCGAGGGGGCGAAGGCGACCGGTGATGAGCTGGCGGCCTGGTGCAAAGGGAAGATCGCGACTTATAAGATTCCCCGGCACTGGAAGTTCGTCGACTCGTTCCCCATGACCGTGACCGGCAAGGTCATGAAGTTCAAGATGCGCGAGGCGGCGGTCGAGGAGCTGGGCCTGGAGAAGGCGGCGGTGGTGCGGACGGCCTGACGCGGCTCAGGCCAGGGATTCATACGGTAAGGCGGCGGCGAAAGGCTCGTAGAGCAGCAGCACCTTCTCCAGAGGCAGCACGTCGCGCATGAAGATGCCTCCGGCGGCCACGCCGGCAAACCCCACGATGCCCAGGCCGTCGTGCGGCGCCGCCTGCTCAGCGCTGTCCTGCATGGCGCGGAAGGACTGGGTGCGCCCGCTCTGGTTGGCGGTGGCGATCACGAGCTTCCAGGCAGCGCTGTAGTTGGCCGCCGGGTCGAGCCCCGAGGCCACTGGCGCGACGTTGGCGACGGCCCCCGCGCCTCCGGGCACAGGCTTCGGCCGCTCGCTCAGGACCTTGGCCACCGCCGCGACCTCCGCCTCGACCTCACCGGCCAGGTTGGGCAGGCCGCGAAGGAATGCGGCGATCTGGCGGTCGACTGGAGGCGGAGGCTGGTATCCAGGTCCTGGGAGCACAGTCGCGAAGGGCCGGTAAACCGCTTCGAACTGCGCCGGCTCCAGCTGCTCGCGGACCAGGATGGCGAGCGCGACCACCTGGGCCGACTCGAGCGCCGCCGCGGCGGCCTCCGCGTCGGTCAGCGATTTGCTGATGGCGAGCTTGGTCTGCGACACGCGAAAACCGCTCGTGAAAGCGTTGACCATGGCCTGGTCGGCGTCCGACAGCAAACCGTCCAGCACACCCTCGAGCGCCGCTGTCGAGGCCCTCTGGCGCGAGACCATGCGGGCGGTGGCGACCCACTCCCACTGCGGCGACCCCAGCGACTTGGCCGCCGCCGTCAGAAACTGCCCGGCCTCCGAGGCGCTCAGCGGATTGCGACCTGTTCGGGGAGCAGGCCCTTGGCCCGCAACTTGTCGATCGGGTGGTAGGCGTCGACGATGCGCATCGTGCCCGATGCGGAGCGCAGGACCATCGACTGCGTGAACGCGTACACGTCTTCGTATCGGACACCCTTCAGCAGCTCACCCGAGGTGATGCCGGTCGCAGCGAAAAAGATGTCGTTGCCGGAGCAGAGGTCGTCGAGGCACAGGACACGATCGGGCTTGTGGCCTTCCTTGATCGCCATCTGCCGCTCGTCATCGTCACGGAAGACGAGCTTGGCCTGCATGTCGCCGCCGATCGTCTTGATCGCGCATGCGGCCAGCACGCCTTCAGTGGCGCCTCCCGATCCCATCATGCAGTGGATCCCAAATCGGGTCTCGAAGGCCGCTTCGAGGCCGGCGGCCACGTCCCCGGCGCTGATGAGCTTGATCCTCGAGCCGACCTCGCGAATCTCGGCGATGATCTCCTTGTTTCGATCCCGATCCAGGACCACAACGGTCAGCTCCTGGACCGGGAGACCTTCGGCCTTGGCGATTCGCCGAAGGTTCCACTCGACGGGCATCTCGAGGTCGATCACCCCGCGCGCGCGCCGCCCCACCACCAGCTTCTGCATGTAGTGGGTGTGAGTCGTGAACATAGAGCCGCGCTCGGCCAGCGCCACGACCGAGATCGCCCCCGGCAGCCCTGACGCCGTCAGGCTCGTGCCTTCGATCGGATCGACCGCGACGTCGACCTCGGGTTCGAGGCCGTTGCCGATCTGCTCGCCGAAGTAGAGCATCGGCGCCTCGTCCTTCTCGCCCTCGCCGATGACGACGGTGCCTTTCATGTCCACCGCAGCCAGCGCCGCGCGGATGGCCTCCACCGCCCGGGCGTCGGCCGCGATCTTGTTACCCCTCCCCTGCAGAGGGGCGGCGGCCAGGGCTCCCGCCTCCGTGACGCGCAGAAGCTCGAGCGCTAGGTTGCGATTGATCCTGGACTCTTCGATCATCGTGCAGGCGTCAGAGTAGCGGAACGGTTATCCGATTCCGCGGCGCCGGATCGGGAGCTTGTCCGCCTCGATCAGGAGGTCTTCTTTGCGGGCGAGCTTGCGGTCGCCGCTGCTGTCGAGGTAAACGCAGGTTCTTTCCAGGACCGCGGTGATGCGCACCTTCTGCCCTTCGAGCATGGCGTCGAACCCGTCGATCAGGACCTCGTCCTCATCCAACTGGACCTCGCTGAGCCTCCGGATGCCACTGGGCCGGACTTTGGTCGAGGGCACGAGCGCCGTGTGCGGACCTTGGGACGTCCCGGGCTTGATCGTCAGCCGCGACGACCCCGAGCCGGCGAACCT
>Ga0307374_10001987_pt1 | contig 37163 bp, 40 predicted proteins | sample OX3MG_FD_202532 | JGI IMG/M metagenome (GOLD analysis project Ga0307374, IMG submission 202532) | Soil microbial communities from Risofladan, Vaasa, Finland - OX-3 | ecosystem: Environmental > Terrestrial > Soil > Coastal area > Acid sulfate soil | place: Finland: Risofladan, Vaasa | collected... | reverse complement strand
GGCGGGACAAACGGCGGACCTGCTCGTCCTCACGGCCTGAGCTGCAGCGACGGTCGGGAGGAGACGGTGGCCGAGCTGACCGAACGCATTGCTCGGATCCTGCGCCATGAGAAGGCCACCACCTCGGTCCACAGTGACGTGGCCGAGGTCCTGGCCCTCAAATCGGGGGTCTGCCAGGACTTCGCCCACGTCCTCATCGCGGCCTGTCGCCACCTGGAGATTCCGGCCCGCTACGTCAGCGGCTACATCTATGGGGGCCCCAGCGCTGGGCACGAATCGCACGCCTGGGTCGAGGTCTGGCTCCAGGGGCAGGGCTGGCAGGGCTTTGACCCCACCCAGCCAATCCGGGTCGGAGACCGACACGTCAAGGTCGCCGTCGGTCGCGACTATTCCGACTGCGCTCCTACCCGGGGAATGTCCGTGGGCAATCGGGGACGCTCCACCATGGAGGCCGAGGTCAAAGTGCGCGAGGCGGACGCCTAGGCCCCGGCCGCCGGGCCAGGGCGCCCCTACTCCAGCGCCTCATACGCGGGAAGGGTGAGAAACTCCACGAAGATGGGAGCCAGCGCAACCCGCTCGAAGATGGCCCTGGCCTCCTTAAAACGCCCGCCCGCGTACGCCTCCTCGCCCCAGCGCTGCCGGATCTGCTCCAGCTCCTGGTCGGCGATCTGGCGCACCAGATCCTCACTCACCAGGCGCCCGTCGGCCAACTTGGAGCCGGTGCGCACCCACTGCCAGATCTGGGACCGCGAGATCTCCGCGGTCGCCGCGTCCTCCATCAGGTTGTTGATCGCGGCCGCCCCGTTGCCCCGGAGCCACGACTCGAGGTACTGGATTCCAACCGAGACATTGAGCCGGAGTCCGGCCTCGGTGATGGCACCGCCTGGGATGGCGAGATCGGTCAGCTGTGCGGCCGAGACCTGGACCTCGTCGCGACGGCGCTCGATCTGGTTGGGACGCTCCCCCAGGACGCGGTCGAAGCACTCGGTTGCCACCGGTACCAGATCAGGGTGCGCGACCCAGGTCCCGTCGAACCCGTCCCGGGCCTCCCGCTCCTTGTCTGCCCCGACCTGCTCCAGGGCCACGCGGTTGACCTCGGGGTCGCGGCGGCTGGGGATGTAGGCCGCCATGCCGCCCATGGCGAAGGTGCCGCGACGGTGACAGGTCTTGACCAGGAGCTCGGTGTAGGCGCGCATGAAGGGCGTGGTCATGGTCACCTGGGCCCGATCCGGAAGGACCATGTCGGCGCGCTGATTGAATTTCTTGATGACGCTGAAGATGTAGTCCCAGCGCCCCGCGTTGAGCCCCAGGGAGTGCTCTCGCAGCTCGTAGAGGATCTCGTCCATCTCGAACGCGGCCAGGATGGTCTCGATCAACACGGTTCCGCGCAGGGTGCCCGAGGGGAGCTCCAGGTGCTCCTCGGTGTGGGTCATGACCTGGTTCCAAAGGCGCGCCTCGAGATGACTCTCCATCTTGGGCAGGTAGAAGTAGGTCCCCAGCCCCCGGTCGAAGCGACGGCGGGCGTTATGAAAACAGTAGAGCCCGAAGTCGAAGAGCCCGGCCGAGATCGCGGCCCCATCGACAAGCAGGTGCTTTTCCTCCATGTGCCAGCCCCGAGGCCGGACCATGAGATACGCGGGCCGGTCGCCGAGGCGGTAGACGCGTCCGTCGGGATTGCTAAAGCTGATGCTGCCCTCGATCGCGTCAATCAGATTCAGGTGGCCGTCGAGGTTGTTGCCCCAGGTGGGAGAGTTGGCGTCCTCGAAGTCGGCCATGAACACGCGGGCACCCGAGTTGAGGGCGTTGATGACCATCTTGCGCTCGACCGGGCCGGTGATCTCGACTCTGCGATCGAGCAGATCGGAGGGGGGCGCAATCGTGACCCAGTCGGACTCACGCACCGAGCGGGTGCCCTCCAGGAAGTCCGGCATCTCGCCCTCGGCCAGGCGCCGGGCCCGGTCCTGACGAGCGGCGAGCAACTCTCGGCGCGCCGGCTCAAAGCGCCGGTGCAGACCGGCTAAGAACTCGAGCGCGCCCGGGCTCACAATCTCGCGCTGGCGCCCTTCAACGGCTCCGCTGATGACCACGTCACTCTGCTCTTCCATGCCTTCACCGTCTCCCTTCGACTGTTCGGTCGCCGGGCTTTGGCCGCCACCGGCCAGGCTGGGCCGTCGGCCCCCGAGCTAGGAGCGACATCCCGCGGCGGCATCGCTGGCGACAGGCTACATTGTCGGCGAGTGGCCTTGATTAGCACAAGCGGCGAATGGCAAACCCAGGCCGCGCGGGCGCCCGAAGGCAACGCCTGATGGCACTTGCGCCGCGTCTGATCGCGGAGTTCCAGTCCCTGGTCGGGCGCGAGAACGTGGTTGACTCCCCTCACGACCTGCGCATCTTCGAGCGCGACGCGTCGATCACGCCCGCGGTACCAGATCTCGTGGTGCTGCCCCGCACCCGTCAGGAGGTGCAGGGAGTGATGCGGCTGGCCGCGGCCCACGGCGTCCCGGTGGTTCCCCGCGGCGCCGGCACCGGGTTGTCAGGGGGTGCGGTCGCGCTCGAACACGGGATCGCGCTCCAGTTCACGCGCATGCGCTCGATCCTCGCCATCGACCGCGCGGCGGGCACCGCGATGCTGGAGCCGGGAGTGGTGAACGCCGACCTGCAGCGGGCGGCGGCGCGCCGTGGACTCTTCTACGCCCCCGACCCCTCGAGCCAGAACGCTTGCACCATCGGCGGCAACGTGGCCGAGAACTCCGGCGGTCCGCACTGCCTTTTCTACGGGGTCACGGCCAATCACGTGCTGGGAGTCGAGGTCGTCCTGGCCGACGGCCGATGCCTCTGGCTGGGCGAGGAAGGTCCCGACCGCGTCGGGCTGGACCTGCTCGGCGCGATGGTCGGATCCGAGGGCACCCTGGGCGTGGTGACCCGGATCCAGGTCCGCCTCCTACCCCTGCCGGAATCGGTGATCACGATCATGGCCGCTTTTGCCAGCATCGAGGAGGCGAGCCACGCCGTCTCCGCGGTCATCGCCGGAGGCGTGATCCCGGTCGCGCTGGAAATGATGGATCGGACCACCATCGGCGCGGTTGAAGCCCACTACAAGGCGGGCTACCCGACCGACGCGGGAGCGGTGCTGCTGACCGAGATTCAGGGCATCCGGGAGAGCACGGCCGAGGTGGCCGCAGTGATCGAGGCCACGTTGCGCTCCCATGGTACGAGCCAGCTCCGCGTCGCCGGCGACGCCGCCGAGCGAGACCTGCTCTGGGCCGGGCGCAAGGGCGCCATCGGTGCCCTGGGGCACATCAAGCCCAACTATTACCTGCACGACGGGGTGGTGCCGCGCACGCGTCTACCCGGCGTGCTGCGTGACGTGGGCGAGATCGCGCGCCGCCACCGGCTGCCGGTGGCCAACGTCTTTCACGCCGGGGACGGCAACCTCCATCCCAACCTGCTCTTCGACCTGCGCGAGCCGGGGATCATGGAGCGAGTCGAGTCGGCGGGCGAGGAAATGATGTGGGCCGTGGTCGAAGCGGGAGGCACCCTGTCCGGCGAGCACGGGATCGGGATCGAGAAAAACGCCTTCATGCCCTGGATTTTCAGTCCCGACGACCTCGAGGCGATGCGCGCTCTAAAGGACGTTTTCGATCCCCAGGGACGCCTCAATCCGGGCAAGATCTTCCCTGACCCCGAGCGACCGCCGCGTCTTCGGGCCCACATCGGCACCGCCAGTGAGGCCAACTGGTGGTGAGGGTGGAGAGACCGGCGAGCACGGCCGAGCTGGCCGAGTGCCTGGCGGATGCCGACCGCCGCGGGCTGGCAGTCCTGCCCCGAGGGGGAGGTCGGGCCATGGGCATGGGGGGCGAGCCGGAGCGGACCGATCTGATCCTGGAGACGGGAGGGCTCAATCGCCTCCTCGAGCTGAGCTCGGCCGACCTCACCCTCACGGTGGAGGCCGGCATCCCCCTGGCGGAGCTGCAAGGCGAGCTCGAAAAGGAGGGCCAGTTTCTGCCCCTGGATCCGTACCACGAGCCGGGCCACAGCATCGGGGGAGTCCTCGCCTCGGGCTGGACTGGACCCCTACGCCTGGCCTACGGGGGTCCACGCGACTACCTGCTCGGGCTCAAGGTGGCCCTACCCGACGGGCGCGTCACCCGCTCCGGCGGAAAGGTGGTCAAGAACGTCAGCGGTTACGACCTCAAAAAGCTCCACCTGGGGGCGCTGGGCAGCCTGGGCGTGATCGTGGAAGCCTCCTTTAAGGTCTTCCCCCGGCCGGCGGCCGAGGTCACCCTGCGCTGGACCGGCTCGGAGCTCGGCGCGGCCCTGGCCGAGGCCAGACGAGCGCTCGCCGCGGCCCAGCCACCGATCGCGCTGGTGCTCGAATCGACCCCGTCGGACTACCTGTTGTCGGCACGCCTGGCCGGCTGGCCGCGGGCCATCGGGCGCATGTCCGCCGAGCTCGGCTGGGAGGAGATCGACCCCGACTTCTGGCGCACCCACCAAATGGCGGGCTCGGACGCCTGGGCCCGGATCTCCGTCCCGCCCGCCCGCCTGGACGAGGTGCTCCCGGCGCTGCCCGTCGGCGGCTGGGCGTGCTCGGTGGGGGTGGGGTCGGTGCAGTGGTTTGCGGCTCGTCAAAGGGAGATGGTGGAGGACGTGCGCCGGCGGGCGGAGGCGGCCGGGGGTCATTTGGTCCTGTTGCAAGCCGCCCCGGATCTCAAGCAGGCGGTCGGTCCCTGGGGCGCGATGAGCTCAGATCCCGCCCTGATGGCGAGCGTGCGTCAGGCCTTTGACCCCAACCGGACCATGGCGCCGGGGAGGTTTGTGGTCTGATGCCCGGCCTCGACATCCGTGACCCGACCACGTTTCAGGGTCCGGACGCCCCGGCCGACGACGACCTCAGCACCTGCGTCCACTGTGGCCTCTGCCTCAACTACTGCCCCACATTCCGCATGACTGGACTGGAGAGCGAGTCGCCCCGGGGACGCCTCTACCTGATGTCCTCCTGGCAGCGTGGGGATTTGCCTTTCACCCCTGAGCTCGCCCGCCACATCGACCTCTGCCTCGGCTGCCGCACCTGCGAGGCGGTCTGCCCCTCCGGCGTGCCCTACGGCCGCATCATCGAGGGCGGCCGGGCCGAGCTCGAGCGGCTCCGTCCGCCCAGCGCCAAGCGCTGGCTCCTGCGCCGAGCCCTGCGCGACGTCCTCGCCCATCCTGGTCGGCTACGAGTGACGGCAACCCTAGCGCGGGCCACCCAGCGCCTGGGTCTTGATCGTGCGCTGCCCCCCGCCTTCCGACTTCCCCCGCTTCAGGCCCCCTGGCGCCGCCCCCGTGCCCGGGCTAGCGCGGGGCCCGCTGCCCAGCGCCGGGTCGCGTTCCTTGAGGGTTGCGTCATGCCTTTGGTATACGGGCGGGCGCACGACGCTTCGATCAAGCTCCTACGCCTGGCCGGCTGCGAGGTCGTCTTCCCCGCCGACCAGCGCTGCTGTGGAGCGCTCAACGCCCACAACGGAGACCTGGAGGGCGCCAGGCACCTGAGGGCGGTGAATCAGGCGGCCTTCGGCGTCGACGGCCTCGACGCCATCGTGGTCAACTCGGCCGGCTGCGGCGCCCACATGAAGGATTTCTACAAGGATCTGGGCGTACCAGTAAAAGACCTATTCGAGTATCTGGACGAGATCGGGTTGCCCGCGCCATCGCGCCCGGTTAAAGTCCGCGTCGCCTATCAGGATGCCTGCCATCTGGCTCATGCCCAGGGGGTCAAGGTCCAGCCCCGGCGACTGCTGGCCAGCCTACCCCAGGTCGAGATCGTCTCCCTGCAGCATCCTGACATCTGCTGCGGCGGCGCCGGGCTCTACTCGAGCCTGGAGACGGCGATGTCGGACCGCATCTTGGCGGAGAAGATGGACGACGTCCTGGAGACGGGCCCGGCGATAGTGGTGGTGGCCAATCCCGGCTGCCAGATGCAGCTCGAGCGCGGACTCGCCGCGCGGCGCTCGAAAATTCGGGTCCTGCATCTGGCGGAGCTCCTGGCCCAGGGCTATCCCGACCCCGACTAGGCTCCGAGCGGCCCCCGGCCGTGCGGGCGGCGACAACGAGCCCGAACTCTGCTTTGGGGCTGGAGAGGAGGTCTCGGGTAAGGTGGCTGCGTGTCCAAGGGAGCGGCGCGGCGAGCGCGGGGCCGGGCGGAAGCCGGATTGACGGAGGTCGGGCGGGTCCGCACTGCGGTCTCAACGGCGCCGTGGCCGTCAACTGATGCCTGGCCCGGGAGCGGACCCCGCGGTCAAGGTGTGCTGCGGCTGCGGCTTCAGCAGGCGCCTTCGGTTTCAGCTCGCGCTCTCAGCTAGCATGCCGGCCCCAGAGCGTGGCGTGGTCGCGATCGTCGGGGGCGGAATCACCGGCCTGGCCGCAGCGCACGCGCTGAGTTCTAAGACGGAGCGGGTCCGGATAGTCCTGATCGAGGCGGAGGGCGAGTTGGGGGGCAAGGTGCGGACCCGAGAGCTGGCCGGACTCCCCGTCGAATCCGGTCCGGATGCTTTCCTGACCCGGGCCAGGGAGGCCGTCGAGCTCTGCCAGGCGCTGGACCTGGGGCCGGACCTGATCGCGCCCAGCCGGCTTCCCGCCCAGATCTGGGACGGCCGGCACCTGCACCGGATTCCGGCCGGACTGGTCCTCGGGGCGCCGGTGCGCCTCCGTCCCCTGGCCCGATCCGGAATTCTGTCCCCGCGGGGGCTGGCCCGCGCCGGTCTCGAGCCCTTGATGCCGAGCCACGTCCCGGCCGGGGACCACTCCGTTCGCGAGCTCATCGTGCCCCGATTCGGAGTCGAGGTCTTCGACCGCCTGGTCGACCCCCTGCTGGGCGGTATCTACGCCGGCTCCGCCGACCAACTGAGCGCGGAGTCGGTGCTGCCCCAGCTGGTGGAGGCGGCGCGGGGGCGCCGGAGCCTGATCCTCGCCATGCGCCAACGCCGGCCCGAGGCGAGCACGCAACCGACCTTCTACAGCCTCAGAGGCGGTCTGAGCCGGCTCATCACCGGGCTCGAGCAGAGCCTGAGCGGGGTCAAGGTGCACCGGGGCCAGCCGGTGGAGGCGGTCTGGCGCGGCCCGGGCGGAGAGTATCTGCTCCGCGTCGGCTCCGGAACCCTGAGCGCCTCCTCGGTGATCCTCGCCGCCCCCGCCCACGTGGCGGCGCGGCTCACCGCCACGCTCGATTCCGGGCTGGCCGCCGACCTGGCCGGGATCGATCACGCCGATGTCGCCACGGTGGCGCTGACCTATGCCCGCTCGGCGCTGCCGAGACCGCTTCAAAGCAGCGGATTTCTGGTGCCCAGCCGCGCTCAACGGCTGCTGGTCGGCATGACCGCGACCAGCTCGAAATGGCCCCACCTGGGCGAGGGCACAAGCCACGGCCAGCCCACGTTCGTGCTCCGCGCGGCGGTGGGGCGGGCTGGGGACACCGCCTGGATGGCGATGGACGACGATCAGCTGCTGGCCTCGGTGCACGCAGAACTGGCTTCCGCGCTGGGGCTGACGAGCTCTCCGCTGGAGGGCTGGGTCACGCGCTGGCCGGCCGCCCTACCCCAGTACACGGTCGGACACGGAGCCCGCCTGCGTCGGCTGGATGAGGCCCTGGGACGCCTGCCTGGTCTATTCCTGGCCGGCGCGGGCTATCGGGGCATCGGGCTCCCGGCGTGCATCGCCCAGGGCCAGTCGGCGGCCCGCTTCGCGCTCGAGCACACGATCGCGGCAGCCCGCGGCGAAGGGTGAAGGCTGAGGCCTGATCAGGGCAGGCCGGTGCCCGGGGTCGGACTGGCGACCTGGACTGGCGACGACGTCCTCGCGCCCGATCCATGGCCGGAGTTGGCGATCAGGGCCCAGCCGGGACGAAGCGGACCGGCCACGGCCCAGGAAAGGGTCCAAAGCGCGAGCAGAGCACCGGCCAGCGCCACCCAGGGATGGGCCGGCTCGGGTGGCGTGGGCGTCAGCAGGCGAGCCGCGGTCAGGCTGATGACCATTACCGCGGCGCCCGCGTAGATGAGCCCCGCCCAGGCAGTCCGGGAATCGCTGCCCATGCCCAACCCGTGCACCGTGCTCAGCACGAAGGCAGCGAACGTCATCAGGTGCAGCCGGTGCCACCAGCTGTAGCCGATCCTCGATCGCAGCCGCTTGCTGTACCAGACCCCGACCACCAGGTAGGTGCCGAGGATACCCGGCGCCAACCAGAGGGGTCGGTAGTGGCTGGCCATGGGTACAGCGAGCTCGGCTAGGGTGAAGCCCATGAATGGGTCGAGCGCGATGGCCAGGGTGTGCGCGCCCAAAGCCAGCAGGGAGAGCAGGCCCAGATATTCGTGGAGCTCAGAGCTGATGAAACGAGGCCAGCCGGACGAGCGCCACTTGAGGCTCAAGACCAGACCCAACAGGACGGACGCGGTCAGGAGTAGGTAGGCCAAGAAACCGGTGGCGCGAGCCAGATCCCAGACCAGTTGGGGCCCCGCCATCAGCTCCTAGGGGCCCGCATCGCCGCGAAGGAATGCCGCCATCGTGCGATCCCAGACTAACCCGATCTTACGGCCTCTGCGGGTCACGAGCCCGAAGAGCGCAGCACCGGAGCCGGCGCCTGGCTGGCAACGACGGGAGGCGCGGACACCGGCGCGGGAGCAGCGGCGGGAGCAGCGGCGGGAGCCGCCGCCGCCACAGGCGGCGGCGTTGGCGCGGCAGCCGCATTGACCGCGCTGACCGCCCGGCCACCGCCGGCCGCCAAGCCGGTTGAGCTGGCAAAACCGGAGCCGATTGAGTGCCCGAGCACCAGCGTCCAGACCGCCCCGAACGACAGAATCGAAGCTGCGGTCAGGCGGCGCTTGAGCGCCGCCAAGCGCAATTGCTTGGCGGCGGCCGCGTCCAGCGGCAAGCTCATTGAGTCAGTACTCCCAACGCTCCGATCCTAATTGTCGCCCGAGCTCGTCCCATCGCCTCCCTCCGAAGTCTTGGGAGCTGCCTCCGAGCTCCGCTCGGGGGTGGTCGTCTCGGCCGGGGCGGGGGTCTCCGGCACCTCACGTGGAGGGCTGGCAACCGGAACCGCGGTCACCTCGATGCGGGGCGTGGCTGTGGGCGAAGGCGACGGGCTCGGTTGGACCGCAGCCGCGGTCGGGCCCGAGCCGCCGGCTCGGATGCTGTCCACCATATTCGTGCCCCACACGACGGGGTTGGGGCTGCCGGTCACCACGGTGCCGACCGAGGCCACCGCCACCAGGGCTGTGGCCCCGATGACGACCGCCTGGGTCTTGAGCGTTGTCAGAAGCGTCATCCAGGACATTGAGATCCTCCCTATGGTGGTCATGGCACCCCTGCTCTCCCACCGACCCGTGGTCCCAATGTGAAGGCGCTCCAGGTCGGCCTCCACCTGCGAGGACATCCACGCGTCGAATTCAGAGTCAGAGGGCTTCATTGCTGTTGACCACTTAGACGATCGGGAAGTCCCAAGTCGGCAATATCCGCTGCCAGATCGGTGCGCAGGCGTTTTAGCCCGGAGGCCAGGCGGGACCCGACAGTGCGCTCCGAAACGCTGACCAGGCCGGAGATCTCGCGATTGGAATACCCGTGGTAGTAGCGCAAAACCACCACCATCGCCTGCTCGGCGGGCAGCTGGCGAAGCGCGGCGATCAGGGGTGAGGGAGCCGGGCCCGCGTCGCTGGCCAGTTGGGTGGCCAGCGAGGGAACGAAGATCGATGCGAACTCAAGCAGCCCACGCCGCCGCCGGTAGGTGATGGCCAGGTTGATGGCGATGCGGTACATCCAGGCTTCCGCCGGAGCGCCACCTTTCCAGCGAGGCCAGGCGCGAAACGCCTTCTCGAACGCGTGCTGAACGCAATCCTCGGCCTCGGCCATGCCCAGGATGGCGTTGAGGGAACGCAGTAGGCGCGGGCGGACAGAGCGATAGAGACGCTCGAAGTCATCCGGATCTCCCGCCTTGTATTCCCTCTGTTCCACGTGACTTTGTCAACGCCGCAGCCGGGGCGCTCTTGTGTCACCTTAGCCGAGGCGCTCTCGCGCCGGCGCCCGGATGGCTTGGGGACGCAGGCTTCCGCGCTCGCGGCCGGGGCACCGCCCGGGGCAAGATCGCTACATTCTGGGACCGTGGACTATCGTTTAGAGCAGCTCATCAACGGGCCCGCCGGCTCCCATCCGGCCATCGACTGGATCATGACCCAGATCGCCTGGGGCGCCGAGCCGGCGTTCATCGCTCTGGTCTTAATCTGGCTCGTGGCCGGGATGTGGCGTCGCAGCCGGCCCGACGTGGTGGGGGCGCTGAGCGCGCTGGTGGCGTCCGGCGTGGCGCTGGTCATAAACCAGCTGGCAGCGCTGCTCTACTTCCGCCCTCGCCCGTTCGTCAGCCACCCGGGTCACGTACACGTGCTGCTGTCGCACTCGGCGGACGCATCTTTTCCCTCTGATCACGCCGCCGCCGCCCTGGCCATATCCGTCGTCCTGCAGCGTTTTCACCCCCGGCTGGGCGCGCTCGCCATCCTGGCCTCACTTTGGGTCGGCTACGCTCGGGTCTACGTGGGTGACCATTACCCCGGTGACGTGCTCGGAGGCTACATTTCGGGGGCCGTGGGTGCCGCACTGGCGCTCTATCTGGTTCGTCACCGGCTCGAGCTCCTGCTCGGCCGCTGGCGCGTCGGCTCAACCGTCGGCACCACCGATTAACCTCGCCTGGCGCAAGTGCCCGGAGTAGTGTGAGAATGGCGCCGCAGGCACCCGCATCTGTCCAGGAGGTCTACAAGGCCATGTCGCCCCAGTCCGGAGATCCCGCTCCCACGTTCACCCTGCCCGACCAGGACGGGCGGCCGGTATCGCTCGCCAACTACCTGGGGCGTCGTGTGGTGGTGTACTTCTACCCCCGGGACGACACCCCGGGCTGCACCACCGAGGCCTGCGGATTCAACGACGTGCTGGACCAGCTGTCGGGCTCGGGAGTCGAGGTGATTGGGATCTCGACCGACAACGCCAAGAGTCACATCGCCTTCCGCGACAAATTCCAGCTCCGCTTTCCGCTACTCAGCGACAGCGACCATCTGGTCCACGAGGCCTATGGCGCCTGGGGAGAGCGCCAGATGATGGGCCGCCGGTTCATGGGCACACTGCGCTCCACCTTCGCGGTCGGTGCCGACGGACGCATCGAGCACGCCTGGCTCAAGGTGTCACCCGAGGGACACGCAACGGAGGTCATGCAGGCCCTTGAGGTCGGAGTTTGAACCTGCCTCTAGGTGGATGAGCGGCGGTGCCGACGGCTGGCCAGGACTCGATAGAGGCGTGATTCGAGCGCGGCCACCATCGGGTAAGCACCGATCCGGCCGAGCAGGGGCCACGCCCCCGAGCGCGTCCGCAGCACGGCGTTAAGCGCGGCCGCCCCCTCGAGTCGATTGCCCGCTGCGTCGACGAACCAGGCCGAGCGGGAGACCTGATCAGGGCTCAGATGGTGCTGGGCCAGGGTCTTGGGCGAGCCCGCCGGCGCGAGCTTGACGCCTCCGCCCTGAGCCGCCCAGGCCGCCCAGCTGCTGCAGAGGGCGCATTCCTCGTCATAAATCAAAGTCCCCGACCGGGGATCCGGCGCCGCCGACGTCACAGGACTGGGACTCTGGCCATGACCGGGCCGAGCAAGATCTCGTCATTGGAGTGTCCAGCGGGCACGATTGGGTAACACATCTCGTCGGCGTCGACCTGAAAGTCGATGACCACGGTGCGCCCGCCCAGCGCCCGGGCGCGCAGGATCGCATCGTCAACCTCGTCCGGGCGCCGGACGCGAATCCCGACGCATCCGTAGGCCTCAGCCAGACGCACGAAGTCGGGAGACTCATAGCCCAGGACGACGGAGGAGAGGCGGGCGCCGTGGAAGAGCGTCTGCCACTGCTTGACCATGCCCAGGTGGGCGTTGTTGAGGATGGCGACGATGAGTGGCAACTCCTCGGCCACGGCGGTGGCGAGTTCCTGGCAGGTCATCTGAAAGCAGCCGTCGCCGTCGATCGCGAGCACGGTCTCGTCGGGATGGGCGGCCTTGACGCCGAGCGCGGCGGGGATGGCGAAGCCCATCGTGCCCAAGCCGCCAGAGCAGGCCCAGCGCCGGGAACCCTCGAAATTCCAGAGCTGACTGGCCCACATCTGGTGCTGGCCCACTCCCGCGGTGACCAGGGTGCTGGGGCCGAGCAGTGTAGACAGGCGCTCGATCACGAACTGAGGTTTGATGGGGCCGCCGTCAGCCTGCTCGTAGGCGAACGGATACTCCAGCTGCCAGGACTGGAGCTGAGCCAGCCACTCGCCCCGGTCGCTGGCCAAAGATCCGAGCTGCCGGTTGAGGGCACCCAGCACGGCTTTGGCGTCCCCGATGAGAGCCACGTCGACCTCGCGATTCTTGCCGATCTCGGAGCGGTCGACGTCGATGTGGATCACTCGCGCCTCCGGCGCAAAGGCGTCGAGACGCCCCGTCACGCGGTCGTCGAAGCGCGCCCCAACGGCGATCAGAAGATCGCAGCGCTGCATCGCCGTGACGGCGGCATAGCCGCCGTGCATGCCCGGCATACCCAGGTTCAGGGGGTGCCGGTCGGAAACCGCCCCGCGCGCCATCAAGGTGGTCACCAGCGGAACGCGGTGGATATCCACCAGGGCCAGTAATTCGGCTTCGGCGCCCGACATCACCACGCCGCCCCCCGCGTAGAGGATCGGACGCGCGGCGGAGTGGATGAGACCCGCGGCGGCCTCTATGGCCGCGTCTGGAGGCAACGGGGGTGGCACGGGGGGAAGCGCCCTGCCCTGGCCGACATACTCCACCTCAGCCAACTGCACGTCCTTGGGAATGTCGACCAGTACCGGACCTGGGCGGCCCGAACGCGCGACCGAAAAGGCCTGGTGGAGGGTTGATTCGAGCTGGTCGGGATCCATGACCAGCCAGTTCGCCTTGGTCACCGGGGCGCTGATGGCGGTAATCGGCGCCTCCTGAAAGGCGTGTTTTCCGATCCCCGCGCGTGCCACCTGGCCGGTGATGGCAACGATCGGAACGGAGTCGCTCATGGCGTCGGCCAGAGGGGTGATGAGATTGGTCGCCCCCGGTCCCGAGGTCGTAAGGCAGACCCCGACCCGACCGGTGGCGTGGGCATAGCCCTCGGCAGCATGACCTGCCGCCTGTTCGTGCCGGACCAAGACGTGACGGACGCTGGAGTCGAGGAGGGCGTCGTAGACCGGCATGATGGCCCCTCCGGGAAGTCCAAAGATCACATCGACGCCCTCGGCCTCAAGGACCCGCCATACCACTTCGGCGCCCGTCAGTCTCATATCTCAGATCTCCCAAGCTTGGAGTCCGCATGCCTGACCGAGTGCCCGATAAAAACAAAACCGCCCCCAGGGGCGGCTGCTGCACGCGGAGGCGGACCCTCTGCGTGCCTAAATAATCGACATGATCGAGAGAGCTGGATTCATCGAGTTGCTCTCCTGATCATTGCGCCGCGAGTATACACGCTGCGCTCTCACTCGTCGCCAATCAGCACGGCCGGGAAAAGCTCTGGGCCCATGGCGCCGAGCAAGCGCAGACGCACCCGGTGCAACCGAAGCCGATGCCGGGACGGCCCCGCGGCCTCAAGAGGAACGAGTGCAAGACGTATGAGTTGCAGGGCGACCCGGGTCACCATGTAGTGCTTCAACGAGGGTGCCGCGGCAAGGTTACGCCGTCACTGAAGAAAATGGGAGATGGGCTGGAGAAGGGCCCCGGCGCGCCCTGATCTATCCTTGATTCAATGCAAGACTTGGACTCGGTCCTGAAAAGCTTGGGCGCAACCCCCACCATCCTGGCCGCCGTGGTGAAGGCCGGCGCTCCTCCGCGGGGACAGGAGTGGGGTGGTCTCGAGGTCGCCTCGCATCTGGCCATCGCGGACCGGCGCTACCAGGCGCGGTTCGTCGCGGCCCTCGAAGGTCGCGATCCGGGAGACCTGGGCGGCCCTGGTGGGGTGGGAGTCGTGGGAGAGGGAAGCCTCAGCGACTTCGAGGACACCAGGGCGCGGCTGATCGCGTTCGTGCGCTCCCTCAGTCCGGAGCAACTGGAGACGATGGTGCCCCACCCAAGGCTGGGTGATCGCACCCTGGGCGAGTATGTCCGCCATTTGGTTTATCACGACGCTGACCATTTAGAGCAGGCGGCGCGGGCGGCTACGGCCTGAGGACCGGGCGAGGTTAGGATTAGGTCCCGGATCGGGGAGTAGCGTAGCCCGGCAGCGCACCTGGCTGGGGGCCAGGGGGTCGCGGGTTCAAATCCCGCCTCCCCGACCAAAGCCAAGCCTTGAACTTGGCGTTAGAACTCGATTGCCATGGTGTTGATCGTCAGCCTCCGCATCCGAGCCCTGCAGCGACTCTCGCAGCCCGCCAGGTGTACGATTGGTGTATGGCAAGTCGGTCGCGTACGAACATCGAGTTGGACGACTCAGCGATCCGAACGATCATGGATCGATATCGCCTCAGTACGAAGACCGAGGCCGTTGATCTCGCCCTCAAGCACCTGGCCGGCTCACCGATGAGCCGAGAAGAGGCTTTGTCCATGCGAGGTGCGCATGCGATCGCGCGGATTCCGCCGGACCAGCGGCCGTCGCGGGCTTGATCCTCGTGGACACCTCCGCCTGGGTCGAGTTCGATCGGGCGACCGGGAGTCCTACCGATATCCGGCTCACAGAACTCATCGGCCAGACCGCCGAGATCGCCGTGACTGAGCCGGTGATCATGGAGGTGGCGTCTGGTGCCCGAACAACTCAGCGCGAATTGCAACTACGCCGGCTCCTCGCAAGATTCCAATTGCTGCCTTTCGATCCCATCGTCGATTTCGACGGTGCCGCGCACGTGTACCGAACGTGCCGCGCCTCAGCAGTCACACCTCGCGGATTGATTGATTGCATGATCGCCGCTGTTGCCGCGCGCAATGGCGCGAGCATCCTGGCTCATGACCGGGACTTCGCACGCGTGGCCCACGTGATGGGAATCGACCTCGAGGAGGGGTCGCCGATAGAGTCTTGAGTCGTGCCGAGCGACGATGCATCGGACAAGGTCGCCGATGACGCCCGCGCATCAGCGCTCGGCATGTGGGTTGAAGGCCAGTCCACTTCGCAAGGCTTAAGCCTTGAGCTAAGCGGTCCGTTCGAGGCCGCTGGTCAAGATACGGAGTGGGGACTCCGGATCGAGGGGGAGAATCAGGCGGGAGAACTCCTCCTCTTTCGTGGCGGGCTTGTGATGATCCACTCGTTTAGCAAGTCGGCCCCTGCAGCTGAAATGGAGTTCCACCACGTCGACGACGTCACTGAGGAGAGGTTGATGACCATGCTGGACGAGTTGGCAGCCCGCGCCTAGCCCGGGCGATCAGTTGCGGAGCAGGAGCACGACCGCTCGACTCCTGGGTCAGCTACATCCAGTAGCCGAGTTCTAATAACATCCAGAGTGGCCGACCACTTTCTGAATACGATCCCGGCTCTGCGGTGGCTGATCACACCCGAGTCTTTCTAAAAAGTCTGGTGCTGGGGTCTCTTCTAGGCTGCGACGTGATTCTTGAACCGGACACCTGCGAAATGCACGATGATTCAGCGCCTCGATCGTTCGGTTTTGGGTATTAGTCGAGGCCGATTGCCCGGTGAAAGGCCTGCCGGATTGCAATTTCTCTCGGATCACCACCCTGCGTAGCCCCCATTCGGTTCATGACGTACGCGTATCCAATCCCTGCGTCTGGAACGGCGTAGCCAAAGGACCCGCCGGCGCCTGGAGTCCCAAACGCACTTGCGCTGCCGAAGCGGTAGCTCGGGCTTGGTTTGGCAAATCCGAGCGAAAGCGACCACTCCCGCATTAGGCACTGGTCATGGAAACCCTTCGCCGGCGCTATTGCGGGCCCCATGAGCGCGCAAAGGGTTTCCTGTCGAACACATAGTTCGCGGCCGCCGGTTGCGAAACGCTGTAGGCATGGGCGATTGCGCGCGCGGTCCCAACCCCGCCATCCGATGGCACCTCGAGATTTCGAGCATAGACAGAGCCGATTCGCTCAACGGGTCCGCACATTCGCCAGGCCCGAAACCCGATGAGTCCGCCGCAGAGCAGGGGGGCTGCGCTGAGGTCCGGGTATCCGGGCGGGATCGGGTAGCAGAAGCGCTCGTCCGCGGTCACAAGCTCGGCGTAGCCGCCGTCGCGGTCGTAGCCGGTGAACAACGCTTTCTCGCACAGGTTCTCCAAACCCTCCCGGCAGTACCGGCAGGCGCCGCACGCAGAGACGAGCCAGGCAACGCCGACCCTGTCGCCTGCCTTGAATCGCTTGCCGTAAGAGGGTTCCTCAACGACACCGACGACCTGGTGTCCCGGCACGATCGGGCGCTTGTGCAGGGCAGCTCGCCATCAGCGATATGCAGGTCCGTACGGCAGACACCGCAGGCGTGAACTCGGATCAGCACCTCTCCCGCTTGCGCTCGTGGTTCGGCCAGGTCGCGTTGCGCCAGTGGCCGACCGGGTTCTTCGACGACCATCGCTCGCATGTCCTCTCTATTCAACGGTGTTTGGTCGCGCCCATCAGGTGGGCGGCGGCCCGGTATTGGGGGGGCTTTCAGCCCTGTCGGCACTTAGCCGGCCAAGGCTAAATAAGAGGGAGCGGGCCTATAGCGGTAATTCCCTCGCCCGCGATCCGAGGAGGTCAGTGATGGCAACTGTTACCAAAGAGGTCGAGGTCAGGTCCCCGGCAGCCAAGATCTACGCTGCGCCCGGGCGACCAGGCAGCGTCGTCGAGGTCAAGAACCGCTACGACAATTTCATCGGTGGGCGCTGGGTGGCGCCGGTGAAGGGTGGTTACAGCAAGAACATGAGCCCTGCGACCAACGGGCTCATCTGCGAGGTTCCCGCCTCAACCGCCGAAGACGTCGAGCTCGCGCTGGACGCCGCACATGCGGCCAAGAAGAAGTGGGGCGACTCTTCCCTCACGGAGCGCTCCCGGGTGCTGTTGGCGATCGCGGATGCGATCGAAGCCAACCTCGAGATGCTGGCCGTGGCCGAGAGCTGGGACAACGGCAAGCCAGTCCGCGAGACGCTGGCAGCTGACCTACCTCTAGCGATCGATCACTTCCGCTATTTCGCCGGCGCGACTCGCTCGCTCGAAGGCACGTTGACCGAGATCGACAAAGACACAGTTGCGTACCACTTCCACGAGCCCTTGGGGGTAGTCGGCCAGATCATCCCTTTCAACTTCCCGCTCCTCATGGCAGCCTGGAAGTTGGCGCCGGCGCTCGCCGCCGGAAACTGCGTCGTGCTCAAGCCGGCCTCTCCCACCCCGTGGTCAATCCTGAAGCTCATGGAGGTCGTGCAGGGCGTCGTACCGCCGGGCGTGATCAACGTCGTGAACGGTCCTGGTGCGGAGATCGGGAAGGCGCTGGCCACGAGCCCCCGGATCGCAAAGATTGCTTTCACCGGGGAAACGGTCACCGGCCGCCTGATCATGCAGTACGCGTCGCAAAACATCATCCCGGTCAGCCTCGAGCTGGGCGGCAAGTCACCCAACATCTTCTTCTCAGACGTGATGGCCAGTGACGACGCCTTCCTCGACAAGGCGATCGAGGGCCTCGTCCTCTACGCGTTCAACAAGGGCGAGGTCTGCACCTGCCCAAGCCGGGCGCTGATCCAAGAGGACATCTACGATGCTTTCATGGCCCGCTGCCTGGCTCGCATCAAGAAGATCAAGCAGGGCAACCCACTCGACATGACGACCATGATCGGAGCGCAGGTCTCACCTCAGCAGCTCGAAAAGATCACCCGATACGTGCAGATCGGCCTCGACGAAGGCGCGGAATGCCTGATCGGCGGCAAGCACGAGAAGATCCACGGCGAGTTCGGGGAGGGCTATTACTTCCAGCCGACGGTCCTCAAGGGCAACAACAAGATGCGCGTCTTCCAGGAAGAGATCTTCGGCCCGGTGCTTGCGGTCACGACCTTCAAAGATGAGGCCGAGGCGCTGGCAATCGCCAACGACACTCTCTACGGCCTGGGCGCCGGCGTCTGGACTCGCGACGCGAGCCGTGCATATCGCATGGGCCGCGGAGTCAAGGCGGGTCGGGTCTGGACCAACTGCTACCACCTGTACCCCGCGGGCGCAGCCTTCGGTGGCTACAAGGTTTCAGGCATCGGCAGGGAAAACCACCTGATGATGCTGGAGCACTACTCGCAGACCAAAAACCTACTCGTCAGCTACAGCCCGGACGCGCTCGGGTTCTTTTAAGCGGATGACCGATGCCAACGCCACCCAAAGAGTGGTGGCGACGAAGGCGGCTCTGGAGGCGATTCGCGCCCTCCAGGCCGCCAGCGGCCGCCTGATGTTCTTCATGTCGGGGGGCTGTTGCGATGGCAGTCTCCCGATCTGCCTGCAAGCGGGCGAATTGATCACGGGCCCAGCCGACGTGCTGCTGGGTCAGGTTGGGGGCTGTGATTTCTGGCTCGACGCCGGCCAGGATGCGGCTTGGGGACACCCTCAGTTTGAACTGGACGTCGAGGCTGGCACCCCGGAGGGCTTCTCGCTAGGAACACTGGGCGGCGGCCATTTCATCGTTCGCTCGCCGGGCCTCGTGTGTGTTCCGAGCGGGGGCCCGTCTCGGACATGAGCGTGAGGAAAGCACATGGGTGATAGCCGACCAGGATCTGAGGCTCAACCGCCCCCGATTGCGGGGCGGGTGTCAAGGGTGCTCGCGCATGACTGCGGATAAGCGGGACCCCATCGTCCTGATCACCGGGGCCACAAGCGGCATTGGATTTGCGACCGCGAAGGCTCTAGCGAAGGCCGGCGCGCGGCTCGTGATAGTGAGTCGTGATCCCCAGCGTGGGGACTTTGCGCGCGACGCCATCAGCCGCGAAACGGGATCCAGTCAACTGGAGGTGATGCAGGCCGATCTGGCGTCGCTCGACTCGATTCGAAGCTTGGCCAAGAGCTTCCAGGCGACGTACGAACGTCTGGACGTCCTGATCAACGATGCCGGTGTTTTCGAGCCGCACCGCCGGCTCTCCGCGGACGGTATCGAAATGACATTCGCCGTTAACGTCGTGGCTCCTTTCCTGTTGACGGAACTCCTGCTCGAGCGCCTGCGCCAGAGTGCCCCCTCGCGCATCGTGAACGTCTGCTCGGCCATGCATGCGTCGGCCTCGCTCGACATCGACGACCTCCAGTTCGAAGCACGGCGTTACGGAATGACCCGGGCCTACGGCCAATCCAAGCTCGCGCTCTTGATGGTGACGAAAGAGTTGGCGCGGCGCTTGCAAGGGACGGAGGTCACGGTCAACGCGGTCCACCCAGGTTTTGTCGCGAGCAACCTTGGCAAACTCGGTGGGCCGGTTGGCCTGAGCTGGAAGCTCATGAGGCCGCTCATGATCAGCCCGGAGGAAGGCGCAAAGACTTCCGTCTACCTCGCGCTTTCGCCCGAGGTGGCGGGCGTTAGCGGAGGCTATTTCGCAAAGCAGAGCAAGGCGCCGTCGAATCCGATCGCCGACGATCCGGGGTTGGCAAAAGAGCTCTGGGACAAGCTGGAATCGCTGGTGCAGTCGAGCACACGCCTGGACGCTAACCGCCATCACGGCAATCCCGTATAACGCGGACCAAATGTGAGTTCGCCCCTTCGTTAAACTCGCAGCGAGTTCTCAGACTCCCGGCGTTTCGCGAACTGGCCTACGAGAGGCCCGCTTCAGTCAGCAATGGCGTTCGACGCCCGACGCTCGCGCCAGGCTACCCAGGCGGCTGCGGCACACGCCAGTCCGCCGAGCGCGGTCAGCACAGGATCGGCCCCCAGCCACTGTGGACCAAGCCCGGACACCAGCTCGAACACCATCCCAACCGCTGTCACGAGGAACCAGATTCCGATGGACCCGCACGCAACCGCGCCCCATGTCCTGGGACGAACATCGAGTTGGACGATTCAGCGATCCGAATGATCATGGATCGATATCGGCGCTGCGGGTAGTTGCACCGTGACGCAGAGCCCGCCAGCGGGCCGGGGGGCGAGGGTGAGGGTTCCGTCATGTGCCTGGGTGATGCTTTTGACGATTGCCAGGCCGAGACCGACACCTGGGTGGTCGGCGCGTACGCGTTCGGTGCCGCGAAGAAACGGCTCGACAAGCGTGGAGACTAACTGTGGGGTGAGCTTCTCGCCGGTGTTCTCGACCGTGAGCAGCACGCTCGTGGGGTGAAGGCTGGTCGTGACCCACACGGTTCCCTGTTCTGGCAGGTTGTGGATGATGGCATTGTGCACGAGGTTCGTGGTCAACTGCAGCAGGAGCGCGTGTGAGCCGATGGTGTGGGCGATGTTGCCTGAGGTCTCGATGCTGACGCCGCGTGCTTCTGCGAAGGGGAGAAGCGTTTCAGTGGCCTCTTCCGCTATGAGTGATAGGTCAGTGTGTTCTCGGTTGACCGACCGTTGATCGGTGCGGCTGAGCAGGAGCAACGCCTCCGTGAGGTCGATCGCTCGGGTATTGATGGCGTGGAGGCGGTCGACGAGTTCGCCGGTGTCGCGGTTTGGATCGTTGCGGGCGACTTCGAGCAGCGTCTGCGTGATCGCCAGCGGGGTGCGTAGTTCGTGGGAGGCGTTGGCTGCGAATCTCTGCTGTTCGGCGACGTGTGCTTCAAGTTGCGCGAGCATGGTGTCAAAGGTGTCGGCGAGTTCGCGGAACTCGTCTTTGCGGCCCTCCAACCTGATCCGGTGGGAGAGCGAGCCGTTCGCGGCCATTCGGGTAGCGTCCGTGATGCGGGTAAGCGGGGCGAGCACACGGCCGGCGAGAATCCATCCTCCCAGGAGACCGAATGCCAGCAGGAACGCCAGCGCCCCGGCGGCCGAGGTAGCGATAGAGCGCAGGAGGTGGGAGCGGACCAGCGGGCCAGCGGGGCTCATTCCCACATTGGGCAGGTATCGCAGGACGATCGCCCACACGATGGCGAACAACAGGACACCTGCGAGCATCAGGAACCCGGCGTAACTGAGGGTGAGTTTAAGCCGAACGCTCAAACCTGGCTGCCTATCCACGACCTCCTCAATCACGTCCGGGACCAGGTGCTGTGTCGATGCAGTAGCCGACGCCGGCCACAGTGGAGATGATCCCGGGCTCGCCGAGGCGTTTGCGCAGCGCAGAGACGGTGATGCGCACAGCGTTGGTGAACGGGTCGGCGTTCCCATCCCACGCTCGCTCTAAGAGTTCTTCGGCGCTGACCACACCGCCTTCGGCGGCGACGAGAACTTCGAGCACAGCGAACTGCTTTCGGGTGAGTGCGACGTAGCGGCCGTCGCGGTAGACCTCGCGCCGGAAGGGATCCAGTCGCAGACCTGCAATCTCCCGCACGGGTGGCCGGTTGTGGGCGCGCCTGCGGTCGAGTGCTCTGAGACGGAGCACGAGTTCCCGGAGTTCGAATGGCTTGGTGAGGTAGTCGTCGGCGCCGAGTTCGAAGCCTGAGGCCTTGTCGTCGAGCCGGCCGGCAGCGGTGAGCATGATGATCGGCATGCCGCTGCCGGAGGCGATGATGCGTTTGGCGACCTCGTCGCCCGAGGGCCCAGGGATGTCGCGGTCGAGAACGGTGATGTCGTAGGCATTGATGCTCAACAGCTCCAGTGCAGAGTCACCGTCACCGGCGATGTCGGCGGCGATCGCTTCCAGGCGCAGGCCATCGCGGATGGCTTCTGCCATATAGGGTTCGTCCTCGACGATCAACACCCGCATGCTCTCAATGCTCCCGGCCGGAGCATATCGTCCGCATATCGAAAACCACATACGTGCTGGCAACACCACGCTGTCTTTGCTGGGGGCATGACCTACAGCGAACCAGCACAAGCGCATGAGTAGAACCCTTGGGGCTCGGGCTACCCTTGCCGCGCTCGCGATGGTCGCCCTGATCAGCGCGTGCGGTTCGAACGCACCCGCAGCGACCGGCTCCGACAGCGGCGCCGCCGCCCATGTTGCGCAGGCGGTGAAGTTCTCCCAGTGCATGCGCGCCAACGGCGTCCCCAACTTCCCGGACCCGGACGCGTCGGGCTCGCTCACCCTCGATGGGGTAGTAAACGGCTCGTCGCTGGACCCCAACTCCGCGACGTTCCAGCAGGCCCTCAGCGCTTGTAAGAACCTGGAGCCAGCGGGGTTCATGGGCAACACGAGGACCGCCCAGCAGCAGGACGCTGCCCTCAAGTTTGCCCAGTGCATGCGCGACAACGGCGTGCCGGACTTCCCAGATCCCACCGCTGATGGGCCTCTAATCGACACCACGCGAATCCCATCCATGGCCGGCAAGAACCCTCGGAGCGATCCGGGATTTAACGCGGCGCAGCAGAAGTGCCGCGGCTTCGCGTCGGCGGCGGGGGTGAGTGGCCCGTGATGCGGAAGACGTGGGTGTGGGCAGGAGCGGCCGTCCTGGTTGCCGTGATCGCGACCGCGGGCCTGGGAGTCATGTCCAGGGCGAAGCAGGCGACCTCGGCCGCACAGGCGCCGCTGCCGAACACGGCGAAGGTGCAAATGGGGAGGCTCTCGGCCGTGGTCTCCGTGAGTGGGACCCTAACCTACTCGGCGCAATCGGACGGTTCGCCGTATTCCGTGATCAACCAGGCCCAGGGGACGTACACCAAGCTGCCTGCCCTTGGCCAGGTGATCTCTCAGGGTCAGGTGCTCTACCGGGTGAACGATAGCCCGGTGGTGTTGTTGTATGGCTCGACACCTGCCTACCGGACCCTTTTCGCCGGCGCGACTGGCGCCGACGTGGCTGAACTCAATGCGGACCTAGTCGCGCTGGGCTATGCCACCTCGACTCAGCTCAGCCCAACCTCCGCCTCCTTCTGGTCTGCCACCGCCACGGCCGTGGAGAAGCTCCAGGCTGCTCTTGGGGTACCCCAGACCGGGGCGCTGACTCTGGGCGATGCGGTGTTCGAACCCGCCCCGGTGCGGGTGACGACCATGATGGCCCAGTTGGGGGGTGACACCCAGACAGGTCAGACGGTGATGCAGGCCACCTCGACCACTCGGATCGTGCAGGTGGCGGTGGACGCCTCGCAGCAGGCCGAGGTGGCGGTCGGGGATACGGTGACCATTACCCTGCCCAACAACAAGACCACTCCGGGCGTCGTCTCCTCGATAGGGGCGGTCGCCACCTGCCCATCGAGCTCTGCGTCGGGCAGGTCGAGCTCCAGCTCCGCGGCCCTGGGAACCGATAACTGTTCGTCGGGCAGCTCGGGGAACACCGCACCGACCGTCAACGTGGACGTCACCCCCTCGGGCCCGGCTGCCACGGGAACGTGGGACCAGGCCCCGGTGCAGGTCGGTATCACCACCGCCAGCGTGCCCAGCGCGCTGGTGGTGCCAGTGACCGCGCTACTGGCCCAGTCCCAGGGTGGCTACGCGGTCGAGGTCGTAACCGCGGGGGGGAGCCACCACCTCGTGCCGGTCTCGCTTGGACTCTTTGACGACGCCAGCGGGGTGGTGCAGGTCAGCGGCTCGGGGCTGGCCGCCGGCCAGACAGTGGTGGTCCCGACGACATGACCTCCGCCCTGCCGCCGGTTACCGACGCCTACGCCATCGTGGCGGACAACGGCGTCGCCATCGGCGGCGCAGGGGCACCGGTGCTGGATGTGGACGACGTGACCAAGAGCTATCCCGGCGAGCCGCCCGTCCACGCCCTGCGCGGGGTGAATCTCACCATTGGCCAGGGGGAACTGGTCGCGCTCGTCGGCCCGTCGGGATCAGGCAAGACCACCTTGCTGCAGCTGATGGGGACCCTCGACCGGCCCACCAGCGGCCGGGTGGGGATCACCGGGCTGGACGTCGCCACCATGGCAGACGACGACGTGGCCTACCTCCGGGCCACCCGTATCGGCTTCATCTTCCAACAGTTCTTCCTGGCCGAACACGCCACCGTTTTGGACAACGTCGCTGATGGTCTCCTCTATGCCGGCATCCCCCTCAAGCAGCGCCGCCAGCGCGCGCTCGACGCCCTGGATCTAGTTGGCCTCGCCCAGCGCCCCCAGGCCCGTCCCAACCAACTCTCGGGCGGACAACGGCAACGGGTCGCCATCGCCCGAGCCCTGGTCGGCCAGCCCGCGATCGTGCTCGCTGACGAGCCGACCGGGAACCTCGACCAGGCGACCGGACAGTCCATTCTGGCCTTAATCGACCACCTCCACCGGGCCGGCTCGACCATCGTGGTCATCACCCACGACCACCTCATCGCCCAGCGGATGCCTCGCAAAGTCGAGATCCTGGACGGCCTCATCGTGGCCGACAGCGGCCCCGCCTCGGGGTCCGACCGGCGGCTCCGCCCATTCTCCCCCTTGGCCCAACCTCCTATCTCAGAACCCCAGGGCCTGGACCCGTTATGACCGGCGCGCCCCTGCGGCGGAGGCGGTTGCACCTGTCCGATCTGGCCCGGCTCTCGACGGTTGGACTGCGCACCCGCAAGTTGCGCGCCGGGCTGTCCGCGCTCGGTATCGCTATCGGTGTGGCCGCCATCGTCTCCGTACTCGGCCTGTCCGCCTCATCCGAGGCCGGCCTGCTCAACGAGATCAACCAACTCGGCACCAACCTGCTCACCGTCAGCAACGGGCAGAGCTTCACTGGCCGCACCGCGGAGTTGCCTACCACGGCGCCCGCCATGATCGGGCGTATCAGCGGTGTGCAGCAGGTGCAGACCACCGGGGCGGTCAGCGGCGCCTACGCCTACCGCAACCCCTACATCCCTTCCAGTAACACCAACGCCCTTACCGTCCAAGCCGCATCTCTCGACCTACTCTCGGTGGTCGCCACCAGCGTCGCCCAGGGCCGCTACCTCAACGCGGCCACCGCCCAAGAACCCGTCGCCGTACTCGGCGCGGCTGCCGCGCAGCGGCTCGGGATCGACCGCATCTACCCCGGCGAGCGGATCTGGGTCGGCGGTCAATGGTTCTACGTCGCAGGCATTCTCAGACCGACAGTGCTGGTCGCCGCCATCGACTCCTCCGTCCTGGTCGGCTACCCCGCGGCAGAGAAGTACCTGGGCTTTGACGCCCATCCCTCCACTATCTACTTGCGGGCTCAGAACGAACGGGTAAACGCCGTCGATGACCTTCTAGCTGAAGCCGCCAACCCTGAGAACCCAAGCGGGGTCAACGTCAGCCAGCCCTCCTCCGCCCTCGTCGCTCACGCCGAGGCCAAGGGCGCCCTCAACAGCCTGTTCCTGGGCCTCGGCGCAGTCGCCCTCTTGGTCGGCGCGGTCGGCGTCGCCAACATCATGATCATCTCAGTCCTCGAACGACGTTCCGAGATCGGGCTGCGCCGCGCTTTAGGCGCTACCAAAAGCCATATCCGCACCCAGTTCCTTTCTGAAGCCATCCTCCTGGGACTGGTTGGCGGCGCCGTCGGCGTTGTGCTCGGGGTCGTATCCACGGCCGCCTACGCCTACACCAAAGGCTGGGCGACCGTCATCCCGACCAAGGCCTGGGCCGGCGGCTTCGCCGCCTCCCTTGTCATCAGCGCGGTCGCCGGGCTTATGCCCGCACTGCGTGCCGCCCGCATGTCACCCACTCAAGCCCTGTGGAGCGTGTGACACCGTGGGATTGGGCCGATGGGTCCGCAACCGTAGCCCAGCCCCGCGCCCCGGACGTGCCCAGGTATCCGCGGGTCAGGGTGCGGGATCAATTCAACGGCGCAGCGGCTACTTCCAGTAGCCGAGGCGTTTGGTTTTCGCGCGTTGGGTTGATCCGGCCTCGGCCGGGCGCCGCATGCAGTTTGGGTGCGCTGCATGCAACCTGCTACCCTCGAGCGGTGAAGACGATTCAGATTCGGCATGTTCCTGAACCTGTGCACCGGGCGCTCACGGCCCGAGCAGCCGCCGCAGGGGTTTCACTGTCGGAGTTCGCGCTGGCTGAATTGGAGCGAGTCGCAGATCGGCCACCGGTCGCCGACCTCTTGGCCCGCGCTCGGACCCGGTCCGGGGGTACGCCAGTCATGGAGATCGTCTCGGCCGTTCGAACTGGACGAGACCGTTCCTAAGGCCGTGCTGGTTGTCGATACCTCTGCCGTTCTGGCCGCGCTGATTGGGCAACCACGGCAGTCGGAGCTCAGCGATCGCTTAGCGAGCGACGGTGACTTACACGCGCCGCACCTGATCGACATCGAGCTGCTGCACGCGCTGCGCCGGCTAACCATGAAGGGCCAGCTCAGCGAAGATCGCGCCGCTGACGCTCGCACCGACTTTGGGGAACTGTCGCTAGTCCGGTATCCGCATGGCAATCTGGCTGATCGGATCTGGGAGCTCCGCCACAACCTCACGGCGTATGACGCGGCTTACATCGCCCTATCCGAAATCCTTGAGGTGCCGCTCATCACCTGCGACGCGGCGCTCGCAAGCGCCCCCGGGCACACGGCTCGAGTGGAGGTGTTCCGATGAGATCTCACGACGGTCGGACCAGTGGCGCGCGGACAGGAATGGAGAATCGTGACCCGGCGAGTTCAAGCCGTGAGACCCAATTCTCGGTTTGAACAATTCGGACACGGCGTACAGTGGGCCTTCGCTTCCGACTGCGACGGCACCACCGGCAGCCGGCCCCGTCTGGTAATCGTTGCGGTCGGGGATCAAGTGCTCGTTGAAGCCGCGCTTGTCGCTCGGCTCCGCCGCCTGCGAGCGTATGACGCCGGCGATGGCGGCGCGACGCGCCGATCCCCCCTCCGCCGACTTCGACTGCTTCGACGAGGCACTCCGGCTGGCGCCTGCCTCCGCAGGGGTCCACGGCGCCGACCTGACCGTAAGTGCCAGATGGAGGTCTTGGCCCGGGCCCTCGATGTCTAGTCGAGGACCCGGACCGATTGACCTCAGCGCGCCGAGCTGGCGGAGTTGGTTGTGGTGGTCGCAGGCACCGCGTTGGCCGCAGCCCCGAACCAATGCCAGAAGTTAAAGCCGCCGTAAATCAAAAAGAGAAGCAAGAGGACCACGATCACGATGAAGAGGATCAGTCCAGCCGCGCTTCCAGAGGATGACCCGCCGGTTTCCACCATTCCGCCCGCAGACGGGCCGTAGTACCGGCTGTACGTGTAGCCTCCTCCGCCCAGCACCGCCAGGAGAAGCAGAACCACCAGCAGAACCAAGAGCAAGGTACCCATAACACACTCCTTCGGCCATTGCAGGCCTCTGACCGTTGAGGTTGTTTGAGCGGGACAAGGTTCCGCCCAACTAGATTATAGCAGAAGGGTATATCTATGCTATAAGGTTTTGCCGTAAGGAGAGCGATCCGCGCGCGCCTGGCAGGGTACGCAGCGTGTCGCCTCGGGTGCGACGCGCAGGCGCTCAGGATCGATGACGCTTCCGCAGTCCTCGCACCGCCCGTAGGAGCCCTCTGCAGCGCGCAGCGTCGCCCGCTCCAGCTGCTCGCGCTGCAGAGCCAGCACGGCCAGCACCTCCTGCGACGCCTCCCGGTCGAGGACCGCCTGGGCCGCGTCGATCGGGTCGGCCTGCGAGTCGGCCAACAGCACCTCCTGGGCCCCGGCCGTCTCCTCCGCCACTTGATCTGTCAGGAGCTCGATTTCGGTCTTGCTCTGCTCCAGCCGGCGCCGTCCATCTGCGTCAATCATGCCCGTCCTCCATAAGTAAATGTGAGGCTTATACTATCAGCTTAGGGGTTCGCAATCAGCAGTAAACAAATTGCCTGGAGGTATTGACGATGCCAACGCCAGATCTGCCCGTTGGTCCGAGCGACCACGAAAGGCTTGGCGCCGACTCCGGCGATAAGCGCGGAGAGGGAGAGCAATTAGAGCGCGACATGGATGAGTTGAGACGGGAGCAGAAGCTGAGGCAGGTCGAGGAGGAGGAGAACCCGGGCTCCGACCCACTCAACTCGCCGGCGTCGATTTAGTAGTCAAGGAGACCGAGCCCGCCCGACCCCTGGTCAATCCTCTCGCTCGGCCTCGGCCAGCTTGGCCAGGAGTTCAGCCCGCCGCCGGCGCCAGAAGTCGATACGAGCCTGAAAGCGGGCCAGCTCCTGACGTAGCAGGACGGCATCGGTATCGCCGACCTCGTGGCGCGCCACCGCCTCATTCATCTCCGGCAGGCGCTCGGAGAGAGCGGCGAGGAGCGAGGCCTTGGCCTGGAGCAACTCGGTGTAGACGTTGAACCAGTGCTCGGCGTCGTCCAGGTGCTGAGATTGTGGATCCTCGTCGGGGAAGATCCGCTCCGCATCCCCGATCTTCTCCGCCGCCACGCGGGCTGCCTCGCCGGCCGCCTGCGAACCGCTCTCGACGGAAGCGGACAGAACACGCAAGCGCCGGACTCCCCCGGAGTCGCCCCGCCGACCCGAAGGTACTGTGTTGTCCTCGCCGCGCAGCTGTCCCATTGCACCCCCTGAAATTCGCCCTATACCCGAGCGTTAAGGGGGCGGGCGTGGGTTGCCCCACGCCCGCCTGAAAGCCCCGAGCTCCCTCCTACCAGCGGTACCAGCGTCCGCCGCCGCTCCCGGACAGGAAGAAGCCCAGCAGCCACAGCACCGCAGCGATGATCAGCACGTACCAGAGCAGATGGAGTGCAAATCCACCAGCCCCCAACAGAACCAAGATCAGTAGTAGAACGACGAGCGCTGCCAGCATTGGCCAAAGCCTCCTTTTCATTTGCCGGAAACCCGCACCCGGCGTGTGTATCATCAAGCATATAAGGTGATACCTCGACTGTCAATAGTTAATGTCGGCGATCGTCGCGCAGGATGCTCAGGATGAGGAAAAGCGATCCCGCCGCGGCCACCCCGAAGAAAACGATGGCGACCGCCGGGTAGCCGAGCAGGTGGACCGAGCTCGGCACCCTCACCATCATGCCGGCGCTCACGATCATGGCCGCCATCAAAAGACCCAGAGTGATTCGGTTGGCGATCTTGTGCAGCCCGCTCAGCAGCTGCCCCTCATCGAACGCTCGGATCCTGACCTCGAACTGGTTGCTGCTCAAAAGGTCCAGCATTCGATTCAGTCGCGAGGGCAGGCGTTCGGTCAGGTCCTTGAGCTCGAGCATGCTCTGGATCACCGCCCCGGGAGATGCCGCCTTGGCCATCCGGCTGCGCATGAGGTCGCTGGCGCTGGCCCGGATGGCACCGTTGACATCAAAGTCGGGATCGAGCATCCAGCCGATCTGATCGAGATTCAAGAGCGCCTTGCCCAGTAGGGAGAGTTCGGGAGCGGGGTGGATTTCGAACGTGCCAGAGATGCGAAAGAGCTCGAGCATCGTGCGCCCGATCTCGATCGTCGAGGCGGTGGCGTCGCGGTGACGGTTCACGAGGTCGGCCACGGCGCGGGCATAGGCCGTCTCGTCGAAGTCGGCGGGCGGCTGGGCGATGCGCAGGGAGTGCGCGACGGCGTCGTCGCTGCGAGCCTCGGCCACGGCCAGAAGGAGCTGGATCAGGTGCTCCTGGAGGCGGGGCGCGACGTAGGCCACCATACCCAGGTCGATCAGCGCCAGGCGCCCGTCGGGGGTGACCAGCACATTACCCGGGTGGGGGTCGGCGTGGAAAAACCCGTCGACCAGGATTTGCTTGAGGTAGGCCCGGAAGAGCTCGCCGGCCAGCGCCTGTCCGGGTAACTCAAGTCGCGCCAGGTTGCTGAGCTCAGTCACCTTGATCCCGCGCACAAAGCTCATGGTCAGGATCCGGCTGGTGGTGAGGTCCTCGACCGGCTCTGGCACCACCAGGTGCTTGAAGTCGGCCAGGTTGCCTCTTAAAGTGGCCAGGTTCCGCGCCTCCTGGCGGTAGTCGAGCTCACGTGACAAGCTCTTGGCGAACTCCTCCAAGAGCTCGGACAGCCCCAGCCTGCGCCCCACCTCGGTGTGGCTCTGGAGCCACGCCGCGATCTCGGCGAAGGCCTGGAGGTCCTGGTCGACGACCTCCCGCACGCCCGGTCGCTGAACCTTGACCGCCACCTCGCGTCCATCCCTCAAGGTTGCGCGGTGAACCTGACCCAGGCTGGCCGCGGCCACCGGCTCGGCCTCAAAGTTGGAGAAGATCTTGGAGATGCGCGCACCCAGCTCGCTTTCGATCATCGCCTCCACCTCGGCAAACGGGAACGGGGCGACGTCATCCTGCAGGCGAGACAGCGCCTCGAGCTCGGTCTCCGAGAGCAGATCGGACCGGGTCGACAGCAGCTGCCCGAGTTTGATGTAGGTGGGACCCAAGCTCTCCAGGTCCGCGGCCAGTGAGGAGGGGTCCGCGGTGCGCTGGGGCGCAGGCTCAAGTCCGCGAAGGCCTGACTCCAACCCGGCCGAGCGGACTAGGTCCAACCCGCCATGGCGGGCCAGAAGCCAGGCCACGTCGCGATAACGGCGCAGATGCTCCGGCCGCATGGACAGGATCACGAGCGGGCTCGGTCGGACGCTGACACGCAGATCAGGAGGCGGCCTTTCGGCTCCGGCGCGCACCCGTGGCGGCCGCCCGCCGGGAGGGCGGCGCCGGCGCCGCGCGCGCGGCCTCAATCGACGCCTTGAGCGCCGCCATCAGGTCGACCACGCGCGCAGCGGGCTCCTCGCCACGGACGCTCACCACCTCGTGGCCAGCCAGCTTGGCCTCGACCAGGCCCTCCACCGCGCCGCGGTATTCGTCCACCATCTGGGAGGGATCGAAGGTCTCCACGCGCAGGCTCTGGACCAGCTGCTTGGCCATCTTGAGTTCGGCCGCGGTGAACTCATCGCCGGCGGCGAAAGCGATGCCCTGGTGATCGCGGATCTCGGCCGGCCAGCGCAGGGTGCTCAGGATCAGCCCCCCCTCCAGTGGCTGCAGCAGGGCCGGGTGTTCGCGCTCCCTGAGCGCGATCTTGGACAGGGCGACCGTGCCCGTCTCCTCCAGGGCTTTATAGAGCAGAGAATGCGGACGCCTTCCAGGTGGTTCCGCCTCAACATAGTGGGCGGTCCGCACGTAGAGTCCCTCGGGCACGCTCTGGCGGGGTAGGAACTCGGTGATTGCAATGGTGTGCGCCGCGGGCAGGGGCAGGCGCTCTAGATCGGCATCAGAGAGAACCACGTATTCGTCAGTGGCAACCTCAAATCCCTTGACCAGGTCGGCGTACGGGACCTCGTGGTCGCCGGCCACGCACCAGCGCCGGTTCCTGATCGGGCTGGTGTGCCGAGCGCAGAGCTGGCGGAAGGGCGTGGGATTCGACTCCGCCGCCAGATAGAGGCGAACCGGAATTGAAACCATGCCGAAGCTGATAGTGCCCTTCCACATCGACCTCGCCATCAGCCGCCCCCTTCCAGCGCGTGCCTTAGGGCCTCGCGGTTCCGATCGGAACGCGGCTCTGGCCCCGGCCCGGATCCGTCAGCTGCACGACACCGCGGGCTGACCGTCCGCCGGGCGCGCCTCGAACCCTGCGCCCGCGGAGAGGCTCGGACGAAAAGGGCCGCCCCTTCATCAGGGCGCCTCATCGGCATCCTCGCGGGCCCCCGTCGCAGCAGGTCGGCGCCGGCGCGGATCCCGCACCCGAGCCAAAAGCTCCGGCCGTCGGCGGCGGAGGGTGGCCAGGAGGGTGGCCCGCTTTTCGACGGTGGCGCGGTCAAGCCGATGCGCGGCATTGCGGCTGGCATCGGCCAGGCGTTGTCGGCGCCCGCGGCCGAGTTCGGGATCGAGGAGGTAGGCGCCCGCCGCCCCCAGGGCAAGCATTATGGTGAGCCGGCGCAGCCGCCCATGGCCTTTCTCGGGCAGAAGTAGCACGACTCGTTCGCTCGCCCCACGCCGAGCATCCTTTACCGCTCCCAAGGGGCGGGCACGGAGGCCCTCGGTCCTGTCCATCACCTCACCCATCCTCCCTGCCGCCGACGTCGCGGCATCCCTAACCCGGCGGGGGGCGTCCCCGGCCGCGCGCTCGACGATCGAGAAGAAGGCGGGCTCAGCCACGCTTCGAGCCCGCTCCCAGCCTTTAGCGACCGCCGATTTGCGCCTCATGCCCAGAACTCGGCGAAGCGATTGAGCAGCTCACGGTAGTTCTGGACCGCCTGCCGCATGACATCGGTGTCGGGGTTCTGAGGCAGCGCGCGTCTGACCGCGTGCACCTCCTCTCGGAGTCCGTCGGCGATGCGGCCGATGAATTCCTCGACCAGCCTCTGAGCGCCGTCCACGGCCTTTTTGGGGTCGTCGATGAAATCCGCCTGGGTGGACTGAAAGCGCGCCCGGAAGCGCAGAAACTCCTCGTCACCGAGCGGCCGCACCGAGCGCACCGCCGTCGGACGTTCGTCCGCGGTCTCAGCCACCATGACCGGCTCGGTGTCCGAGGGCGCCGAAACAACAGGGGTGGGTTCGGCCGCCGGTGCTACCGCATCGGCCGCGCGCGCCTGCTCCTCGGGGTAGTCGGGAGCAGTCTGAATCGGGACCCGCTCCGCGCTTGAGTCGGGCGTCATCTGGTAGCTCATGCCGCACGCTGGGGCATGGCGGCGGACTTACGCTCCCGCTCGCCGATCATGTCGTCCATCGCCGTCCGGAAGTGCAGCATGGCCACCCGCAGGCGCTCGGTGTTGCCCTCGCCCGGGTTGGCCTCGGCCAGCACCTGGCGGCCCTGGCGGAACGCCTTGGGCCAGCGGGCCTCGTCGTTGCCCAGGCCCCGATCGCGAAGCGCTGCCATCACCAGGTCGTCCGCACCGCGCACGGCCGCGTCGGGCTCGTCGACGAAACGTGCCTCCAGGACCCGCCAGGACTCCGCGTATTGGCGCCGCGCGGCGCGAGAGAGCGCGCGACCACGCCGCCGCTGGGCCACGGCCACGATCAAGGCCAGGAGCAGAACGGCGCCGATGACGATCAGCAGCGCAAGGATTTGTGAATTGTTCACCGCCTACGACCTCCGCAAATAATCTGACTGCATCCCTATCACTTTAGCCGACTCCTTCGCTGTTGTGACGGGCCATTCTCCATCGACACAGAAGAACCGGACATATGCTTACATTATAGCGGGCCTAGCAGGTTATAGTGGTTCGCAGCTAGAAGGATTGGCTATGCGGAGGAGTCTCATATGATCTCGGACGAGGTTGCGGATGGCGAGCGCGAAGAGATCTTGCCAACGTCCCTGGGCGGCTCCTTCCGCTCTCTCCCGCCGCCAACCTCCGCACTCCCACGACCACGTCTGCGGGAGGGGGCAGGTCCTTCGTTCCAAGGGCCCGCCCTCTCCCGCCTCCACCCGGGCGAGGATCCCGACCACCGCTTGGTCTTCGCCTCGGCCCAATCCCGGGCGCTGCTCGTCCTCTTGAGCCTGGATCCGATGCGCCAACTGGGGCCGGCGCGCGCCCTCGCCCGACTGCTCGACCGCCGTCTGGCGGGCCCGTTGGCAACGGGCGGCGGGGGGGAACGTGAGGCTTGGCTCTGCCTGCTCGTCGGTCTCGATGAGGCGGCGCAGGCTGAATACGGCGAGCGGGGATTCCTCGACTGTAGTCCGGCCGACCAGCGAGCCCTGGTCCGAAGGCTGGCGCGCGGTCAGCTTCCCGCCCCCGCCTGGGCCCATCTGGGATCACGCACCGCCTGGTCCACCTGCATGCGCTCGCTCCTGGCCGCGGTCTGCGCGAGCCCGCGCTCATGGCTGATACGCGGGGCGGATTCAAGCGGCGTCCGATCCTGATCCGCCACAGCCCCCGCCTGCTCGAGGCGGCCACCGATAAACTCGGCGTGCAGATGACGCAGGTGCAGGGCGAGGCGCGAGGGCCGCAGCCGTCGGCGACGAGGGGCGGGCCACAGGTGTGGCCCGGGCGGCAACTGCCCCTGGGGGCCGAGTTCGACGGCAGCGGTACCAACTTCTCGATCTACTCATCGGTGGCTGACAAGGTCGAGCTCTGCCTCTTCGGACCCGATGGAGAGGAACGCCGGGTTGAACTCGAGGAGCGGACTGCGCTCTGCTGGCATGGCTACCTGCCCGGAGTGCATCCAGGCCAGGAATACGGCTTCCGGGTGCACGGGCCCTACGACCTGGGCTCGGGGGCGAGGTGCAATCCCAACAAGCTTCTTCTCGACCCATACGCCAAGGCGATCAAGGGCGGACTCCGCTGGGATCCGGCCGTGTTCTCCTACCCGGCCGGCGGCGATCCCAGCCTGCGCAACGACGACGACAGCGCCCCATTCGTTCCCCGTTCGGTCGTCGTCAACCCCTATTTCGACTGGCGCGACGACCATCGCCTCTCCATCCCCTGGCACGAGACCGTGATCTACGAGGTCCACGTCAAGGGCTTCACCCAGCTCCAGGACCAGATCCCCGAACCCATGCGCGGTACTTACGCTGGTCTCGGCAGCCCCTTCGCGATTCGATACCTGCGCTCTCTGGGGGTGACGGCAGTCGAGCTGCTTCCGGTTCATCAGTTCGTATCCGAGCACCTGCTCCAGGACCGAGGCCTCGCCAACTACTGGGGCTACAACTCGATTGGCTATCTGGCTCCGCATGGCGCCTACAGCTCGGGGGGGGACGGCGGCCAGCAGGTGAACGAGTTCAAGGACATGGTCCGCAGCCTGCACGCGGCCGGGATCGAGGTGATCCTGGACGTGGTCTACAACCACACCGCCGAGGGCGACCACCTGGGTCCCACTCTGTCCTTTAAAGGCATCGACAACGCCGCTTACTACCGCCTGACCGGGGATGACCCGAGCTTTTACATGGACTACACCGGAACCGGCAACAGCCTCAACATGCGCCACCCCAACGTGCTCCAGCTGATCATGGACAGCCTGCGTTACTGGGTGACCGAGATGCACGTCGACGGCTTCCGCTTCGATCTCGCCGCCACCCTGGCCCGCGAGCTCCACGACGTCGACCGGCTGTCCGCCTTCTTCGATTTGATCCAGCAGGATCCATTGCTCTCCCAGGTCAAGCTCATCGCCGAGCCCTGGGACGTGGGCGAGGGCGGCTATCAGGTGGGCAACTTCCCGCCCCTTTGGTCGGAGTGGAACGGGCGCTACCGAGACACCGTGCGCGACTACTGGCGAGGGACCGACGCCACCCTGGCCGACTTCGCCTTCCGCTTCACCGGTTCCTCCGACCTCTACGAGGCGGACGGCCGCCACCCCAACGCCAGCATAAATTTCATCACCGCCCACGACGGCTTCACGCTCGAGGACCTGGTCTCCTACAACGAAAAGCACAACGAGGCCAACGGCGAGGAGAACCGGGACGGGGAAGCCCACAATCGATCGTGGAACTGTGGTGCCGAGGGCGCGACCACCGACCCCGAGGTACGCCAACTGCGGGCGCGCCAGAAGCGCAACCTGCTCACGACCCTGCTTCTCTCCCAAGGCGTGCCCATGATCCTGGCCGGAGACGAGTTTGGTCGCTCCCAGATGGGAAACAACAACGCGTACTGCCAGGACGGCCCGATCTCCTGGTTCGACTGGAGCCAGGTCGACGAGTCTCTGCTCCGCTTCACCCAGCATCTTCTCCAGCTCCGCCGCCAGCACCCCGTGTTCCGGCGCCGGCGCTGGTTTGAGGGCCGGCCGGTCTACGGCGCCGGGCTGACTGACATCGCCTGGTTTCGGCCCCAGGGCAGCGCGATGACCCAGGAGGACTGGGACAACGGGTACGCCAAGTCGATGACCGTATTCTTGAACGGAGAGGAGATCCCCACTCGGGATGAGTGGGGCCAGCGAGTGGTCGACGACAGCTTCCTCGTCCTCTTCAACGCATACCACGAGCCGTTGACGTTTCAGCTTCCGCGAGGCCTGATGGGCGATCTCTGGCGCCGGGTGCTCGACACCGCAGGTTCCCTTGAGCGCTCGTACCGCTCCGGGGGCAAGGTTCGGCTCGAGGGTCGTACCGTCGCCATCCTGCAGCGCATGGACCAGCGCGGCTGACCGTGGTCGCGCCGCGCGCAACCTACCGGCTTCAGCTCGAGCCGGATTTCGGCTTCGACTCGGTCGCCGAACTGGCCCCGTACCTGCATGACCTCGGGGTGAGTCACGCCTACCTGTCGCCGTGCTTCGAGGCCGCTCCTGGCAGCCGCCACGGATACGACGTGGTCGACTTCACCCGCCCCAGTGAGCAGCTCGGCGGCCAGAGCGGCCAGCGACGTATGAACGCCGCCCTGAGCAAGGCGCAATTGGGCCAGGTTGTGGACTTGGTACCCAACCACATGTCGACGCGGGAGGAGAACCGGTGGTGGCAGGAGGTGCTCCGGGACGGAGAGCGGAGTACTTTTGCGCGCTACTTCGACATCGATTGGCCGGTGGCGTTCGGCCGCGTCGTGCTCCCGCTGCTGGGCCCCAGGCCAGCCCGCGGCCCGGCTCGCCCTCGGCTTCGTCTGCTGCGCGAGGGCGCCCAGTTGAGCTTCGTTCTAGACGGTGGACCGCGATTGCCCCTGGCGACGCAGAGCTGGGCTGGCCTCCTGCGCCGGGCCTCTCGGCGCGCGGCGTCCGAATCGGGCCTGGCCGTGGCCGCCGAGCTGGCCGGTCTGGAATCGGACCCGAGCCCGCCGGCATGGCGAAGGCGCCACGCCGAAGCCCTGGTTCGGCTCCAGCGCGCGCTCACCGAGGCCGGATTGACCCGATCGCTCGACACCGAGATTGAGCAGGCCAACGGCTCACCGCGACAGCTCGCTCGAATCCTGGGCCGGCAACACTATCGGCTCGTCTCCTGGGACTCGCCCGCCCCTACCCTCAACTACCGTCGCTTCGCTGACATCACCGGGCTCGCCGCGCTGCGGACCGAGGACCAGCAGGTTTTCGCCGCCATCCATGGCCTGGTCAGCGAGTGGGCCGAGTCGGGGCAGGCTCAGGGGCTGCGGGTCGACCATCCCGACGGCCTCACCGACCCCGCCGGATACCTGCGCCGTCTTAACGCGATGGCCCCAGGCTCCTGGATCGTGGTGGAGAAGATCCTGCAGCCAGGCGAAATGCTACCGCCCGCCTGGCCGGTGGCGGGTAGCACCGGATACGACTTCGCCGCCCTGGCCCTCGGCCTTCTGGTCGACGGATCTGGACGCGCCGGTCTCAAGTCCGCTCGGCGACGGCTCACCGGATCCCGGTCGGACTTCGCGCGGGTCGCGCACAACTCCAAGCTCTGGGTGATGCGACACAACCTGGCGAGCGAGGTCAATCGGCTGACGGTTCTGCTCGAGGCCAGCAGCGCACAGGTGGGAGCCCCGCCGATCTCACGCAGAGAGCTCGCCGACGGCCTGCGCGAGGTGCTGGCCGCGCTCGACGTGTACCGCACCTACGCCTCGG
>Ga0307374_10001986_pt1 | contig 37166 bp, 33 predicted proteins | sample OX3MG_FD_202532 | JGI IMG/M metagenome (GOLD analysis project Ga0307374, IMG submission 202532) | Soil microbial communities from Risofladan, Vaasa, Finland - OX-3 | ecosystem: Environmental > Terrestrial > Soil > Coastal area > Acid sulfate soil | place: Finland: Risofladan, Vaasa | collected... | reverse complement strand
TCACGCACGACCTCGGTGTCGTGGCGACTAGGACCTCGCGGCTCATCGTGATGTACGCGGGACGAATCGTGGAGATGGGCTCCACCCGAGAGGTCTTCGCCAATCACCGCATGCCCTACACCCGCGCCCTGTTGGACGGCTCGCCCAAAGTGTCGAACCCTTCGCACACGCGCCTCCTGGCGATCCCCGGCCGGCCACCGAATCTACTGAACTTGCCTCCGGGGTGTAGTTTCGCGCCGCGCTGCGCCTACGCCACCGATCGCTGTCACCACGAGCGCCCCGAGCTTCAGCCCGCCAGCGCGCCGGGGCACACCTTCGCCTGTTGGAATCCGCTGCCCACGAGTCGAAGGGCGTCGGCGTGAGCGACACCAAACAGCCACTGCTACGGGTCCGCGATCTCACCGTCAACTTTGGCTCCCGTCGCCACCCACTCAGCGCGGTGGCCGGGGTGAGCTTCGACATCTACGAAGGCGAGACGCTCGGACTGGTCGGCGAATCCGGATGTGGCAAATCCACCACCGGGAAAGCCCTCATGCGAATCGTCGAGCCCTCGGGTGGTTCGATCGAACTCGAAGGCGTTGAGTTGACCGCGCAAAAAGGCCGAGCCCTTCGCAACTTACGTACCCGTATGCAGATGATCTTCCAAGACCCCATCAGCTCACTCAATCCCCGGCGTCGTGCCAAGGACATCGTGGCTGAACCCCTGGACTGTTGGAAGAGTGTCGAGGGGGATGAACGCACTGCGCTCGTCAATGACCTCTTGAGCAAAGTGGGCATCGACCCGATCGTCTACGGCAATCGGTACGCGCGACAGTTCTCCGGCGGCCAGTGCCAGCGCATCTCCATCGCTCGCTCGCTGGCCATGCGCCCGAAGCTACTGATCTGTGACGAGATGGTCTCCGCCCTGGACGTCTCAATCCAGGCGCAGATCTTGAACCTGCTCGAGGACCTAAAGGCCGAGTACGGTTTGACCCTGCTCTTTATCGCCCACGACCTGGCGGTCGTGAAGAACGTCTCGGACCGGGTGGCGGTGATGTACTTGGGCAAGATCTGCGAGATCGGGCCACCCGACACGCTCTACGACGCACCCGAGCATCCCTACACCCAGTTCCTCTTGGGCGCGGCGCTCGAGGCCGACCCCGACTCGCCCCTCCACGGCGAGGTCCTCGTGGGCGAACCGCCGAGCCCCATGAATCCGCCCAGCGGCTGCCGATTTCGCACGCGCTGCCCCTTCGCCACCGAAAAGTGCGCCGCCGAAGAGCCCGAACTCATCGAGCTAGCCCCGGGCCACAAGGTGGCCTGTCACTACCCGCTCTCTCAATCGCGCAAGTAACGGCCGCGGTTCAGCGTTCAGGACAACGGGCTCGAGAGGGCCTGGTCGTTACTCGTTGGGCGCGTCGACCACGGGCGCCTCGAGCGCGACTTCGTCGCCGTCAGGCTCGAGCGCGTCGGACACCGCGGCTGGGTCCAGCGCACCCGCGGGCTTCGCCGCGACTTCGGTGGCGAACTCGGCCCACGCGGCCTGGGCCTCGGTTTCGGGCGTGAACTCGCCGAATTCGAGCGAGCCGATGTAGTTGCCTTCGCTGTCGTAGGCGTGCGAGCCGAAGGCTTCGCGGTACTCCTCAGAGACCTCGCCACCCTCCGCGGCCTGCTTGATCGAAAGGCTGATCCGGCGTCGCGCGGTGTCGAGTTCGATGATCTTGACCCAGAGTTCCTCGCCGGCCGTGACGACCTGATCGGGAGACTCGACGTGGTGCGCGGCCATCTCTGAGATGTGCACCAGACCCTCGATCCCCTCGCCGACTTGGATGAAGGCGCCAAAAGGCACCAGCTTCGTGACACGCCCGTAGACCAGTTGGTCCACGGCGTGGCTGTCGGCGAAGACCTGCCAGGGGTCGGACTGGGTGGCCTTGAGCGAGAGCGAGATGCGTTCTTTGGAGAAGTCCACGTCCAGGACTTCAACGTCCACCTCGTCGCCGACGGCCACGACCTGACTGGGGTGATCGATGTGCTTCCAACTGAGCTCCGAGACGTGGATGAGCCCGTCCATTCCCCCAAGGTCCACGAAAGCGCCGAAGTTCACCACCGACGAGATGACGCCGTGGCGACGCTCCCCCGACTTCAGGTTCGACAGGAAGTCCCCGCGCTGCTCCTTTTGGGTCTCTTCGAGCCAGGCCCGTCGTGAGAGCACGACGTTGTTGCGGTTGCGGTCGAGTTCGATGATCTTGGCCTCGACCGTTTTGCCGATGTAGGGCTGAAGTTCGCGCACGCGGCGAAGTTCCACGAGTGAGGCTGGCAAGAAGCCCCGTAGTCCAATGTCGACGATCAGACCGCCCTTGACGACCTCGATCACCACGCCCTTGACGACCTCGTCCCGGTTCTTGAGCTCTTCGATGTTGGCCCAGGCCTTTTCGTACTGGGCGCGCTTCTTGGAAAGGACGAGCCGTCCCTCCTTGTCCTCTTTTTGAAGCACCAGGCACTCCACGCGCTCGCCCATTGAGACGATCTCGGAGGGGTCGACGTCGTTGCGAATGGAGAGTTCGCGTGAGGGGATGACGCCCTCGGACTTAAAGCCGATATCGAGCAAGACCTCGTCACGGTCGATCTTGACCACGGTGCCCACCACCAGGTCGCCGTCGTCGAATTCGAGGACACTATCGCCCACCAGGGCGGTTAAATCGGTGCCGACCAGGTCGTCTTCGGTGATGACCCGAGGGATGTACTTTCCATCCTCATCGAAGGTACCCATCTGCTGGGTGGAGAGGAGGCTCAAGCCGTCCGACATTCGTACTTCTTTCGTTTGACCACACCGGGGTCTAACTAGTCAATAGGGCTGGGTCGCCGGTGTTAACCCAGGTGACAACTCTAGCACCGGCGGCCCTATCCCTTGGCGGCGGCCCAGTTTTCACCCCAGTGCAACGAGACTTCGAGGGGCACGCTCAGTGTGGCCGCGTGGGTCAACGCGTCGATCACGATGGCACTCACCTGTTCCTTCTCATTCGGGGGCGCCTCCACGAGCACCTCGTCGTGTACTTGCAAGATGAGCCGCGCGTTGAGCTTCGCTTCACTCAACCCCCGGTCCAGTCGCACCAGGGCGGACTTAAAGACGTCCGCGGCCAGGCCCTGGATTCCCGCGTTCATGGCTTGGCGCTCGGCCGCTTGACGCTGGGGTCCCACGGCCGTGGCGAAATCGGGAAAGGGGCGAATCCGTCCGAACTCGGTGCGCGAATAACCCTGTCGGCGTATCTCAGTCACGACGTTGTCCATGTAGCTGCGCAGGCTCGGAAAACCCGTGAAGTACTTGTCCATGATCTCTCTCGCCGCGCCGACGCTGACGCCGAGTCGCTGGCTGAGTCCGTACGCCTCCATGCCGTACGCCAGGCCGTACGAGACCGCCTTGGCCTGTTCGCGCTGTTCGGGGGTGACTTCTTGGGGCGTCACGCCAAAGACCGACGCCGCGATCGTGCGATGCACGTCTTCATGACTCGCGAACGCCGCCAGCAGTCCCTGGTCCTGGGAGAGGTGCGCCAAGATCCGCAGCTCGATCTGATTGAAGTCCGACACCGCGAGGAGCCAACCTTGGCTGGGCACGAAGGCGTAGCGCAGGCGTCGCCCCTCCTGAGACCGTACGGGGATGTTGTGGAGGTTGGGATCTTCCGAGGAGAGCCGCCCCGTTCGCGCCACCACCTGATTGAAGGTGGCGTGGATACGTCCGTCGGCGCCGACGGCGTCAATCAGTGGCGCACCGTAGGTACTACGCAACTTCTCCACCTCTCGGTAGCGCAGGATCAGCGGCACGATTCGATGATCGTCCTGGATCGCTTCGAGACTGGTCGCGTCGGTAGAAAAACCTGACTTGATCTTCTTGCCGCGAGTCAGGCTCAACTCGTCAAAGAGCACGGTTTGGAGTTGTTGGGGCGAGTTCACCTTGAACTCGTGTCCCGCCACATCTTGAATCTCCCGGTCGAGCTCGCGCGCTTCGGTGCTGAACTCCTCGGCGATCGTTCGTAGCATCTCGACGTCGACACGGATTCCGCGAGCTTCCATTCGTCCCAGGACGGCCACCAGCGGCAGTTCGATCTCTTCGTAAACCCGACTGAGTTCCCATCGATCTATCTCTGCTCGTAGCGGACCGCGTAGTTGTGCGATGAGTTGGACGTCGTGGACAAGGCTCTCGTCGCTCGAGGTACTAAAGAGCGACGGCCTGGTGTCAGCGATAGGTTCGTTGAGGAATCGATTCGCGACGTCGGCGAGGTCGTAGTGTCCGCTGATGGCGTCGACCAAGAACGCCATGATCGACGAATCGTCCGCGGGATCGCAAAGTGTCACGCCGCGTTCGTCGGCGAAGCGATAGAGAGCTTTGACGTCATGGCCCGCGAAGGCGAGTTCGCCCATGCCGCTGAGAAAGTCATCGAGTTCAACGACCACGAGAGCCCCCGACGACGTGTTCAGCACGGCGACGCGTTGCTCACTGAACGCGACCACGGGGGTCGGCGCGCCTTTGAGCACTTGCGCCAGCGTCGACTCGCGTTTCACGGTGAGTGGTTTTTGCTTCGCTGTCGCGGGCGACGGCCGTTCGCCATCTTGGGCTGGCTCGCCGAGGAAGCCGTCTTGAATAAGTTTGGCGACTCGAGCGCGCATGGAGTTCATTTCGTAACGCTCGAAGAAGGCGTTGACTTCCTGGCGGCTCCACCCGCCCAAGGTGAGGTCCTCCAGGTCGACGTCGAGGGGCACGTCACGAACGAGACGCATCACCATCTCGTTATTGCGCGCCCGCTCTTCGAAGGTGGCGAGGTTCTCCCTCAACTTTGGCGTGAGCGTGTCCAAGTGGGCGTAGAGGTCGTCGAAGTCGCGATACTGCGCGAAGAGCTTCGCCGCGGTCTTCTCCCCGACTCCGGGTACCCCGGGGAGGTTGTCCGAGGTGTCGCCACGAAGCGCCGCCAGTAAGGGATAGCGCGACGCCTCGATACCACAGCGTTCGAAGATGCCCGCCTCGTCGTAGAGCGAGTAATCCGACACTCCGCGACGGTTATAGAGGACCTTGATGAAGGGATCCTCCACCAGTTGAAAGGTGTCACGGTCACCCGAGACCACGACCACGGGGATCTTCGCTTCTCGTCCCGAGGTCGCGAGTGTCGCCAACACGTCGTCCGCCTCGAAGTTCACGACGCCCAGCACCGGGATGTGCAACGTCTCGCACATCGTTCGAATCAGTTCGAACTGGGGTTCGAGTTCTGGCGGCGTCTCGGCCCGGCCGCCCTTGTAGTCCTCGGTTAACTCGTCGCGAAAGGTGCCACCAGGCAAGTCAAAAGCGACCGCTAGCGCGCGTGGACGTTGCGTGCCCACGAGCGACACCAGCATCGACGCGAACCCGTGCAGGGCATTGGTCACGAGGCCCGAGGAGGTCGCGATATCAGTGGGCAGCGCAAAGAACGCCCGGAAGGCCAGCGACATACCGTCCAACAGCAAGAGGGGCCGTTGGTCGTCGGTGGCGTCAGTCAACGAACTCGCCCTTGAGGATCTGCTGGGCCACGTCGCGCATTCTCGTGCGCGCGCGCATGGCGGACTGTTGAATCACTTCAAAAGCGGCCGGCTCGTCCAGACCACGCTCTTTCATGAGCATCTCCTTGGCCCGCTGGACGATCTCTCGAGTCTCAATCTTGTCGTCCGCCCTCGGTGCGTCGGTGACCACTGGTGGTTCACTCGCGGCTGGATTCAAGATGGCCGCTAACTTTGGCAGTATCTCACTGCTTCGAAAGGGCTTCACCAAATAGGCCGCCACGCCCGCGTCGCGAGCGCTCTCGATGAGGGTGCGCTGGCTAAAGGCGGTCAGCAAGACCACGATGGTCTTGGAGCCCTTCAACTCCTGGGCCACTTCAATCCCGTCGAGACCCGGCATCTTGATGTCGAGTAACGCGAGGTCGGGCGTGTGCTCTTTAATCATGGCAAGCGCGTCGTCGCCGCGCGCGGCCTCGCCCACCACCAGGTAGCCGTCGCCTTCCAAGATCTCTTTCAGGTCGAGGCGGATTATCGACTCGTCGTCGGCGATGACGACCCGCTTATCCACGGTCATCCTGGGGCGTCCATACTCGAAGTAGTTCGTCCCTCGCCTCCACCAGCTCACGCACGTCAAAGGAACGGCGCTTCATCTCGGCGTTCGCCACCATCACGTGACGAGAGAGTTCCTCGTACTCCTTGGACTGCAGGGGCGTCTCAGAGACCAGGGCGCGAATTCGAGCGTCGTCCAGCGCGTCATTCCACACGGCCACCTGTTCTTCGAGTACCGCCAAACTCTCGCGCGCCTGGGCCAATTGGCGTTGCACGTCCTCGAGACGGCGTTTCACGAGGCGAGGTCCCATACTGACACTCTACGGCGACCTACGAGAACACCGAAAGGCACTCGGCGTCACTTAACATCGCGTCGGCCGGTTCCACGCCAAAACGGGACTCGATGATCTCGACTTCCGCGCCGTATTGATTCGGTTGCACTTCCACGTCGAGAAGATCGCTCGGCTCGCTCACGCACGAGTGCGCCAGAGCGCGATGAACCCCTCGAGCGTAGGGCGATTCGAAAAAACCACCGAGATACGCTCGTAATCCCAGCTCGCTGGCCCTCGTGAACAGGGCCCGAGAGCTCGAAAGGCCACCCACGCGCGCTGGCTTCACACAGATCATCGTCGCCGCGCGGTAATTGACGATCTGGGTCAGGTCGCGTATCGAGCGAACGCCCTCGTCAATGCTAAGGGGCACGTCGAGTCGAGACGCGAGACGGGCGTGATCAATGACGTTGCCGGCGGCGAAAGGTTGCTCCACCGCAGAGATCGTGGCGACGCTGCGAATCAATTGAACTTGGGCCAGCACGTCCTCGTCCGACGTGGCTGAACAGTTGTAGTCCACTAAAATCGGCACCCCTAGTCGAGAGAGAGAGTCCAGCGTGCGATCGCCGATCGGACCGGGCGCGCTCTTCACTCGAATTCGGGCTACCGATTCATCGACGAACCAGTCAACGTCGGTCAGGAGCGAAACGGTAACCTGCGTCGGCGTGTTGAATCTCTCGGGCCAGAGTTCGTCAATCGTCATCGACGCCCAGTGCAGCTCGCGGTCGAGTAACGCCATCTCCACCAGCGCCGTGGCCACGTTGCTCGCCGGGGTCGCGGCGCTGAAGCGGGCCGCCCGTTCCCAGGACGGCAAGACGCCTTCGCGGGCCCCTACTTCGGCGAGTTGCGCGAGCGACGCCGCGACGGCCACGACAACCTCGCCGAGACCGGGGTCACCGTTGAGCGCGAAGGGTTGGGGCGCCACCTCGCCGTAACCCGAAAATCCTTGGTCGTCGAGGCAAAGAAAGAGACGAGAACGAAGATCGTGTTCTTGCGCACTCGCGGATACCGAGCGCGCGAGAGCCACGTTTTGGCGATAGAGCGTCGCGTGCACCTCTGTAACCTTACGGTTACTGCTACCGTGGTCGCCGCAGCCCGGATGGCGGAATTGGCAGACGCGGAGGCCTCAAAAGCCTTTGCTCGAGAGGGTGTGTGGGTTCGAGTCCCACTCCGGGCACTGTTACCGTTGGAGCATGGTTGACGGGGCGACGCTCGCCTTTCGCGAAGACGTCGTCGCCCTCTTTCCCGGTCAGGGCTCCATCGGCGGTGGCGCGGGTGTGGCCTGGCGAACGTCGAGCCACTGGGACGTGGTTGAGCGCGTCGGCGCGGTCACCAAGGTGGACGTCGCGGCGCTGCTCCTCACGGCCAGTGACGTTGAAGTCGTGCGCACGGATCGAGCGCAACTCGCCACCTTTGCCCTGTCCCTCGTTGGCTACTACGAACTGGTCGATCTGGGCGTGCGCCCTCGATATCTTTTGGGACACAGCCTCGGAGAGTTTTCCGCTCTGGTCGCCTCAGGACTGCTCTCCTTGGAAGAAGGAGCTCGACTGATCGGCGTGCGTGGTGCGGCCATGGCTCGAGCGGCCGATGCTCACGAAGGTTCGATGGTCGCGCTGATGGGTCCAGACGACGGTGCGCTCGAAGCACTGAAAAGTCTCGATGAACTGTGGATCGCCAACGTCAACGGCACGGGACAGATCGTCGTCAGCGGCATGAGGGCGCGACTGGACGACCTCGTACTTCGCCATCGTGACCTTGGGTGGCGTCGAGCCACGCCACTCAATGTGGGCGGCGCGTTCCACTCTCCGCTAATGGCCCCAGCTCAAGTGGAGTTTGATGAGGCCCTGGGCCACGCGACGTGGAGATCGACCGAAGCCCTGCTTATCTCGAACGTCGACGCGCAGGTGCATACCGAGGCCAATGAGTGGTGTGAACTCCTGGGTCGTCAACTGACCTCACCGGTAGAGTTCCTCGACGCGACGTTACGGCTGCCCGAGAGCGTGCGCGTTAGCGTGGAGATGCCCCCTGGCGGAGTGCTCAGCGGGCTCACCAAGCGGATACGCACTTTTGACCAGCAGTTCGCCCCCGCCACCCTTCACGAGTTACAGGAGATTGCGCCATGAGTCGACACGTCATCGTCACCGGAGCCAGCCGCGGTATCGGCGCAGCTATTGCCGAGCACTTCATCCTTGAGGGCGACACCGTCGTCACCCTTTCACGATCGGCCAACGCCCCCGCGGGTTGCGCGAAGTCCTTCACGGTGGACGTGGGCGACTCCACGGCCGTGAATCTCGCGGTCAAGGCGTCCGTCGACGAGTTCGGCCCCGTCGACGTGGTCGTGGTGAACGCGGGCGTGACGCACGACGGCCTGGCGCTGCGGATGTCCGACGAACAGTGGCGCGAAGTACTAACAACGAATCTCGACGGCGCGTTTTTCACCGCGCGCGCGGCGATGGCTTCAATGGTGCGAGCGCGCTCGGGATCGATCATCTTCATCGGTTCGGTCTCGCCTTTCATGGGGGTACCCGGTCAAGCCAACTACGCCGCCGCGAAAGCCGGACTCGTCGGTCTGGCCCGCTCCCTCGCCAAAGAGCTGGCGTCGCGCTCGGTGACGGTGAACGTCGTGGCGCCGGGCTTGATTGACACTGAGATGACCAGTGAACTCGGCGACGCGAGGGAAAGTATGGCCGCAATGATTCCTCTCGGGCACGTCGGGGCGCCGTCGGATATCGCTGGGGTTGTCGGGTTCCTCGCCAGTAACCACGCTCGCTACATCACCGGAGCGATCATCACCGTCGACGGCGGTCTCTCACTCGGCCACTAGCGGTGCTCACCCGTAGAGGTCATTGAGTACGATGGGACGACAGATTAAAGGGGTAACACCATGGATCGCAACCAGGCTTTCGCCAAATTCACCGAGGACACCGTCGAGGTTTTGGCCGTCGACCCCGCTCAGGTCACCCTCGAAGCATCGTTCGGCGACGACCTCGGCGCAGACAGCCTTGACCTCGTCGAGCTCGTGATGGCGCTCGAGGAGACCTTCGACATTGAAGTCGCCGAAGACGAACTCAAGGAGATCAAGACCGTCGGCGAGGCCTTCGAGCTGATCTACGCCAAGCTGTAGTGCTCGTTGCGGTCACTCCCTCGGGGCCGGTACGCGGGCGCCGCGTAGCAGTCACCGGCCTGGGCGCTCTTACGTGCGTCGGCGAGGGCGTCGCCACGTTGTGGAGTGCACTCGCCAGGGCCACCGCGCCCGCGTCGATGCGAATCGGTGCCTTCGACACTTCCCATCTCGGAGGGCCCAAGGAACTTCGCCGGCTCGACCCCTTCGCGCTCTACGCGCTCGTCGCCGCTGACGAGGCGTGGCGCCAGAGCGGATTGCAAGGACCGCTCGACGACGCGGGCAGCATCGTCACCACCGGCATCGGTGGGCTCCAAACGGTGTTAGAGCAAGACGTGGTGCTGGGCCAAAAAGGTCCGGACCGAGTGTCACCGTTCTTGGTACCGATGATGATGCCCAACGCGGCCACCGCGGCGGTGTCGATGCGCTTTGGACTCGGCGGACCGTGCGAGACCGTCACCACCGCGTGCGCGGCCGGGACCCACGCCATCGGTAACGCCGCTCGTTTGGTGGCCTCGGGTCGGTGCCCGGTGGCCATCGCCGGGGGCGCCGAGGCCGTCATGGTTCAGATCGCCGAAGCCGGCTTTCGCAATATGACAGCGCTGTCGACGACGAATCTCTCTCGACCGTTCGACGTCAATCGTGACGGCTTTGTCATGGGCGAAGGCGCCGGCATTCTGATCCTTGAAGAGTGGGACCACGCGCTGGCCCGGGGCGCCACCATATTGGCCGAGGTGCTCGGCGCCGCGTCCACGGCCGACGCATATCACATCACCGCGCCCGATCCCGTCGCCCGTGGCGCGATCCGATGCATGGAGTTGGCTCTCGCCGACGCCGAGATCAGCGCGAGCGACGTGTCGCACATCAACGCCCACGGCACCTCGACCCAGTTGAACGACTTGTCCGAGTCCGTCGCGGTGCGTCAAGTGTTCGGCAACAGCGCCCCGCCCGTCACGTCGGTCAAGGGACACCTCGGTCACTCGCTCGCCGCCGCCGGGGCGCTCGAGGGCGTCGTCTCGGTGCTCACCTTGCAAAACCAAGTCATCCCCCCCACGGCCGGCACCACCGAGATCGACCCCGCGATAGGCCTCGACGTCGTGATCGGCGCGCCACGACCCGCCGAGGTCGACGTCGTGTTGTCAAACTCCTTTGGCTTTGGTGGCCACAACGGCAGCGTCATCTTTCGACGCGTGGTGGCCTAGTTAGAGACTCCACTCGTCAAAGTGACGTTCGACGTACGCGTTGTCGTACGCCCAACGGGCGTTGGCGATGAACTGACCGAGTAAAACGGGGTCCTTCACACCCGGCGCGCTCTCGACGCCGGCGCGCACGTCGACGCCAAAGACCGGAAAGTTCTGCACGACGTCCACCACGCTTGACACGCTCAGCCCCCCCGAAGCGATCAGTGGCACCCGTTGGCCAGAGTCCAACAAGAGCTCGAGCGAGTCCACCAGCGCCTCTTGTTCGTCCGATTCGGGCAGCACCAAATAATCCACGCCGCCGAGAAGCGCGAGACGTTCGGTTCCGTCGGGCACCATTCGCAACACCGTATTCACGCGCTCCGAAATGTAGCTGAGTTCCTCGGTGGGGATGGGCCCGTCAATTTGCACCGCACTGAGTCCGAGGGTATTGGCAATCTCCACGATTCGCTGAGGGAGTTCGTTTCGAAAGACCCCTACCGACACGGCGCCCTGGGGCAGTCGACGCACGATGTCGTGCGCCGCGTTCACCGAAATCTGACGGGCCGTCAAAGCGAAGTCGAAGCCCACCGCACTGGCCCCCAGCCCAATCGAAAAGAGCGCGTCCTCTTCGGACGTGACGCCCGAAATCTTGATAAAGAGGCCCTCAGGGTTGAGCCGCACGTTCCATCTCCATGGGTTGTACGTTACTCACGGCTTTCAAAGACGCTCAGTCAACCTCTTCAATGGTGACGTCGACACCATTCATGTCACTCGGTGCGCTCAACAGCGTTCGGTGCGCGAAGCCAAGGCCCACGAAACGCGCGTGGCGCCACCGTCCACTGGTCACGCCTTGCGGACCGGCCGGGCCCTTGGACCTCAACACCTCGTCGACCCGCTCTCGACTCGGACCGCTCACGCGAACGAACCGCCACGGCACGCTCGAACCTCTCGCGTCGAGGCGAGCGACGAGCTCTTGACCGGTGAAGCAGCCCTTTTGAAACGAGACGGTGGCGCCAACGAAGGCGTGGCCAAAGCTGTGGGGCGTCAGTGACGCGGCGAACTCATTTGGTCCGGGCCACGCGGCGTCTATCTGCTCGTCCAGCGTCGCGAAGGGGCCCTCGCCCACGTCGTGGTTCGTCAGCGTGCACTTGGTTCGCAACAGAAATCGCCGAAGTCTCGCCGTGGCGTCGGCGGCTAACTCGCGCGGGACGACGACGTCGAAGCCGTCGTCACGGCGGGTCACGAAACACGTCGTGACGATCACGCTGTCGGGCGCGAGCAGCAGCGCCCACGTGCCGTGTTCACCCGCGTCGGTCAGGTCCTGGCTCAGTTGCCCCTGAAGAAAGGATTCGGACTCAACGCCCCGGGCCTCGATTGCGGACCACTCGAGCACGTTCGCGCCCACGTCGTCGATCAGTTCGCTCATTGACTATTACAGTATTCGCCAACGCAACGAAACTTGCCGAAGCACCGAGGGTGGCCACCAATGAGCATGCAGACCGAACTAAACACCATCACCTCAACGATGACGGAGCTCTCAACGCGCATCACCCTCCTCGTCGAATCAGAGGGAAGCGCCATGCCCCCGGAGATCTTCGCCGAACTCGTCGAGGCGGAACGCACCGTGGGCGCGTTGTTGCGCCGACTCACTCGTGTGGCCGGTCGGTCTCTCTAACTCTCGCCGGTAGTGTTCGGCTATGGCTTCTGCGTGGTGGTACGTACTCTCCTTATCACCACAACAACGTCTCGATGTTCTCAACTTGTTGAACCGCACGGAGTCGCTCCTCGGACGTGAGGCGATCGATGAAGGACGCCGGCGTACCGTCGTGCACGGATGGCGAGCTCAGCACTGGCTCTCCTACGAAGGAGCCGTCCTCGCCAAGTACGCCATGTCCAACGGGGACGAGGACGCCACGGTCGAGATGTGCGGCGGCGAGTTCGACAAAGAACTACTCCAGGATCTCTTGGCCGCGCACGACGTCGTGGACTGGTGGACCCGGGGCCCACAGGCCAGCCCCTACGATCACGGCAACGTCATACGCATGCTCCAACTGCTACGGGTCAAGCTACCGGTCGCTCTCGAAGCGGTGCCCGAAGGAGCGGTACTGCGCAATTTCGAGACCCATCGCGACGAGGACGCCTGGCTCGAACAGAACAACGCCGCCTTCGCCCACCACCCTGAGCAAGGAGCCTGGCGTCTGGCCGATCTCGACGCGCGCACCCACGAGCCCTGGTTCGACCCCTCGGGATTCCTGCTCTTGGAGATCGACGGGCGGATCGCCGCGTCGTGTTGGACCAAGGTGCACGAACTGCACCCCGATCGCTTCGGCGAGATCTACGTCGCGTCGGTGCACCCGGACTTCCAAGGACGCCATCTCGGTCGCGTGATGGTCACCCAAGGTCTCAACGTCTTGTGGCGAAAGGGCGTCACCGACGCCGTGCTGTTCGTGGACGAGTCCAACGACACCGCCAAGAAGCTCTATGACTCGCTGGGCTTTCGACTTGAGCGAGAGGACCGACTGATTCGATTCACGCGTCCTTAATGGGCGCCTACCAGGACACCGACGCCAAACGTCACCGCTGAAGCCAGGGCCGCGATGAAGAACGACCGGCACGCGGAAAAGAGTATGCCCCGGTGCGTGTAAAGACCGACCGCCGCCCCAACACCGAGCGAGGCGGCCGCGGCGACGCCGATCGACCACCACACGACGTTGCCCGTGGTGGTCACGAGCCAGGGCAGTAGAGGTATGAGCGCCCCGATCGAGAACATGAGGAACGAATACGAAGACGCCATCCACGGCGATCCCGTCGCCGAAGGATCGATCCCGAGCTCTTCGCGCGTGTGGGTGCGCAGCGCCAGGTCGGGATTCTTCATCAAATCCGTGGAGAGTCGTTCGGCAAGTTCCGAATCAATCCCTCGCCCGAGAAAGATATCGCGCAGTTCCAAGCGCTCAAGTTCGGGCTCGGCCGCCAACGCTCGCCGCTCGACGTCAATCTCGTGCTCGTAGAGTTCCTTTTGCGCGCGCATCGAGAGGTACTCGCCACTGCCCATCGAAAACGCACCGGCGACGAGGCCGGCCAGACCCGCGAGTCGCACAATGTCGTGACCCGGATTAGCGCCGGCGAAGCCAAGAATGAGTGACACGTTCGTCACGAGACCATCGGAGAGACCAAAGAGGGCGGCGCGAAAGCCACCACCGCTTATCTGGCGATGGTGCGATTCAGTAACCGGGGAGCTCACGTTGAGAGTCTATTAGTGGCCCCCGCGTCGAAACGGTGGCTTCGTAGCGAAAGATAGAGTTGGCTCGGAGGTACACCATGGCAACGAACGTCAACAGCATCGAAGAATTGAGCGCTCTCGTCGGCACCCATCTGGGATACTCCGACTATCGAACGGTCACCCAGGAACAGGTGAACCTCTTCGCCGACGCCACCGGCGATCACCAGTGGATCCACGTTGACCCCGAGCGCGCCGCCAAGGGTCCCTTTGGTCACACCATCGCGCACGGCTACCTCACGTTGTCGCTGATTCCAGTGCTCTTGGGCGGCATGTTGAAAGTCGAGGGCGTCACGATGGGCGTGAACTACGGCACGAACAAGGTTCGCTTTATCTCACCGGTACCCGTAGGGTCAGAGATACGCGCCGGCGCCACGTTGGCCTCGGCCGAAGAGGTCGCCACTGGCGTACAGATCGCGATGGACGTCACTGTGGAGATCAAGGGAGCGCCAAAACCGGCCTGCGTGGCGCAAGTGATCTCCCGGCTCTACCGATAACACCTTGACCGGCTCCACCCTCCCTCAGGGCGTCGAAAAGACTGAGCATGTTCGCAAAATGTTTGACGCCATCGCTCCGCGCTATGAGCTTGTGAACAAGCTCATGACTTTCGGCCTCGACGCCAGATGGCGCCGTCGCGCCGTCAGCGACCTTCGCCTCACCCCAAACAGTGTGGTCCTCGACGTGGCCGCGGGCACCGGGGACTTCACGCGCGAGCTCCGCCGCCAAGGTCAGCGCGCCGTGGCCACCGACTTAAGTTTCAACATGCTCACCACCGCCCGAGGCGTCCCCGCGCGCGTTCAGGCCGACGCCTCGTTATTGCCCTTTCGACGCGCCAGCTTCGATGGTGTCACCTGTGGCTACGCGCTGCGCAACTTTACGGACCTGAAGGCATCGTTCGACGAGATGGCGCGAGTGCTTCGCCCCGGCGGACGCCTCTCGCTGCTCGAGGTCGCCGAGCCCAATTCCGGACTCTGGCGCATTGGTTTTCGGATCTGGTTCCGTAAAGTCGTGCCGTTCATCGGCTCGCTCGTGTCGGACCGCGCGGCGTACCACTATCTCCCGGCGTCCACGGCGTACTTGCCTTCGCCCAGCGAGATCACCGCGATGTTGAATCGCGCCGGCTTCAGCGCCGTCAATAATCGACGGGTCATGGGCGGATTGAGCCAACAGTTCCTAGCGACGAGGATCGCGTGAGATTCCAACGTACGAGCATCGCTCCGCTACGGGCGGACACCCTTCGAACATTGGGCGCGCGTGACGGGTGGCTCGTCGAAACGCCCGACGTGCTTCGCGTGGGCTTTGGTCGTCTGGTCGACCAGGTGCACCTCGCGGGTGGCCTTGGGACGCCGACGAACGCAATGACCGCGTTACGCCGCCACGAACTCGTCGGCGACCCTGGCCCCGCGGGGACCGGCGTCGTGGCCTTCGCGGCACTGCCCTTTGACCGTAACGCCCCTGGTGAACTCCAGATTCCAGAGTTCTGTGTCACGCAGACGAGATCGGGCCAAGCGTGGGTGAGTTCGCTCGAGGGTTCGAACCTGTGGCGTGAACTCCTCGAGTCGGTCCTGGCGCCCACCCAGGAGACTCAGAGTCTTCGCTCCCTCACCTATCAGCCCACCCCGGAGGAGTACGCCCACAACGTCGCCCTGGCGGTGGAAATCCTTCGACGTAAGGAGATCGACAAAGTCGTGCTCGCGCGCGCCGTCTTAGGATCGGTCCCCGAACCCATCGACCCCGCCGCGATCGCCCAACGCCTACGCCTGCGAGAGCCAATCTGTACCCTCTACAGTCTTCCGACCACCGACGGGCGTCGATTCGTGGGGGCCAGCCCTGAACTGCTCGTTCGTCGCAGCGGCGCCGAGATTCAGTGCAATCCGCTCGCCGGCACGATCGCCTTGCCGCCGAACGTCGCCCCTGACGACTACCAAACCTGGCTGCTCGGCAGCACCAAGAATCTCCACGAGCACGCCGTCGTGGTCGATGAGATTGTCCGCGTCCTCGCCAACGTCTACGACGACATCAGTGCCGACGCCGAACCCTCCATCGTGACGCTGCGCACGGTGGCCCACCTGGGTACCTGGATAAACGCTCGCAGTCACGACCCGCACGCGCCCGACGCGCTCGACGTGCTGAGAATGCTCCATCCCACGTCGGCGGTTGGCGGCATCCCCCGAGAGAGTGCTTACGAACTCATCTGTCGTCTCGAACAACGTGATCGTGGATACTTCGCCGGACCGCTCGGCTGGATCGACGCTCAGGGCGACGGCGAGTGGTGGATTGGACTTCGGGGCGTCTTAATTTCGGGACAAGCGTTCGAAGCGTGGGCCGGCGCGGGCATCGTCAGTGAGTCGGACCCCATTGCCGAGCGCGAAGAGACCAAGAACAAACTCGCCGTGGTACTTTCGACCGTGTTGGTTGATCTCGTCTAGCCAATGTGGCGCTGAAATGGCCGCTCCAGAGCCCACTTGGTTACGAGGGCCAACGCTTCGATCACAATCGCCTTGGACATCTTCGACTCACCGCGTTGACGGTCCGTGAAGAAGATGGGAACTTCGATGATGGTCGCGCCACTGCGGCGCGCCCGGTACGTCATCTCAATTTGAAAACCGTACCCATCGGCCGTCACGGTCTCGTAGCTCATCTTCTTTAAGGCAGAAGCGGAGTAGACGCGATAGCCCGACGTCGAGTCAGCCACGCGAAGTCCGAGCACGATCGACGCGTACTGATTACCCCCACGCGAGAGCAGGCGTCGCGACCAGGTCCAGCGCGGGATGTGACCGCCCTCAACATAGCGCGAGCCAATGACCACGTCGTGACGGCGCGCTTCCACCAAGAGCGCGGGCAGGGCCAGTGGATCATGGGAAAAGTCGCAATCAATCTCGACCACGTGGTCGTAGCGGTGTTCGAGGCCCCACGCGAATCCCGCTCGGTAGGCTCCGCCGAGTCCACTCTTGGCGTCTCTTTCGAGCACCTCGATCTGACCTAGTTCTTCACCGACGAGGCGAGCCCGCGCAGCGGTGCCATCGGGACTGTTGTCGTCAACGACCAGCACGTCACACTCGGGCACCACCTCGCGCAACGTGCGAAGCATCAGTTCCACGTTGAGAATTTCGTTATAGGTGGGAAGCACCACGAGCGTGCGCATTAGGGAATACTACGAGTTGTCCTAGACTTGGCCAGTCGTGTTCCGCCCTATCAGCTCGGGAACGTGACACGCCTAAGGAAGCCCTATGCCCGACGCTGCCCCAAAGAAGCGCTTCGCACTCCCTCGCGAGATTCGATTGATTCTTAGCTTTGGCTCGTTGATCTTCGTCTTGGGATATTTTGTTTTGCCCCAGATCGGCTCGGCTCATCACTCACTGCCGTTGCTCGCCTCGGTCAATCCCTTCTTAGTCATGATTGGCGTCGCGTTGGAGGTCAGCGCGATCCTCGCTTACGTTGAGCTGACTCGTACGGTGTTGTATCCTTACGCGCCCAGCCGTCTGATCACCCTTCGGGTGAACATGGCCGCGCTGGCCATAAGTCACGTGGTTCCCGGGGGCACGGCACCCGCGGGTGCCTTCTCCTTTCGGATATTCAACGAACTGGGCGTACCCAAAGAGACCAACGCTTTTGGACTGGCGGCCCAGGGCGCCGGCTCGGCGGTCGTGTTGAACATCATTTTCTGGATAGCCCTGGTCATTTCCATTCCGCTGAACGGGTTCAACCCCGCGTACGGTTTCGCCGCACTGGCCGGGGTCTTTTTGCTGATGGCCTTCTTTGGCACGATTCTCTTAATCACGCGGGGCCAGCGCCACGCCGATGCGTGGTTGCGCGCCATCGCTCGTCACGTCCCCTCGCTCAATCCCGAAGCCATCACCGCACTCTTGGCCAAGGTGGCCGATCGAATTACGCTCCTAATCGCCAACCGGCGCACGCTGTGGTGGGCCTTTACGTGGGCCACGCTCAACTGGCTCTTGGACGCGACCTGTCTTTGGGTCTTTCTCTGGTCCTTTGGCGCGGTCGTCTCACCAATCGACCTCCTAGTCGCGTACGGACTCGCGAACGTGCTCGCGGCGATTCCCCTGACACCCGCCGGATTGGGCGTCGTCGAAGGCGTTCTGATTGGCACGCTCGTTGGCTTTGGGGTACCGCACAGCCAGGCGATTCTGGCCGTACTCGCCTACCGTCTCGTCAACTTCTGGATTCCGATTCCACTCGGCGGAGCCGCGTACGCGAGTTGGCAGTGGCGCCGGCCGGCAGAAATTACACCTGGGTAAGCGAGCGGGAGCGATCCATCGTGAGACGTTTGAACTCCCACTGCGCCGAAAATTCATTCACCGGTTGAAGGCGCCGCCACCGTCGATCGGTTCCTAATACCCAGGTGAAGAGGTCATCACGCCACGTGATCTCAAAGGCTTCGCGCAGTTCACGTTGGAGCGAGGGGTCTTCAATGGGCACCATGACCTCCACACGCCGATCGAGGTTGCGCTCCATCAGATCAGCGGATCCGATGTAGACCGAGAAGTCCGGCTCACCCTCGCCTCCGAAGATGAAAATGCGCGAGTGCTCGAGAAACTCACCCACTACCGAGTGAACTTTGATGTTCGCCGACAGACCCGCCACGCCGGGGCGAAGACAACACAACGTCCGGACTACCAAACGTATCTCGACGCCCGCGCCGCTCGCTTCGTAGAGGGCATCAATGATCGTGGGGTCGGTGAGCCCGTTGACCTTGATGGCGATCTTGCCTAAAGCACCGCGGTCGCGCTGAGCGTTAATTAACTCTACGACCCGCGTCCTCGTGAACAGCGGGCTCACGATGAGCTTTTCGTAGTTGCCAATGCGTGCGAAGCCCGTGAGGAAGTTAAAGAGCTCGCCCACGTCGTGGGTGATTGCCGGATCACTGGTCAACAGGCCAAAATCCTCGTAGTTCCGGGCGGTCTTGTCGTTGTAGTTCCCGGTGCCGACGTGCACGTAGCGCACCGTGGTGTCCCCCTCGGATCGCAACACCAACGTGATCTTCGAGTGCGTCTTTAGCCCGACGATGCCGTAGACCACGTGCACCCCCGCGTCTTCTAACGCCTTGGCCCACTCGATATTGGCCGCCTCGTCAAAGCGAGCCTTCAACTCCACCAAGGCGACCACCTGCTTCCCGCGTTCGGCGGCATGAATTAACGATGCGACGATTGGTGAATCGCCCGACGTTCGATAGAGTGCCTGCTTTATCCCCACCACCTTGGGATCGAGGGCCGCTTGCGCCGTGAACGGCTCGACCGAGTCCGTAAAGGAGTCGTAGGGGTGGTGCAGCAAAATGTCGCCCTCGCGAATCGCCGCCAGCACGTCGCCGACGTGTTCGCCGTCCAGTAGACGCTTGGGCGTGCGGGGTGACCAACTCTCGCCCTTGAGGTCGGGTCGATCGATCTCATAGAGGTTCCACAAGTCGCTGAGACCGAGCATGGCGTCATTGACGTAGACGTTCTCGGGGTCAAGTTCGAGCTGGTCTATAAGGAGTTTGAGAAACTCCTCGGACATCCCGCGTTGGATCTCCACGCGAAGTGCCTTGCCAAAGCGACGACGACGAAGTTCCACCTCGAGCGCCACGAGTAGATCATCCGCTTCATCCTCTTCCAACGTGAGGTCCGCGTTGCGGGTCACGCGAAAGAGATCAGCTTGACCGATGCTCATGCCGGGAAACAGGCGCCCCAGGTGAGCAATGATGAGGTCTTCGAGTAGACACCAGCGTTCGGGGCCGGCCCGTAGAAATCGAGGCAGTGAGTTCGGCACTTTCACGCGCGCGCTGCGTTCGTCGTCGGTCAACTCATCGCGCACCGAGACCGCGATATTGAGCGAAAGATTTGAGATCATCGGGAAGGGGTGACCGGGGTCGACAGCCAGCGGCGTGAGCACCGGATAGACGTTCTCATCAAAGTATTTCGCGAGGATCTCTTTCGCCTCGTCGTCGAGGTCGCGGTACGGCACAATCGCGATGCCACCCTTGGCGAGCTCGGGGAGTATCGAGTCGAGCATGAGGCGATCTTGGCGCTCCGTAAGTTCGAGCACTCGCTCACGGATCTCGGCGAGCTGTTGGCGTGGTCGCACGCCGTCGACCGAAGGCGTCTGCACGCCGGCGGCCACCTTGTCTTCTATGCTCACGACGCGAACTTGAAAGAACTCGTCCACCATGTCGGCGAAGATCGCCACGAACTTGCAGCGCTCGAGGATGGGCAACTTCTGGTCATCGCCGAGGTCTAAGAGGCGCGCGCCAAACTCCAGCCGTGACATCTCGCGACTGGAGAACCTCTCGGGTCCAAACGACGACAGATCGGTGCTCAAGACAACGGGTTCCTCTGAAGAGTCAATTGCTTTACACCATCGTACGACTACTGTTGAAACGTGCCAAGACACGTCAACATCGACGCACCTGGCCAGGCGCCCACAACGCCTGATAGCAAACGGAATCGCCGCTATACCGAACTGGGCTTGATGGCGGTGGCCTGGATTATTACCACCGCCTTTTACGTCTTGGCCTTCTTGGGGGCACAAGGCAAGATGCCCCCGAGTTTTCTCTTTTTCTTCGCGGGCATTGTGCTGATTTCATTGCTGATGCACTTCGCGATCGCGCGCTACGCCCCCAACGCCTCGGAGATTCTCCTCCCCATCGCGACGTTGCTCAACGGCATTGGTTACGTCGAGATCGCCCGCTGGGATCCGACGGAGGCCCGAAATCAGGCACTCTGGTTCCTCGTGAGCGCGGTGGTCCTCGCCGTGACTCTCAAGGTGGTCCGCCACGTTCGAGACCTCGATCGCTATCGCTACTTGACCCTCGTGGCGGCACTTGCGTTGCTAGCCGCGCCACTCGTGCCCGGGGTGGGTACGACGGTAAATGGCGCGCGCCTGTGGATCTATTTCGGACCCTTTTCCTTTCAACCGGTAGAGATCGCCAAGATTTTGCTGATCTTCTTCTTCGCGTCGTACTTTGCGGCCAACCGAGATCTCCTTTCGACGCCCACCCAACGGCTCGGGCCGCGCAGGATCGTGCCGCCAAAGGTCCTCGTTCCGATTTTCGTCGCCTGGGGTCTCTCAATCGCCATAGTGGGCGCGGAGAACGACCTCGGATTCGCGCTCTTGATTTTCGGTCTCTTTATTGCGTTGCTCTGGGTCACGACCGGGCTCAAGTCGTACGTCTTGCTCGGTCTTGGGCTGCTCGTCGGTGGAGCGTTCGTGGCGGACCAACTGTTCTATCAGGTGCAAGCTCGTATCAGCGAGTGGCTCGACCCGTGGTCGGTCGCGAACTTTACCTACTCGCACCAACTCGCCTTTGGCTGGTTCTCCATCGCCGCCGGAGGAATCACCGGGACCGGCTTGGGCCTTGGCCAGTCGGGCACCGTTCCGTTCATCACGTCGGACATGATCTTTGCCGCCGTGGCGGAAGAGCTTGGTTTCCTCGGCGTCATCTTAACGCTCTGCCTCTTCGCGGCTTTCGTCGGCGAGGGTTTTCGCATCGCACAACGCGCGTCGTCAGACTTCCTTCGTCTCACCGCCACCGGTCTTACCGCCTTGATCGGTTTTCAGGCCATCTTCATCATGGCCGGCGTCCTTCGCTTGCTGCCCTTCACCGGCATCACCTTGCCGTTCATGGCTTACGGCGGCAGCTCGCTCATCGCAAACTATCTGGTGGTAGCGATTCTGCTGCGAATATCCGACGAAGGCAACAGCGAAAAACGCGGCGGCGAAGTGCTCGCCGTCCACCTCGCTTAAGCGAAGTAGGACTCCAGCACATCCTCCGAACACAAGATGGGGGCCGGCACACGTTGGCGCAGGGCCATCGAGAGTGCGTCACTGGTGCGACAGTCAAAGACCTCTTGGCCCTGGGGAGTCATCACATCGAGTTCAGCGTAGAAAATTCCGCCGTCGTATCGAACGATGCGCGCCGCGATCACTTCGGCCTGCAGGCGCGTCAAGATGGTCGTCATGAGCTCATGGGTACTCGGGCGTCGGCTGACTATCGCCCCGTGGGCGTGCTGGAGCGCAATCGCGTCGCCGAGCGCCAGCGGGATGACGAGATAGCGAAACGGCGCCTCGGCCTCGAGAAGATGGGCCATCGGCGAAGGATCCGTGAGGTCGAAGAGGACCGAATCGAGATGCATCACGCGAAAGGCGACGTCGGGCGATATCGGAGCCTCGAAGGAGCCTTCAGTAGTCCCTTTCGGCGTGGACTCCTCCGCGCTGGGCGATTCGTCACTCATCGAGCACCCACCCTAACTGCTGACTCGCCGAGAGACCGAGAGCACCGCGCCGCCCGCGACAAAGAAGACCAGGGCCGAGGATCCACCGTAACTCAAGAGTGGGAGCGGAATGCCAGTCACGGGCATGATGCCCATCGTCATCCCGATGTTCTCAAAACAGCTGAAGGCGAAGAAGATAAAGACTCCGATGCAAAGCAGTCGCCCCATAGTGTCCTTCGCGTTCTTGGCAATCATGAACATCCGAAAGCCGACAAAGGCCAAGAGCACGATGATGAGGACCGAGCCGACGAAACCTAACTGCTCGCCGATGGCGGTAAAGATGAAGTCCGTACGCTGTTCGGGAACGTAACCGAGCACCGTCTGTAACCCATGAAACAGACCCGCGCCACGCACGCCACCTGAACCAATGGCGCTCTTCGCGTTATTGACTTCGTAAATGAGGCTCGCCAGATTGGGGTTCGTGGAGTTTTGATTCAGGAACGACACAAAACGGTCAACCTGGTATCTCTGCAGGAGGTCGAGATAGATCGCCGCGGCCAGACCCATCGAGCCCAAGACCGCTAGCAACGTCATGAAACGCGGCGGTACTCCGGCGACCACCATCATCGCCGAGACGATCAAGACGATAATCACCGACGTGCCGATATCGGGTTGTTTGACAATCAACGCCAACGGCACGGCAGCCATGACGAGCAGGCGCATCACGTCGTACATCGTGAGCCCCTCCGGGCGGCGAGCGCAGAACGTCGCTATCGCCAATATCAAGATCAACACAGTAAACTCACTGGGTTGAATCTGAATTGAGCTACCAAAACTGTACCAGCGTTGCGCGCCGAGGGCGCTTTGACCGATCACGAAGACGCCCGCCAGGGCGAAGAGCGAACCCACGTACAACGGCGTCGCCGCCATATCAAATCGGCGATAGTCGATGCGCGAGAGGATGTACATGCACGTGACGCCCAGTAGCACGAAGAGTCCCTGGCGTTCGAGGTAGTAGTGCGGGTTGTACCCGGCATTGACGAGCGCCTGACGCGTCGCGCTGTAGATCATTATGACGCCGATGAAACCGAGGGCAATCATTCCCAGAAACAGCCCCGAGTCGAAGGAGTCCTTCGCCCGAAAACGGCTCACCAGCGCGCTCAGCGCGTCGCTCATTGCAGCACCTCAAGCAGTTTGGCGCCCTCTAAGGATACGCCCCACCACCACTGCATCTGCAGCGCCGCTTGGTAAGCCAACATCGCGAGCCCATTCATCGAGCGGCATCCCGCGTCCATGTAGAGCCGGCGCCAGGGCGTCATTCGAGGTTCGTACAACAAGTCAACCGCGACGGTCTCGTGATGCACACCCTGGAGAACCGCGGCCTCTTCGCCCCGGCCCACCAGGGGCAGGGTATTCACGACCAAGTCGACCGGCCGGTACACCAGCGACCGAGAGGAGACGTTCTGGTAGCGACCAGTGAGTTCGTCCACCTTCGCCTCGTTTCGAGCGAGCACCACCGCCGAGGCCACGCCCTGGTGCACCAGGGCATCGACAATCGCACTGGCTGCGCCGCCGGCGCCCAGGATGACGGCGTGAATGTTCTCAAGCGCGAAGCCCATTTCGTTGCTCAAGGCGTTAACGAATCCAGGGCCATCAGTACTCTCGCCAAGAAGCTTCCCGTCACGTTGGACGAGCGAGTTAACTGACTTCGTGCGCTTGGCGACTTCGCTTCGTTCGTCGCAGATTTCGTTGGCCACCACTTTCAGCGGACTCGTCACCGACAACGCGTCGAACTTCGTCGTCGCGAGCACCCTCAACTGATCGGTGCCGTCAAGACCCAACTCCACGCGCGTCGACGTACCGTCAAGGCCCGCGAGTTTAAGGCCCGCCATCTGTAATTGTGGCGAAAGAGAGTGTTCAATGGGCGAACCCACCACGCCGATTCGCCAGTTCATCCCACCCCCCTTGAGGCGGCGAGTCTCTCGTTCTTCAGTTGCTGGGCGAAAGTGGTGGAAAAGGCCTCGTCACCTCGCTTATTGATCACGGTGAAGTAGAGCCACGGTCCCGCAGGCGCGTGCAGGACGGCCTTGAGCGCGAAGGTCGACACCGCACAGATCGGCGTCGGCGTGAGGCCGGTGTTCAGATAAGTGTTGTAGGGGGTCGGCGTCTCCAACATGATGTGCGTGACTGCTCCCCCGTCGCGTCCGAGGAAGTAGAGCACCGTCGCGTCCATCTGAAGTGGGCCGCCTCGCGCCAATCGATTGAAGATCACGCGGGCCACTTGGGGCATATTGCGAGGGTAGTAGCCCTCTTTTTCGACGATCGAAGCGGCCACGATCAACTGATAGGCGTTAAGTCCTCCCACGACCGTGGACGGCGTGAGACCGACCGACGCCGCCTCTTTTTGGAAACTACGCACCATATCTTTCACGAGCTCGCGCGGTGTCGTCGTGGGCTTGATGACGTAGTTTCGGGCCCCAATGAGTCCTTCGAGGGAGGTGCCCTGATCGAACGTACTCGGCGTCTGCTTGGTCGTGGCGTCGGCAACAAAGGCGTTGGCGAACTTCGCGCCCTTGATGCTCACGAGGTTGTGGGCCACCTCGTGCAATGTCAGACCCGGCGAGACGGTCACCACAACGACGTTGGGCGCAGCACCAAGAATTGCCCGAACGCTGGCGAAGGAGGAGCCCTGGCGAAACTCGTACGTACCGGCTCGAATCAGTGGGGTGCCGAGGAAGAGATTCTCCAAGCGGAAGGCGAAGGGCGACGCAATGACGCCGTCCGCGTGCAACTCTCCGGCAATCGTGGCCAACGAATCGCCCGGGTGCACGGTGACGATGACCTCCTTGCCCTTACCGGCAAAGATTGGATCGATCTGCAAGATGAACCAGCCCGCCACCAGCACGACGAGGACAGTGACGCCGAGCAGCACTCGTCGAATCGGCCTAGTGAGCATGGTGGCCATCGACGTAGTTTTGCAGCATGATGACCGCCGCGGCGCTGTCCACGTGGTCACGATGCTGCTTGGCCTTTAGCCCCGCTCGTGAAAGTGAGCGGTGCGCTTCGAAGGTCGTGAGGCGCTCGTCCCACTGCGTCACCGAAAGGTCACCGAGCGCCCCCACCAATTCGTGGAACAGCTCGTCCGCTTGCTTAGTACTCGAGGTCTCGTTGCCCGACAGCGCCACCGGCCGGCCGACCACTACCGCCTCGACCCCTTCGTCGACAATCAACTGTTGCAACGAAGTGATCAGAGCCTCGTCGTTCGCGAGGGCCGTGCGCGGAAAGGCCATCGTCTCGGCGGAATCAGTGATCGCAATGCCACAGCGCGCCGCACCGGGATCGATGCCAAGAAGCCGGGCCATCCAGTTCTTAGAGCGCCTTCGCGGCGGCTAACACCGCGTCGATGCCCTTGGGATCGCGTCCGCCAGCGAGCGCCACACGCGCCGAGCCCCCACCCACTCCCCCGAAGTGCGTGGCGAGCGTCTTGACGGTGTTCGACGCGTCGAGCGACTCATCCGTGGCCACGGCCAACGACACCTTGTCCTCGTACACGCCGACCAACACCACGACCCGCCGACCGCGGTGTTGCAGATCCTGGGCCAGGGAACGTAACTGGTCACCGGGATAGCCGTCCACGCGAGCAACGACGACATCGCCGCTACTGATCGCGTCGAGCTCGGTGGCGAATTGGGCGAGTTGGGCCTGGCGCAGCGAGCCGATCTGCTTTTCCACGTCGCGCTGGCGCTCGAAGAGTCGTTCGAGGGCGGGCACCACGTCTTCAAGGGACGTCTTTAACAACGCCGCGACCGATCCGAGCGCCTGTTCCATCTCGTAACTTCGCCGATGAGCACCCAGGCCGCTCACCGCTTCCAGGCGACGGGTATTGGCACCGATTGAGGACTCACTGACCACTTGAATCTGGCCAATATCGCCCAGACGCGCCACGTGCGTTCCCCCGCAGAACTCGAGACTGTGTCGACCCGCGCGCACTACGCGCACCCGGTCGCCATACTTGTCGCCAAAAAAAGCCACGGCGCCCATCGTTTCGGCCTCGCGTTTGGTGGTTTGGATGGTGTCCACGTGCTCGTTGAGAACGACGTCGGTATTCACCATGGTCAGTATTTCCTTGGTCTCCTCTTTCCTCAACGGGGCGCCGTGCGAGAAATCGAAACGCAGGCGCTCGGGTCCCACGTAAGAACCTTGCTGGCGAACGTGATCGCCCAGTACCGTGCGTAGCCCCCCGTGCAAAAGGTGCGTGGCGGTGTGATTGCGCCTCGTCGCCTCACGGCGCTCGGGCTCAATCGTCGCAATGGCGGTTTGACCCGGGAGGATCTCACCCGTTAGTCGACCCCGATGCGCGACGAGCTCACCGGCCACGTTTTGGGTGTCCAAGACTTCAAAGCGTCCCGTTTCGGTCACCACCGTGCCGGTGTCGCCGACTTGGCCACCGGACTCGGCGAAAAACGGCGTCGAATCGAGAAACAACTCGCTCTCGCCGTCTTCGCCGGCCAGAACGGCCAGTACGGCGGTCTCGACGCTGTAACGATTCACGTCGCGCCCGACGAACTCGGTCGCCCCGTGACGTTCGATCAGTTCTCGGTACTCCGCGTCGTCGGCCACGCGCAGCGACTTGGCGTTCGAGCGGGCCCGTTCGCGTTGGAGGGACATCGCCTCGTCAAAGGCCCGACGTTCCACGCTCAGTCCGACCTCGGCGACGATCTCTTCGGTCAACTCGATAGGGAAGCCGTGCGTGTCGTGCAACTTAAACGCCGCATCACCAGGAAAGATGGTCAAGCCGCGGGCCAGCACCTGACGCTGGGCGTCTTCGAGCAGCGCGAGACCGGTTCGCAGAGTTCGAGCGAAGCCCGCTTCTTCACGCTCGAGGACCTCAACAATGAGGTCACGGTCGTGCACGAGCGTGGGATAGACCCCACCCATCTTTTCTATCGTCGCGTCGACGAGCGAGGCGGCCATCGCGCCTTCGGCCCCGGCGCGCCGGGCGGCGAGCACGGCGCGCCGGATGATCCGGCGCAACACGTAGCCGCGCCCCTCGTTCGAGGGCAGTACCCCATCGGCCACCAGCATCGTCATCGCGCGTCCGTGATCGGCGATTCGACGAATCGCCACGTCCGAGGTCTCGTCACGGCCATAGGGGACATTGAGCGCGCGCGACGCCGCGTCGAGCAACGGCGCGAAGAGATCGGTGGCAAAGACCGTCTCGACACCGTTGAGGATCGCCAACGTTCGCTCAAAACCCGCGCCGGTGTCGATGTTCTTCTTGGGCAGTTCCGTAAGCGACCCGTCCGGCCCCTTTTCGTACTGGGTGAACACCAAGTTCCAGAATTCGACGAATCGATCTTCGTCGCCCGTGGCCGGTCCCCCGTCGTCGCCAAAAGCCGGGCCCTTGTCGAAGAAGATCTCCGACGACGGTCCGCACGGACCGACCTCGCCCATGCTCCAGAAGTTGTCCTCGCCCATTCGCTGTATCCGCTCAGGCGCAATGCCAATGAGGTCTCGCCACAGTTCAGCGGCCTGATCGTCAGAGTCGTGCACCGTCACCCAAAGGCGTTGCGGGTCGAGACCGAAGTCCTCGGTGACGAGCTGCCAGGCGTAGGAGATGGCGCCTTCTTTGAAGTAGTCGCCGAAGGAAAAGTTACCGAGCATCTCAAAAAACGTGAGGTGACGCTGCGTCGTGCCAATGATGTCAATGTCCAGCGCGCGAAAGCACTTCTGCACCGAGACCGCGCGCGCGTAGGGGGGGACCTCTTCGCCGGTGTAATAGGCCTTAAAAGGCACCATGCCCGCCACGGTGAACAACAGCGACGGGTCGTAGGGGATCAGGCTCGCCGAGGGCACGACGACGTGGCCGTTCGCGGCGAAATAGTTCAAGAAAATCGAACGAAGTTCGGCGGCTTCCACGAGAGTTACTCTACTGGCGCGGGTGGTTCGCCCTGGTGAGAGCGGTTCGTTCGCGCGCGCCACTGCTCAACGAGCGCGCCCTCACGTCCGTAGTGCGACGGATCGAAAAACACCGCCGCCTTTAGTTCGTCGGGCAGATACTGCTGGTCGACCCAACCTTCGGGATAGTCGTGCGCGTAGCGGTACTCGGTGCCAAAGCCGAGCAGCGCGGCGCTGCGATACGACGCGTCGCGCAGATGATTAGGCACCGGTGCCGACCCGCCGGACTGCACCGCAGCGGTCACCGCGCCGAGCGCGCGCGTCACTGAATTGCTCTTGGGCATGAGCGCGAGGGTGAGCGTGGCGTGCGCCAGGGTGAGGCGCGCCTCGGGCAACCCGACGAACTCCACGGCCCTGGCCGCCGCCTCGGCCACGAGTAGACCGAGAGGCTCGGCGAGTCCGACGTCTTCACTGGCCAGAATGACGAGACGCCGTGCGAGAAAGCGCGCGCTCTCACCGCTCTCCAGCAGTGTCACCAGCCAGTAGAGCGCGCCGTCGGGATCTGATCCTCGCACTGACTTGATGAAGGCGCTGATTTGGTCGTAGTGCGTATCGGCGGATTGGTGATAAAGACGCCCGTCTCGAGCTCGCGCGACGTGACCCACGTCGACGGGCTCCCCCGGGTCTTCGATGTTCACGAGCACGATGGCGGTGTCGAGCGTCGTGAGGGCACTGCGCGCGTCACCCTCCGCTGACGAAGTCACGGCCCGCAGCGCTTCGTCGGTGATCGTCGCCCCTCGAAGCTCAAGGCCGCGGTGCACCAAGGTGACGAGATCTTCCTCACCGAGTGGGTGAAGTCGCCACAGCGTGGACCGACTCATCAGAGCGGCATTGACCTCAAAGTACGGGTTCTCGGTCGTGGCGCCGATGAGGACCACCTCGCCGGTCTCGGTCGCGGGCAACAAGAGATCCTGTTGGGCCTTGTTGAAACGGTGCACCTCGTCGATGAAGAGCACCGTTCGCTGACCCCGTTCGCCTAAGCGTTCGCGAGCGCGCGTCAACGCTTCACGAACGTCCTTGACGCCGCTCGACACCGCCGAGAGGCTTTCGATGACGTAGTTCGCCGAAGAGGCCAGAATCCGAGCCAAGGTGGTCTTGCCCGTACCCGCCGGACCCCAGAGGATCATCGACGTCAGTTGGCGGGCCTCGGCCAATCGCCGCAGGGGTCCGTCAACGCCCACCAAATGGTCTTGGCCCACGACCTCGTCGAGTGTCCGAGGCCGCAGCAGCTCGGCCAGCGGCGCCGACTCGCGCAGGCGCTCGTTGACGGCGTCGTCAAAGAGTGACGTAGCTCACGAACCTTTTTTGGTGAAACGCAAGCGCAGCTCGTCCAAATGCCGCGCGGTGAGGGCCTTGGGCGCGCCCGTCATGAGATCAGCCCCCGACTGGGTCTTGGGGAACGCGATGACCTCACGGATGTTCTCCTCGCCGGCGAAGATCGCCACGAGCCGGTCGATCCCGAAGGCGAAGCCGGCGTGGGGTGGCGCGCCGTACTTAAAGGCGCCGAGCAAAAAGCCAAAGCGGCTCTGCGCGTCGTCGTCGCTGATGCCTAGAGCTCGAAAGATTCGTGACTGGATGTCGGCGCGATGGATTCGCACCGATCCACTGCCGAGCTCCCATCCGTTCAAAACCAGGTCGTACGCCTCGGAGCGAACCTTCAAGGGATCGCTCTCAATGAGTTCGAGATCTTCGGGATGGGGCATCGTAAAGGGATGGTGCGCCGCCTGAAGGCTGCCCTCTTCGTCGAAACCCTCGAACAACGGAAACTCGGTCACCCACACGTACTGGTGGGGACCTTCACCCACCGGTGGCGAGCCGAGGCTCACGCGCAGCGCCCCAAGCACCCGGCAAGCCGGCGCGTACTCGTCGGCAACCACGAGCACCAAGTCGCCGATCTGTGCGTCGTCCACGCTTCGCAGGGCCGCCGCCTCGCGCTCGCTGAGAAAGCGCGCCAGTGGTGAGTCCAGTCCCTCACTCGTCACGCGAAACCACGCCAGCCCTTTCGCGCCCAGTTGCTTCGCCTGGTCGACGAGCTGATCAAGCCGGGCCCGCGAAAAGCTCGCTCCATCGATCACGCGCATCGCCTTCACCGTTGGCGCGGCGAACGCCTTCACGTCGCTCGCGGCGAACACCTCGGACAGATCGAACAGGGTCATGCCAAATCGCAGATCGGGCTTGTCAGTGCCGTAACGTGCCTGCGCCTGCGCCCAGGTCATTTTCGCAATGGTGCCAGGACGAACGCCCGTGGCCACTTCGGCGGCGTCCATGACGGCCGAGGACACGAAACCGATGATGTCGTCTTGGGACACGAAGCTCGCTTCGAGGTCGAGTTGGACGAACTCAAACTGTCGATCGGCCCTTAGGTCTTCGTCGCGCAGACACCGCGCGATCTGGTAGTAGCGGTCAAAGCCCCCCACCATCAAGAGCTGCTTCGCGATCTGGGGGCTCTGGGGCAAGACGTAGAACTCACCGGGTTGCAGACGCGAGGGCACCACGAACTCACGTGAACCTTCGGGCGTCGGCGCCCAGAGCAACGGGGTTTCTACTTCACAGAAGCCCTGGGCGTCCATGGACCGCCGCAGGGCCCCGTTCACCTTGGCGCGAAGACGTAGGTTGTGCTGCATCTTGTCGCGACGAAGGTCCAGGTAGCGATAGCGAAGGCGCACCTGTTCTTCAATGTCCACCCGGTCGTCGAGTTGAAACGGCGGCACCTCGGCCAGCGAGAGTACTTCGATTTGACAGTCGCTCAACTCCACCGCCCCGGTCGACAAATGCTGGTTGACCGTGCCTTCGGGGCGGGGTGTGACGGTGCCGGTGACGCGAACGACGTACTCACTCTTGACTTCAACCGTGCCCGCAACGACCACCTGAACCACGCCCGAACGGTCACGAATGTCGAGGAAGGCCAGGTGCTCCCCGTGCTCGCGTCGCTTGGCGACCCAGCCACAGACGCTGACGCGTTCGCCCACGTGATTCTCACTGATCGAGCCGCAGAGCAGGTCGCGCATGCTGGTGGCTTCGAGGTCGTCGGGCATCGTCACTTCACTTCTTCAGCAGGTTAGTGACCGTCGAGACGATGTCGCTTTGGACCACGCGCAACTGCGCCTGCGCAAAGTCCTCGCTTCGAAGGTCCCTAATCGTAACCTCACCGGTCTGGAACTCCTCGGGGCCCAGGAGCAGCGCCAGACGCGCGCCCGACTTGTCGGCCACCTTCATCTGGGCCTTCATCGAACGCTGGTCGTACGCGCGCTCCGTCGCAAAGCCGGCTTCGCGCAACCGCTCGACCAGAACCGTCGCGACGTCCTGGCCAGATGTATCGATGACAAAGACGTCGAGCGTGCGATTAAGGAGTTCGCTCGTGACGCCTTCAGCGTGGCGCGCGAGCAAGATCCGCTCGACGCCACCGCCAAAGCCGATACCGCTGGTGGGTTTGCCACCCAATTCTTGCGCCAGTTTGTCGTAACGCCCGCCCCCGCCTATCGCGTTTTGGGCGCCTTCGAGCGCGTCGGCGACGAACTCAAAGGTCGTGCGCGTGTAGTAGTCAAAGCCGCGTACCAGTCGAGGATCGAGGGTGCTCTCGATGCCCAGTGACGAAAGTCCCGCGAGTACGTGGTCAAAGTGCCTTCGACAGTCCGCACAGAGATGATCGATCAGCAGTGGTCCGTTGGCGGTGACCTCGACGCAGGGGTCTCGCTTGCAGTCCAGTACGCGTAGCGGGTTCTGGCGCCAGATCGTACGGTGCTCGTCACAGAGTTGGTCTTCGTGGGCGGCCAGGTACTCGCTCAGTTGAAGCACGTACGCGCTCCGACACACGTCGTGGCCCATGGAGTTGACGAGCAGGCGCACCCGTCGCAGCCCGACGTCTCGGAAAAAACCGTTCGCCAACGCGATGACCTCCACGTCCACGGCCGGGTCGTCGGTGCCGAGTACTTCGACGCCGAGTTGATAGTGCTGGCGGTACCGTCCGGCTTGGGGCCGTTCGTAGCGAAAGGCCGGCGTGGCGTACCAGGCTTTCCACGGCGTGGTCGGCTGGTGCTGGACAAAGGCGCGCACCACCGACGCGGTGCCCTCGGGGCGCAGCGCGTAGCGCCGCTCGCCGCGATCCTCAAAGACGTACATCTCCTTGGTAAAGACGTCGCTCTGCTCGCCGATGCCTCGAAGAAAGACCCCCACGTCTTCAAAGAGCGGATTTATCACTAAAGAGAAGCCATAACGGTACGCACGCTGGGCGAACGCGGCGAGAAGACCTTCCCACAGCGTCGATTCGGGTCCGAGCACGTCGTGCGTGCCGACCGGGGCCCGAAAGGGAACGCTCGGCTCACTCATGAGGTCTTGTTCTGACCCGGCAATGAGCGAAAGGCGTCAAAGACGCCATCAACTTCCTTCAGCGCCATCAGAAGGCTCGAGAGGTGCGCCGGGTCGGCGAGTTCGACGTCAAAGATCATGCGCACGATCCGCGCCCCCGACGTCGTGGAACTGCTCGAGATGATGTTGAGGTGATACTCCGCGACCACTTTGGACACGTCGAGCAAGAGACGCGATCGGTCAAAGGCCATAATCTCCAAGACAGCCCGATACTGACCGCCCGCGGAGCCGTCCCACTCCACGTCAATAATTCGCTCGCCGAGGCGCTGGGCCAGCGCCACGGCGTTCGAACAGTCGTCACGGTGCACCGACACTCCCCGACCCTGGGTGATAAAGCCCATGATGCTGTCACCGGGCACCGGCGAACAGCACCGAGCCAGGTGAATCATGACGTCGTCGAGTCCTTCTACGTAGACCCCCGCCGTGCGGCGCGAAGTGCGATACGCCCGCGGCGCCTTGGTAACCGTCGTGGGCATCTGTTCGGCGTCGCCCCCTCGCAGCTCGCGGTCCAGACGTTGCACGACCGCGAGGGCGGAGATCTGATCACTATCGATCGCCATAAACAGCGCGTCGTGGTCCTCTAAGTTCATCGACGCGATAACCGCGTCCAGAGCGCTCGAAGTGAGCGACGTCGCGATGGGCAATCCCTCACGGCGCAGGGCCTTGGTCAGTTCCTCACGTCCCCCTTCGATGGCGTCGTCGCGGCGCTCGCGTTGGAACCACTGGCGAATCTTGGACTTGGCCCTGGACGATTGGGCGATGTTGAGCCAATCGCGTGACGGACTGGCGCTGTCGTTCTTGCTCGTGACAATCTCAACGACGTCGGCCGATCGCAGCACAGTATCCAGTGGCACCAAGCGGCCATTCACCTTGGCGCCCACGCAGTGGTGTCCGACCTCGGTGTGCACCGCGTAGGCGAAGTCGATGGGGGTCGCCCCTTCAATGAGGGGAATGACCCGACCCTTGGGGGTGAAGATATACACCTCGTCCTGGCCGAGGTCGAGCTTTAACGCTTCGAGGAAGGCGATGGGGTCGTTCTCCTCCTCTTCGACGTCGGCCAATCGCTGCATCCAGGCCACTTCCTTGGCCGAGGCGCCTTCTTTGTAGCTCCAGTGTGCGGCCACGCCGAACTCGGCGCGACGGTGCATCTCTTGGGTGCGCACCTGCACTTCGACTGATTTGCCACGCGGACCGATGACCGTAGTGTGCAACGACTGATAGAGGTTGAACTTTGGCGAGTTGATGAAGTCCTTGAAGCGACCTTGGACCGGCGACCACAGCGCGTGAATGGCCCCCAACGCCGCCCAGCAGTCGCGCTCGTCTTCGACGATGAGCCGCAGTCCCACGAGGTCGAAAATCTCGTCGAACTCCTTGCCACCCACCACCATCTTTTCGTAGATGCTCCAAAAGTGCTTCGGTCGACCGCGCACGTCCGCCTTGATGCCGAACTCGTCGAGCTTGGCCGAGAGCGTCGACATCACTTCACTGAGGTAGGCCTCACGTTCGGGCTGGCGCGCGGCGACCATCTGCTCGATCTCGGCGTACCGCTTCGGGTGCAGCGTGGCAAAACTTAGATCCTCCAGCTGCCACTTCACCTGTTGCACCCCGAGTCGGTGAGCCAAGGGCGCGTAGACGTCGAGTGTCTCTTGCGCGATGGCGCGTTGGCGATGCATCGGCATCACCGAGATGGTGCGCATGTTGTGAAGTCGATCGGCCAGCTTGATCAAAAGCACGCGCCAATCCTGGGCCATGGCGATGAACATCTTGCGGATCGTGGCGGCCTGCTGGGCCTCTTTGGAGTCAAACTCGAGTCGATCCAGCTTGGTGACCCCGTCAACCACGGCCGCCACCTGGGCGCCGAACTCCTTCGCCAGCCACTTCGTGGTGATTCCGGTATCTTCCACCGCGTCGTGCAAGAGGGCCGCCGCGATTGTGGTCTCGTCGAGACCCAGATCGGCCGTAATCCCGGCCACCGCGATGGGGTGGGTGACGTAAGGTTCGCCGGTTCGGCGTAGCTGACCCTCGTGGGCGTTAATGGCGGCTATTCCGGCGCGACGAATCAGGTCCGCGTCGCCGTCGACGTGGTGCTCGCCAAAACGCGCGATCAGGCGCTCAATCGAACTCAGCAGCGCCGGGTCGGCGGTGGAGCGTGAAGTGAGACTAACCATGGCGTCAGTCTACCGGCGCGTTCGCGCATGTTAGGGCGCGCTACGGCTGTCGACGACGGTTCGAAGGGCTCACCAATCGTGGTGACGCCGCGCCACGAAGGGCGCCGCCATGATGATTCGGTGTGAAGTCGTGCGTTGACGTGCGACGCTACAGTACGTTCGAACAACCACGTGACCGTCGCCAATCGAGAGGACCGCGTCCGCCTCGAACCATCAATCGATGCAGCGATACGCTTGACTATCTTGAAAAGCACCCATGACTTCAATCGCTGACGTCCTCGGCGGGCACTACCGCCTCGTCCGATTACTCGGCCGAGGCGGCATGTCCGATGTCTATGAAGCGCTCGACGAACGAAACGGCTCCACCGTGGCGCTGAAGATCGTGCGCTCAGGTGACCCCGAATTCGTTCGGCGCCTAACGCAAGAGGCCCGGGCCCTTGAGAGTTTCGAACACCCGGGACTCATCCGACTGCTAGACACCGGTCTTGCCGGTGATGACGCGTATTTGGTGATGGAGTTCGTGGACGGACCGACGCTCGCCGAGTCGCTCAAAAAAGGTCCGCTCAGCGCTCCAGCGACGGGCGCCCTCGGCGCGAGATTGGCCGACGCCTTGGCGTACGTGCACGAACGCGGAATCGTCCACCGTGATGTGAAGCCGTCGAACATCCTGCAGTCGTCCACGGGCGAAGCCTGGATCGGGGACTTCGGCGTCGCCCAACTCCATGACGCGACGACACTGACCGCGGTGGGCACCGCGTTGGGGACCGTCGTCTACATGGCACCAGAACAACTCGAAGGCGGCCAAGTCGGTCCCAGCGCCGACATCTGGTCGCTGGGCATCGTGCTGCTCGAGTGCCTGACGGGGCGACGCGTTTATCAAGGCTCGCCGAGTGAGATCGTCGCGAGCCGAATGGCCGGTCCAGTACCGGTGCCAAAGGATCTACCCGTGCCGTGGAAGCTGGTCCTGGGCGGGATGCTCGACTTTCGACCGGAGCAGCGCTTGAGCGGCGCCCAGGTCGCCACACTTTTGTCGACCTCGGTGTTCGCCACGCCCTGGCGGGCGTCCAACAGCGACGAAACCGAACGCTTGTCGGCTGTCTCACCCGAGGACCTCACGGTACTCATGCCAGGCGTGGGCGCCGCCCTCACGCCAAGCGGCGACGACACCGTCATTGACACGCCCTCACGGGGCGCCACCACGGCGCCGCGACACCTCGGCACTCGACGCTTGCGGCCAGCGTGGCTCATGTCAGGTGCCGTCATCGCGGCGGCGGCGGCCGTCGCCTTGATCTTCTTGCTCGGGTCGAACCCCTCCAAGCCACCCACGACGACCCTGGCGTCGACGACCACCACGTCAAGCACCATCATCTCCAGCTCGAGCGCACTCGCGCGTTTGGTCAGTGACTTAGCATCAGCTCAGGCCGCCGGCGCGATCGACCCCGCTTCGCAACAGAGCATCTCTCAAGACGCCAACCAGGCACTCATCGACCAAGGGGCAGGAAACTTAACGCGAGCCGAAAACGATCTGCAACGAGCGGCGAACGTGCTCGCCAACGCCATCCAGGGCGGGCAGATCAGTTTAAGTGAGGGTGCGATCCTTCAGCGTGATCTCTCGGCACTGGCCGCTTCGCTCGGCGTGGCCGCGCCCAGCGCGACGACGACGCCTACGTCACCGGGTAACCCTGGCCCCGGTCACGGCAAGGGCAAGGGCCATTGACGTGAGACAGGCGCCGGCGTGTCAACGGCGCTTGGGCTTTCGCGCGCGAGGTTGAATGGTCCCCCCCATGATGCCCGAGCGCGTCGGACGAACGGTCCTCACGCTGCCCTCGGCCCCTAAGAGCGCCGCGCTCGAGGCGGTCAAGGTCTGACGTTCCGAGCGCTGGTTGACGCGTGCGGCGAGTTCTTGGTAGCGCGGTTCGCGTTCTTTCAACCACGCAAGTATCGGGCTCGCAATAAATATTGAAGAGTACGCCCCGCTCATAAGTCCAACAAAGAGTGCCAAGCCGTAGTTCTGTAGCGTCGTCGCGCCCAAGAGATCAGCGCCAATCAGCAATACCGCGAGTACCGGCAAGATGGCCACCAGCGAGGTATTAATTGATCGCGCCAACGTCTGGTTCATCGAGAGGTTGACCATGTCGCTGTAGGTGAGGTCCCCGCCCTTTAGGACGCCCTGGGTGTTATCGCGTACTCGGTCAAAGACGACAACCGTGTCGTAGAGCGAGTACCCGAGAATCGTCAAAATCGCGATTACCGTGTCGGGCGTGATCTGGAAGCCAAAGAGCGAGAACACCCCCACCGTCACGAGCAAGTCGTGCACCATCGCGATGAACGCGGCCACGGCCATCTTGGGCTCGAAACGAATACTGATGTAAGCCACCACCGCAATGAAGAAGACAATGAGCGCCTCGAGCGCCTTATTGGTGATCTGACCACCCCACGTGGGGCCAACGTTGCTCGTGGACACCTGATTGTTCGTGGTACCAGCGACCTTGGCCATGGCGGCGACGACGTT